>Ga0209347_1001113_pt1 | contig 49488 bp, 37 predicted proteins | sample AutmiccommuBRH23_FD_187382 | JGI IMG/M metagenome (GOLD analysis project Ga0209347, IMG submission 187382) | Deep subsurface microbial communities from Mt. Terri, Switzerland - Autotrophic microbial communities BRH/23 (SPAdes) (version 2) | ecosystem: Environmental > Aquatic > Deep subsurface >... | reverse complement strand
GGCGCGGAGGGCCGCCGCGGCCGGCCGCGTCAGAGCGCCGGCCGACACGAGCGCTAGCGACGACGCCAGTACACGCGAGTGCCGGCGACGGCGTCGCCGTCCCCACCGCGCTGACAGGGCCGTTTGCATCCGCCCCGCGCACGACTTAAACTCCCATGTAACCGGTTACATTCAAGGAGGAAGCGTGCGGCGGTCGACCACAGCCACCCTGGCGCTCCTCGTCGTGACCGCAATCTGGGGCTCGACGTTCTTCATCATCAAGGACGCCGTCAGCCTCATCGACCCCATCGACTTCCTGGCCGTCAGGTTCGCCGTCGGCGCCGCGATCCCCGCCGCCATCTTCTGGCGACGGCTCCGCCGGCTCACCGCGACCCAGTGGCAGATCGGACTCGCCCTCGGCGGGCTCTACGGCCTGGCCCAGATCGTCCAGACCGTCGGCCTGCAGACGACGGCGGCTTCCGTGTCGGGGTTCATCACCGGCACCTACGTGGTCCTCACCCCGATCATCATGTGGATCGCGTTCCGGGCCCGGCTCAACGCCCGCACCTGGATCGCAGTGGGGCTCGCCATCGTGGGTCTGGCCGTCCTCAGCCTCACCGGGATCGGCGGCGGGGGCGTCGGCGAGGCGCTCACCCTCGTCGGGGCCACCCTCTACGCCGTCCACATCGTCCTGCTCGACCGGTGGTCGAGGTCCATGGACGCCCTCAGTCTCGCCATCGTTCAGCTCATCGGCGTCGCGCTCACCGCCGGTTTCCTCGGCCTGCCCGGGGGCTACCACGTCCCCGCAGACCCGGGCGTGTGGGGCGCCATCGCCTACACCGCCGTCGTCGCCGGCATCGTCACGATGCTGCTGCAGACCTGGGCCCAGCGGCACATCACCCCCACGCGCGTGGCGCTGCTCATGACGTTCGAGCCCGTCTTCGCCTCGGCGTTCGCCGTCGGCTTCGGCGGGGAGGCCGTCACGCTCCGGCTCATCGCCGGCGGCGCGCTGATCCTCCTCGCCACCCTCCTCGGCATCACCGGCGGCCAGGCCGGACCCGCCGACGACGTCCCCCTGATTCCGGCGCCCGAGGGCGCCGACACCCCTCCACCCACCACCCCCGTCATCAACGGAGATAGACAAGAAGGAGATTCCCTATGACCATCCTCACCCGCCGCCGCGTCGGCGCCCTGGCCGGCCTCGCCGCCCTCGGGATCGGGCTCACCGCCTGCTCCGGCGGCAACGCCTCCACCCCCACCGACGGCGACGCGAAGGTCGTCTGGTCCACCTGGGGCTCGCCCGAGGAACTGAAGATGTTCGACCGCGTCCAGGACTCCTTCAAGGAAGCGAACCCGGACGTCGAGCTGGTCTTCCAGCCCACGCCGTCGTACTCGGACTACCACTCGAAGCTGCTCACCCAACTCTCCTCCGGCACCGCACCCGACGTGTTCTACGTCGGCGACGACCGCATCGCGTCGGTCATCCGCAACGACGTGCTGGCACCGGTGAGCTCGTCCTCGCTCAACGAGGGCGACTTCGCCGAGAACGTCCTTGACGTCGCCCGCTGGGAGGGCGAGCTCTACGCCCTGCCCAACGACGTCAACCCCGACACCCTCTGGTACGACAAGGAGGCCCTCAAGGCCGCCGGCATCACCGAGGACCCGGCCGAGCTCGCCGCCAACGACGAGTGGACCACGGAGAAGTTCTTCGAGATGACCGGCAAGCTGGCCGACGCCGGCCTCACTGGAGCCGTCTACTGGAACTACTGGGCCACCCACGACTCGATCATGACCGCTGGTGGCGGCCAGGTCTACGACGACGAGGGCGCCTACGTGGCCAACACCGACGCCAAGAGCGTCGCGGCGCTCGACGAGTACGCCGCACGGTTCGCCACCGGCGAGCTCAAGCTGGCCGACCTCCTCCCCGAGGGCTCCGGCGAGGACACCCTGCTCGTCACCCACAAGCTGGGCTTCCTCGCCCAGGGCCGCTACACCATCGGCACCATCCGCGGCGCGGGCGTCGACGAGAGCCTCTACGACATCGTCCGCTGGCCCACCCCCGACGGCAAGGCCGCGCCCACCGGCGTCGCCGCGTCGTACCTGGCCGTCAGCAAGGACGCCGCGGAGAACGACGCGGCCTGGGACTTCTTCTCGCACTTCCTGAGCGCCGAGGGCCAGCAGCTGCGCCTCGAGGGCACCGGCAACGCCGTCCCGTCGATCGCCGGCACCGACGACATCGTGCTGGCCGACGGCTTCCCGGCCCATGCTCAAACCATGCTCGACATGCGCGACCTCGGCTACTCGAACTTCGCCACCGAAGCCGCCGTGCCCGATCTGTCCAACCAGATCGCCGTGGAGTTCATGCAGCCCCTCTACGAGGCGGGCTCCGGCGCGCAGGAGACCCTCGACGCCGTCGCCGAGCTCGTCGAGGAGAAGACCGCGTCATGACCGCTGCCCCGCTCGTGGCCGGGGGGCGACCCCCGGCCCGGCGCGGCTGGCGGGAAAGGGACAAGTACTGGGGCATGGCGTTCGTCGCGCCCCAGGCGCTGGGCATGCTCCTGTTCACCCTGCTCCCGTTCGCGGCCGCGTTCCTCCTCGCCTTCACCGACTGGAACGGCTTCGGGATGCCCGAGTTCATCGGGTTCGACAACTTCGCCGACCAGCTGACCAGCCCGCTCCTCGGCCGCGCGATCCTCAACACCATGGTCATCGCGCTCGTCACTGTGCCGATCGGCCTGTTTCTCGCCATCGTCGCCGCCGTCGTGCTCAACAAGATCCGCGGCCGCGCGTTCTACCTCGTGCTGTTCTTCGCTCCCGTCGTCACCAGCTCGGTGGCCATCGCGCTGATCTGGCAGCAGCTGCTGCGCGCCGACGGCGTGCTCTCCGGCTCGCTGACCAGGCTGTTCGGCATCGCCCCCATCGACTGGCTCGGCGACCCGATCCTGGCACTGCTGGCCGTCTGCCTGGTGACCATCTGGGCCTCGCTCGGTCTCAATGTCGTGATCTTCATGGCCGGCCTGCAGTCCATCTCCCCCTCGGTGATGGAGGCCGCCGCCATCGACGGCGCGGGCCCCGTCGCCCGGTTCTTCAGGATCATCCTGCCGTTGCTGTCGCCCATCGTCTTCTACCAGTCCGTGGTGGCGTTCATCAGCTCGCTGCAGACCTTCGACCTGGTGTTCGTCCTTGTCAACAACGCCGGCCCGGACAACGGCACCCGCACGATCGTCTACCACATCTACGACCTCGGGTTCGCGAAGTCGCAGTTCGGCCTCTCCAGCGCCGCCTCCATCGTCCTGCTCGGCCTGACCCTGGTGATCACCGCCATCCAGTTCGGCGCGCAGAAGAAGTTCGTCCACTACGAGAGCTGAGCCATGACCGTCCTCACCACCACCAGGCCCCGGTCGCGGGGCTCCTGGCTCAAGCACCCCCTGGTGCTCGCGGCCGCGCTGCTCATGGTGGCGCCGTTCCTGTGGATGCTGCTCACCTCGTTCAAGGGGCTGCCGCAGCTGCTCACCGATCCGCTGTCGATCCTCCCCCAGCCATGGGTGTTCACGAACTGGGCCGACGCCTGGAACGCGCTGCCCTTCGGCCGCGCCTACGCCAACTCGATCTACATCACAGTGCTCGTGGTGGCCGGCACGCTGCTCACCACGTCGATGGCCGCCTACGGCTTCGCCCGCATCCCGTTCAAGGGCTCGACGGTGCTGTTCTGGGTGTTCCTCGCCATGCAGATGGTGCCCAAGCAGGTCACCCTCGTGCCGTTCTACTTCCTCATGGCGAAGATTGGCTGGGTCGACTCCCACCTCGCGCTCATCATCCCGGCCATCATGGTCAACCCGTTCGGCGTGTTCCTCGCGCGGCAGTTCATCGCCTCGGTCCCCGTCGAGCTGGAGGAGGCCGCGATGATCGACGGCGCCTCCCGCTGGCGGATCTACTGGACCATCATCCTGCCGGCCATCCGGCCGGGGCTGGGCGCGCTGGGCATCATCGTCGCGCTGGACGCATGGAACAACTTCCTGCTCCCCCTGGTGCTGCTCAACTCCACCGACCTGTTCACCGTGCCGCTGCTGCTCAGCCAGTTCCAGGGGCAGTTCGGCGGCATGAACTACGGCATCGTGATGGCCGCCACCGCACTGTCGACGGTGCCGATGCTCATCGCGTTCGTGATCGGGCAGAGGCAGATCATCGAGTCGCTGGCCACGTCGGGGCTGGGCGGTCGCTGATGACTGACCTCGGCCGAGACCTCGCCCACCGCTTCGACCTCGAGGGCGTCCCCTACACCGCGCGGTACTCGCGTCTGTTCGTGCGGCGCGGGGCGGTGGGGCTCACGGTGTACGAGGCGGCCTACGAGCGGCCGCTGGCCGACAGCGTCGTGGTCTCGGGGCTGCGGATCCTCGACGACGCCGGCCGCGAGGTGCCAATCGTGCGCGCGAGCCCTGCCGGCATCGAGTTCGACGGCGGGGTGCGACTGGTGGTCGACGGCGGCGAGGTCCTGATCGGCGGCCTGCCAGAGTCATGGTCCATCCCGCTGGCTGAGCGCCGCCCTGAGGCTCTCGAAGGGGAGCGTGGAGCGACGGAGTCGATCCAGGCGTCTCGAAGCCTGAGAAACGCAACGATCCGCACGTCCCCCGACCACGACCTCCTGGCCCCCCACGACGAGCAGCTGGCCGAGTGGCTCGACCGCTGCCCCGCCGTCGACCCCGCCCACCGCGACCTCACCCGCTTCTGCTGGTGGGTCCTCGGCGTCAACACGCTGCGCCTCGACGCCCCTGACGGCCTCAACCGCGCCGTCATGCCGTCGAAGATCGGCTACGTGGGGCTGTGGCAGTGGGACGCGTATTTCATCGCGATCGGGCTGCGCCACGGCGACCCCGACCTCGCCCTCGAGCAGCTGCGCATCGCCGTCGCGCACCAGGGCGCCGATGGCCAACTCCCCGACGTGGTGCACGAGCAGGGCGTCCTCGCCTCCAGCGACGACCTCCCGCCCGCCGACCTGGAGAACCTGCGCGCCATGGCCTCGCCGTCGCTGGCGCACTCCCGCGTCCCGCTCACCAAGCCGCCGCTCACGGCCCTGGCCGTCTCGAAGTTGGCGGAGGTCATGGGCGAGGGCGTCGTCGACGAGTTCCTCCCGGCGATGCTGCGCGCGCAGGAGTGGTGGTACACCCACTCCACACGCGGCGGCCGCCCGGTCTACCTGCACCCCTACTCGTCGGGCCTCGACGACTCCCCGATCTTCGACGACGACGCCATCGTCGCCTCGCCGGACCTGGCCTCGTACCTCGTCCTGTCCGACCGGCTGTTGGCCGACTGGCTCGCGGACCGCGGCCGCGACGACGAGGCCGCCGCCTGCCGTGCGCGGGCCGCCGCCACCGTCGACTCCCTTGTCACGAGCTGGGACGAGGCCCGCGGATTCTTCCCCGCCATCGGCGAGGATGGCAACCCGATCTCGGCCGAGACCATCGGCTCCCTCATGCCGCTCCTGGCCGACGGCCTGCCGGTCCACCTCGTCGACGGCGTCCTGGCCGCGATCGACGACCCCGCCCGCTTCGCCACCCCCCACGCGCTGCCCACGGTGGCAGCCTCGGACCCCGACTACTCCACCGAGCGCATGTGGCGTGGGCCCGTGTGGGTGAACACGAACTGGCTTGTCGCAGCGGGCCTCCGTCGCCAGGCCGCCGTCGACCCCTCACGAGCCGACCGCCTCCTCGACGCGGCCGACCGCCTCGAGCGCGACACCCTGGCGCTGGTGGACGCACACGGCCCGAACGAGTACTTCAACCCAGTCTCCGGCGAGAAGCCGCCCCGCGCGACGACGGTGTTCGGCTGGTCGGCCGCCCTCGCCGTCGACCTCGCCGTCAGCCGCTCCCGCTCCCGCTCCCGCTGAACACTTAGCCGTCTGCCCGCAGAGGTCCTACTCGGGGCGCAGGACGGCGAAGGGGTCGGTGATCACCAGCGCGTGGTCGCGGAAGCGGAAGACCCGGGCCGGGCGGCCGCCCCTGGTGCCCGGGGCCGACATCTCCCCCGTCGGGACCAACTGGCCGCGCCTCGTCAGGACGCGCTCGAGGTTCGTCGGCGCCACGTCGTGGCCCAACGCCGCGACATACACCTCCCGCAGCTCCGCGATCGTGAACTCCGCCCGCATCAGCGCGAACCCGATGTTGGTGTAGCTGAGCTTCGCCCGGAGCCGGGTCACGGCCTGCGCCACGACGGTGGCGTGGTCGAACGCCAGCTCAGGAAGGTCGTCCACTGCCACCCACGACGCGCGCTCCGGCAGGTGCGGCTCCGCCACCGTCGGTACCAGGCCGAGGTAGCTGGTGCCGATGGTGCGCTGCGCGGGGTCGCGACCGGGGTCCGAGCGCGTGCCCAACTGCTCCAGGTGGGTCAGCCCCGCGACATCCACCTTCTGCGCGAGATGCCGGAGCACCGCAGCCTCCAGCGTCTCCTCCGGCTCGACGGGGCCGCTGGGCAGCGCGTACCGGCCGGCGTAGGGCTCGTGGTCGCGCCGGGCCAGAAGCACGGACAGCCGCGGCGCGCCGTCGTCGACCCCGCGCACCTGGAGGACGGCTCCGATGGCCTCATGCCGGTAGAGCGCAACGCCCACGGAGTCGCGCGGGGTGTGGGGAGCCATGGACGGCATGCTACAGTTCCCTCAGTTTTCGCCTTACAGTCGAAAACTGGAAAGGAGCAGGAGATGACTCTCCTCCAGGAGCCCGCCGCCGGCCTCGAGGCCTGGGAGCGGTGGACCGCCGACGAGGTGGCCGCGTGGCAGACCCGCGTGCACGCGCTGGCGGCCGCGCGCAACGCCGTCATCCTCGCCCACAACTACCAGGCGCCGATCATCCAGGACGTCGCGCACCACGTGGGCGACTCGCTGGCCCTCTCCCGCATCGCCGCGACGTCCGACGCCGAGACCATCGTCTTCGCCGGCGTCCACTTCATGGCCGAGACCGCCAAGCTCCTCTCCCCCGCCAAGCGCGTCCTCATCCCGGATCAGGCCGCCGGCTGTTCGCTCGCCGACACCATCAACGCTGACCAGCTGCGGGCATGGAAGGCCGAGCACCCCGGCGCCGTCGTCGTGTCCTACGTCAACACGACCGCCGAGGTCAAGGCGGAGACGGACGTCTGCTGCACCAGCTCCAACGCCGTCGACGTGGTGCGCTCCATCCCGGAGGACCGCGAGATCCTCTTCCTCCCGGACCAGTTCCTCGGGGCGCACGTGCGCCGCGCCACCGGGCGCACGAACATCCACGTCTGGCTCGGCGAGTGCCACGTGCACGCCGACATCTCACCCTCGGACCTCGTCGAGTCCGTGCGCGCCAACCCCGCCGCCGACCTGTACGTGCACCCCGAGTGCGGCTGCACCACCAGCGCGCTGTGGCTGGCCGAGTCCGGCGAGCTGCCCGGCGACCGCACCCACGTGCTCTCGACGGGCGGGATGCTGGACTACGCGCGGCGGGAGACGTCGCGCCAGGTGCTGGTGGCCACCGAGATCGGCATGCTGCACCAGCTGCGCAAGGCCAATCCCCTGACCGACTTCCAGCCGGTCAACCCCAAGGCCGCGTGCCCGTTCATGAAGATGACCACCCCCGAGAAGCTGGAGGCATGCCTCGGCGACCCTAGCCTGACCAGGGGCTATGAGGTCGACGTGCCCGCAGCCGTGGCCGCCCGGGCGCGGCAGGCCGTCGAGCGGATGGTGGCGATCGGCAACCCCGGGTCGGGGGAATGATGCTGCCCGCGGCTGCCCCCGCGTGGACGGGGCGGACGGACGTCGTGGTGGTCGGCACCGGCGCGGCGGGCCTCTCCGCTCTGCTGCACCTGGCCGCCGCCGGCGTCGACTGCGTGGCCGTCACCCGCGGCGAGGTCACGGACTCGGCCACCGCATGGGCGCAGGGCGGGCTCGCGGCGGTGTGGGACGACGGCGACACGTTCGCCTCGCACGTGGCCGACACGCTGACTGCCGGGGCAGGATTGTGCGACGCGGGGGTCGTGTCGGATCTGGTGGCGAGTGCCCCGGGCGCGATCCGGCGGCTGATCGGGCTGGGGGCGCGGTTCGACCGGGGGTCCGGGGGCGGGCTGGACCTGCACCTCGAGGGCGGTCATTCGGCGCGGAGGATCATCCACGCCGACGGCGACGCCACGGGCGCGGAAATCGAGCGTGCGCTGTGGGCGGCGCTGTCGTCGGCTCTCGCGGGGTCGCGGACGCGGGTCATGACCCGGACGCGGCTCGTCGACGTGCTCACGGATGCCGAGGGGCGGGCCTGCGGGGTGCGGCTGCTCGACGCCGACGGCCAGGTGGGCGAGCTGCTCGCTGGCGCCGTCGTGCTCGCCACCGGCGGGATCGGTCAGTTGTGGCCCGTCACGAGCAACCCGCTGGGCGCGACGGGCGACGGCGTGGCCGCGGCGCTGCGGGCCGGCGCCGAGGTGCGCGATCTGGAGTTCATGCAGTTCCACCCCACCGTGCTGGCCGACGCCGACGCGGGGTCGCGGGGGGTTCTGGTGTCCGAGGCGGTGCGCGGCGAGGGGGCGTGGCTGGTCGACGACGCGGGCCACCGGATCATGGCCGGGGTCCACCCGCTGCTCGAACTGGCGCCGCGCGACGTGGTGTCGGCCGCGATCATGGCCCACCTCGACCGGACCGGTGCGCCGCACGTGTGGCTGGACGCGACGTTCTTCGGGCAGGCGAAGTGGGAGGCGCACTTCCCCGGCATCCTCGCACTCTGCCGAGGCCGGGGCGTCGACCCGGTGACCCAGCGCATCCCTGTCCACCCGGCGGCGCACTACGCGTGCGGCGGTGTCGCGGCGGAGCTGCACGGTCGGACGTCGGTGCCGGGGCTGTACGCCGTCGGCGAGGTCGCGGCGACGGGGGTGCACGGGGCGAACCGGTTGGCGTCGAACTCGCTGACCGAGGCGCTGGTCGCGGGCGACCGGGTGGGCGCGCTGCTGGCCTCGGGCCCGGTCGGCCGGGTTGGTGTCCCGGTGTCGCGGGCGGCAGCCAGGGTCGTCGAACCGGCCGCCGTGCCCGCGATCCGCGCATGGATGCAGCGGGAGGCGTTCGTGTCGCGGACGGGACCCGGCTTGGCCGCGTTGGGCGCGGCGTTGGCCGCGGCGCCGCTGGGCGCCGGGCGGGTCGACCACGCGTCGTTGACCGCCACGAACTTGCACGCCGTCGCCACCGTCGTCGCGGCGGCCGCGGCGGAACGGACGGAGTCGCGCGGGGCGCACCGGCGCTCCGACTTCCCCGACACCTCGAACACCTGGGAGCGGCGAATCACCGTCCGCCTTGTGGAGGGCGCGCTCGAGCTGACCTCCGCGCCCCTCGCCATCACCGAGAGGACCGCAGCATGACCACCCCCTGGAACGCCGTCGACCCCGCCGAGGTGCGGCGAACCATTGAGGTCGCCGTCGACGAGGACCTCCGGCTCGGGCCCGACGTCACGACCGAGGCGACCGTGCCGGCAGACGCCGTCGGTGTCGCCGAGGTGGTGGCGCGGGAGGCTGGTGTCGTCGCGGGCGTGCCGGTTGCGGTCGAGGTGCTGCGGGCAGTGGCGTCGCGGCTGGGCGTCGAGGCGTCGGCCGAGGAGGTGCTGGGCGATGGTTCGCGTGTCGCGGCGGGGGACGTCGTGCTGCGAATCACCGGGCCGGTGCGCTGCCTCCTGACGGCGGAACGGACGCTGCTGAACTTCCTCGGCCAGTTGTGCGGGGTGGCGACGGAGACGGCAGCCTGGGTGTCCGCCGTGGCGGGGACGGACGCGCGGATCCGCGACACGCGCAAGACCGTGCCGGGGATGCGCGCGCTGCAGAAGTACGCCGTCGTCTGCGGCGGCGGGGTGAACCACCGCATGGCGCTGGGGGACGCGGCGCTGATCAAGGACAACCATGTCGCGGCGGCGGGGTCGGTCGCGGCGGCCTTCCGGGCGGTGCAAGAGCACGTGCCGGGGATCGCGATCGAGGTGGAGTGCGACACCGTCGAGCAGGTACGCGAAGCGGTCGCCGCGGGGGCCGAACTGGTGCTGCTGGACAACATGACCCTGGCCGAGACCCGCGAGGCGGTCGCGGTGTGCCGGGCGGCCGGGGTGCGGACGGAGGCGAGCGGGGGCCTGACCCTGGACCGGGCCGCCGAGGTAGCGGCGGCGGGCGTCGACTACATGGCCGTCGGGGCGCTGACCCACTCGGCCCCGGTCCTGGACCTCGGGCTCGACCTCCGCTGAACGGCACATTTCTCGCTGTGGAGATTCCTGCGTGCATATGCACGCAAAGGGCTCCATAGCGAGAAAAGTGCGGGCGCATCATCCACAGATGAGCAGATCCGTGGGAGATGGGGGCGCCGTGTCACTACCACGGGGGTGTGTTCCCAGCCGGCATCTACTCGTCTGCCCAGCTCCGCGAGGAGAGTCTCACCCGCCATCGCGTCGACCGACTCGTGCGGGACGGCTCGCTCACGCGCGTCACCTCCGGCTGGTACGCGAGCGCCGAGGCCGATCCGGCTGTCGTCAGCGCCATCAAGGCCGGCGGCCGGCTGGGGTGCTTGAGCGGCTGCGCGCTGCATGGGTTGTGGGTGCCCCCTCAGTCCGGAACCCACGTCGTCTTCGGCGCAGGTGCGACCGCACGACGCGGTCCCGGGCTCGTGCTCCATCCTGATTCGGCGCCTCAGCCCCGGGGCGCAGTGTGGCCCGTCTGGGACTGCGTGAGACACGTCGCGCGACGGCATGACCCAGAGAGCGCGGTGATCGTTGCAGAATCGGCCATCAATCTGAGGTTGCTGACGGTCGACGACGCACGCCAGGCACTGGCGGCCCTCCCGGTACGGCACGCCCGCTTGCAGGAACGGCTCGCGCCGGCTCAATCGGGCAGCGAGACGAGGGTGCGGCTGTTCTTCGCCAGCAGGCATGTCCCCGTCACCGCTCAACACCACATCGACGGCGTCGGATGGGTCGACCTGTTGGTGGGCGACCGACTGATCGTTGAATGCGACAGCCATGCGCACCATGGGGAGACAAACTACGAGAACGATCGGCGCCGCGACCTTGCCGCCCGAGACCGTGGGTACACGACGCTACGCCTCAGCTACCAGCAGATCTGGCTGCACTGGCCCGCGACCCAACAAAGCCTGATTCGCGAGATTCGGGCTCGCCGACACATCAGACGAGCCCGATGACCTGCAAGTTTCTCGCTGTGGAGCTTCTTCTGTGCATGTGCACGCAGGAAGCCCCACAGCGAGAAAAGTGCCGGTCAGGCCGCGACACCTACCTCGGCGCGGGCCATCTGCTCGGCCGACGGCGCGAGCTCAGCTTCCGCGGCAGCCGGGTCGGACGCCTTGAGGCGACGGATGTAGCGCTCGTACCACAGGACCGCGAGGCCCAGGAACACCACGACACCACCGACGTTGTAGGTGAGGGTCAACCACAGCGCCTGGCTCAGGGGGATCGTCCCCGCGACGAACACAAAGGCAAAGACCACCAGCAGGAACGTCGCGACACCCAGGCCGAGGGACCGCGAACCCATCCGGAAGTCCCGCGCGACGCCGTCATACTTGCGGCGCAGCACCCAGTAGGCCAGCAGGATCAGCAGCGGAGGCAGCAGCGCGGTGGCGGCCGTCATGTTGATGACGATGCCCAGGAGGTCGTTGATGTTGCCGGACCCGAAAGCGGGGATGACCAGGATCGGCACGACGATCGCGAACTGCAGCCACGCCGCCCGCCACGGGATGCCCTCGGAGTTCAGCTCGACGAGCTTGCCGCCGAAGATGCCCCGCGGGATCTCGGAGAAGAAGATCTTCACCGGGGTGGAGGTCCACATGAGGAGCGAGCCGAGGGTCGCGGCGAGCAGAATGACGCCGACGACGCGGTTGACGAGCACCGCGGACAGGCCGAAGTGCTCACCGAGGGCACCCATGACGACGAACAGGCCGTTGGAGTAGTCGAGGGATCCGACGGGGACGAACACGTTCATCAGCAGCGACGCGGTGGCGTAGAGCAGGCCGATGACAATGCCCGCGATGACGATCGTGCGGACGAACGCCTTGACGCCGCCGCGGAGATCGTTGAGGAACACCGCCGACGACTCTGCGCCGCCGACGCCCTGGATGATCCACGCCAAGGTGCCCATGAAGCCCCAGGCGAGGGCGAAGGTCGAGAGGTCGGGCGTCATCGCTCCCGTGGTGATCGGCGTGGCCGGCTCGACGCCGCCGAACACCGACGCCAGCGACAGCACGATGAACGTCGCGGTGAGGACCAGCACCAGCGTGGCGCCGATCGAGGTGACGGAGCCGATCCACTTGGCGCCCTTGGTCGACACCCACGTGGCGAGCGCGAAGATGACGATCGACAGCACGGTGATCCACAGCTGCGACAGCTGCTTCTCCTCGCCGTAGAGCAGATACGAGGCGAAGACGAGGATCAACGGGAGCAGTGAGGCGAAGTAGAACAGGTTGACGAACCAGTAGCTGAAGGCCGTCAGGAACGCCCAGCGGCCGCCCATCGAGGTCTTCACCCACTGGTAGACCCCGGACTCCGAGTTCTTGTTCAGCGCCACGAACTCGGCGATGACCAGGGTGAAGGGGATGAAGTACAGCAGCGTGGCGAAGAAGAACGCCGGGGCGGACGCCAGCCCGATGGCGACGTTGTTGTTGATGACGTTGCGGATGTTGAACACCGCGGCCACCGTCATGGTGAGCAGCGCGAACATGCCGATCCGCGCGCGATTTGTTCCGGTCATGGCGACTTTCTGTGAGTTGGTTGTTGTCCCGTTCCCTGAGGGCCCAGACGCTGAGCGGCTGGGCGTCTCGAAGGGTTGCGGTGGGGGTTACTTGTTGTGGAAGCTGGCGCCCTCGACGGTGACGTGCAGCAGCACGGCCCGCGCGTCGGGGGTGGGGAGGATGCGGGCGGCCTCGTCGATGTCGACGATCAGCAGGCCTCCGTCGGGAACGAGAACCCGCTCCGCCGGCCCCGTGAAGGGCTGACGGTCGGTGAGGTCGCTGTAAGGGGCGACGGCGGCCAGGTCCTCCTGACGCGCCACCTCCACCGCGACCTCGCCGGCCAGCGACGCCACCACCATGAGGTAGCGACGCCGCCCGGTGAGTTCGCGCGCGGCCAGATCCGCCGCGCTACCGGTGCGGTAGGTGAGGGAGTCCCCGATGGAGTAGGTGACGCCCTCGGTGAGCGACGGCGCGGCGGCGAGTGCTTCGAGGGTCCGCGACCACCTCTTCTCCGCGCCGAGGAGGTCGCGCAGAGCGGAGTGGCTGTCGAAGATGCGCATGGTTCAGTTCCCCTTCAGCGGCTGGAGCGTGAACTCGAACGAGAACGACTCGAATCGCGTGCGGTAGCTGTCCAGGACCTCGGAGCCCCACGAGTTGGAACCGAGACCGAGGACCTGGTCGTTGAGATTGACGGTGACGGTGTCGCGGGGGGTGAGGTCCGTGACGTGCCGGGCGGCGTCGATGTCCTCGCACGTGTAGGGCCACGCGGAGAAGTGGAACGGCCGCTCCCCCGGGCGCCGCGACACCCGCAGGCCCTGCCCGGAGCCGTCGGTCAGCTCGACCCACCGGACGTCGCCGCGGTTGCCGTAGTCCTGCGGCACGACGTAGCGCGTGACCATGGCGTCGACGTCGCTGCTCCAGAACCCGATGGGGTTCGCCGCCGCAGAGTCGGGGTAGTTCTCCCCTGGCCCGCGCCCGAACCACGCCACCCGGCGGAGGTCGCCGGGGACCTCGAGGGTGACGCCGACGCGCGGGACGATGTCGCGGTAGTCGCCGTAGGGGGATCCGGTGGCGCGGAGCGTGGCGGCGCCGTTCGGCGCGATGCGCCATTCGACGTCGACGTGGCACCCGAAGTCGAAGACCGGGGGCGCGATCCGGGCGCGGTAGGTGACGACGGCGTCGCCGCCGTCCTCCCGCCAGGCGACGTCGCGGATGGAGGTCTGCATGAGCTGGAGGTGTCGCGGGAACCAGAGGTCGTCGGCCTCCTGCTGGTGGTTGTCGATGAGCGGCTTCCAGAACCCGAGGCGCAGCGGTGCGGCGATGAGCTCGCGTCCGTGCGCCGTCCAGGAGAGGAGGTCGGCGGTGAGGGTGTCGAAGGTGAGGCGGCCGGTGGCGGTGTCGACGTGGAGGCGGTGCTGGTCCGGATAGGCGTGGAGGGTCGCGCTTCCTAGGCTTCGCGGCTCGCCTGCGGCGAGCACCTCAGCCAGCGGGGAAGGGCAAAGCTCAGCCACCGGGAATGGGCCGGCGTCGGTCAACGGGCGGACAGCCAATTGATAGCGCCCCAGCTCGTGGCCTGCCTCGCACCATGAGGTGGCGCGGTTGGTCACGACCGTCGCGATCGCCGCCGATTCCGACGCGCCGACCACCTGAAGGTCATACGGAAACTCAGCCGACTCCCCCGGCGCGACGGCGCCCACCTGCAGCACATCGGTCCTGGTCAGGGCACCGTCGGCCCAGGTGTTGATCCGCAGCTCGATGTCGCTGAGGTCGGTGAACCACCGCCGGCTGGTCACGCGCACGACGCCGCCGGCGTACGTCACTCGGACCGGGCAGATGACCTGCCCGTACTCGATGAGCCCAGGGCTGGGCTCCTGCCAGGGGAAGACCAGGCCGTCGATGCAGAAGTTCGAGTTGTTGGGGTAGTCGCCGAAGTCACCGCCGTACCGGTGGTACTCCCGCCCGTCCTCGGTCCGCGCGAGCAGCCCGTGGTCCGCCCACTCCCACACGAAGTGGCCCTGGATGGCGTCCCACCGGTCGAACACCGCCTGGTACTCGCTCAGCCCACCCGGACCGTTACCCATGGCGTGGCCGTACTCGCAGATGATCCGCGGCTTCGGGTGCGGGTGCTCGCCGAAGTCGTTCATCTGCGAGACGCGCGAGTACATGGTCGATACGACGTCGACCACCTCGGCGTTGCGGTCCTCCTCATAGTGGACGGGGCGGTGGGGGTCGAGTTCCTTGGCCCGGCGGTACATCGCGCGGATGTTGCAGCCGTAGCCGGATTCGTTGCCGAGCGACCACATGACGATCGACGCATGGTTGCGCTGCGCCAGCACGTGCCGCTCGATCCGGTCGACATACGCCGCCTCCCAGGCGGGGTCGTCGGTGATCCGCGAGAGGTCGCCGACGTTGGCGAACCCGTGCGACTCCAGGTCTGTCTCGGCCAGCACCATCAGCCCGATCTCGTCGCACAGCTCGTAGAAGCGCGGGTCGTTGGGGTAGTGGGCGGTCCGGACCGCGTTGATGTTGTGGCGCTTCATCAGCTCGAGGTCGCGCCGGACGCGGTCCAGGCCGACCGCGCGACCGCGCCTGTCGTCGTGGTCGTGGCGGTTGACGCCGTGCATCATGAAGTAGGCGCCGTTGAGGAGGAGCCGGCCGTCCTCGACGGTGACCTCGGCCAGGCCGAGCCGGTGCGGGACGTACTCGCTCGCGCCGTCCGGCCCGACGACGGTGATCAGCATGTCGTAGAGGTGCGGGTCCTCGGGGTTCCAGAACCGGGCCGCAGGGACGGTGACGGTCGCCGTCGCGCCGGGAGCCAGCCTGGTCTCGGCGACGACGACTCCGCCGTCGGTGATGCTCCAGGCCAGCTCGGTGGCGCCGGTGGCGGCGGCGGTGAGCGTCACTTCGGCGTCGTCGCCCACGCGGTGCGTGCGGACGTGGAAGTCGGTGAGTCGCGCCGCGGGGCGGGTGACGAGGTAGAGGGCGCGGAAGACGCCCGAGGCCCACCACATGTCCTGGTCCTCGATGTAGGTGGCGTCGGAGAACTGCAGGACCTTGATGGCGAACAGGTTGTCGCCGTCGACCACGTTCGCGGTGACGTCGAACTCCGCCGCCAGTCGCGACCCCTTCGTCATGCCGACGAACGCGCCGTTGAGGAAGATCTCGGCGTAGCTCTCGACGCCGTCGAGCCGCAGGACGACCTGCTCGCCGGGCGCGGGCGTGGAGAGTCGGACCGTGCGCTGGTAGGCGCCGGTGGGGGTGTCGGCCGGGACATGCGGGGGCTCGATCGGGAAGGGGTATCCCTCGTCGGTGTACTGGAGGCTGCCGTGACCGTCGAGCTGCCAGAGGTGCGGGACCACGACGGTGTCCCACTCCTGCTCCGTGGCCTCGAAGGAGGCCGGCACGCGGGCGGGGTGGTCGAAGAGGCGGAAGCGCCACTCGCCGGTGAGGTCGACGAAGCCGCGCGAGGCCGTGCGGTCGCGGCTGGCGGCCAGCTCGGGCGTGGCGTAGCCGAAGAAGTACGCCCGTGCGGGCATCCGGTGGCGGCCAGTCAGCGCCTGGTTCTCCCAGTCGAGGGGCTCCCTCATGGACGCGTCTCCTTTGCTGCTGCGTCTCACGACCGGTCAATGTAACCGGTTACATTCTTACGGTAGCCCACCCAGCTGCTCCCTGCAAACGGGGGTCCGGTTTAGGGTTTAGTCAGCCGCAGGCCGCGCCCGCTGAGCGAGCGAGCGAGCGGTGCGCACATTTCTCGCTGTGGAGCTTTTCGTGTGCATATGCACGCAGGAAGCCCCACAGCGAGAAAAGTGTCACTCAGGCGGGGAGGAGCCAGTCGACGGCCTGGCGGGCCGTCCATCCACCGGGGTGCAGCCGCGACAGCTCCCGGGCGCCCTCGAGGTCCTGGCCGAGCGTCACGGCCGGCGGCTCCTGGTAGCCGCTGGGGCGCAGCTGGCCGAGGCCGATGTTGGCCATCAGCGCATTACATAGGCACTTGCGCCCGACCGTCTCCTCGATGCTGCCGCCCTTGCGCAGGTAGGGCGCGACGGGTTCGGAGGGACACCGGTAGGTGATTGACTTGTCGGGCCGCTCGACGGGGACGCGCAGGTAGCCGAGATCGCAGATGCGCTCCCGCTTTTCGTAGACCTCGTCCTCAGACAGCGTGTCGGCCAGCTGTGCCACCTTGAAGGGGAATCCGGTCGGGGAGGCGCGGGGGTCGTTGCGGACCGAGAGCTCATCAGCCTCCAGTTCGGACATGAGCTGGCTCCGGAGCTCGGGCGTCAGCCCGGACTCGTCGGCGAGCGCGAACAGCGTCCCGATCTGCACCCCTGCAGCGCCAGAGGCGCGCGCCTCGGCGACCTTCTCCGGCGTCGCATAGCCGCCGGCGAGCCAGAACGGCAGCCCGACCCGGGCGATCTTGGCCAGGTCGGCGTCGTCACGGGGCCCGTAGATGGGGTCGCCGGCCTCGTCGAGTTCCACCTTCCCGCGCGGCGGCGAGCTGTGCCCGCCGGCGCGGGGTCCCTCGACGATGAAGCCGTCGGGGCGGATCTCGGGGTCGCGGTTCAGGTAGTCGGCCAGCACGTGCAGGGTGACGATCGCGAGGAAGTTGGGGCGCCGCAGCGGGGGTAGGTCGTCGCCGAGGACCGTGCGCGGGTTGAGGGCGGCCCGGTGCGTCGTCGTCGCGTTGACCACGTCGATCGTGAGGTGTCCGGTGCGCGCGGACGCGAACTCGGTCAGCAGCCGGGGGATCTCGCGCGGGACGCCGGCGCCCATGATGACGTAGTCGACGTCGGCCAGCATGGCGCCGAGGATCGCCGAGAGGTTGGCCGTCTGGATCTTCTCCAGCATGTTGATGCCCACGACGCCGTCGTGGCCCTCCTTGGCCAGCCACACCTCGGTGAAGTTGCCCAGCACGCTCAGCTCGATCGCCGCGCGTCGCGGCGAGATCGTGAGCGTGGGATGCGGACGGTAGGGCTTGCCGGGCGGGCGGCCGCCCTCGAGGAAGTAGGTGTCCATGACGCGCTGGACCATCGCCTGGGAGGGGAAGTGCGCGAGGGCCCGCCGACGATGACCGCCGGGATCGCCGTCCTGCAGGACGCGGGCGAGCACGCCGTCCAGGGCCGTTCCCGAGACGACGCCGAGTTCGCCGCACTGCGACACCTCGCGGGCCAGACGCCACGACGACACCGCGACGCCCATGCCGCCCTGAATGACGGTAGGGGGATGTGTGATGGGCACCGGCTTCTCCTCGACAACGCGGAACAAGATATCCCTACGGTACCGTAACTTACGCGACCGTAAGAATCGGGTGGGGGCCATTTCTGACTTGAACGATCAATCTGGCGGGATGCCCAGACGACCGCTCCGGACCGCATGAGAAGATGAGCGACACCCGAGCCCAAGGAGTCCCGTGCCCAGAGCCCCCCGCCCCGGCCGCCCCAGCGTCACGATCGGCGATGTGGCGCGCGTGGCAGGGGTGTCGCGGGCGACGGCATCGCGGGCGCTCAACGACTCCCCCCTCGTCACGGAGGAGACCAAGGGGCGCGTCCGCGACGCCGTCCGCGAGACGGGGTTCGTCATGAACGCCCAGGGGCGGGCCCTCGCTGTCGGCCGGGCTGAGTCCGTGGCGATCCTCGTCACCGAGCCGCTGGACGAACTGTTCCAGGATCCGACCTACGCGTCGATCCTCCGCGGCATCACCGAGGGCCTGGCCGAGACCCCCACCCTGCCGATCCTGTTGCAGGCCTCCTCGGACGCCGAGCATCGGCGCGCCCTCCGGCACTTCGAGCGCCACACCGTGGACGCCGTCATCGACATCTCCCCCTACGTCGGCGGGGACATGCTGGAGGCGCTCAAGGGCGGAACCCTTCCCGTGGTGCTGTGCGGCCAGCTCGAGGGGCAGCCGTACGAAGGGATCTTCGCCAGCGTCTTTGCCGACGACGTCCGCGGCGCCCGGCTCGCGGGCGCCCGCATGGCCGAACGCGGCCGGCGGCGCGTGGCCGTCATCAACGGCCCGCTCGACAACCCCGCCGCCGCGGACCGCCTCGTCGGCTACCGCCAGGCGTTGGACGGGATCTTCGACGACGACCTCAGCGTGTCGACGGGGTGGGACTCCAGCTCCGGGTTCGACGCGATGCGCCGGTTGCTGGAGGCGCATCCCGACATCGACGGACTGCTTGCGGGATCGGACCGGATCGCCGTCGGCGCGATCGCGGCCCTCGAACTGGCCGGCCGGTCGGTCCCCCGGGACGTCTCCGTGATCGGCTTCGACGACCACGCCGTCGCCGCGACGTCCACGCCCCCGCTCACGACGGTGCGGCAGCCGATGCGCGACGAGGGCCGCATCGCGGCCGAGCTCGCGCTCGCCATGGTCGACGGCGAGCCGCCGAGGACCGTGGTCCTCGAGATGGAACTCATCGAGCGCGCCAGCGTCTGAGGCACCCGGCAGCCGCGGGTAGGCTCGGCGGGGTGACCCTCCCCCCGCTCGTGGAGCCCGGCGACGACCTCACTCCGGCCCAGCTCACCCGCTATTCGCGACACATCCTCGTGCCCGGCATGGGCGTCGCGGCGCAGCGCAGGCTGCTCGCGGCACGGGTCGCGGTGGTGGGGGCCGGCGGGCTGGGCAGCCCTATCCTCGCCTACCTCGCGGCGGCGGGCGTGGGGCACCTCACCGTCATCGATGACGACGTCGTGGACGCCAGCAACCTCCAGCGCCAGATCATCCACCGCGACGACGCCGTGGGCCTGCCCAAGGTCGACTCCGCCGCGGACTTCGTCCGTGGTCTCAACCCCGACGTCGCCGTCGTCACCCGGCGCGCCCGGATCACGCCCGACAACGCCCGCGACCTTCTCGCCGGCCACGACCTCGTGCTCGACGGGGCCGACAACTTCCCCACCCGCTACGCCGTCGCGGATGCCTGTGCGGAGCTCGGCCTGCCGGTGGTGTGGGCCGCGGTGCTGCGCTTCGACGCGCAGGTGTCGTCGTTCGTCCCGGGCCGAGCGGAGGCGGTCACCCTGCGCGACCTCTACCCAGTCCCGCCGCGCCCCGAGGACGTCCCGTCGTGCGCCGAGGCCGGCGTCCTGGGCGCGCTCGTCGGGCAGGTGGGATCCATCATGGCCGCCGAGGCCGTCAAGCTGATCTGCGGGTTCGGGGAGCCGCTCGTGGGCCGGATCCTGCTCATCGACGCCCTGACCCAGCGCACGCGCGAGGTGCCGCTCCGCCCGGCGCCGTCCCTGCCCCGCCCCCGCCCCGCGAAGGAGCCGACCGTGACCTATCCCGAGCTGAGTGTCGAAGACGTCGCCGCGATCCTCGACGACCCCGCCCGCCCGACCCTCCTCGACGTCCGCGAGCCCGCGGAACACTCGCTGGGCACGCTGCCGGGGTCGCTCGCCGTCCCCCTCGGCGACGTGCTCGCGTGGGCCGACCTCGAGTCCCTCCCCGCCGGGCCCGTCATCGTCTACTGCAAGGTGGCCCCTCGCGCGCGCCGGGCCGCGGAGCACCTCCTCGCGCTCGGCCACCCGGACGTGCGGCTCATGGACGGCGGCATGCTCGCCTGGGCCGAACGTATCGACCCCGCCTACCCGCGGTACTGACCGACGGCATCCGCCACCCGATCTGCGAGACTGGACCTCATGGCGACGGTGAGGTACTTCGCCGCGGCCGCCGAGGCCGCCGGCACGGATGAGGAACAGGTGAGCGCCCAGACGCTGGGCGTCCTGCTCGACGACCTGCGCACCCGGCACGGGAACCCGCTGGCGCGGGTGCTCGACGTCAGCTCGGTCCTCCACGACGGCCGCTACGTCGACGACCCCGCGACACCGCTGCCCGCCGACGCCGTCCTCGACGTCCTGCCGCCCTTCGCCGGCGGCTGATCCGGGATCCGACGATGGCCGTGCTGATCGACCCGCCCCGCTGGCCGGCGCACGGCACCCTGTTCGGGCACCTCGTCTCCGACTCGTCGCTCGACGAGCTGCACGACTTCGCGGCCACGGCCGGCATCCCGCCGCGCGCCTTCGACCACGACCACTACGACGTCCCCGCCTCGCGGCACACGGAGCTCGTCGCGCTGGGCGCGGTCCCCGTCGGGGAGCGGGAGCTGGTCCGGAGGCTCGCCGCCTCGGGGCTCCGGGTCCGCCCGCGCGACAAGACCCCCACCCGGCCCGCCGCCCGGGCCCTGGCGGTCCAGGCGTGGGACCGGCTCGGGCTCCCCGCAGCCCTGCGCGACGACCTCCTCACCCGCTGGTCCGAGCCGCACCGGCACTACCACGACGTGCGCCACCTGGCGCAGTGCCTGGCGGCCCTGGGCGAGCTCGGCGGGTCGGACCCCGTCGTGCAGCTCGCCGCCTGGTTCCACGACACTGTGTACGACGGCCTCCCCGGCCGCGACGAGGAGGCCTCCGCCGAGCTGGCCGAGCGGGAGCTGAGCCCGATGCTGCCCGCCGACGACGTCGCCGCCGTCGCCGCGCTGGTGCGGATGACCGCCACCCACTCCCCGACCGACACCCGCGGGGCGCTGCTGTCCGACGCCGACCTGTCGATCCTCGGGCAGATCCCCGGCCGCTACCACGTCTACGTCCGCGACGTCCGCCTGGACTATGCCCATGTCGACGACGCCGCCTGGCGGGCCGGGCGCGCTCAGGTGCTGCGCGGGCTGCTCGCGACGGACCCCCTGTTCCGCACCACCGAGGGACTCCGACGGTGGGAGTCGCGGGCGCGCTCCAACCTTTCGGCCGAGCTGGCGCGGCTGGCGCCCTGACGGCGTCCGATCCCGCCTCGCCGACCCACGCGCTGGGCTAGTGTGGAGAGCACGACCGGAGGGAGCACCGATGAAGAAGATCACCGACAACGGGCCCGAACCCAACGTCTTCGACCTGGAGACCGCCACCAAGGAGAACCCCAACTACCGCACCGTCGCGTGGACCGGGAAGTACCTGCAGGTCACGCTGATGTCGATTCCGGTGGCGCAATCGATCGGCCTTGAGGTCCACGAGGACACGGACCAGTTCGTCCGCCTCGACGCCGGCAAGGGCCGCGTGCTGATGGGCCCGAGCAAGGACGAGTTGAACGTCAAGGTCGACGTCGAGGACGGCTGGTCCGTCCAGGTGCCGGCCGGCACGTGGCACGACATCGTCAACACCGGCGACGAGCCCATGCAGCTCTACGTCGTCTACGCGCCCTCCCACCACTCCAAGGGAGCGGTGCACAAGACGGCGGAGGATTCGGAGAAGGCCGAGGAGTCGGGCAAGGACGAGCCGCCCTCCTGGACGGAACAGCCCTAGTCCCCCGCTGACCTGACCCCCCGGACGGACAGCGCCGCGACCCTGCCGTCGCGCTTGAAGACGGAGGCGCTGAGGTCTGCGTCCAGTTCGCCGTCGGCACAGTTCTTCGTGGTGCCGTCGGCGAGCTGGACCATGAGCGCCATCGGCTCCGCGTCCCGGCCGCGGTGGTACACGACGGGGATCTGGCAGAAGGTGAACGCCAGCGAGTCCGTCGGCAGCGCGATGGAGCGCTCCTCCCCGTGCACGTCCCGATACGCGAACGTCACCGGCGCCGTCGTCCACTCGGAGCCCCGCAGCAGGATCGGCCGGATGACCATGCGGCCGCCCTCCACCCGGAGGCCCAGCTCACCCAGGCGGGTCAGGACCTCCTCCTTCACCTGCCCCGTCATGCCCGGCTGACGGGCGCCCCGGTCCTTCGGAGTGTGGGAGTAGGGGTCGGTGGGGAAGGCGCCGTAGACCTCCGGTGTCTTGCAGTACCCGAGGCCTTGGCGCACGTCCTCGTAGGCGTCGGCGAGGGCCGTGACGACGGCGGCGTCGGCTCCCTCGGCCACCGCCCGCTCCAGCGTCTCCTGGACCGCGAGCAGCAGCTTGGACACCATGTGCCAGTAGATCGAGCCGAGGCCTTCGAAGGCGAAGAACGAGCCTGAGCGCCCGGTGAACTCGGCGTGGTGGAAGACGTCCTCGTGGAGCGCGAGGAGGCAGTCGCGGTGTTGTGCCACCGATGGGCCCAGCTCGGGATGCGACGCCAGGGCGTTGAGCGCGCCGCGCACCTCCTGCGCGTTCCGGATGCCGGGGGCGAAGTGGTAGTCGCCCGCGATGTCGCGGACGACGATGCTGCGGTCCCCCGCTTCCGCCAGCGCACCGACGAGCGGGCAGGTTTCGGCCTGGGCAGCGGTCACGGTGTTGCGGCCGAGGAAGCTCGGGAGCTCCTTGTCGGGGTAGAGGATGTAACTGTGCTGGTCCGCCCGGTAGAGGGCACTGGTGCGCAGCGATGACAGCAGCGCCAGGGACTCCTGCGGGCTGAGCACCCGGCTGGAGAGGACCGCGACCTGCCCTTCGAGCATCTCCGGGAGCCGACGCACGGCGGCGCGGCCGGGCGCGAGATCGAGGAGATTGTACGAGTGGTACAGCGCGTCGGCTCGCGCGTTGGCGCGCAGGCTCGCATCGATGTGGGCCTGGGCGAGGTCCAGGAGAGCTCGGACTTCGCCGGCGTCCACCGTGCGGCGCTCGGTGCCGACCCCCGCGTACACCTGGGCGCGATAGCGGGTCGCGGCGGCGCCGAGGGAGTCCATGATGGCCCGGCGCGTCTCGTCGTCCACCTGGTCGGGCCTGTGGTCCGTCAGCACTGTCAGGACCGCGGCGAGCAGTTCCCGCAGCGCGGGGGTCACTTCGACGTCCCCGTCGAGCAACTCCCGGACGAACGGGACGTAGCGGCGGAGGTAGGCGAGCGTGACCACCGAGAGCCCGCGGCCGACGAGGGCGTTGTTGGCGTCGTTCCATTCGGGTCGCTGCGTGTTCATCCAGATGCCGCCGCCGGGCACCAGGTTGACGATCTTGGTCAGCAGGATCAGCAGGAGCTTCTCGGCCAGGGTCACCCGGACGAGGTCGCCGTCCGGCGTGTGCAGCAGGCGCCCGTCCGCGCCCTCCCGCGCGACCCTCTCCTCGACGACCTCCTGGTGGGCGGCGTCGAAGGCGATGGTGGTGTACGGATCCTCGAGGGTGTCGGCGTAGGTGGCGATCCTGTACGGCACGTCCGCGTGGGTGAACACCGCCCGGCCCGCCATGCCACGCAGCCGGCCGGGGTGGAAGCGCTCCGACGTCTCGAGCAGCTTCAGCAGGTAGATGACCTGGTGATCGCTCCAGTAGCCGATGTTGGCCCAGGGGTTCTCGGGCTCCGGCACCTCCCAGTCGACTCCCTCGCGCGAGATCCGGTACGGGTTGTAGCCGTCCGCCGTGGTGGCGTCGAGGAAGACGGTGATTATCGACTCCAGGTATTCCGGGAACGACCACGCGAGGGCCTCCCAGTTCTGGAAGATGTCGCGCCAGTTGCCCTGATAGGTGAGGCTGGGATGGCCCTGGTCGTCGACCAGCGCGATGCGGAACTTGTTCCACGGACGGCTCGGGTCCCCGTGCCGCCTGCTGAAGGTGAGGGGGAGGTACTCCAACGCCAGGCGCCAGAGGTCGGGGTCGCCAGCCTGCTCCGCGACGGCGGCCAGGTCCTCCACGCGTAGCCGCTCCGGCAGCGCCGCCAGAGTGTCGGCGCACCGTCGTGAGGTGGCCGGACTGCGCTGTGCGAGGAAGGCGCGCACGTCGTCGGCCCCGATGTCGTAGCCGTCGGAGGGAAGCCCGCCGCGCATGGTGTTGAACAGAACGTTCGCGACGTGGTGGGTGGCGGCGACCTCATCCCCGGTGACCTGCGCGGCATCCGTCGCCGCGAGGAGCGCCGCGAGGTCCTCGCGCGTCCGCGCGATGTCGGCGTCGAGTTCCGCGGCCATCCCGGCGGGGTCCGCGAGGTGGGCCTGGAGCGCGACGACGTCGGCGGCGTCGAGGTCGACGTCGGCGGCGATGCGCCACGACCGCTGCCCGCCGGGCCCGAGGGTGAGGCGGGTGTGCAGGAGGTAGGCCCCCCGCTCGCCCCGCATCTCGAGTTCCTCGGTGGGCGCGGCCGGCAATGCGCCGAGCTGGCGGGTAGACAGGAGACGGGTGGCGCCGTCGAGCCCGACCTGCCAGGCCACGTTGGCGCGCAGCGACTCGCTGGGTTCCGCGAGGTCGGTGAGGGACGCGTTGAGGTGGAAGATCCCGAGCCCGGTGGCCGCGTCCAGTTCGCTGCGCTTGTAGGCGTCGAGCAGGTTACTGAGCTCGTTCTGCACCTGCTGGCTCGTGCCCGCCGGCAGGATGTTGACGAGGCCGTCCAGGAGTTCGACCTCGCACGGCTCCTCGCCCAGCGACGCCAGCTCACAACTCCGCACGACGCCGAAGCGCGCGCTGCTCTCCCACATCACCCGGAACCGGAGCCCGAGATCGGGCCTGGTCTCCTCGAAGATCACGGCGGTGCCGAGCACGTCCTTGTAGAGCGTGCGCTGGACGGGCGGGTCCCCCGCGCGCGTCTCGGCGAACGGGTACCAGTGAGCGTCCTGCCCCAGCGAGGTGGTGACGCGCAGGCGGGTGAGTCCGCCGGTGCGCCCCGCACTCTCGGCCACCTTGTCGTCGGTGTAGTAGGGGAACAGCGACGTCTCGGCGTCGACCCGCCCCGCGGTCAGGCCTCCGGTGGAGGAGATGAACAGCCAGACGTCGCTCGAACTCACGATGGTCATGAAGAACGGCCCCATGCGGTCGTAGCCGACGATGCGGGCGAAGCGCCGGCCATGCAGCGTCACCAGCCCGTCCTCGGCCACACTCCGGTGGGGCGATCCGTCGAGCTCTGCCGTGGCGAAGGGGGCTGGCATCGTGTTCCTCGCTTTCGTCGGCGGGTCGCTCCGCCGAAATGAGAGCGCTCTCGGCGATGGGCGGCGCTCTGGTCACAGACATTGAGATGGATGAGCCCTCGGCGAGAGAGCGCTCTCACAAGAAAGGCACGCCGGCGGCGTCTCGGCAAGAGCGACTCGCAGAGTCCGGACGTTCCCCCGGCCGACGACCCCCGGTCCGGGCGCGCGGGCTCGACACCGGCATTTGATGAGTGAGTGTTCACTCACTAGACTCACCCCGTGACCCGAGCCGCCCCCATGCCCCCCGAGCAGCGCCGCGCGGCCATCGTCGAGGCCAGCATCCCGCTCCTGGAGAAACACGGCGAGGCCCTCACCACGCGCATGGTCGCCGAGGCGGCCGGTGTCGCCGAGGGCACGATCTTCCGCGTCTTCGACTCGCTCGACGACCTCATCTCCGTCACCATCAGCGAGGCCCTCTCCGCCGACAGGCTCGCCAAGCGGCTGGCCGACACCCCGCTCACCGGCGGGATCGAGGCTCAGACCCGCACCGCCATCGAGCTCATCGAGCAGTACCTCCACTCGGTGCACACCATGTTCATCGCCGCCCACGGGGCCGCGAAACACACCGCGCCCCACGCCGCGCAGTGCGCCCGCACCGAACTCGAGGCCCGGACTGCGGAGCTCGACGCCTGGATGACGGACCACTTCGCCCCCTACCGCGACATCATCACGATCCCGCTCGACGCCTTCGCCACACTCCTGCGCACGTTCGCCGTCGGCCACGCCTCCCGCTTCGTCGCCTCGTCGTTGACCCTCGACGACCTCGCCCGCCTCGCGCTCCACGGGGCGCTCCGAAAGGACTCCGCATGCTCCACCGACTAGCGCGGCTCATCAACCGCTACATCCGGCCCTATTGGGGGCTGCTCAGCATCGTCATCGTGCTGCAGACCATCGCGACGATCATGTCGCTCTACCTCCCGACCCTGAACGCCCGCATCATCGACGAGGGTGTGGTCACGGGCGACACCGACTTCATCTGGGGCACCGGCGGCGTCATGCTGCTGCTGTCGGCCGTCCAGGGCGCGGCACAGATCGGGGCCGTGTGGGCCGGCGCCAACACGGCCATGCAGTTCGGCCGCGACGTCCGGGCCGCCATCTTCGAGCGCGCGCTGTCCTTCTCGGCCCGCGAGCTCAACCGCTTCGGGGCGCCGTCGCTCATCACGCGCACCACCAACGACGTGCAGCAGGTCCAGATGCTGGTGCTGATGACCGCGATCATGCTGGTGGGCGCGCCCATCACGATGGTGGGCGGCGTCATCATGGCGCTGCGCGAGGACGCCGGGCTGTCGTGGATCATCTTCGCGGCCGTCGTCATCCTGGGCGCGGGCATCGTCGTGCTCATCGTCAACATGGGCCCGCTGTTCGAGCTCATGCAGAAACGGATCGACACCCTCAACCGGGTGCTGCGCGAGCAGATCACCGGCATCCGGGTGGTGCGGGCGTTCGTGCGGGAGCCGCATGAGGCGCGCCGGTTCGACACCGCCAACGCCGAGCTGGTCGACACGGCCACCAAGGTCGGGCGCCTCATGGCCTTCCTGTTCCCGTTCGTGGGCCTGATCATGAACGTGTCCACGGTCGGGGTCATGTGGTTCGGCGCGCAGCGCATCGAGTCCGGCGACATCCAGATCGGGCAGCTGACCGCCTTCATCTCCTACCTCATGCAGATCCTCATCTCCGTGATGATGACGACGATGCTGCTGGTCATGGCGCCCCGCGCGGCCGTCTGCGCCGACCGGATCATGGAGGTCCTGGAGACCGACTCCTCCGTGGCGCCGCCCGCGAACCCCGTCGCGCCCTCCGGCGAGCGCGGCCACGTCCTGTTCGACCGCGTCAGCTTCGCCTATCCCGGCGCCGAGGAGCCGGTCATCCGGGACATCTCGTTCGAGCTCACCCCGGGCACCACGACCGCGATCATCGGCTCCACGGGCTCCGGTAAGACCACGCTGATCAGCCTCATCCCGCGGCTGTTCGACGCGACGGCGGGGCGCGTGCTGGTCGACGGCGTCGACGTGCGCGACCTCGACCCCGACACCCTGTGGGCCAGGATCGGTCTCGTCCCGCAGAAGCCGTACCTGTTCTCCGGCACCATCGCCAGCAACCTGCGCTACGGCAAGCCGGACGCGACCGACGAGGAGCTGTGGGACGCGCTGCGCGTCGCGCAGGCCGAGCCGTTCGTGCTCGACAAGGAGGGCCGGCTCGACGCCGACATCGCGCAGGGTGGCACCAACGTCTCGGGTGGTCAGCGGCAGCGGCTCGCGATCGCGCGGGCGCTGGTGAAGAAGCCCAGCGTCTACATCTTCGACGACTCGTTCTCCGCCCTCGACGTCGCGACCGACGCCCGCCTCCGCGCGGCGCTGCGGCCCGAGACCGCGAGCGCCGCGGTCCTGGTGGTCGCCCAGCGCGTCTCGACCATCACCGGCGCCGACCTCATCCTCGTCCTCGACGACGGCGAGATCGTCGGGCGCGGCACACACGAGGAACTGCTCACCACCAACGCGACGTACCGCGAGATCGTCGAATCCCAGCTGAGTGCCGAGGAGGCCGCCGCATGAGCGAGAACAAGGCAGTCCCGGTCAAGGCCAACGAGCGCCCCAAGCACGCCCCCATGCACCGTGGCCACGGTCACGGACCCATGGCCGGCAGCGGCGAGAAGGCGGCGAACTTCAAGGTGTCGGTGCGCCGGCTCCTCGGTCACCTCCGGCCGCAGCGCGCCGGGATCCTCCTGGCCGTGACGCTCGGCGTGCTGTCCGTGGCGCTGTCGGTCGTCGGACCGAAGATCCTGGGCCGCGCCACCGACATCATGCTGTCGGGCATCATCGGTGGCCAGATGCCCGCGGGCGTCACGAAACAGCAGGTGATCGACCGTGCGGTCGCCGAAGGCAACACCGACTTCGCTGACCTCCTGCGCAACCTCGACTTCGTCCCGGGCGAAGGCATTGACTTCGGCGCCATCGGCTCGGTGCTGCTGCTCGTGCTCGTTCTCTACGTCGTGTCGTTCGTCTTCTCCTACATCCAGGGCTGGGTCCTCAACGGCGCGGTGCAGAAGTCGATCTACCAGATGCGCCGCGAAGTGTCGGAGAAGCTCGACCGGCTGCCGCTGGTGTACTTCGACCGGCAGCCGCGCGGCGAGGTGCTGAGCCGGGTCACCAACGACATCGACAACGTGTCGCAAACGCTGCAGCAGACGCTGTCGCAGCTGCTGAACTCGCTGCTCATGGTCATCGGCGTCCTCATCATGATGTTCTGGATCTCGCCGATCCTCGCCCTCGTCGCGCTCATCTCAGTGCCTATCGCGATGGTGGTGGTCTCCGTCATCGGCAAGCGGTCGCAGAAGCTGTTCGCCCAGAACTGGAAGTCCACCGGCGAGCTCAACGCCCACATCGAGGAGGCCTACTCCGGCCACTCGCTGGTGAAGGTGTTCGGCCGGCAGAAGGAGGTCCAGGCCGAGTTCCGCCGGCGCAACCAGGAGCTGTACAAGGCGGGCTTCGGCGCCCAGTTCATCTCCGGGATCATCATGCCGGTGATGTTCTTCGTCGGGAACCTCAACTACGTCGTCATCGCCGTCGTCGGCGGCCTGTGGGTCGCGTCGGGGCGGATGAACATCGGCGACGTCCAGGCGTTCATCCAGTATTCGCGGCAGTTCACCCAGCCGCTCACGCAGGTGGCGTCGATGGCGAACCTGCTGCAGTCCGGCGTCGCGTCGGCGGAGCGAGTGTTCGGGCTGCTCGACGCCGACGAGATGACCGAGGAGCCGGCGGGTGAGCTGAAGGTGTCGCGGGGTGATGTGGTCTTCGACCATGTCAGCTTCTCCTACAAGGCCGACCAGCCGCTCATCCAGGACCTGTCCCTGACGGCGCAGCCCGGGCAGACCGTCGCGATCGTCGGGCCGACGGGGGCGGGCAAGACCACGCTCGTCAACCTCATCATGCGGTTCTACGACCTCGACGGCGGCCGCATCCTCATCGACGGCGTCGACATCGCGTCGGTCGCCCGCGGCGAGGTGCGCGGCAACATCGGCATGGTGCTGCAGGACACGTGGCTGTTCGGTGGCACGATCCGCGACAACATCGCCTACGGCCGTCCGGACGCGACGGAGGAAGACATCCTCGCCGCCGCACGGGCCACGTTCGTCGACCGCTTCGTGCACTCGCTGCCCGACGGGTACGACACAGTCATCGATGAGGAGGGCTCGAACGTGTCGGCGGGCGAGAAGCAGCTCATCACCATCGCGCGGGCGTTCCTCGCGGATCCGGCGCTGCTGATCCTCGACGAGGCGACGTCGTCGGTGGACACGCGCACGGAGCTGCTGGTGCAGCACGCGATGGCGGCGCTGCGGACCGGGCGGACGTCGTTCGTCATCGCGCACCGGTTGTCGACCATCCGGGACGCCGACCTGATCCTGGTCATGGAGGAGGGTCGCATCGTCGAGCAGGGGACGCACCACGAGCTGCTGGAGTCGCGGGGGGCGTACTACGAGCTGTACCAGAGCCAGTTCAACGCGGCGATCGAGGAGGAGACCGCCGCCTGACCGGCCCATTCTTCGAGGGCATCTGCATCTGTCTCGACGGGTGCCGATGCCCTCGTTGCGTTCTCGACGCTGTGGTGGGGCGGCGGGTGGGGGTGGGCTTGAGCAGATGGCACCCCTCGCGCACAGTCCCCCGCGCGAACTCAGCGTGGAGGTCGTCGCGAGTGGTGCCATCTGCTCAACCCGCGCTCCACCACGGGAGGTGCGCGCGAGGGTAGGGTGCCCCCCGGGCCTCGTGTCAGGGCGCGCTGCAGGTTCCAGGGAACAGCCGAGGAAGGCTCACTGCACTGATAGGCGACGCCGGGGTGCGACGTCGCCCAGTTCAGCGAGACTGCTGGATGCGAAATTCACCACCCGTTGGAGGTGACCAACCGCTCCGCGACCTCGCGGTAGCGCTCCGCGATCTCCGGCCGCGACTCCGCCTCGTAGGTCTCCGTGGACGACGACTCCCACGCCGGCCGCGACCCCGTCAGCGCCCACGCCGCCTGCCGCGCCGCGCCCAGCGCGACGTACTCGGCCGGAGCCGGCACGTCGACGGGCACGCCGAGCACCTCGGGCGCCAGCCGCCGAACGGCCTCGGACTTCGAGCCGCCGCCGATGAGGCTGACCCGCTCGATGGTGACGCCGAGGCGACGGATCGCCTCCAGCCCTTCGCCCATCAGGCACAGCAGGCCCTCGACCGCGGCCCGCGCCACATTCTCGGGGGTGAAGTTCTTGAGCGTCATGCCCACCAGCGACGCCGTCGCATCTGGCAGGTTCGGCGTCCGCTCCCCCTCGAACCACGGCACCATGACCAGGCCCTCGGCCCCGGAGGGCGCCGACAGCGCCAGCCGCGACAGCTCGTCGAAGTCGACGCCCAGCACGCGGCGCGCGGCGTCGAGGATGCGGGCCGCGTTGAGTGTGGCGGTCAGCGGCAGCCAGGAGCCTGACGCGTCAGCGAAACCGTTGACCAGCCCCGACTCGTCGTAGGCCGGCGTCGCCGACACCGCGGCGACCACGCCCGACGTCCCCAGCGACACGCTCGTCTGCCCAGGGCGCAGGTCCAGGCCGAGGGCTGCGCCGGCGTTGTCGCCGCAGCCCGGACCGAGCACCCAGCGCCCGCCGTCGACGCCCTCGGAGGGCCCGAGCACGCGCGGCAGGATCACCGACGACGCGTCGCGGCGCAGCGCCAGCGACAGCAGGTCCCGCCGGTACTCGTTGGTCACGGAGTCGAAGTAGCCGGTGCCCGAGGCATCGGACCGGTCGGTGACCAGGTCCTCGAGGCGCCCGGAGCCCTGGATCTTCCAGGTCAGCCAGTCGTGGGGCAGCGCCACCGCCGCCACGCGGGCCGCGTTGTCGGGTTCGGCGTCCGCCATCCAGCGGAGCTTGGTGTTGGTGAACGACGCCAACGGCAGGTACCCCACCGCCGGGACCCACCCGTCGAACTCCTCGCGGAGCTCGCGGGCGGCGCCGGCGGAGCGGGTGTCGTTCCAGAGCAGGGCCGGGCGGATGACCTCACCGGAGGCATCCAGCGCGACCATGCCGTGTTGCTGGCCGCCGACGCTGATCGCGGCGACGTCGTCGAGGCCACCCGCCGCGGCGGACGCGGACTGGAAGGCGGTCCACCAGTGGTCCGGGTGCACCTCCGTCCCGTCGGGATGGGAGGCTGCGCCCTGGCGGACGATCTCACCGCTCTCGGCGTCGACCACCAGGACCTTGCACGACTGCGTCGACGTGTCGACGCCGGCGACCAGCGTCACGGCTCCTCCCTCAGGCCTTGAGGAGGTGACGGACGGCGGCCTGCTGCAGCTCGACGAAGTGGTACTCGCGGGCACCCTTCTCGTCGGCGTCGGGCATCTCGGCGGCGCGGAGGTCGGCGACCGTCTCGCCCTCGGCGAGCGTGGGCTCGGCGAGCTCGAAGATCGACGCCTTGCGCATGAGCTCCTGCACGGCGGGATCCTGCCGGAACGAGCGGGCGCGCTCGGCGAGCAGCGTGAAGGTCTCCATGTTGGCGCGTGCCGAGTCCCAGATGCCTTCGACGCCCTCGGTGCGGCTGGGCTTGTAGTCGAAGTGGATCGGGCCCTCGTAGCGGGGAGCGTCGGGGCTGGCCGGGAAGCCGTTGACCAGGAGGTCGACGGTGAAGAACGAGCTCATGAGGTCGCCGTGGCCGAACGCGAGGTCCTGGTCGTACTTGAGGCCGCGCTGGCCGTTGAGGTCGATGTGGAACAGCTTGCCGGTGTACAGCGCCAGCGCGAGGCCGGTGGTGTAGTTGAGGTTGGCCATCTGCTCGTGGCCGACCTCGGGGTTGAGGCCCACGATGTCGCCGTTCTCCAGCGTCGCGATGAGGCCGAGCGCGTGGCCGATCGTCGGCAGCAGGATGTCGCCACGGGGCTCGTTGGGCTTGGGCTCGAGACCGATCTTCAGGTCGTAGCCCTGCTCCTTGATGTAGCCGGCGATGGTGTCGAGGCCCTCGGCGTAGCGCGCGTGGGCGGCGAAGTAGTCCTTGCTGGTGTCGTACTCGGCGCCCTCACGGCCGCCCCACATCACGAAGGTGGAGGCGCCGACCTCGGCTGCGATGTCGACGGCGTTGAGGATCTTCTTCAGGCCGAAGCGGCGGACGGAGCGGTCGTTGGAGGTGAGCCCGCCGTCCTTGAAGATGGGGTGGCTGAAGGTGTTGGTGGTGACCATCTCGATGGTCAGGCCGGACTTGTCGGCGGCGTCCTTGAGCTGCTTGATGCGGCCCTTGGCGGTGGCCTCGTCGGCGTCGAAGGGGTAGATGTCGTTGTCGTGGAAGGTGATGCCCCACGCGCCGAGCTCGGCGAGCTTGTCGGCGTAGTGCCACGGGTCGAACTCCGGACGGGTGTCGGAACCGAACGGATCGGTGCCCCGCCATCCGACGGTCCAGAGGCCGAACGAGAACTTGTACTGCTGGTCTGCCATGGTGGTCTCCTCGTTGAGAGATCGAAGTTTTGTTTTCGTTCTGAACTTATATCGGATCTGGGCTAGAGTCAAGTGCATGCGCACGCATTTCGACCCCACCGCCGGCGTCGCCAGGCAAGGCAGCCTCCGCGCCAGCAACCTGTCGCTGGTCGCGCGACACGTCTTCGCCAGCGATATAGCGCCGGCTAGGGCCGACGTCGCCAAGGCCACCGGCATGACCCGCTCGACGGCATCCCGAATGGTCGACGAGCTCGTCGCCGCAGGCATCCTGTCCGAATCGAGCCCGCTCCCGAGCACGCGCCGCGGCCGCCCGGCCACGCCGCTGCATCCGCGTGGCGGCACGCTGATGGCATTGGGACTCGAGATCAATGTCGGCCACAGCGCGGCGCGCCTGGTCGACCTCGCCGGCACCGTCGTCGCCGCCGCGGACGCCACCGGCGACAACGTGGGCCGCTCCCCCGCCGAGGCCCTCGCGCACGTGGCCGGCCTCGCCCGCGAGTGCCTGGCGCACCTGCCCCCCGACGCCACGCTCGTCGGGGTCCAGCTCGCCGTGCCGGGCCTGGTCGACGCGGCGTCGCACATGGTGCTGCGGGCACCCAACCTCGGCTGGCACGACGTCGATCCGCGGCCGCTGCTGCGCGACGGCGGGCTGCCCGAGGTGGACGAGGTCGACTACGGGGTCGCGAACGAGGCCGACTGTGCGGCGATCTTCGTCGGCCACGAGCGCCCCGGCCGGCCGGGCGGGCTCGACGCCTTCCTCTACCTGTCTGGCGAGGTCGGCATCGGGTCGGCGCTCGTCATCAACGGATCGGTCTCGCTCGGCACCCGCGGGTGGGCGGGCGAGATCGGTCACACCTGCATCGACCCCGACGGCCCGCAGTGCGGCTGCGGCGCCACCGGCTGCCTGGAGCGCTACGCGGGCACGCGGGCGCTCACGGAGATGGTGGGGGTCGCGACGATCGAGGAGGTCCGCCAGGCCTACCTCGACGGCGTCCCCGCCGCCGTCGACGCCGTGCGCGCCGCGGGGCGCGCGCTGGGCCTGGCGCTGGCGAACGCGGGCAACCTGCTCGACATCACGACGGTGGTCCTGGGCGGCGACCTCGCCGTGCTCATCGAGGAGTACCGGCCGCTCGTGCAGCAGGAGCTCGACATCCGGCTGCTGGCGCGCCCCTTCACGGAACCGAAGCTGCTCGCCGCCACGCCCGACCATGCGGCGCCGGCGTTCGGGGCGGCGTACGTCGCGCTCGAGCGCGTGCTCGAGGACCCGGCGCACTGGGCGGCGCCTGCAACTGAGCGGGCACCCCTTGCTTAGTTGAAGCTTCAACATTAGACTGGAGGCATGAGCCTTCACGCCGACACCCACATGGGTCGCCTCGAGCTGCGCGTCCGCGACATGGCGGGCATGCTCGCCTACTACACCGAGGGCGTCGGCCTGGAACCCCTCGCCGACGAGCCCGGGGCCGTGACGCTGGGCCACGGCGGGACGCCGATCGTGCGGCTGACGGAGTCGCGGGAGCTCCGGCCGTCGCGCCGCTCCGACGCCGGCCTGTTCCACACCGCCGTCCTGTACGCGGAGTTGCCGGCCCTCGCCGCCACGCTGGTACGGATGTACGAGCGGTACCCGCACACCTACGCGGGCACCGGCGACCACCTCGTGTCCCAGGCGTTCTACTTCACGGACCCGGAGGGCAACGGGGTGGAGCTGTACCACGACCGCCCCCGCGACCAGTGGCAGTGGCACGGGAACCAGGTCCAGATGGCCACGCTCTACATCGACCCGGCCGAGTTCGTGTCGACGCACTTCGCGGGTGTGGATCCGACGGCGCTGCCGCCGACGCAGGCGGAGCTCGGGCACGTGCACCTGCAGGTCGGCGACATCGCGTCGGCGAAGGCGTTCTACGTCGACGCGCTGGGGTTCGACCAGACCGCGGCGCTCGGCGGCTCCGCGCTGTTCGTCGCAGCCGGTGGGTACCACCACCACATGGCCATGAACGTGTGGAACTCGGCGGGGGCCGGACCGCGGCAGAACACGCTGGGCATGGGTGTCGTCGACATCCTGGTGCCCACCGTCGACGAGCTCGGCAAGGCAGATGAGCGGCTCCGCTTCGCCGGGCACCGGCCGACGTTCGACGGTCGCACACTCACCGTGCTCGACCCCTGGCGCAACGAGATCCGGCTCGCCGTCGGCTGATCGCGCCTGCCCTCCCGTCCGACGCCTGCCTTCCTGCTCCGGCGCCTGCCTTCCCGCACGACGCCTGCCCTACAGCGCAGGCGATCCGCACTAAGGCAGGCGCCGGGAACGGGAGCGCAGGCGATCCGCACTAAGGCAGGCGCCAAGGACGAGAGCGCAGGCGGGCGCAGGCGGGGCGCACTAAGGCAGGCGCCGGGAACGGGAGCGCAGGCGATCCGCACTAAGGCAGGCGCCGGGGCGGGAGCGGGGGCGCCAGGCCCGCTAAGCTCGTGCCCACCGGCCGAAGGGTCCACGATGCGTAGAGCCCGCCCATGACCCACGAGGAGCTCAACCTCGTCGTGCTGGCGGTGTCCGGGATCTTCCTCGCCGGCGTCATCGCCGTGCGCGTGGCGTCCCGCAGCGGCATGCCGGGCATGCTCCTCTACCTGGGCATCGGGCTCATCATCGGGGAGGCGGGCTTCGGGATCCGGTTCGACGACGCGGAGCTCGCGTTCAACCTCGCCCTCATCGCCGTTGCGGTCCTCCTCACCGACGGTGGGTTCACCACCCGGTGGGCCGACCTCCGCCCCGTCGCCATGCGCGCCGGACTCCTGGCCACCGGCGGCGTGCTGATCAGCGTCACGGTCGCCGCGACCCTCGCCGTCGTCATCCTCGGCCTGGATCTGCGCACCGCGATCCTGCTGTCGGCCATGGTCTCCTCGACCGACGCCGCCGCGGTGTTCGCGATCCTGCGCCGGCTGCCCGTCAAGCGGCGCGTGCGGGCCACGCTCGAGGGCGAATCCGGGTTCAACGACCCCCCGACGATCGTCCTGGTCAGCGTCGTCGCCTCCGACGCCTGGGCCGAGGGATCGATCGCCGCGATGATCGGCACGGCCGTCTTCCAGCTCGTCGCGGGCGCCATCATCGGGCTGATCGTCGCCCGGCTCGGGCAGCTGCTTCTCGGCCGCATCTCCCTGCCGTCGGCCGGCCTCTACCCGCTGGCCACCCTGACGATCGCGATGGTCGCCTTCGCCGGGGCGGGGGTCGCCGGCGGGTCCGGGCTGCTGGCGGCCTACGTCGCCGGCATCTGGCTCGGCAACCAGGCGCTCCCCCACCACTCCACGACGGAGGGCTTCACGGAGTCGCTCGGCTGGCTGGCGCAGATCGCCCTGTTCATCATGCTGGGCCTCTTGGCCTCCCCCGATCAACTCCCCGACGCCGTCGTCGACGCTCTGGTCATCGGGTCCGTGCTGACGTTCGTCGCGCGTCCCATCTCGGTGTGGCTGTGCCTCACGCCGTTCAAGGTCCCCTGGCGCGAGAAGGCCTTCACCTCGTGGGCCGGGCTGCGCGGCGCCGTGCCCATCATGCTGGCGATGGTCCCGCTCACCAACGGCCTGCCCGGCGCCAGCCACATGTTCCACGTCACGTTCCTCCTCGTCGTGACCTTCACGCTGCTCCAGGGCCCGACCCTGCCGCGGTTCGCCCGCCGCATGGATGTCACGGAGGCGATCTCGCCGCATGCGGTGGCGTTCGACTCCTCCCCGCTCGAGGGCATCGACGCCTCCCTGGTGCAGGTGACGGTGCCCGACGGCAGTCGCCTCGGCGGCATGTACGCCGACGACCTCCGCCTGCCGCGCGGCGCCGTGCTGTCGATGATCATCCGGGGCGACGAGGTCCTCGTCCCCGACCGCACCACCCGCCTGCACGAACACGACCAGCTGCTGATGGCCGTGCGGACGGACCTCGTCGAGCGCACCCAGCGCCGCCTGGAGCTGCTGCACGAGGGCGGCGCGCTGGCCCGCTGGGTGTCGTCGGGCCGCAATCGACGGCGCCTCACCGGCGGCGAATGACCCCCCGGCCGGCCGATTCTCGGGCAACAATGGGAGATCCCTGACGGAAGGACCGCCATGACCGACCTGTGGACCGAGGACCCGCGCAGCGCCCTGCGCGTCGGCCCCGACTTCGACCTCGCCACCTTCGACCGCGCCGGCACCCCCGCCTGGGCGGGCGACAAAGCGCAGGCGAAGGAGGTGATGAAGGCCCGCGGCGATCTCCTGTCGGAGCTCCAGGAACGACTCTTCGCCCATGGCCGGTCCGGCGGCACGCGCAAGCTGCTCATCATCGTCCAAGGGCTGGACACCGCGGGGAAGGGTGGCATCGCCCGCCACGTCATGGGGATGGTCGACCCGCAGGGCGTCGCGCTGCGAAGCTTCGGGGTCCCGACCCCGGAGGAGCGCCGCCACCACTACCTCTGGCGGATCAAGCGCGCCCTCCCCCGCCCGGGCCTGATCGGCCTGTTCGACCGCTCGCACTACGAGGACGTCCTCGTGGTCCGCGTCGAGGAGCTGGTGGAGGAGGAGGTGTGGCGCAAGCGCTACGACGAGATCAACCGATTCGAGCGGGCCCTCGTCGACGACGACACCCTCGTGCTCAAGTTCGCCCTCATGGTCTCCCACGACGAGCAGGGCAAGCGCCTGATGGAGCGCATCGAACGCCCTGACAAGCGGTGGAAGTACAACCCGGGCGACATCGACACCCGCCTGAAGTGGGACGACTTCCAAGCCGCCTACGACGACGTGTTCCGTCTCACCTCCACCGCCCACGCGCCCTGGTACGTGCTGCCCGCGGACCGGAAGTGGTACTCGCGGCTGGCCGCCACCGAGATCATCACCCGGACGCTCGCGGAGATGGATCTCGAATGGCCGCGCCCGCGCTGGCGGGCCGAGGTCCAGCGCCGCCGGCTGGCCGCCACGATGTCCCCCGAGGCGTTCGCCGAGTCCCAGGCCGAGGCGAAGGCGGCCGCGGAGGAGGCGGCTGCCGAGAGCGGCGAGATCCATGCCGCCGCCGACGCCCTCGCGAACGGCTCGTCCCGGACGAAGCGGCGGAAGAAGAGCGCCGCCAAGAAGCGAGCAGCCAAGAAGGACAAGACCGGCACCCGCACGTCAGGGAAGTGAGCGACGGCGGCGCCGCTCAGGCGGGAACGGCCGGCTGAGCGAGCGCAGCGCGCTCGTCCTCGCTGAGGGTCGCGGCGAGCCGGCGCAGCGCGTCGACGCGAACCTCGGGAGAGATGGGGGCGAGCATGCGCTCGACGTCGCGCGCCACGACCTCGGCCTGCGACGCCGTCGGCTGGTACTGCCAGGCGCGCTGAACCAACTCCCGAGACACCAGCCCCTTCTTCGCCAGCCGGTCCAGCACGGTCATCACCGTGGTGTACGCCAGCTCGCGCTCATGGCTGAGCAGCGAGTGGACGTCGGACACTGATCGGGGCGCGTCAGAGGCCCACAGCAGCTCCATGACCCGCTGCTCAAGTTCTCCACGCGACGGCATGCGCCAAGCATACGGGCAGGCCCTGGCCGCCGCGCCCGATCCGTTGGCGAAATACGACCGGGGGTAGTACGGTCCGATCATGGATGCTGTGACCCTGGCGAGGTGGCAATTCGGGATCACCACCGTCTACCACTTCCTCTTCGTGCCCATCACCATCGCGATGTCGATGCTGGTGGCCGTCCTCCAGACGATGTGGGTCCGCACAGGCAAGGACGCCTATCTGCGGCTCACCAAGTTCTTCGGCAAGCTGTTCCTCATCAACTTCGCCCTCGGCGTGGTCACGGGCATCGTGCAGGAGTTCCAGTTCGGGATGAACTGGTCCGAGTACTCGCGCTTCGTGGGCGACGTGTTCGGCGCCCCGCTCGCGCTGGAGGCGCTGTTGGCGTTCTTCCTGGAGTCCACGTTCATCGGGCTGTGGATCTTCGGGTGGGACAAGCTGCCCAAGAAGCTCCACCTGCTGGCGATCTACATGGCCGCCATCGGCACGATGGTGTCGGCGATCTTCATCCTCGCGGCCAACTCGTGGATGCAGAACCCCGTCGGCACCGTCTTCAACAACGGGCGCGCCGAGCTCGACGGCGTCGCGGGCTTCCTCGAGGTCCTCACCAACCCGGTGTTCCTCGTCACGTTCCCGCACGTCATCGCGTCGTCGTACATGGTGGCGGGCGGGCTGATGGCAGGCATCGCCGGCTGGCACCTCGCCAAGATCCGTCGCGACGGTGAGCAGCGGCCCGGCGACACCGGCGGCTACCGCTCGGCCGTGCGCCTCGGCGCGTGGGTCATGCTGGCCGCCTCCGTCGTGACCGTGATCACGGGCGACCTGCAGTCGAAGGCCATGACGCAGGTGCAGCCCATGAAGATGGCCGCCGCCGAGGCGCTGTTCGACACCGAGCGCAACGCCCCCTTCTCGATCCTCACCATCGGCAACCTCGACGGCACCGAGGAGGTGTTCGCGATCAAGGTCCCCGGCCTGCTGTCGATCCTGTCGGGTCATGAGGAGGTCAAGGGCATCAATGACCTGCGCGAGGAGTACGAGACCCAGGGCTTCCGCCAGTTCGACGGCTCGCAGACGTCCATCCAGGCGCAGTACGCCGACGAACTCGCGGCGAACTACCCCGGCCTCGACCCGATGCCCATCGTTCCGGTGTCGTACTGGACGTTCCGACTCATGATCGGGCTGGGCATGATCGGCGCCGCCATCGCGCTGTTCACGCTCTGGATGACGCGGAAGGACCAGCTGCCGGCGCCGTCGAGGCTGTGGACGTGGGCCATGTTCGCGATGCCGCTGCTGCCGCTGTTCGCCATCTCCTTCGGGTGGATCTTCACCGAGATGGGACGCCAGCCCTGGATCGTCGCCGGCGTGATGCCGACGGCGGCGGGGGTGTCCCCCACGGCGAGCCCGGCCGAGGTGCTGTTCTCCATGATCGTGTACACCCTCATCTACGGCGGGCTCGCCGTGATCGAGGTGTGGCTGTTCCTCAAGTACGCGAAGGCGGGCCTGCCCGACGTCGCGCCCGTCGAGCTGCAGACCGATCCCGACGCCCCCATGACCTTCGCGTACTGAGAGGCCGCTAGATGAACATTCTGCTGGAGACCGTCTCCGTGCCGACGCTGCCCATGGTCTGGTTCCTGCTGGTCGCCGTGTTGTGGCTGGGCTTCTTCTTCCTCGAGGGCTTCGACTTCGGTGTCGCGATGCTCATCCCCGTCCTGGGCAAGAACGACCGCGACCGTCGCGTCGTCGTCAACACCATCGGCCCCGTCTGGGACGGCAACGAGGTGTGGCTGCTGACTGCCGGCGGCGCCATGTTCGCGGCCTTCCCCGGCTGGTACGCATCGCTGTTCTCGGGCCTCTATCTGCCGCTGCTGCTGGTGCTGGTGGGCCTGATCCTGCGCGGCGTCGCGTTCGAGTACCGCTCGAAGCACCCAGGCACCCGGTTCCGCGCGATGCTGGACTGGTTCGCGATCGTCGGCTCGTTCCTGCCGTCGCTGGTGTTCGGCGTCGGGTTCGCCAACTTCGTCATCGGCCTCGCGAACGACGGCCTGCTCTGGAACGGCTCGTTCTGGGGACTGTTCGGGCCGTTCGCGCTGCTGGGCGGCGTGATGCTGGTCGTGCTGTTCCTCGTGCACGGGTCGGCGTTCATCGCGCTGAAGACCAAGGGACACATCCACGAGCGGGCCGAGGCGTTCGGCGGCCGCGTGGGCTTCGGCGCCGCGGTCCTGGTGGCGCTCTACGTCATCAGCCAGAACGTGTTCTACCCGGCCACCTCGGAGTTCGGCGACTTCTCGCTGGCAGCCTGGGCCGCGGGCATCGTCGCCATCCTCGCGATCGTCGGCGCGACGCTGATGATCCGCAAGGGCCGCGACGGGTGGGGCTTCATCCTCACGGGTACGACCGTGCTGACGCTGTTCATCGGCATGTTCCTGCGGATGTACGGCAACCTCGGCTTCGCGCAGGACGAGAGCCGGCCGGTGGAGGAGCGCTTGAACATCATCACGGCGGCGTCGTCGGACACCACCCTGACGATCATGACCTGGGCGGCCGTGATCTTCGTGCCGATCGTGTTGGCCTACCAGTCGTGGTCGTACTGGGTGTTCAGCCGGCGCATCTCGACGAAGAACATCCCCGAAGAGGTGTCGGCGGTCGCCTGATCCGCGTCACACGTCACGGGCCCCGGCTGAGTGCCGGGGCCCGTCGTCGTCGTGGGGTTAGTTGGTCAGCTGCGGCGCTTCGCGGACGGCGCGCAGTCGACGCAGACGTCGGCCGGGATGAGCCCGACGCGGATGAGGCCCGCGAACAGGACGCAGCCGACGCAGAAGCCCAGGGCCGCCTCGAGCGCGGGGAGGGCGATCATGACGACGGCCAGCGCCGTCGCGGCCACCAGCGGGGCCTCGGCCCCGGTGGCGAGGTGGGCGGCCCACAGCCCGGTGATGACGGCCGTCATGGCGGCACCGATGCCGGCGGCGAAGCGCTTGGGCGCGAACGCCGTCGACCGGGGTGCGGCGGGGACGAGCGGACGGATCGCGGCGGCGATCCGTGCGACCGGGCTCCAGCGGGGACCGACTGCCGAGCGGAGGGCGAAGTCGATGAACAGGAGCGCGTAGAGCCACCACTGCTGGGTGAGGAGCGCTGTCGCGCCGACGGCGACCACCACGCCGGCGACCAGGCGGACGGTGACGTCGTCGACGACGGCGGGGACGCGGCTGAGCCGGATGGGCGCGGCGGCGGCAGCGGAGGGGTGGATCTCGAGAGTGGAGCTCATCTGGGGTCTTCCGGTCGGTGTCGCGGGGTGCGGGCGGCGGCCCGCGTCGCCTGCACAACGACGGCGGGGGTCCGTTCATTCCCCGGCCCGGGGTGGGCCGGGGGGGTTTGAGCAGATGGCACCACTCGTGACGTCCGGCACGCTCAGGCTGAGCGCATGGGCCCCGTCGACCCGTGCCATCTGCTCAAACCCCACCCACCCAGCCGGGGCCGGCGGCCCCGAAACGCTGTGGAAGACTGACGGGGTGGCCGGACCCATCCATCCCAGACTCCTCGAGCGCGCCCGCGCCACGCGGTGGTTCCTCGGGGCGACGGTGCTGGTGGGGGTCGCCACCGCGGCGCTGCTCATCGTGCAGGCCCGCGTCCTGGCCGACTGGGTGACCACCGCGTTCACCACCCGCGCGCTCCCCCCGGGCTGGCCGGCGGCGCTCGCCGTCCTGGCCGCCGTATTCGCCGGCCGCGCAATCCTGTCCTGGCTCAGCGCCACCCTCGCTCACCGCTCCGCCGCGGCCGTCAAGTCCGACCTCCGCCGCGACCTCCTCGCCGCCCGCCTCGACTCCCCCGCCGGGGTCACGACGTCGGCGTCGCTGATCCGCATCGTCACGCAGGGCCTCGACGCGCTGGACGGGTACTTCTCCAAGTACCTCCCGCAGCTCGGCCTCGCCGCGACCGTCCCGCTCCTCGTGGGCGGGGCCATTCTCCTTGCCGACTGGCGATCGGCGATCATCATCGCCTTCACCCTGCCGCTCATCCCCGTCTTCATGGCGCTCATCGGCTGGACCACTGAGAAGGCCACCCGCCGCAGCTTCGCGGTCGCGGACCGGCTGGCCAACCACTTCGCGGACCTCGTCGCGGGCCTGCCCACCCTGCAGGCGTTCGCGCGCGCCCGGGCGCAGCGCCGCGGCGTGGAGATCAGCGAGGAGCAGTACCGCGACGCGACCATGAGGACGCTCTACGTCTCCTTCCTCAGCTCCTTCGCGCTGGAGCTCCTAGCGACGCTGTCGGTGGCGGTCGTCGCGGTCACCGTCGGCTTCCGGCTCGTCTACGGCGAGATCGACTTCCCTACGGCGCTGTTCGTCCTCATCCTCGCCCCCGAGGCGTTCCTGCCCGTCCGGCAGGTCGGGGTGCACTTCCACGATTCCGCCGACGGGGTCGCCGCCGCCGACGCCGCGTTCCGGATCATCGACGAGGCGGGCCCGCGGCGGGGCGGCCGCCCGGCTCCGGTCGTCGGGCCGCTGCGCCTCGACGATGTGTCGTTCACCTATCCCGGGGCCGCGCAGCCGGCGGTCGAGGGGCTGACGCTGGAGGTCGCGCCGGGCGAGGTCGTCGCGGTGAGCGGCGCGTCCGGGGGCGGGAAGTCGACGGCCTTGGCGATGGCGATGGGGTTCCTCGCTCCGACGTCGGGCCGGGTGAGTGTCGACGGCGTGGACCTCGCGGAGCTGGACCTGGCCATGTGGCGCTCCCAGGTCGCCTGGGTCGGGCAGGAACCCGGGATCGTGGCCGGCACCGTGGGCGACAACGTGGCGCTCGGCGCGGCTGGCGCCACCGTCGACGATGTCCGCCGCGCCCTCGCCGACGCGGGCGCGGACTTCCCGCCCGCCAAGCCGGTGGGCGACGACGGCGAGGGCCTGTCGGCCGGGGAGCGCCGGCGGGTGGCGCTCGCGAGGGCGCTGGTCCGGATCAGGGTCGGGGGCGCGCGGTTCCTGGTGCTCGACGAGCCCACCGCCGGGCTGGACGCGGACACGGAGGCGGCCGCCGTCGACGCCGTCCGCGCGACGGGGGCGGCGGCGCTGATCGTGAGCCACCGGGCCGCGGTGCTGGCCGCGGCAGACCGGGTGGTGGCGGCCGCGACCCGCGAGGTTGGGAATTCTGCCTCTCCCCTCCCGGCGCCCATGACCGCCCAGGCCGCGGAGAGCCGGGCTGCACGGGTCGACGACGCCATGCCGGACGAGCCGCTCCCTCCCAGGCCCGGCCGGTCCCTGTTGCTCGACTTGTTGTCGACCGTGCCGAAGGCGCGCACCCGGTTCACGTTGGCAGTGCTGCTGGCGGCGCTCGCGTCGGCGTCGTCGGTGGCGCTCATGGGGGTCTCGGCCTGGCTCATCTCGTTCGCGGCGCTGGCGCCGCCGGTCCTCTACCTGCAGCCCGCCGCCGTCGGCGTCCGTGCGTTCGGGATCTCCCGGGGCGTGTTCCGCTACGTCGAGCGGCTCGTGGGGCACGACGTCGCGCTGCGGCTGCAGGGCGCGCTGCGGGTCCGCGTGTACGCGACGCTGAGCCGCACCACGCTCATCGGGCGCCGCCGCGGTGACCTGCTCACCCGCATCGTCGCCGACGTCACCGCCGTGCAGGACGTGGTCGTGCGGGTGTGGATCCCGGCGCTGTCCGCGGCGGTCGTCGTCGTGGGCGCGAGCGTGGCGATGGCGCTCATCAACGTGCCGAGCGGGCTGGTGCTGCTCGGGTCGGCGGTGCTGGCCGGCGCGCTCCTGCCGTGGTGGACACAGCGGGCGTCCCTGGCCGCGGACCTCGCCGCGGTGCCCACGCGCGGGCGGTTGGCCGACCGGGTCCGCGAGCTGGCCCTCACCGCGGTCGACCTGGTCGCGTACGGGCAGCAGCGTGCCGCGCTGAGCCGCGCGGACGCCGTCGACGAGGAACTGCGGCGGGCGGAGTCGCGGGGGGCGTGGGTGCGCGGCGTCGCGGGGGGCGGCCAGGTGGTGGCGGCCGGGGTCGCGGTGCTGGCGGCTCTGTGGTTCGGCGCCGGCGCGGTCGCGCGCGGAGATCTCGACCCGCGGCTGCTGGCGGTCCTCGTCCTCACGCCGCTGGCGCTGCACGAGGTGCTGGCGACGTTCGCGCAGGCCGCGCAGACCCACACGCGGGCGCGCTCGGCGCTGTCGCGGGTCGAGGAGCTCCTGTCCGAACCGCCGGTGGGCAGCGGCGACGCCGTGCCCGGTGACACGAGCGGGACGGGCCTCGCGTTGCGCGACGTCACCGTCGGGTGGCCCGGCGGCGGGCCGGTGGTCAGCGGGTTGTCGCTGTCGGTGGCGCCCGGCGAGCGGGTCGCGCTGGTGGGCCCGTCGGGGGCGGGCAAGACGACGGTCGCGGCCACCGTGATGGGGCTCATCCCGCCCCTCTCGGGGGAGGTCGCGCGGGGCGGCCGCGTGGGCTACCTCGCGCAGGATGCGCACATCTTCGCGACGACGGTGGCGGAGAACGTGCGCATCGGTCGTCGCGACGCCACCGACGACGACATCCGCCTCGCGCTGGCCCGCGCCGGGCTGGGGCTGGACCCGGCGCGTCGCGTCGGGGAGGCGGGGTCGACGCTGAGCGGGGGCGAGCGTCGTCGACTGGCGATGGCGCGGCTGCTGGTCGGCCCCCGCGACGTCGTCATCCTGGACGAGCCCACCGAGCACCTCGACCGCGCGACCGCCGACGCCCTCATCGACGACGCCGTCCGCGAGTTCGCCGACGTCCCGATCCTGATCATCACGCACGACCCCGACGTGATCGCCCGCTGCACCCGCGTCGTCGCCGTGGGGGTTGAGCCTGACACGCGGCTTGCTGGCGCGGGTTGAGCCCTACGACCCCACATTCAGGCTCAACGCCCGACCCGCCTCCACCGCGACACCGCCCGCATCCGACAGCGCCCGCTCCCCCGCCAGCTCCCACAGCGACACCGCCCCGGCCAGCCCTGCCACGTCAGCGTCGATCCGCCCCGCGACGACGGCGACGCGCGCGTCACCCGCCACCGCCCGCACCACCGAGACCACCTTCCCCCCGGCGGACTGGCTGTCGAACCGCCCCTCGCCGGTGACGACGAGGTCCGCGCCCGCGACGGCATCCGCCAGTCCGACCGCCTCCGCGACAGCGGACGCCCCCGACGCCGTCGTCGCCCCCCACCACTGCAGCGCGAACCCGACTCCTCCCGCGGCGCCCGCGCCGGGCACCTCCGGATCCCCGCCCAGGAGCCCGGCGAACCGCGCGACGTTGTCCTCCAGCTCGGCGACCATCCCCACGCCGCCTTTCTGCGGCCCGAATACCGCCGCCGCGCCAAGGGGGCCGAGCAGCGGGTTGGTCACGTCGGACAGCACGACCGCACCACCCGGCGGCGGCCGCAGCATCCCACTGACATCCACGCCGACGACGCGCCCCAGCGCCGCGTTGCCCGGCGACACCACCTCGATGCCCGCCGCGTCGACCAGCCGGGCACCGAGCGCGACGAGCATCCCGGCGCCGCAGTCGGTGGACGCGCTCCCGCCGATCGCCAGCAGCAGCCGCGACACCCCCGCCTCCATGGCCGCCCGGATCGCCAGACCGAACCCCGTGGAGTGCGCCTCCCGCGGCGCCAGCGGGTTCAGGCCGACGATGCCGCATGCGTCCGCGAGCTCGACGACGCCCGTCCCGTCGGGCAGGCGCAGCCACGACGACGACCGCGGCCGGCCGACGGCGTCCACCACCTCGACCGGCACCCGTTCGGCCCCCGGCACGGACGCGAAGGCGTCGAGGGTGCCCTCCCCGCCGTCCGCCATGGGGCGCAGGATCAGCTCGTCGCCGTCGCGCACGGAGCGCCATCCGGCGGCGATCGCCTCGGCGGCCTCGAGCGCGGTGAGGGTTCCCTTGAACGAATCAGGAGCGACGACGACCTTCATGGCCACGAGCCTAGAGGTGCCGGCCGGGCGCGGGGGAGCCGATAGAGTGGCCGGGTGACCTCTCCCGCAGCGCCAGCGCCAGCAGCTGCCGAGCCGCCCCCGCGCCGCCTCAGGGTGGCGCAGTTCACGGACAACTACGGCCCGGGCAGCAACGGCCTCATGTTCGCCGTGCAGCAGCTGGAGGGCAACCTGCTCGACGCCGGGCACGAGGTCATCGTCGTGGCGCCGGAGGCCAAGGGCCCGAACCCGCACCACGGCCGCCCTGGCCGCACAGAGATCCGCCTCCCGTCGGTGCGGGTGCCGAAGATGCCCACGCGGGTGGCCAGCGGGCGCAAGTTCGACCGCACCATCGACCGCATCGGCGAACTCGCGCCGGACGTCATCCACGTGCACGGGTTCGGCACGGTCGGCGTCCTCGGGACGTGGGCGGCCCGCCGCCTGGGCATCCCGCTGATGATCACCTGGCACACCGACTTCGACGCCTACGCCGACCACTACTCCGCCGTCCTCCCCATGCTGACGGGCGTGCTGCGGGCGTTCGCGCGGTTCACGAAGGGCGAGTTCGTGAGCGCCGAGGACATCCGACTCGCCGAGATCCGCTACGAGGATCGGGGCCGCTCGACGGCGTCACTGCTCAGCGTCTGCGAGAAGATGCTGGAGACGGCCGCCCTCATCACGACGCCGTCGCCCAAGACCGCCAACCGGCTGCGGCTCATCACACCCAACGCCAACATCCGGGTGGTGCCCAACGGCGTCGATCCGCTGCCGCCCGGCCCGCCGCCGATCCCCCATCCCGACGGCCCGATGGTGCTGTACGCGGGCCGGATCGCGCCGGAGAAGGGGATCCCGCTGCTGGCCGAGGCGTTCGAACTGGTGCACGCGCAGCGCCCCGACGCGCGGCTGTGCATCGTCGGCGACTGGGAGCGGTACACGCGCATCAAGAAGGTGCTGGCCGAGGGTCGCGCGGCGGGCCGGATCATCCTGCCCGGCGAGCAGAAGCGCGACGCCCTGGGCGCGTTCTACGGCATGGCGGACGTGTTCGCGTTCCCCAGCCTCACCGACACTCAGGCGCTGGTCCTCCACGAGGCCGCGCTGGCGGGGCTGCCGATCGTCAGCGTCGACCACGAGCTGACACTGGTCGTCGAGCCTGGCGTCAACGGGGAGATCACGCGCCCCACGCCGGCGTCGCTCGCCGCGGGGATCATGCGCGTCATCGATCGGCTCCCCGACGAGCAGTGGCGCGCCCACGCGTCGGCGCGCTCCGTCGAGTTGGCGTCGCAGTGGAGCATCGAGTCGCAGGCGGCGGAGATGCTCCGGCTGTACGCGGAACTGGCGGGGTCGCGCTGAGGGCACCGACCCCTCCCGACCGGCACCCCCGCACCCGACTCCCGACCCGCCCCCGACTCCCGACCCGCCTGACTCCCGACCAGCCTCCGACTCAGCCACGAACCCAACCCGCCTTCGACTCTGCCGCGAACCCGACCCGCACCGCGCCGTCGGCCGCGCGGAACCGACGGTCGGCTTGACCGGCACGACACGCCGATGAACTGGGACCTCGGCCGCCTCCACGCGGCCGAGGGTCGTGCGAGCCTGCTATTCGTGTTGGGCGCAGGGCTGGGTCGGGGCCGGCCGTCGACAGCACGAATGACAGCCGAACTCGCCCCTCACCGTCGTAGGGGGCGCCGACGACGGAGTTCGACGGCGTGTCGTGCCAGGTGAGCGGGCGGCCGGGAGGCGGGCGGGGGTCAGCACCCGACGGGCCCGCGACCCGCAGCCGCGACCGCGACTACCGACCCGTCATGTCCCCCGGGATGACCCAGCGGTCGAAGTCGTCGCCGCTCACGCCGTTGGCCAGCGCCGACTCCCGCAGCGACGTGCCCTCCTTGTGCGCCTGCTTCGCGATCTTGGCGGCCTTGTCGTAGCCGATGTGCCGGTTCAGCGCGGTGACGAGCATGAGATTCGTCGACAGGTTCTGCTCGATGCGCGGCAGATTCGGCTCGATGCCGACCGCGCAATGCTCCGTGAACGACAGCGCCCCGTCGGCGAGCAGCCGGATCGACTCCAGCACCGCGTGCGCCATCACCGGCTTGAACACGTTGAGCTGGAAGTTGCCCTGGCTCCCGGCGAAGCCGACGGTGGCGTCGTTGCCGAACACGCGCGCGACCACCATCGTCAGCGCCTCGGACTGCGTCGGGTTGACCTTCCCCGGCATGATCGAGCTCCCCGGCTCGTTCTCCGGGATGTTGAGTTCCCCGATGCCGTTGCGCGGCCCGCTGGCGTACCACCGCACGTCGTTGGCGATCTTCATGAGCGCGTCGGCCAGCACGCGCAGCTGGCCGCTGACCTCGACGAGCGAGTCGTGGGCGCTCAGGGCGGCGAACAGGTTGTCGGCCTGCCGGAACTCCAGCCCGGTCTCCTCCGAGATCTTCGACGCCGCCAGCCGCCCGAAGTCGGGGTGTGCGTTGAGCCCGGTGCCGACGGCGGTGCCGCCGATGGCGAGGTCGCGGGCGCGCGAGTCGGCGTGTCGGATGCCCTCGACGGCGAAGTCCAGCTGCGCGACCCATCCGCCGATCACCTGGCCGAGGCGCACGGGGGTGGCGTCCTGCAGGTGGGTGCGGCCGACCATGACGACGTCGTCGTACTGCTCGGCCTTCTCGGCCAGCACGTCGCGCAGGCGGGCGACCGCCGGGTAGAGCCGGGAGTTCAGCTCGGACACCACGGCGATGTGCATGGCGGTGGGGAACGTGTCGTTCGACGACTGGCCGCGGTTGACGTCGTCGTTGGGGTGCACGGGAGCCTTGGAGCCGCGCTCCCCGCCGGCGAGTTCGATGGCCCGGTTCGCGATCACCTCGTTGGCGTTCATGTTCGACTGCGTGCCGGAGCCGGTCTGGAACACGACGAGCGGGAACTCGGCGTCGAGGCGGCCCTCGATGACCTCGTCGGCGGCGCGGGCGATGAGGCTGCCGCGGTCCTCTGGCAGCTCGCCCAGCTCGGCGTTGGCGAGGGCCGCGGCCTTCTTGAGGACGCCGAGCGCCCGGACCATGGCGCGGCCCCAGACGAAGGTGTCGCGGCCGATGTCGAAGTTGTGGAGGCTGCGTTCGGTTTGGGCGCCCCAGTAGCGGTCGGCGTCGACCTGGACGGGCCCCATGGAGTCAGTTTCGATGCGGGTAGCCATGACCCCAACCTACCCCGATCCCGGACGCTCCCAGCCGGG
>Ga0209347_1001112_pt1 | contig 49524 bp, 54 predicted proteins | sample AutmiccommuBRH23_FD_187382 | JGI IMG/M metagenome (GOLD analysis project Ga0209347, IMG submission 187382) | Deep subsurface microbial communities from Mt. Terri, Switzerland - Autotrophic microbial communities BRH/23 (SPAdes) (version 2) | ecosystem: Environmental > Aquatic > Deep subsurface >... | reverse complement strand
AAGTGGATTATAACCCTATTTACAACTCCCCCTCCGGGAACCAAAACCCCCGCGGGGTGGAGCAGCCCGGTAGCTCGTCAGGCTCATAACCTGAAGGTCGTCAGTTCAAATCTGGCCCCCGCAACCAATAATATCAACGCCTTAGCTCACAACAGAGCTAGGGCGTTTTTGCGTCTGGAAGCACGGCGGAAGCAGGCTTTGCGGGAGTGACCGGTCGCCTTTATTTATTGCCAGCAGCAGCCATCCCTTCGGCTGCGAAACGGCCGAACGGAGGCCGTGGCGCCGGCGAGTTTGCGGGGCTATCTTTGCGCTGAGAGTGAGGCGGACGCAGTCGGCGCGTTTTGGGCGGCAGTTTTGGGCGAGTTCCTCGGTGCCTAATCGACTACCTAGGGAAAAGAGCGGCTAACCGAAGTCGTCGAGCGTCCTCGTATACAGAGAACCAACGGCATCAAGGGATGCTTCTGTGATTTGATCGGTAAAGTAAGATAGCGCGGACTGTCCCTGCACCCTCAGGGAAAATGCCGCTTCTATTCTGGCGAACCGCTCCTTCTCCAGAGGGCCTTTCTTGCGTGTCTGCCACGAGAAGACTGGGTCAAGGTGGACCCCACCGAGCTTGTTAGACATCAGATCGATAACGTCGTGGACGGAAAACACGTAGCGCATCACAACGCCCAGCGTACTAGACGCATATTGCTCTCGATCTGTTTGTTTGCCGCGATGTTGAAAGTGTAGGACTGTTCCGTAGTGTCTGGCCATCAACTCAGCAACCGGAACGTATCCCGGTTCATTCTTGATGGTGCCGCTTCGACTAATGTCGTCGAACAGCAATGTCCTGAGAATTCTGGCCTTATTAAGTGCGGAGAACCAATCTTTTTCTTGATGCAGCCGGTGCAGATCCTTGCACAGGTTGGTGAACATACCCGCTAAATATCGTTCGTTTAGCCCCTGGGGTGCTGATGACGTCATTTTAGCCTGCCTATAGTTTAAAAATCCGCAGCGAGATCCCAAACCGTCTTAGACTTGCTTTCAAGCCTACACCGGAAGGTTTTTTCACAGATGCACTCGGGCTAGACCGCTTCTGAAATGGCGGGGAGCATCGCAGTCGCTCTGGCAAAGGAGTGTAATTGAACTGCCGCATACGGCAAAATCGACGAGGTTATCGCGGTATTTTATTGTAAGTGACAAGTATCCGTCGCCATGAAAATCTAAATCAGGACGGCCGTCTGGCATTAGTTTCGCAACATATATATCATTCCTACTGTTTCCATCGGACGCGTCGCCTGCGATCAAGATAGAGTCGTCGATTAGCGCAACTTTCTTGCAAGTACTACGACCGCTCGCCCGAAATTCGATAAAGCCATTGTTGCCAAATGACATATCGGGACTTCCGTCTTCGTAGAGCCGGAGGACATTTGCTTCGTTTCCGTAGCCGCCGATCACCAGGCGTCCATCGGACATCCGCTCGATGTCATTGACATTGAGGAACCATGCTGACTGGGAGAGCGTGACGCAGCCCTCAAGGCCAAAACTCGGATCAATGTCTCCGTTGGGCAAGAACTTGTAGAGCAATGCGTTTTGATTTCCTTTGCTCCTGCTCATGCCGAAGACGTACACGCCGTCATCAAATGCCTTTGCTCGCATCCACTGAAGCGGGAATGCCTCGGGCAGGCTAATTGTCAACAGGCCGTGGTGCCCGAACTTGGGATTGGGTAGACCGTCGCTTTCGAGGACCGCTAGCCGAATGGCATCCTTGCATGTGAACACGCCAGAGGGAGAACTCCCCAGAACTGCATGGACGGAGGCTCCAGTCATAAATTCCTCGACAGTTCCGTCGAGGAGAATTCGTTTTGCCGGATACGGTGCTCCAGGTACGTCTTGCCTTGGAGTGATAATTATACCGCCAGCGGTTATGGTTGCGTCGGCAACTGTCGTCCCGAACTCGGCACCACCAACTCGAAGAACACCCGCGCCTACAACGGTGTTTGTTGGGTCGCCGTTGGGATGCAGGCGAGAGATGACAACGTCATCATCCTGAAGGCCGACTGCTACGGTTCCCTTTTCAGAGCAAGACAGGCGCAGCGGGAGAAGCCGATTGGGTTCGAGCACGCGGCGGCCGTTAACCCCAAAGCCTATGTCCAGTCCCTGCCGAAATGGGTTCAGGCCAATGGGAGGTTTTGAACTTTCAACTCCATGTACCGCAGCAGCCAATTCGCGAATGAGGCTTTCGAATTTCGCATCGTCTCGGAAGTCGATGAACCGCTTTCCAGCGATAAATACGGGCATAACTGCGGCGTCGTTGTCCCTGAGCAATGGGATGATCGTGTTTCCGTACGTATTGGCCACGACCTTTGGCTTCACAAGCATATGTTCATAAGCAACTCCACCGCCAGGAGCTTCTTGGCATTTCGTGACATAGTTAGAAGTGCAGATCATGAGTACTCTGTCGCTAACCGCGATACCTTCCATAAAGCGAGGAAGGTCGCCGCCTAACGTGACGTCCCACACGTCAAGTATAACGTCGATGCCAAACTCTGACCTAAGACGCCACGCAAGATCGAAGACCCACCTTTTGTGGTTCTCGGAGTCGTGGGAGTAGGAGACGAAAAGGCGTGGAGCGCTCATGCGTCAAACTCTCTTCCAGGAATGTTTACCAGATGCAGCCAAATCATTTTTAGCCGCTCGGTCCACAGTGCAATTTGAGCGCAGGTGTACCTACTTTATGCCCACATCACACATTTCCCGTCAAGGATGCGGGGTTCCAAATTTTTATGAAACTGACCGCCGAATGCTTCTGTCCGCAACGGAAGAGGCGCAGTCTTTACGTTTATTCAGGTGTGGGCGCCGGTTCCGCATCTATATTTTCTGTGATGAACCGATATCGCTTTCGCGCCCGTTCCTGGCAGGCCTGGAATTGCCGCCTGTTCTGGTCTACATGCTCTCTGGCCATGCGTGCGAGTTCGAGGGCGATGATATTAGCCTCAGCCGTTGTTTCGCTCGCCACGCTCCAGGTCGCCACCAGACCTTTAACCATGGCCTCGGTGGTGGCGACGAGCTGCTCCCGCCGTACTGTCTTGACTACACCTGGTTCCGCTCCGGTCGTCATTTCCCCCAGGTCTTCGATAATGGTTCGCATCACGGCATCCCAAAGGCAGTGATTCCCCCACCGGAACCGCTCGCCATCGGTGGCGTTGGGGATCGTGTAGCGGATATCTGTCAGGGCGCGGGCAAACAAGTCGCCCAACTTGTTGTCCAGTTCGGACCAGGAAGCGATTCCCCAGCGGTTTTTCAGGTGCGCCTTTCCGGCGCGCAATTCCACTCGCCAGATGCGTTCCTTGCCGCTTAAGGTAGGCAATTGCTGACGCTCGCGTGCCGCGTCCCAGTGCGCCCACCATTCCGTTTTTTGCTTCATGCGCACCTCGCGCGACTTGTCGTAAACGATGACCTGGCGGCCGGGCATTTTTCCGCAGGTGACGGACGTATAGCGGCCTGAGGCACCGTGCATCTGCATTCCTGCGTCATCGTCCTGGTCTGCCCGATTGGTGTGGGAGTGCATGACGAAGGCGCACGGGTCGAGGGCGAAGGAGGCGCCGGTCACGGCATCGATATCGTCTGCCAGAAAGTCCATGCAGTAATCGACCCGCGAGATTGAAGCGCGGTGGGTGCTGGCGCCGATGGCGTCGAGAAAGCGATAAAGATTCGCCCGCACGCCTCCCAAGCCCATGGACGCCAGCGCACTGGATTTGGCCGATACACGGATATTCCAGTTGGTCGAGACCTGGTTGCGGCTGAAGAACCATGTGGCGCCGGTGGGGCCGGTGTCGCAGCGATAGGCATAGCCGCCCTTGGCGCCGCTCTCGGCAACATGCATCGCTTCGCCTTGCCATTCCACCAGGACAGGGGCGCGGCTATTTTGCGCTTCCGTCTTGGCCTCTTCCAGCGCGTCCACCAGCTCTTGGGGGATGCGGCCCTGGAAGGTCACGTCTAGGCCGTCGAAATTCCAATAGAAGGGCTTGAGGGTCATTGCCTGCTCTCCCGCTGCTCTGCGGTTCTAGAGGGGGGTGCTACAAGGACCCCCCTCTGGGATTCCTGGCCTCACTTGTCGGAAGAAGCAGGATCGACGCGACGGCGCCACAGGATCGGCCACTTGCCGCTGTCGTCTTTGAAAGCAGCCACGTTGAGCGTGTGCGGCAGGCTGGGATCGTCAATCGACAGGGACAGGAAGGGGGCGCCGCTGTCGTGGCGCTTCTGGTGCCGCAGCCATGCCGCGCCGATGGCGACGGCTTGCCCGGAAAGGGACCGGCTGTAGACCGTGTGGGTGGGGGCGCTGTCGCTGCGCCGCGTGGTCGGTTCCAGGCGTAAGGCTAAGTCCAGTTGCAGGGTGATGATCCGGCCGTAGAACTCGCAGTCGGGGGCGTCGCTGTTAGGATTGAGGTAGCCAATGCAGTGCTGTCGGCTCATGGGGCTGTCCTTTCTGGGATGGCTGGATGCGCGCTCCGGGCCGGGGCCGCTTAGGTTTTGGGGGCGGGGAGGACGGAGAAAGGGGCGCCTCTAAGCGAGGCGCCCCCAGGTGGCAGAGCGGTCAGGTTGGAGAGGTCGCGCCGCCTGAGCGTGCGCCTGTTCCAGTCCAGACCGTCCGCCCCCAAAAACCCCGGCGGTGCGGCCAAGCTCGCCGGGGCAAAAGGCGGGCAGGACGCTTAGGCGTGGGCGCCCTGGCTGGTGTTGGAATACAGGCGGCTCTCGGCCCAGGCGATCAGGTCGCGGCGCCGATAGCGGATCGAGCGCGCGGAGACCCGGACAAACTGCGGCCCGCCGCCCCGGACGCGCCAATTCTGAAGGGCGCGGATCGTGTAGCCGAGGAAGTCAGCGGCTTCGACTTCATTGATAAGGCGGTCCAGGTGGTCCGGGTGGTTCGGCTTGTCCTGATGCATCACGTTGTCTCTCCGCAGTACGCTGCTTGCTTCGAGAGGAACCGTGGCGCTTGGCCGTTCCAAAAGATATTCCAAACAATTGGAACGGCTATTTTGGAAGGGCCTTGGCTTCGTCAAACAGGTGCCGGATGGCCTTGCGGATCGTTTCGTCGGATGGCCTTGGAACTGTCTTTGAGAACCCTTGGTCTGGGTGATGGGCAATAAGCCATGTGCGGATTAGGTCAGTTTGCGACCGCAGAGATTTCTGGAAATCGATCTGAGCGGCATCGTTCAGGGCGTTGAAGGCTTCGACGCATAGGGACTTGGTGTTCTCTGGCCCCCGCCGCGTCTTGGCTCTGGGGGGTGCGTTCTGGGCAACCCAACGAGCGCTTAGCTTTTCCTGCCAGCCGTCAACGATGATACGTACCTCGACGAACTTGACGCCCTGAAACTCGACGCTGTTGTTTTCCCAATTGATGAAGCCGTGCCATGCCTCGATGGGAAGGCGAATGGGGGGCTTCCCGACCAGCCGAGGCGGCTCAAATCCCCACCCGACGAGGCGGCCCGATTTCATATACCGCAGTGTTGCTTCTTTGCAGGCTCTTGAGGCTTCAAGTTGCGCACCACTTTTGCCGCCTACGGTCTTTGCGAGGCCTTCCCAGGAAGGGAGGGCATCGACATTTTGGGTGGCATCCTCAAGCGCTTTCATAATGGAAACTTCGTGCGCGTGGCGGTGCATTTCCGTCAGATCGGGCGGAGCAAATTTCAGGAATGCCGTACGTAGGTACGTGCCGTGGCGCCAGTACCAGTCATCGAGCGTGTTGATGTTTTGCATGTGGGAGCCAAGCCTTGCCTACGTATGTACGTATACCGGGGAATGCGTCTGTCGGGCGCTGCCTACGTAACCTATAGCTATGTAATGTATACGTAATGACAGGTTACTTCACCACCCGCAGGCCAGGGGCCTTGCTTGGCATCGCCAGCGCCGCCGACAGGCTGCCGGAAATCTGTTCCGCCGCCTGACGCACCGGGTCGTCTGCCAAGTGGGCATAGCGCATGGTGGTTTGTATCTGCGTGTGCCCCAGCAGTTTGCCGACCATTTGCAGGGTCATGCCCTGCATGACGGCGTTCGAGGCGTAGGTGTGGCGCAGGTCGTGGATGCGCACGCCGTCCAGATCGGCCCGCGCCCGGATGCGCCGCCATGGCTTTTGCAGGTCGGTGACGCGGTGGCCGGACAGGGCACCGGCAATCACCCACTCGTTGCCCGCCTCACGGGGCAGGGTGTCCAGCACCCGTTGCGCCGCCGGGGGCAGGGGGATGCGCCGCGCCCCGGTCTTGCTGTCGGGCAGGTTGAGATACGGCCCGACCACGTAGGACCATTTGAGCGTCTGGATTTCGCCCAGGCGGCAGCCGGTCAGCAGCAGCAGGCGGAAGGCGGCGACAACGTGCGGCGTCTCGGAGCCGTCGCGCTCGCACTCGGCCAGGACTTCGCCCAGGCGCTGCAATTCCGGTTGGGACAGGAAGCGTTCGCGCTTGCGTTCGGTGTACTTGGGAACATGGCGGCAGGGGTTGGAGCCGTCAGGCCGCAGGCCCCACACTTCGGCAAGATTGAACATCTTGGACAGCACCCCAAGGACCCGGTTGGCCTGATAGGGCGTGCCCCGGTTGGCGTGGTGCAGGCGGGCCACGTCGGGCCGGTTTACGTCTACGATCTTAAACGCGCCAATGGCGGGATAGATGAACAGGTCCAGGGCGCGGCGGTACTCGCCTTGGGTGGACGGCTTGCAGCGTTCCTTCACATGCTCCCGAAAGAACCGCTCGCCCACGCTGCGCACGGTGGGGGCGCCGTGATGGTCGGCCTTGTCCTGGGCCGGGTTGTCGCCCTTGGCGACGGCGCCAAGCAGTTCCTTGGCCTTCTTGCGGGCTTCCTCGGCGGTGATCGTGCCGTGCCGCCCGATGGCAACCCGGCGCGTCCGCCCGCCGCTGCGGTACTGCACCATGTAGGTCTTCTTGCCGCTGGGCAGGATGCGCACCCCGAAGCCGTGCACGTCGTCGTCAAAGACGATGTAATCGGTGTCGCGCAGGGCCAGCAATTCGACGGTGCGCTTGGTCAGCTTGGGCATGGTCCGAAGTCCCCTGTTCCGGCTTCCCTGGAAGCGCCGTGGAAGCACTATGGAAGCATCTGGAAGCGAATTCCATGCGGGGATGATGAGTCTTTGGCGTGGAGGTTGTCCAGAAAAAACTAGCAGGGACAAGGCTTTATGATCGTGTGGCGTGGCTTGGAGAAATCCAGCGGAAGCGCCCCGAACAAACTCATAACCTGAAGGTCGTCAGTTCAAATCTGGCCCCCGCAACCATATCCCCGGACCCCTGGCTCCCAGTAGGCATACAGGAGGTCCGGGTTTTCGCGTAAGCGAAAAAGCGATGGCATGCACGCCCCAATTAGGAGGCGGCGCCACAAACCAACCCACATAATGACGAAACCCCGCAGTTGGCGCTGCGGGGTCTCTGACGTGTCGGAACACGCCCATCACTGTATGAAGTGGGCTAATTCTACGCGAAGGGAGCCCTTTGTCAAGTCTCTGGTGCTCCTGGGTTGAGAGCCGAAAACATGCATGAAAACAATGCCATGTCATGCCGGGCACGCCCGGCGGAGCGATACTTACCAGCATCTTGAAACGTCATCACGCGGCGCTTGCGCTCCGGGGGTGACAACTGCCGCCGTCACCGGGCTGATCGCCCGTGCGGTCAAGGTGCTGTGCCCAGCCCTGTCACCAGCCGCCGTCCATCTGCTTATCCTTTTGGTTGAGCATATCCACGGCGACGAAAAGTGGCGTCAGGGCCGTCTGCGGGTGATCCCGAGCAACGCCCGGCTGGCCATGATGCTCGGCACCTGCGAGCGCCGGGTGCGCAGCCTGTTGGCCCTCCTGGAGGCCAATCACTGGATCATCCGGCGCTACACCGAGGCCAACCGCCGCAACCGCCCGGAGGCGGGGATCGACTTGGCGCCCGTCGCCGCCCGGCTGGCCGATCTGCGTCGCGCCGCCGACTGGGTGGCCGAGGAGGGCCGCGACGCCCGCCGCCGGTCGGATGCCGAGCGGGATGACGCCGCCGGAAGCCGGTCTGAAGAGTCCGCCAGGGAGGACAGATCAGACCGCCTGAAATCCTACAGTGTAAATCCAGAGCCTACGGCTCCTGTACAGCCCGATGGCAGCGGCGAATTGGTGAGCTTGATGCTGCACGCCTCACCGCAGCTTCAGGCGGCGCTCGCCCCCCAAGACCTCGTTGATCTTCTCAGCCCACGACCCCCTGGACCGGCCTTACACCGGCTGGCGGCGGTCGTGGGCTTTTTTGTGCGCGAAATGGGACTGTCCACGACGGCCTGGACCGAGGGCGTCCGCCGTCACGAATGGGCTGCTTTGGCCGCCGTCGCCGTGGCGATGGAACGACAGGGGGTGACGCGAAAGGCCGGCTATCTGCGCACCATGCTGCGCCATCCGAACCTTCAGGACACCGTGCGCCACAGCCTCCGACGGCTGATCGGAGGGCACTGACATGCGCCAGGTTCTTGCCCTGCTGGGTCGGGGTGCTGGGGCGGCGGTCCTGCTTGGCTCGCCAGCCGTGTGGGGTGCCGACCAGGTGACCGGAGTCGCGCGGGTGATCGATGGCGATACCCTGGCCGTCCAGGGCGTTCGGGTGCGCCTATGGGCTGTCGATGCGCCAGAGACGGACCAGACCTGCCAACACGCCAGCGGCCAGACATGGCCCTGCGGCCGTGCTGCGACCGAGGCGCTGAAGGAGCGGCTTGGCGATCAGCCCGTGACCTGCCGACGGCGCGACACCGACCAGTACGGGCGGATGGTGGCGGTGTGCAGCGTCGATGACACAGACTTGGGCGCATGGCTGCTGATCAACGGCTGGGCCATCCCCTATTGGCGCAAGGTGCCTGCCTACTCCGAGCTGGAGCGCGTGGCGCGGTCCAACCGTGCCGGGCTTTGGTCCGGGAGCTTCGACCGTCCATCTGACTGGCGGAGGGCGCGCAGATGAACCTGAACGCCCTCAATGTCCTCGCCTGTCGTCACTCACAAAAGGTGCGCCGCGCCAAGGCGCGACGCGGGATTGGGACGACAGGAGGAAGGGAGGCAAGAGGCGGGGTTTCAGGACTCGCGCAGGCGAATTCCAGGCCCGCCGACCCCGGTATAGTCGCCCCCTGCAATGAAGATGATTCCTGCCTCCTCAAAGGCCATGCGGAGTGCGTTGATCGTCCCCGCGTGAGCCTTCAGCGGCCCTGGAATCGTCTCCAGCCGCTTGATCGAAGGCAGCGATACAGATGCCCTTTCAGCGAGATCCTTTTGCTCCCAACGGAGCAGCATCCGTGCCGCCCTAATTTGCTCGCTCGTCAACAAAATAATACCTCAGGTATTGAATTGCCTATTGAGCTATGTTATACCTGAGGTATTGAAAATGCAAGGGCGGTAGCCCACGACGCACACAGGAGGTTCGATCATGATGCCCGACCACTCTCCCGTCACCTTGCTTGACCAGGTGCTCATCCTCGCCCCCGAACTGAAGTGGGAACCCGCCCGTTATACCAGCCGCCGCGAGGAAGTAAGCGCCCATGGCCTGCCCAACCGCCGTTGGGTCAAGGTTGAGTGCCTGCCCGGCGACCGCTACATTGTGGCTGTCACCCGCACGATCCGCGAGACGCTGGCCGGGTCAGGCCCTAAGGCCGACCGTGTGACTGCCAGCCGCACCTGGATCGGAACCGACCTCGCCCCGCTGCTGACCAGCGCACTGGCCGACCCCTTGGAAGCGGTGACGGTGGCCGGGCTGTTGCTGTGGCCGGTTCCTGGGTTCTACAGCGACGGCGAAGCCTACGCCGACGACAGCGGTCGATACACCTTCAGCCGGCGGGCCGACGTGTGGGAATGGAAGGTCAATAGTCCGGCCGCCGAAAAGGCCATGCACCTGCTGGGTCGTCTCTCCGGATTTTACGGCATGGGCGGCGAGGCCGCCAGTCTGCCCGAAGCCGTCGCCGACGCCCTGGATGCGCCGCGCCGCTTTGCCGCCATGGTCGAAGTGCTGGCCGCCGAGTTGGCCCAGGCCACGCCGCTGCCCGACCCCTGGACCTACGCCGCCGTGATCGCCGCCCGCGACGGCGAGCGCGCGTTCGTCGGGCCATGCGCCGAGCTTCTGGACCTTAAAGACCAGCTTACCCCGGCTGAAAGCCCGTTCATCGGCCGCATGGACACCGCCGCCTCTTACATCGTCGCCGTGCCGTTCGACCAGGCTGCCGACATGGACGCCGCTGCCCTGATCGACCACCCGGCCGCCCTGCGGCTGGATCGCTACTGAGGAGGATTGCCTCATGAGCGCCATGACCATCATCGACCTGTTCGGGCCGCGCCCTCGCCGTAAGCCTCGCGTGATGATGCACGTCTATGACGCAGGCGAGGTGCCCGGCATGGGGTGTGCCATCTGCCTTCGGTGTGCGCGCTGCGGCCATGACACCGACTGGGTGCTCATGCGGACACTGTCCGAAGACAAGCGCGGCCGCCCCTGCCCCAATTGCAACGAGAGGGAGACCGCATGAAAGCCACATGCCTGATCATCTCCGCCAGGTCGGTCGAGATGGCCCGGCAGTCCCGCGCCGCCCGCCTGCTGGTGCAGGGGGTGCCGACAGCCAGGTTGCCGCACGACGTGGACCTCTGTCCGCTCTGCTTCGGCGACGGCGAGTTGGTGACGCCCAACGGGGAAACCGCATGGTGCGGGGCCTGTGCCGGCACTGGTGAGACCGACGGGGAGGGAAGGCCGTGACCATTCCATGGAAGGGAGACCTGCTCGCGTTGCAGGCGCGCATCCACAAGGCCCGGCGGGCGCAGAAAATCACCCAGGCGCAGGCCGGGGCGATCATCGGCGTAAGCGGCCGCACCTACCGTGAGTGGGAGGGCGGCGGCACCGAGATCTCGGCCTCCAGTTTGTTCTTGTTGGCGGCATCGCTGGGCATCCGGGTATTCGATCCGGTTGCCGAAAAGCGGAAGAATATTTCCGCTTCTGGCGCGTCCTCCGCAGCCGATGGGAGCGGGGACGGCTTTGTATTGTGCAATACAAAGCGGCTTCTTCCGCCGCTGTCCACCGGAGGACGGTAGCATGGCGCAACCGACAGTGGAAGCATACGCCGAGCTTCAGAAGGCCTTCGACCATTTCAACCAGGCTTTATTTGATGGAGCGTTGCCAAGCTGCCTGATCAGTCTGAGGACCGAAGGCTCCAGCATGGGCTACTTCTCGGGCAGCCGGTTCGTCGGCCGCGCCACCGGCGAGGTGGTGGACGAGATCGCCATGCACGCCGGTTACTTCGGGGTGATGCCCATCCGCGAAATCATGCAAACCGTGGTGCATGAGATGGTGCATCAATGGCAGCACCATCACGGAACGCCCGGTCGGGGCCGCTATCATAACCGGGAATGGGCGGCCAAGATGGAGGCCATCGGGCTGATGCCGAGCGACACCGGCGAGCCGGGGGGCAGCCGCACGGGCGACTGCGTGTCCGACTACATGATCGAAGGCGGGCCGTTCGAAGCGGCCTGTGGCGTCCTTCTGACCCAGGAATACACCCTGTCGTGGATGGATCGTTTCCCGCCGGTTCCTCCCGAGGCGGCCGCGCTTGCCGCTGGCGACGGAGCCCTCCAGGCGGCCGTGCGCTTGGTCAAGCTGCCCGAAGCGGGCGTGAAGCCGAACAAGTCCAATCGGGTCAAATACCGCTGTCCGAAGTGTGGTGCCCAGGCTTGGGGCAAGGCGGCGCTCGCCCTGCTGTGCGGCGCCGAAGGGTGCGAGGCCGCGCCCCTGGAGGCGGTGGTGGCGGGAGATGTGGTGGACGCGCCCGTTACGGTGGATGCCTGAGACCTTTTCACTCTCTTCTTATTTCATCATCTATTGGAGGATACCTCATGCTTAAGTCCGTCGTTGCAGCCACTCTTGCCGCTGGAATCGTGTTGGTGTCGTCGCCAGCGCTCGCCGAGCCGATCTCTCAGGATACGGCCATCTTCGCCGTCGTCGATAGGATTGAGGGGGACAGTATGACGTTGAGCGCGTTGCATTCGGTCGAGAGCCCTGATTTGGAGAACATCCTGTTCGTCGGGGACAAATTCCGCGCGAAACGCGTAGAGCCTCCCTATCCCAGTGACCGGCAATGGTGGTGTGTCATGGCCATCCTGACGCAACAGGGTCAGGGGGCGGCGCAATTAGTGCCAGAAGGTTCGGCTCATCAGCAGTGCTATGCGATGGTCCACACGTTCCGGGGGCGACCTGGGCTGGAAGTGGCTGCCATCGATCAGGTGGTCTGGGTTATGCTGACTGGCGATCTTTTGTTTGTCAGAGGGGATGACGATGAGGCGGTGGCGAAATGAAGTGGCTGGACTCTTCCTGTTCACGCTTCCTTTTCTGTCTGTTTCTGTTGATGCCCAAACCGATCCACCTAATGAATTCCCCATAATTCTTAACGAGCCAGTCATTGTCGTCAAAGCCGGAGGTCTGATCCCTTTTCAGGTTTCAACCGGCAGAGCGGGCCTCGGAACGGGGATGCGTTTGATGGGGCGGGTATCGGAGAGTGAGGATGAATTTCATGTGTGCGTGGTCAAAGTATATTTTCCCGATGGACCTCAAACCGCGTCAGACGGTGAATGCTTGGCGCGAGGAGTAATGGAGGCCGGTGGAGGAGTATCTACGGTGAATGAAGGGGTGTTAATTGATCAGGCGCAGAGGTTTTTCTTGTACGACGTTCCGTCAAGCTGGCGGGATGGCCCCAACGGCGGGTAAGCCTCGTGAACCTGATGCGACGCCGAGAAAGCCCAAACGATCAAGATATCCGACAAGGAGTGCAACGGCCATGTCGACCACGGACAGGGACAACTCCTCCATTCTGGTTCAGCGCGTTGATTTGGCGCGCGAGGGCTTCACCGTTATCCGCAATGTGCTCCGGCAGGCAATGGTTCGGCGGAGGGGCGTCCTATCCGCGCTGTTCCCGACCGCTGACCATGCCTGTATCATGGAGGCTTTGGAATTGGCGGAGGCTCTGCATAATCTGCCTCGGGGGCAGGAACCTTTTCAGGAAGAGATGACCTACGCTCGTCTCCGGCAGTTCGTCACGCGCTACCCCAACCACGTAGGTTTGCTGAGGCGCTGTTGGCCCATTGTCGACGATAATTCGGAAACGCTTTGACAGCGCTGTATGTCAAACTGCGGGCTTGGCTTTCGGCCGCGTGACCGTCCTGAAGGGAGAGCCAATGTGCCGTCCGACGATCCGTTTGATGAACGGGACTGGTGTCGTCCTAAAGCCCTGAAGGCTTGACGGGTCTGTCGCTATCAGCGACAATTGCGGTATGAAACTGATTTTTTCTCCGGCTGCGGCCAAGGCCCTGACTAGAGTTCCCTTAAAGGATGGGGCGGGGCTTCTCTCGAAGCTCCAACAGGTCGCTGCCGATCCCATGGGCCAGTATTCGTGGGCCAAGCGGTTGACCGATCATCCAGGCTTCCGCTTGCGCCATGGAGATTGGCGGGCGGTTTATCGGCTCGACCATCGGACTGGAGAAATGATCATCGACAAGATTGCCAAGCGCGCCGAGGTGTACCGATGAACGCGATCCGTCCCATTGCCCAAACCGACGACACGGTGACTCTGAGCCGCACCGACTTTGAAATGATGCTCGAAGCGGTCGAGGACGCCGAGGACATTATGGCGTTGCGACTTGCCGAGAGCCGCGAAGCGGAGATCGGAAGCGCCATCGCCCGCGCCGATCACCTTCCCGTCGAGGCCGTCATGCGGCTGATGTCGGGCGAACATCCGGTGAAGATCTGGCGTGAGCATCGCGGCTTGTCGCCGCAAGACCTGGGCAATGCGGCCGGGGTGTCACGCAGTTACTTGGTTGAGATCGAGAGCGGCCGGAAGCCAGGTTCGGTGGTGGCTTATCGGCGGCTCGCTGGAGCGCTTGGCGTCACGGTCGATGATCTCCTGCTGACAGCCGACGAAACCTGATGATCATCTGCTGTGCCAGAGGGGGTGTCACAGTATGACACCCCTTTTCGTCCTCATCGAGCCGGGCGGCGGCGCGGTGGGGCTCTGCAATCCCCAACCCCTGGCACACGTCGGCCAGTACGAACCAAGGCTCGCCGTCACGACGGGGAAGCGGCTTCGGAAACCTTGCGGCGCTGCCACGCCACCCACTCCGGCAAATACCAGCCCATCATGCCCTTCATGCGCTCGGCGATCTCGTCGTCGGTGAGTGCGGTTTCCCGGATGAGCAACTTGGCGGTGGCTTCGTGGCGGGTCATGTCTTTGGCGGTGTTATTTCTTTGCAGGTTGGCGATGAGGTCCTCCTGGACCTCGATCAACCGTGACATGACGGTGCTCCACTCCTTCAGCGGCACCGTGAGGATGGCCGGAACCTCACCGGCGGCGGGCTGCGCGACGGCGGCCGCCTCGTAGCGGCCGGTCTTGCGGATGGCCGGAAGCACCTCCGCCGTCACCCATTTGCGGAACTGCTTCGCCGCCTCCTTGCGGCTCGTGAAGATCAGGGAGTACAGGCCGGACTCGTTGATGATGGTGATGTTGGGGTTTCCCCCTGCCGAGGTAACATCGGGATTAGCGACCTTACCTTTCTCATCATTATCAAGCCGCGCTGCAACATCACCGACATTGGCGATTTCCAGCACCCGGCACGCGTCGGCCAGGACAAACCATGGCTCGTCGTCGCGTTCGATCACGCGGACGAGATTGTCACCAAAGGCAAACGGGATGATCTCTATGGTCATGCGGTTGTCCTCCTCGATGGATATCGTCATGGTTGATTCTGTCACGCCTTCTCGGCAAGCTCCATGATCTTCGGCACGTCAAACACCGCTGCGACCGTGCGACGTCGGCCGTGTGGTTGGTCGGGCGCGTCCACCGTGGCGACCTCGAAACGCTGGATGCAGGCGCGCAGGGGGATGGTGAAGCGGTGATCCTCCGGGGCCGTCCGCAGGTGCGTGAGTAAGGCCCGGAAGCGCGCCAGGGCGGCGTCAATGGCCGCCGGGGTCGGCCGCAGGGCGTCGATGTGGCGCTGGTGGCGGGCGTGCTCGAAGGTCAGGTTGCGGATTGCCTGCTCCTGCTCCTCCAGGATCTGGCGCACCGTCTCGGTGCGGGCCTGCGGACCGAGCGTGGTCAGCATCAGGCGCACCGAGGCGCGCCGGTCCTCGATCTGCCGCGCCAGGTCCGCGACCGCCGCTTCGTGCTCGGCCCGTAGGGCGAGGTTTTCCGGCATGGCGAAGTGCGCCTCGATGTGCTCGGCCGAGAGGTGGCCCAGGGCATCGAAACACAGCGGCATGAGTTCCGGCCAGCCGAGGTTGCGGGTGGCGCATCCGTCTCCCGGACAGGCGTAGTACCGCCACCGCTGGGTGCGGATCTTGGTGTCGTGGGCGGTGCAGTGCAGGCGTCCGGAGAACACCGCAAAGGTCTTCTGCGGCGTCCGGCTCTGCTGGAGGCGCCACTGGCGTTGCCGCAGGGCGTCGCGGGCGGCCTTGGCCGCCGCATCCTCGGCCTGCCGGTCCTCGGCCACCTCCTGGCGGGCCGAGGAGCGCTCGACGATCAGCGCCTGTACGTGGTCAAACAGCGCGGCGTCAATAATCGCAAGGTCGGGGAGGGGTGCCTGGACCCAGTCCTTGGGCGGGCGGGGAACCGACAGCCGCTTGCCGGTCTCGGGGTGCTTGCGAAAGTGCATGCGGTTGAAGGTGATCGTGCCCTTGTAGAGCGTCTGGCGCAGGATGCCGGTGGCCCGCGAGGCGCTGCCCACCAGCGTCGTCTGGCCCCATTTGCCGCCGGCCGGCGCGGGGATTCCCAGAGCGTTCAGATTGGCGCAGATGCGCTTGAGGCTGGTGCCCTCGGCATAGGCGGCGAAGATGCGCCGGATGACCTCGGCCTGTTCCGGGTTGATGGCGCGGGCGCCCCGAATGGGCTCCCCGGCTTCGTCAAGGCGGCGCACGATGTCGTAGCCATAGAGCTTGCCGCCCGGCACCGATCCCCGGCGAACCGAGGCGATCATGCCGCGCCTGGTCTTGTCGGCCAGGTCCTTCAGGTAGAGCGCGTTCATGGTGCCCTTCAGCCCGATGTGCAGTTCCCCGATCACGCCTTCGGCGACCGTCTCCAGCACGATATCGGCAAAAGCTAGGCGCTTCCAGAAGGTTGCAATGTCGCCCTGGTCACGGCTGAGGCGGGAGAGGTCCTCGGTGACGATCCGGTCGAACCCGCCGGCCAGGGCGGCGGTCATCAGGTGCTTGAGGCCGGGCCGGTTCATTAACGAGGCGCCGGAAACGCCCTCGTCGCGGAAGGTGCCGGTTACGCCATAGCCGAGGCTCCGGCAGTGCTGGAGGCAGCGGTCAATCTGGTCCTCCGTCGAGCCTTGCTGCTTGTCGGTGGAGTGGCGGGCGTAGATGGCAACCAACATTTTGACAGTCCCTGCATTTTTGCGAGGGATAGGCGCTGGTTGCAGGGGGTGCAAGTCTGAAATGGTGCCGGTGGCTGTAGATCGCGCTCAGGGCGCGTCATTGCGGGGGTTTCCACGAGTTTCCACAAGTTTCCACGAGATTCCACGTCCATCCACAACTTTCCATGTCGTCCCTGTGGCAGGATATGTCGGGTAGGCCCACTCGTGGACCTCCCCGACCGCCCTGCGGGCGTCCTGCCCTTACTCGCCTGGCTGCGCCAGACTCGACGGGTGAAAAAAGCTGCGCACCGGGTGGTGCCCTGCGGGCATGAAAAGCCGCCCCAGGAGGGGCGGCTTTTGATTTTCTGGCTCACTTTAGCGAGCAACCCGCGGAAGTGGAGGGTCGATAGCTGTCATGCCTGATCATGCGCCTGTTGGGCAATCAGCTAATTTTCGGCCCGCGCCCATGCTGGCGGGCGAGGACTGTTGTGGGCAATCCGGGGCGACCTACTACCACAGCCTATTTTATAGTAGAAACGGGCGGGGCGTTTCGCCTAAGGTGCGGGAAACGTTCAACTGCACTCACTGCGGGGTAAGCACCTATGAAATCGCGCACCTTTCTTGCTGCAACTGCGGTCATCCTTGCTACGGCCTCTTCTCCTGTTTTTGCGAATGAGGTCCGTTTCGGTGACATTGAAGTCGGCATAACTCCGTGCGGGAAGGCCTTGGAACAGCTTGAAGGCGATATCCAGAAAACCTTCATCAGTGCCATCACTGAAGGGCGTGCAGCCGCCCTTGGCCCCAATGCGCTTGGTTTTGATTTCGTGAAGGACGGCTACTTAATCTGTGCTGACGACAAAGTTGAAGCAATCCAACTCACCATTCCGAAGGAACAATCGAGCGAGATTGCCGACGCCCTTGCTGCGAAGTACAAGCAGACTCGTCGAAATCTCCCTCACCTGGGTGCTGGCAAGGCCGTCTTCCAGTCTGATTCTGGCAGCAGTAGTGCCGAGCTGACCTATGAACACGTTTCTTTTGATGCCACTCTGCTAATACAAAGTGAAAAATTTCAACAGACCTACAACGAATATCTTGCGGCGAAGCGTGAAGCGGAAAAAGCAAAAACAAAATCAGCTTTCTAAAAAAAGGTTGCTCATTCGTTCCTACTCTCCTGCCGAAGATTAGGTTATCCAAGCCAGAATCGTTGATGAGGGTCATCTGCTGTTGCCGCCAGGGGTGTCGTTAATAACGACACCCTTTTCGTTGTCATCTAGGCGCACAGCCGCACGCCGGCTGTTGCTGATCTCTAATACGCGCTCATACCGGTCAAGACGAACCAGGGCTTGTCGGAGAGGCTGATGCCCCGCACCGGGGTACCTTCAAGCTCACAGGGGATGATTTCGTTGTTCATATGTTGTGTCCTCAGGGGTGTTGAATGTGACTGGGTCTACAGGTCCGGCTTCAGCGCCTCGTGTCGGCTGCGTGTCGTGCCGCGTGCCTCCAGGCCAGCGGCCTGCAAGGCGGCCTTGACCTGCCGGCGCTGGTTAGGGTCGCCCAGCGGGCTGTTGCCGTACGGCAGCGCCAGGCGCTCGATCTCCAGCCCCTCGATCTCCAGCCCCTCGATCTCCAGCCCCTCAGGCACGGCACTGGCGGCGGCCAGCACCATCCGCCGGTCGGGGACCCGTCGGCGCAGCACGGTGATTGTGGCCACCATGTCGGCGGCGGCTTGAACCACTACGGCCTTGGTTTCCCTGTGGATGGCCAGGGCCGTGGCCAGATCGTCCGCGATCACCAGCGGGGCCGCATCGTTCTTGCCCAGCCAACCGCCGACAACGTGGAACAGGGCTTGCGGCTTGCCCTCGGCCACCAGGTCATCCAGGCGCCACCGCTCTTGGCCGTCTGCGTCAACGGCCAGCAGCCCGGCGTGGCGGAGGTCGCCGTCGCGGAGCGGCAGCAGCACGTCGCCGGTGTCGTCGAGGCGGGCGGCTGCGGTGACACGGCCGGCGGCGAGCCAGGGGCGGGTCGCGGCGTCCTCGCGGGTTGCCGGGCGGGCTGCCTCCCAGCGCAGGAACACCTGGTCGTCCAGGGCTTCGGCGAACATGCCGCGTAGGGTCTTGGCGTGTTCGGCCTTTGTCAGGTCGGCCACTGGCTGGGCAACCACCGTCACGCCCAGTTCGGCCGCCCTGTCGGCCGCCGTTGCGGCGATCTCGGGAGATACCGCCAGGACGACACGGATATCGGGATGTTTCGCCTTCAGGGCCTCGGCGATCGCCGGCCACTCGGCGGCGTCGGCCGCCATGATGATGGGGGCGGCTGTGGCGCGGTGGAGGGCGGCGGCCTCCGCATAGGTGGTGGCGATCACTACCGGGCCATGGCCGAGGCTCTGGCGCGGGTCGATCACATGCAGCAGGGGCTTGGCCTGCGCTGCGCTGACCGCGCGACGGGTGGCTCCATCGGCGGCGATCACTAGAACATCCTCAATGCGGCCGGCGAGGGTGCGCAGGGGCACGGCCAACTCGCCTTCGGCCGTCAGCCGCACCCCGAAGCCGGGCACCTCCTTGTCGTTCAGCCAGGCGCAGTTCGTCGGCTTGGCCCAGCCGGTGGTCGCATCCCACGCCACCATGACCATGTCGCCCAGCTCGGCCGCGAACAGTGACCGCAGGACGTGCTGGGACCGCTTCTTCGGCAGCAGGACGCGGGGGCAGGTGACACGGGCGGTCACCTCTGGCGTGGTCACGGCGAGGACCGGACGAAGGCCGCCGTGCTTCCTGGCCAGGGCGTCGAGCACCGCCGGCAAGTCGGCTTCCGAGGGGGCGACCACCACCGGCGCGCCGGTGGCCCGGCGGATGGCCACGGCGGCGGTGTAGTCGGTGGTGACGACGACGGCCGCACCAGGGCCAAGGGCGCCCTGTGGCCCGATCATGTGCATCGAGGGGCCGCGCACCTTGCCCACGTCAAGGCTCTGGCCGGAGATGCCGAGCAGCCGCACGCCCTGGAGGGTGCCGCCGGCGTCGCGGAAGGGGATGACCAGGTTGCCGGCCTCATCGACGCGGGTTCCGGCGCTGACCTGATGCCGTTCGTCCCGCCATGGCGTCTCCGGGGTGTCGCGCCAGCGGGCCAGGGCGCCCGCGATCTCGGGCGGGATGCGCTTGGGCGGTGCCGGTGCGTCTTCGCCGAACACGATGCTCAGGAACTCTTTGTGGGCCATCAGGACGACGAAGGCGAAGGGGTCGTTGTACGCCTCCATTATGAGGAACATCTTCCAGTTCCGGGCCACCTTGCCGAGGAGCGTCGGCCGACCGCGCCCGCGCTGCTGGAGGTAGCGCCGCCACAGGGGCGCCAGTCCCGGCCGGCGGACCAGCGGGCGCGGTCGGTAGCGGGCCACCGGCACCGGCGGAACCGTCAGGGGGGGCGGCTCCTGCGGTGCCGGCCCCGGCGCGGGGGGCGGCTGGGCCGGTGGTTCCGCTGAAGGGCGGGGCTCGGCTTGAGGGGCCTTGGAGGGGGCGCCGGCGTCAGGCGGGGCCGGGTCTTCGCGCTCGGGTGAGCCTGTCGATGGGGTGTCTTCCGTCGGTTTCGCCGGCTCGACCGTGAACCATGCCGGCTGAAACGGGCCGAACCGGCTTTCCAGGCCCTTCTTGCCGCAGGAGCGGTGCAGGGCGCTGGCCTTCATGGTCTGCCGCCCGGTCGGGTCGGTCAGCACCAGGCCGGCGCCGTGGGGCTTCAGGCGGATGTCATAACGGGCCAGGGCCTGATGCACGTCCTGCCAGTCGGTGCTGTCCTTCAGGTCTGCCAGAATCTCGGCGCGGTGCTCCAGGACGTGGCGCTGAAAACTCTCCTGCCAAGTGTTGGCCTCGAAGTCGCGCGCACCGGGAGACAGCGCCGTTTCGGGCTTGGGGTCGGACATGCCCCGGTCAACGATCAGGCCATACTTCTTCTCCATCGCGCGGGACACGGTCTCCAGCGCCTTGAAGTCGTTGAACGGGGCGTGGACCTTGAAGGTCTCGGGATGGACGCGGTTGAACGCCACATGGATGTGGTGGTTATCGGTGTTGAGGTGGCTGCCGACGACGTATTGGTGCTCGGCAAAGCCCAGGGCCTCGGCGTAGTGCCGCACGATATCCTGGAGATCCGCCTTGTCGAGCTTGGCCTCCTCGCCGGGATGCAGGCTGATGACCAGGTGGTAGGTCTTGTTGAGGGTTTGGGGCTTTTGCATGCGCACCGCCTCGACCTCGGCGGCAGCGGCGTCGAGGTCGGCGAGGTCCGTGCCGGCGTCGCAGTTGGCGATCCAGAACTGGTCCAGCTTTTCGCCGTCCTCACGGGCGGCGGCGATGTACTCGGCCAGGTGCGTGAAGTCGTCGGCGACATCGGGGGCCTTGTCGATGCGCCTCGGGATCATGCCTTGCGGCGCGGCTGGAGGTGGTGGCGCAGGTCAACCACGGCGGCCTTCAGGTCGGCCTGGGTGGCGGCGATGCGTTCGGCCAGCGTGGCCAGCCGGGCCGAAAGCTCGGCTTCGGGCGCCTGGTTCAGCGCCAGCTTCATGAGGTTGCCGAGGCGGGCGAGGTCGGCGTTGATCGCGGTGAGGTCGCGGACGTGGTCCCAACTGGCGGCGGCCTGCGGGTCGGGCAGCCTCTGGCCGACGATGAGGCGGCGCAGAAACTCCGACCGCGACAGGCCGGTCTGGACGGACAGTTCATCAAGCCGGGCGCGCTCGTCGGCGGTGAGGTAGGTCTTGACCTGATGGAGGTTCGAGGGCATCGGCGCCTCACAAACCGGGGCCGCTGGCCATGCCCTTGCCGCGTTGCGGCGGGGGCAGGCCGAGGGCTTGGCGCTGGAGGGCGGTGTAGAGGTGGTCGGCCGTGCGCATATTGGCCTTGCGGGCGTCCAGAAGCTGTTTTTCCTCCGCGTCCAAGCGCGAACGGTCCTGATTGAGCAGGCGAGTGGCGTTGGACTTAAAGAAGCGGCGGGCGGCGTCGTTGGGCAAGGCGCCGACACGGCTCTTGGGGTGCCCATGTCCCTTGTCCACCGCATCGTACAGAACCGGATTATTGACCAGGGGAAGGACGGTTTCCGCCGCCTGTAGTTCCGTCAACGCAGCCTCCAGGCTGCTTTTCATGCCCGTGCTGTTGGCATACTCGGCCAGATCGTTTTCAAGAAAGCGACGTTCGACGGCGAGAATAAGAGGGAGGTCTTGTGACCGCCCCACGTCCTGAACCATCGTGCAGATGTCTTTGCGAGTGCGCTTCCGACGTTGGGCCAGTGGCGTCTTGTCAAGTTCGCTACTGAGGCCCTTTTCTTGAAGAAATTTCAGATTAAACCGCTCTATCAAGCCAGTCTTTTCCATACGCCTTCTCCGCACTGTCGGTCTTCAGCCCATGCGCTCTGATCCAGCCCGATCCGTTGGCACGCTTGGCGGCCAAGAGGGCGTGAGCAGGAAGCTCGACCAATCGCAGCCACTCCCAGGCCGCCTTTTCATCGCCGGCTTCATCGGCAGCAACAGACTCCAGAAGGCATACAGCGTTCTGGGATAGCCCCACCTTTTCCTCTTCGCTCAGATAGCTCTTAAGCATCCTCTTCCTCCTCTTTGTCGTCCAATTCCACGTCTTCGATCTCGAAGCTTTCGCAATCACCGCAGTACTCTGGATCAATCTGCAAATCGAACACCCATTCGTGTTGTTCTCGGACCCATTTCGCTAGGGCCTGGCAGACGATATTGGTGCTGCCGCACTGTGTGCATCGCTTCATGACAGACATGGGAACTCTCCGCTTCAGGCGATCAGACGAGTCTAGCCTTCCGTGACCGGCACCGCCAGCGAAGCTGAGTAGCTTCCCAGGTGTGCCTTGAGGCAGTCGGCCGCGACCCGCAGCAGCCGTTCATCCCGATGGCTTATCGCGTTTCCTTCCAGCGCCTCGAAAGCTTCCGGGGCAAAACGAACAACCTGGGTGTACGTGATCCGGCCCCGATGGTCCCGCACATCGAACACGGTGGTTTCGACGAGCGCTCCATCTTCCAGGGTCTGCTGGTGATCCCGGAAGCAGAACCGTACGTCGTAGAACTCTGAGCCCTTCTGCAACCGGCCCTCCGGGTCGATCACAGCGGCCGGGATGTGTTCTCGGATGGCAGTCACGAGGGCTGGATTGTTTCCCACACTCCTTCCCCACAGGCTCTGCGCGTTCGAGAAATAGGCCACCATCCAGGGCACGTTGCGCAACGTGGCGCCGGTGTACAAGTAGCCCCGTTCGCCGAGGTAGGTCTCCAGCATCCCCCGCGCGAGCTTGTCCGATATTCCGATGCCCGCGTCGTTCTCGATCATGGTGATGATGTGATGGAAGCGCGTTGCAATGGTTTCCAAGATGCTCAGAGCCACTCCATCCAGCTTGGCCCGACGATCGGATTTCCCGTGCTTCCGAGGCTTGACATAGGGGCACCAGGAGAAAACCGAGGGGTCGAAGTGGTTGAATCCGGGGACCGCTCGGCTCGTGTGACGGCCATAGGGATGAGGTGTCTTGGCCGAACGCCGGTAAAGACCGATCAACTGGATGGGATTATCGCATCCCGGACAGATGGCGAACTGACTGCCTGGATCACCTTTGGAACCCTGCGCAGGCCTCTGGTACCAAGGTTTCTCTTTGCCGGTATCGTATTCAAAGGTGGTCACGTCGATTAGCCTTATTGGATGTTTCCCCGCCCTCAGCTTGTACACCTGCATGACGATCTTACCTTGCCGTAGAACACTTCTTCAAAATTAGCATGACGGGTCGTCACCGTGATCCACCATTCCAGCGGGAGCGGGGGCAGGGCGCCTTCTTCCTCGGCAAGCTTCAGGCACTTCAGCACGGTGGACAGATCGACAGGGATGACGTCTTTCCCGACCCTGGCCAGGAAGACTTGGATATATCCACAGGCTTCGCAGTCGATCTCCACCATCGCCTCGACGGTGGCGCGGTTGATCAGGATACCGACGTGATCAGGCGTCCGCGTCATGGCTTTCCTCCTGGCGGCCGGGGAAGTGAATGGCCACATTCTCCCACCATCCGGCGGGTGCCGGCGGCACACAGCCTTCCCGCTCGGCCGCGCGCAGGCATTGCAGCAAGTTGGAAAGGTCCAGGGAAAAGACTGTCTTCCCCGCCCTGAGCGCGAATACAGGGCCGGAGGCGGCTTCGGGATGGTCCGAGTATTGGTTCGTCGTCATACTCCGCCCTCCGAGCGTCTTGCTGTGCGGAGCAGCCAGTCGGCCACATCGGCCTGGGACGAGACCGCGCCGACGTAGCAGCCGAGAACGAAGACGATGCTGACCGGAGACTCCGGAACTGCCGCGAGTATTGACGCCAGAACGGCGGCGAACAGGCGGGGCTGGAACACCATCGCCATGCCCGCACGGACTTCGGGATCGAGGAGACACGGGGCGATCTCTTGTCCGCACCGCCGCAGGACAACCACGGTCATGACGGAAATGCTCCCAGCGGTAATATATGTCCCTATCATCGACGTCATCAGGAGCAGGATTGCGGCGATGGCCGGTTGAATTGGCAGAACTGTTTCCAGGACCATCCAGACGGTTCCTGTGATCGCCGGCGCGCTCAGGCACGTCAGGCTCAACGAGAGGGGGCGGAGGGCGTGATCGAATGGTTGAATATGCTGCGACAGGAGAGCTTGCTGCTGTGGATCGTCGTGGTGGGAATACCACTCGGAGTCCTGCTCGGAGTCGGCTCTTTTCTCGCAGCCTCCAGGCGCTTCAAGATTTTCTCTTATCTTATGGCTTTGGTGGCCACAGTGGTTGCCTTGTGCGCTGTGGTCTGGACGATGGTCACCGCATAGCGGCAACCCCCGAGAGGGATGATTTGGGTCTTTCATCATGATGGCTCGCGTGAAGAAAAAGGGATGCCGACCGGGAGCGACGCCCCCGGCCGGCGCTAAGGCTCACATCGTCATGCCGGCGGCGCGGTCAGGCGCCTTTTGGCGCTGCAACCGCTTTTGCTGGGGCTTGTGCTCCCGCTGTTGCTCGGCCTGTTGAAGAACCGCTTGCAGCGCGTCGGTGATGGTCGCGCGGGTAGCCTCAGGGCCGCGCGAGGCCAGCAGATCGTTGAAGTCGGTCAGGCCCCTGGTCCGTTCCGCCTCGGTGAAGTCCGGCACGATGACGCGGCCGTTAACCGCCTGGGCGGCGGCGGTGGCGCGTTCAATCCCGGTGTTGGGCTTGTTCTTGGCTTCCAGGTGGTGGTCGTTGTCGGCTGCGATGATGATGGCCGCGTCGGGATACTTGGCGCGCAGGGCCTCGGCCACCGGCTTGAGGTTTCCGGCGTCAAAGGCGACGGCCACGGGGAGGCTGACCGCGTCGTGCAGCGTGCTGCCCGTGGCGTACCCTTCTGCCACGATCAAGGCGCCGAGGCCGGCCATGCGGTCGGGGTCGATCATGTGGTGGAGGCCCGTCTTCTCCGCCCCGGCGACGTAGCGCTTCTCGCCCTCGGGCGAGATCGACTGGACGTTGCGCACCACGCCTGCGGCGGTGTGCATGGGGATGATCAGGGTGTCGTCCTTGACCCGCACGTCGGAGAACGGAAAAGCGGTCTTGCGCTCCAGGTAGGGGTGCTGCGCCTCGGTGTCGATGCGCTCGGCGCCGCGCAACAGGCCTCGCGCCACTTGGGCGCCGCGTTCGGCCTGCTCGGTGCGTTCCACCTCCCGCTGCGCTGCGCGGGTGGCGGCCTGGGCCTGAAGGTTGGCCCGCTCGGCCGGGTCGATGGTGGTTCCCGTGGCAACCCACTTCACGGCGTCCTTGCCCGTGCGGTAGTTCATGAGCTGGCCGTTGGGCACACCGTCGAGGAAGCCCCGGTAGCTGCCGCTCATGACGCCTTTCCGGTCGCCCTCCACGGCCACCCGGTGCCACCGCCCGTCCATCACCGGCTCACCGTCAATGGCGAGGCCGTGGGCCGTCAGGGCGTCGGCGAACTCCCGCACCGGCGAAACCGTCGTGTTGATGGACACCGCCGGTTCCTTGGCCTGCCACCGGGTGACGGCCGCCCTGTCGGCGTCGGCCGCCACGTACCAGGATTTGCGGTGCCGGTCCCAGCGGGCGCCGGCGGCCTTTGCGGCGTCGCGCTCGGCGTAGGGGACGGCCAGGTAAAGACGGTCCTGTTTGGCGGCCTGCGCGGGCGGGCCGCTGCTGGCCGCCACTTCGGGCGCGGACGCCCGGTGTGCGGCGGGAGCCGCCTTTTCGGCCCCTTTCTCCCACTTGGCCAGCGCGGCGGGATCGACGCCCTCGGGCGCGTACCAGGACTTGGCCTCCTTGTCCCACTTGGCCCCCAGGGCCTTGGCCTGGTTCCGTTCGGCATAAGGCACATCAAGATAGTGGCGGGCGGTGTTTTCGGGAGCGGCCAGTGACGGTGCGAGTTCCTTTTGAATGCTGGCATGAAGCTCCCGGACATCCACCTCCAGCAGCCCGTCGGCGTTGCTCTTGACGAGCGTTCCGATCTCCTGGGCCGTGATCTCGAACTCGGGGATTATGCCTCTCATGCGATAGGCAACGGTGAATTCGTCCAGGCTCATCTGGCTGACTTCGCCATTCAGCGTGCGGCCTTCCTCTTTCAGCGCTCCGGACAGGGCCTCGCCGAGGGAGCGGAGCGCCGTGTCTTGCGTGACCGGGCCGGAAACGTGGGACAAGACCTCATCATTCAGCAGCAGGGCGGTGCGCCCGCCATCCGGCCGCGTGACCAGATCGACCTCATTGCGCAGGAAGCCCCCGATGGCCGCCAGAAGCTTGTCGGAACGGTGGAGGTCGGGTGTGGAGGCGATCCGCTGATCCGGCCCTTTCACTTCAGCCAGCCACTTCTGGACCGGGGCCAATTCGGTGGCGATGCGGGACCGGCTGTTGGGGCCGTCTTCGTAGCTGACCGCCACCGGCGATTTCTGCTCCATGGAGACGACGGCGCCGACGATGCTGGCTCCGTCCATTTGCGCCAGGTCGTGGACGACCAGGCGGTTGTCGGTGTCCGGCCCGATCTGCTGCACGGCGAACCGCGCACCGACATGAACGAACGGCCCTTCGTGCGTGCCGGACCGGACGCGGTCCACGGTGCCGCCGTCACCCAGTCCGGTGGTAGAGCGGGCCAAGGCGACGGTCTCCTCGGAGTCGTTGACCGTCGCGCTGGCCGCCATTGCCACGGACCTCTTCAGATCGTCGGCCGACAGGCCGGCCTCCATGGCCCATTGGGCAAGCGCCGGGGTGCCGCCGAAGGACACCACCTGGCCATTCGGCATGGCTGCTTCGAGCAGCTTGCTGTCGCGGTTCTGGCTCAGGCGCACGCCCGGCAGGGACGACAGGGCGAGGGAGGTGTCCGGCGCCTGGTCCAGGGTCGGTTGGGCGACGGGGGTGGCTGCTGCGGCTTTCGCCAGGACGGCTCCCATCTCCAGGGCCTGCCGACGTTCGGGTTCCAGCACCCAGGAGCGGATGATTTCGGCGTCGCGGGCGGCGCGGAACAGCAGGTTGTGATCGTCGTTCAAGGCCTTGAGCCAGCTTTCGACGTAGCCGGCATGGCGCTCGGGATAGTGCCCCAGGCCCAGTTCCGTCGTCAGCATGAAGCTGGCCATCTCGGCGCGCAGTTCCTCGACGGCATAGTCGCGGGAGCCGAAGGGGCCGAACTGGCGGCCGAGGCGGCTGCCGTGGCCAGTGGCGTGGCCAAGTTCATGCAGGGCCGTGGCGTAGTATTGATAGGCTGCGGGAAAGGCGGCCTGGGCCGGCAGGTGGATGGAATCGGTCATCGGGCGATAAAAGGCCCGATCGCCCTGGTCGTGGTGGATGGGCACACCGCCGGCGGCGAGGATCTTTTCGGCCTCCGCCACGGGCTCAAACGTCGGCGCCGGCACCACCAGGGGGGCGAGGCCGTCGATCTGCGCGGCGTTGAACACCCGCGCGGTAAACACTCGCGGATGCTCAAGCCGCACCTGCACCGTCTCGGGCTTGCCGTCGTCGCCCAGGATCGGCTTTCCGTCGTCATCAAGGCGGGGCTCTTCGCGGGTCCACTGCCAGTACTGCACGGTGGTGCCGCGCTCACCCTTGCGCACCTGCGCATCCAGGGTGTTGGCTTGGCGGTAGGTCAGCCAACGGGGGTCCTGGTGGCCCTGCATGTCGAGCCACCACGCGTTGATGCCGCGATAGTCCTTGCCGCTGGCCGGGTTGAACGGCCGCGAGCGGATGACGCCAGGCCGCCACGGCTTCTGCCACGGCATGGCGCCCGCCTCGATCTGGCGGATCATCTCTTCGGCCACCTGGGTGCGGAAGTCAGTCATGGCCGGTCTCCCCTTCGTTGGCGGCCATCTCGTTGGCCTCGATCATGTCGTCGGCCATGCCGTCAATCAGGCTGTCCAGCGCGTCCTGCGGGCTCAGGGCGTCTTCCTCGAAGGCGCCCATGAAGTCGGCCACGTCGGGGTCCACGCTGACCGGGCCGGTCTCGGCGGCGCGGGCGGTGGCGGTGGCGGCGGCCCGCAGGTAGTCCTCCTCGGTGATCTCCGGGCGGTTGTCGTTGACCGGGTGCTCGGGTGCCGGTCGGTTGTCGTTGCCGTTCTCAGTCATCGGTTTGTTCTCCGTTGCGCAGGGGAAGGAAAAAGGTGAGGGAAAAGGGGGCCGCGCGGTGCAGGCGGCACCGGCGTGGGTGGCGATGAAATGGGCGATGATGTCGCGCTCCACCGTGGCGGCGGCCGCCATGCGGGCCGCACTGCCGCGCACGAAGACGGTGCAGCCAGTCTCCGTCGTCTCGAAGGCCGCCATCTCGGCGATCAGGGCGGGCATGGTCTTGAACGGCGAGGCGAACAGCATCTCCAGCCGGAACGACAGGCCGGTCAGGGTGAGGGAGCGGTCCTTGTGGACCAGCAGGGCCGTTACGGCGGCCACCCACTCGATGCTGTCGCGATACCAGCCACCGAGGTTCTCGAGGTCGTCCATCAGCAGGTAGCGCTTGGCGAACTGGCGCATGGCGCAGGGGGAAAGCTCAGGCGTCATGTGCTGTCTCCTTAGCGGAGGCGGGATTCATGTCTTCCGGTGGTGCCATCCGTGCCCGGCGGCGGAGCACCTTGTCCTGGAAGTAGAGGCGCTGGACGCCCCGGATGGGGGCGTGGCCGGCGACGAACACCAGGGTTTCGCCGGGGATGACCTTGCCGAACCGGCCCTTGCGCAGTCCCTTGAGGCGCATCGCCTCGTCGGGAGTGAGCAGCATGCGACCGGCCTCCTGTTCGCTGTCGGAAACCGAGGCGCCCTCGCCGAGCTTGCCCGAGCGCGAGCGGCGCGCCTGGACGACGGTGGCCTTGCCGGCGAGGTTGGCAATCCACTGCGCCGTCTCGTAGCGGTTGGGAGCGAAGGCCACGCGGACATGGCAGTTGGACGTGATGCTCTCGTCCTTGCCGTAGGCTTGGTGAACCTGGGCCACGTCCTGGACCACGATGAAGCCCTTGAGGCCGTAGCCGGCCATGTAGGCCAGCGCCTTCTCGACGATCTCCAGCTTGCCGACGCTGGTGAACTCGTCGAGCATCAGCAGCAGGCGGTGCTTGTAGTGCTTGACCGAGGCGCCGCCGGCAAAGGCCATGGTTTCGGTGAGGCGGCGGATGAACAGGTTCAGCAGGATGCGCAGGAGCGGCCGCAAGCGGTCGATGTCCGACGGCGGCACCAGCAGGTAGAGGGCCGCCGGCGTCGGGCCGTTCATCAGGTCGGCGACGCGGAAGTCGCACTCGGCGGTGTTGCGGGCGACGATAGGGTCGGCGAACAGCGCCATGCCGGTAATGGCCGAGGAATGCACCCCGGAACGCTCCTGCGGCGCCTTGAGGCGCATGCGGGCCGCCCCGCGCCGGACTTCGGCGTCGATGGCAGGGTCCTCGTGCTCAAAGGCGATCATGTCCTCCAGCAGGCCGCTGAACCCGTCGTCGTCGTCGCTCTCGCCTCCCTTGACGCCGGAGAGGAAGCCGTTCACGTCGGCCAGGCAGGCGTCGCGGCCGTCCTCCTTCTGGACCCGGTAGACGACATGGAGGAGGGCGGTGGACAGCCACGCCCAGCCTTCCCTCATCCAGTAGTCCTTGAGGCCCTTGCCATCGGGATCGACGATCATTGCGGCCATGTTCTGGCAGTCCTGGATCGCTTGGCTGCCGAGGCGGATCTCGGCGAGCGGATTGAAGCGTGCCGAGCCGGCCAGCGCCGTCGGCTCGAACTTCAGCACCTTGTGGCCGAGGCTGTGCCGGTAGCCGGCACTCAGGGCGTGGTTCTCGCCCTTGATGTCGAGCACCAGCACGCTGTCCGGCCATGACAACAAGGTCGGAAGGATCAGGCTGACGCCTTTGCCCGAGCGGGTGGGGGCGAACACCATGACGTGTTCGGGGCCGTCGTGGCGCAGGGTGCGCGTTCCGAACATCCCTGGCCAGCCGCCGACCACCACCCCCTTGTCGTCGATCAAGCCGGTCTGCTTCACGTCCTGGGTGGTCGCCCAGCGGGCGGTGCCGTGCAGTTCGTCCGGGCGAAAGCCTCCCTTGCGGGTGCGGTTGCCGGCACGGCCGAGCAGCACGGGAACAAGCCCGGCCAGGAGGACGCCGCTGATGCCGGTCAGGGTGGCCGCCCGGCTCATCGCCTCGGGCAGGCCGGCGGGGTGGATGGCGCTTTGGACCGCCCATTGCCACCAGCGCGCATCGAGCGGATCAAAGCCGACCGCCTGGTGCCACTGCCATAGAATGGCGGCCACGGTCAGGGCGATGATCGCCGGAAGAACGAGGCGGGTCATCCTGCGACCTCCTTGCCGTCCTTGAGCACGTAGCGGTCGTTGCGCACCTCCCAGATGTCGGTGATGCGGCGCCAGCCGTCGGTGCCGCGCTTGATCTGCACCACCACGTCAACCAGATCGGCCAGGAACTCCGGGATGTTGGGCATGACGGCGCCAGCCCAACTGATGTTCTGGTCGAACTTGCGGTGGATGACCTGCTCCGGGCTTTCCGCGTGGATGGTGCACATGAACCCGGTGACGCCGCTGTTCAGCGCCGCCAGGGCGGCGAAAGCGTTCTGGGTGCTGATCTCCCCCATCAGGATGTGATCGGGGGTGATGCGCATGAGGTGGTCGTAAAGCTCCCGCCAGGTCACCATGCCGGCGCCGGTGATGGCCTCGCGGGCAGCCAGCAGGCCGACGCCGTCCCAGAAGCGGCCGATGTGGAGTTCCGGGGTATCCTCCAGGGCCACCACCCGCCGTTCGGCTGGCAGGGTGGCGAGCAGCATGTTGAGCAGGGTGGTCTTGCCGGTGTTGGTGGCCCCTGACACGATGATGTTGGCTTCGGCGCCCACCGCCTCGACCAGATAGCGCCGCACCGGTTCGCTGGCTCCCCATTGCTCCCACGACGGAGTGAACGGATGCTTGCAGCGGATGGCAAGGCTCAGGCCGGACTGCACGCTGGCCCCGACCAAGCATTCAAAGCGGTGGCCACCGGGCAGCACGCAGGACAGCTTGGTGTGTTCCTCGCCGTCGAACCGGATGCCGGCGTGGTTGCCGAGCGAGCGGGCAATGGTTTCGATGGTGGCGCGGTTGAGGTCCGGGGCCAGGATCTTTTCGGTGATGACGCTCATCGCTCGCTCGGCCCGTCACTCGTCCGGTACATAGATTTCGCGGTCGGCGTGGGTGCAGCGGAACCCGTTGCCTGGGATCTGGCCGCCGTCCGGCGCCCAGCCGCCGTATTCGACGCGGCCGTCGGGGTACTGCACGGCCTGCCGGCGGTAGTTCTGCATGACGTTCCAGCTGTTGAACTCGACCACCGTCCATTTTTCCCATCTCCTCACCTCGCAGCGCACGTAGGGGCCGTCGGTGATGTCGCTGAAATACGAGGGGTTGGCCCATGACCGCTGCGATCCGTTGGCGCGGTACAGGCGCAGCTCATGGACGAAGTCGTTGAGCTGCCCGGATGTTCTCACGTATTCGGTCTTGGTTTCCTGCCAGCGGCTACAGGAATCCTCGGGCGCGGTGTTGGCGCCGGCGCCGATGACGAGCGAATAGCCGGAGCCGTCCGGGCGCTGGTAAAGGCGCACGCGCTCCGTCCTGTAGAACCCGTTGCAGCCTTCGTAGAGCCTGTCGCCGGTCGGGTCGTCCACCGTGTTGGCCAGGGTGTAGGGCTGGCTGGCGGCACCCGGCAGCACCTCGGCGGCGGCCACCGTGTAGACCCCGGTCGGCGCATTGATCGTCACCTTGGAGATCGGCTGCGCCGTTAACTGCCCGTCGTTCATCTGCCAGCCCACCGTGCTCACCTGGTGGGGGTAGGTGTCGGTGCTGATTTTGCATTCGCTCAGGTATTCGCGCTCGCTTCCCCGCATGTAGTATTCGCGCTCATGGGCATAGGACACGCCGGCCGAGAGGTCGTGCGTCCAGGTGGCCGGGTCGTCGCAGCCGTCACGGGTCCTCTGAATCGCGGCGGTGGCTTCGGGGGTACAGGCGGTGATGTACTCCTTCTTGTCCTTGACCGTGATCTGCGTGCGGTACTGCTCGGTCACCCGGCCGCTCGTCTTGTCGATGATCGGTTCGCAGATGCGCCGCCCGCCGAGGTCCTCGTAGATCTTCGCGTGGGGGTATCGGGTGCCGTCGTCGGCGCAGGCGCCGGCGTCCCAGGTCACGCCGTCGAGGGTGTACTGGTGCCGCCCCTGCTGATGGCTCTGGCTTTCCGCAAAGGCGTGGCGGATGGTGCAGCCGTCGGTGGTCGGCACCAGCGGCACCGCCGCCTTGGTCTCCGATGCCTCGCAGCCACGCACCTCGGCCACGGCGTTGGTGTCGTTGACGTAGACCAGCTTGGCCTGCGGCACGGCGCGCAGGCTGGCGTAGTCCAGGCTGACCGGGCAGGCCTCGGTGTCCTCGACGATGCCATACGTCTTGTCCTCGTCGGGCTGGCATTCGGCGGCCTGATTGCGGGTGCCGCCGGCGTTGACGTAGTAAAGCTGGTACTGCGCGGTGGCCACCCGCCGGTCGAGGTCAACCGTGTCCTGGCAACTGGCGTAGGAGCGGCTCAGCGGGTAGCGGTCGTTGCCGTCTTCACAGGGGGTCTCGTCGCGTTTGTCCCCCTCAATGGTCACCACCTTGCTCTGCTGGATGGCCACCAACTGGCCGAGATCGACGCGGATGTCGCAGCCGTCGGTGACCACCTCGACGGAAATCTGCGGAGTTTCGGTCGCCGTGAAGGCAGCCAGTGGTTCCGGGTTCGTGTAGCCGGCGGCGTCCTTGTTTTCGGCCGCGTTGGTGCCGACCCGGCCGCCGGAGGAGGTGCGTTCCGTCGTCTCTTTGGAGGATGTCTCCTTGTCGCCGTCCTGCTGCTCCTCCTCCTTCTCCTCGTTCAGGCGCTTGAGGGCGTCCAGAAGCTCGGCGTGGTCGCCGTCGATCACCACGTCCGTCTCGGTGGAAAGCTCCGGCCTGTCCAGGTCGAACTGGGCGACGAAGTGCTCGGCGTCGAGCGGCTCGGTGCGGTCCTTCTTGGACACTCCGCTCAGCACCAACTGCCCGATCATCGTGTCCTCGACGACCGCATAGCGGGCATAGGCGTTGGCGGTGACGCCGTCGGTCAGGGCCTTGGGAATGTCGGGCACCTCGACAAAGGTCAGGTTGAGGGCAATCGGCTCGTTCTCCGGCACCGGCGTCAGGGACTGCGGCTTGCTCTCGATCTTGATGATCTTGGCCAAGTCGGTCACGGCGGCGGGCGGTGTCTCGGAAGGCTGCTGTCCGGCGGGCGCCGGTGCGGCGGCGGCGGATCCCACGGGCTGCGCCGTCTGGGCCAGGGCGCCGGTGGCGAGCAGGGTGGAGGACAGGAGGAAGGAAAGGAGCGGTTTGTGCATGGCGATTACTCCGCTTCGGCCCCAAGGGCGCCGATGTACCAGTCGGTTTGCGGGCGGATCTGGATGCGCGTGCCCTGCGGCACGGTGATGATCGGCTTGAGGTCGAGGGTCTGCTCCAGCACGTTGGCGCTGATCTCGCCAAGCCTGTTGGACAGTTCGGCCGAGCCCGCCTCGGTGGTCTGCTGGGTCGGGCTCGGTTCCTCAGACGTGGTCTGGGTGAAGGTGTTGGCGAACCGCACGGCGGTGGAGATGCCGGTCAGCAGGAAGGCGGTGCCGTAGCGTTCCCAGAACCGCTTATCGACCTCGCCGCTGGTGCCGCTGCGGCCCTGAACGTCGGAGACCAGAGACTCGAGGTCGCGGATCTCGGCACGGTGGCCGGCGATCAGCACCCGACGGCAGGTGATGGCGAGGCGCGACGAACCGATGTCTTCGGGCGGCTCGTAGTCGCAGATGAGGCGCGACCCCTTGGGCATCAGGACCTTGCGGCCGTGATAACCGAACACGTCGCGGGCGGTCTGGATGATCACCGTGCCGTTCTCGCTGCCGCCGACCTAGCTGTTGATGCCGGTCTCCAGGATGCCGGCGATGTAGCGGTCGGCGGTGATGATGCGGGTGTTGTCCACCGGCAGGCCCGACGTGCGGCGCGGCCCGCCGTAGTCGGCGGCCTTGGGCGGTTTGAGATCAAGGGCGGCCATGTCGATGGCGGCGGGCATGAGTTTCGGCACCGGCGGCGGTGCCGGCGCGGCCACCGCATGGGCGACGAGCGGGGCGGGCGGCAGCGGCGCCGAAGCCCAGATCGCCGTCAGCGCCGTCTCCACCGGGTCCGGCGGCGGAGGCGGCGGGGGCGGAGGCGTCACCACCGGCGCGGGGGCAGGCGGCGGCAGCGCGGCCGGCTGCTTGATGACAATCGGCGGCATCTTGGGCGATGGCGGGGGCGGCGGCGGTTCCGGCGCCTTGGGCAATGCCCAGGCCGCAGGGTCGTCGGGCGGCAGGCTCGCCGCAACGACTGGCTCCGGCGGGGCGGTGCAATGGCCGCCCAAGGTCAGGCCGAGCACCAGGGCGAGAGTGCAGACGGCGGAACTCATGCCGCGCCCTCGTACTCGATGCACAGATAGGTGTCGCCGGACTTGAGCGTGATCAGCGGCCGGGTGCTCTCGATGATGTAGGTCTGCCCCGCCACGCGGGTGTTGACCAACTCGTCGATGCCGTCCACCACCACATAGGCGGTGGGCAGTTCGATGTCCTTCCACTTCTCACCAAAGCGGATGTAGGTGAAGTGGTCGTCACGGAACACAGTTTCCGGCGTGAGGCTGTCGTCGCTGCCCCACAGGCGATAGTCGCCCCAGCCGCGCAGGGCATTGGGGTCGAAAGCGGCGTCGGCCACGAAATCCGTCGGCGGGGTCAGCGGATTGGTTTGCGTCAGCCCCTGGACCGCTTGGGCCATGGCGTCGGCGTCCTTGCCGCCGTCTTCTGCCTTGGGCGCAGCGTTCGGTTCGTCCTCTTCTGCCACCGCGTTCTTGGCGCCGCTCATTCCGGCGACGGCCATGTCGTCGTCAAGTGCCACTGTGCCCTCAAGGCGCACGACGAGGTCCGGGGTGTTGCCGGAGTTGAAGCCCTCGGCGCGCAGGTAGAAGGGATATACCGTGCCGCTCTTGCCGTAGACGATGAGGTTGGTGTCGTAGCCGTGGCCAACCGGGCGTAATGCCAGACGATCCTCCCCGCGCTTGCTCACCTGGAAGCCGTTGGCGTCGCCGATATCGACGGCGTCGATCTTCTCGCCACGCGGCAGTTCGATCACGCTGACCATCCATTCCCGCAGCCGCACCTTGTAGGTGCAGTCGGTGCACAGCGCCGTGCGGTAAACGGCGGCCTCGGGCGGATTATTATCCCAGGCGTCTTGCACTTGGCCGGCACTGCGCGGGCGCACCAGGTGGCCGTAATAGCCGTCCTGCTGGTCGTGCGCCTGATCAAGCACCGAGGGCGGGATCGGCATCTTGGGAGCCTGGACTTGAACCTGCCCCAGGGCCGGCGCTGGCTGCTGGTTGGGCGGCGGCGGCGGCGATCCGCCCGAGCGGGTTTGCGCCTGCGCCGTGGATACCGACAGGACAAGGGCGGTGGCGGCCAGCGCCATGAAAGAGGTGTGGATCATGCGAGGACTCCGGTAAGACGCCGATGGAGGGCGTCGAAGAAAAGGGTGGCTCATCACGTCCGCTCCTTCAGGACCATGCGCAGCACGGTGACGCCGAGCGGATTGGCGTAGCGGTCCTCGGCCCGGACCTCCTGGGGCCGGGTTTCCATCGAAAGGTAGGCGCGCAGGGACTGGCGGCCGACCTCCCGGCTGCGGCGTTCGTCCACCTGGGTGAAGTCAACCACCAGCGTCTCCCACCTGACGAAAAATGGCCGGTTTTTGGCGCGCATGGAGGGGCCGGTGTCCGGCAACGTGCTGCTGCGCCGGGCGCAGTACCGCATGGCCGACACCGCGGCGGGGCGGGCGGGCATCGTCTATTCCGTGGTGTCGGGCAAGGTCGCCAACCAGCGCCACGTCCTGCGGCGGGCCCGGCGCGACCATGGCGAGGACGCCGAGGGCCTTTTGAGCGCTGCCTTGCGGGTGCTCGACGGGGTGCTGCGGCGGGCCTCGCCCGATGGCGGGGTGGACGTCCTGCGCGGGCAGGAGGGGGAGGCGGCGCGGGCCTATTTTTCGGCCTTTCCGGTGCCGTGACCCTCACCGACGACGGCCGCCGCACGGTCCTCATCGCCTATCAGGAGCGCAAGCGCGAGGAGGTCACCCACCCCTTCAACAACGAGAAGGTCGCCATCGGCCTGTTGTGGTTCGTCCAGGCCCGCCTGCTGGCGATGCACCTGCGCGGTGATCTGGACGCCTATCCGCCGTTCCTGGTGAAGTAGGCGAGGGGCGGCCGGATGCTGGTGCTCATCACATACGACGTCTCGACCGCCGATGCCGCCGGGCGCCGACGCTTGCGCCGGGTGTCCAAGGCGTGCCAGGATCGCGGCGTGCGGGTCCAACTGTCGGTCTTTGAGTGCGAGGTCGATCCCGCCCAATGGACCGACCTGCACGCCCGCTTGATCGACATCATCGACCCCGGAACCGACAGCCTGCGCTTCTACTTCCTGGGCAGCGGCAACCGCCGCCAGCGCATCGAGCACATCGGCGGCAAGGTCCCCATGGACCTGGACGGCCCCCTCATCCTGTGATCCGCGCGAACCCCAAGCGCCCACCAAAACCCCAGGAGGTTCGCGCAGGCGGGAAGTTGGCGGAAACCCTTGCCGCCCTGCCCAAGACCGCGCGCCCCCGCCAGCCACCGTCCCCCCCCCCCCCCCCCCCCCCCCCCCCCCCCCCCCCCCCCCCCCCCCCCCCCCCCCCCCCCCGCCCCCCAGCTTCGCGCACCCCCCCCCCTTTCTGCCACGACCACAATCGGTTAAACTAACCGGGGGGTCGCCCCTCACGCGGGGGCGTGGATTGAAACCGGCTTGGCTCCAAGTGTCGGCCCGGCGTTGCGGGGTCGCCCCTCACGCGGGGGCGTGGATTGAAACATGGCGGTCCTGTCTGGCTGCCACGCCATCGCCGGTCGCCCCTCACGCGGGGGCGTGGATTGAAACGGCGCCCCGACCATCCGCAAGCGGCTTTATGTCATCGTCGCCCTCCATGCGGGGGAGTGGATTGAAACGGCCTTGCCTTGCAGGTCACTGCGCTGTGCTCAGCGACAACAACGAGGGCCGCAAATGTGCCAATTTTTTATCGAGAGCATCGATTAAACGTAGAGTTCTGCTCGCGGCCCTCTCCGGGAAAGCTGGTACGGACATTGGTCGGCGGGAGCTTCCGCAGGTGCCCTACGTTTGCCTTGGCGCCTCGGTTGAGGGCGTGGTGTGCGACAGGTGCAGGTATATGCGGACAAAAATGTTCGTTACTAGACAATAAAGTTTGTTACTGAGCAATAAAGTATATTACCGATCCATCGCCCTTAACAGGGTGTTCCACATCAGAGAGACACATCCGCCCAGAGAACGCTCATGCCTCGGCACCGCTACGGGTTCAATGAAGCCAAGATCGCGCGCTTTCACAAAGAAGGGCGCGGCCAGGGGGACGGTGTTGGCTACAAGCCCTGGTTGATCATCAGCGATGTGCCTTCGCGGGGGCGCTCTCATCGGCTTCAGGGCCTCAAGACCGGCAGGGTCCACCACCTGCTGTCGGATATCGAGCGCGGCCTCTTCTACCTGCTCGACTGGAGCGATGCCGTCATCGATATCCGCGAGCAGTTCCCGCTGGATCGGGCGGTCACCCAACGCATCGCCGAGGAGATGGGGATAGACCATCCCCGTGACGTGGCGACACGGACACCGCTGGTGATGACCACCGATTTCGTGGTTGATAGCATCAAGAACGGTCGCATGGCACTGCACGCACGGGCGGTAAAGCCTGCCAAGGACCTGGACGATGCCCGCACGCTGGCCAAGCTGGAAATTGAACGCCGCTACTGGACGGAACAGGGGGCCGAGTGGGGCATCGTCACCGAAAAAGACCTGCCGGAGATCCCGATCCGCAACATCGCGTGGGTCCACAGTTTCGCTTCGGTCGATCATCTCAGCCAGCCCTATGAGGGATATTTCCGCGAGAAAGCGGATCTGCTGGCCCGCGAGTTGCCGAACAGCCGGGCGCCCAGCCTGCGGCAGTTCAGCGATGAAATGGACCTGCGCCTGGGTATGGACCAGGGGACAGCCCTGCTGCTGGTGAGACACCTGCTGGCGCGGAAGACCCTCCATTTTCCCATGGAGCAGGTGCTTGACGATCAGACGCAGCCTCAATGGTTTCAGGCTCGAGTGCATGATGTGGCGGAGGCGCTGCGATGAACGGGCTGACGGTCAACCGGCTTCTGGAATACCCAGACAGCGAGCGCATTGAGCGGGTTCTGTGGATCGATCCACACCGGGCAGGCTTCTACGTGATCGATATCAACGATCCCGGAGCATTTCCTGAATTTCGCGCCGATGTGGAGCTTTCCCCTCGTTTGGAAAGTGGGGATTGCCGCTTTGCGACTGAAGATCCTTGGGCTGGTTTGGCCGGTGACGAGGACACCATTTTACCGCCCCACCGGGCTCGCCGCGATAAAGCCTGGGCACTGATCAAGCCATTAGTGTTCGATCAGCCGGCTATCTTCCATCCGGCGTCGCGCGGCCCCGCCGTTGCGCGAGTCATGGCCGACAACGGCAGCAACAAGGTGACACTCTACCGCCTGCTTCGGCGGTACTGGCAGCGCGGTCTGACTCCGAATGCCCTGCTGCCCGACTACGACCGGTGCGGCGGGCGGGGCAAGGACAAGACTGCCACCGGAAAACTACGCGGCCGCCCGCCGACATTCGGCACGCCGGGCAGCAATGTGACACCTGAAATGAGGGCGTTGTTTCGCTCCGTCGTCACCGGATGCTTTGGCGGCAAGTCGGCCCTGACCCTGCAGGGCGCCTATGAGGAGATGATCGGCCAGCACTTCTCGGATTCGGCCATTGATGAGCGGACCGGCCGACAGATCCTGGTGCCGTGGCCCGATGCTCCCAGCCTTCGGCAGTTCAGCTACTGGTATCACAAGGACAATGACATCTTCGCGATCGAGCGGCGCCGCCGCACGCCGCGCATTTATGACAAGGACATGCGGGCGCTATTGGGATCCTCGACCGCCGAAACCATCGGGCCCGGATCGCGCTACCAGATCGATGCCACCATTGCCGATGTTTATCTGGTGTCGCGCTATGATCGGACGAAGATCGTTGGCCGCCCCGTCCTCTATGTCGTCATCGACGTGTTCACCCGGATGATCGTTGGCGTCTACGTCGGATTTGAAGGTCCGTCCTGGGTTGGAGCCATGGAAGCCCTGGCCATCGCCGCAGGGGACAAAGTCTCCTACTGCCAGCAGTTCGGCATCGACATAAACGAGGCCGATTGGCCTTGCCAGGGCATGCCTGATGTCTTGCTGGGCGATCGCGGCGAACTGGCCAGCAGAATGGTCGAGACGCTCATCAACAATTTCCAGGTTCATGTGGAGAATTCTGCTCCATACCGGGCCGACTGGAAAGGGATCGTGGAGCAGCGGTTCCGCCTGTTGCCCGCGAAGTTCAAGGCCTACGTTCCGGGTTACATCCAGCACGATTTCAAGGAACGCGGAGGGACCGACTACCGCCTTGATGCAACACTTGATATTGATGGCTTTACCCGCATCATTCTGCTCTGCGTCCTGTACTACAACAATGATCATATGCTGCAGAACTACGAGATGGCTCCGCAGATGATCGCGGACAAGGTCAGGCCCCTGCCGATCGAATTGTGGGAATGGGGCATCGCCCGGCGGAGCGGACGACTGCGCACTTTCCCACCGGAACAGGTCCGCCTGACCCTGCTGCCCAGCGATCAGGGTGTGGTCACCTTGCATGGCATCCGTTATGCGGGGTGCTACTACAGCTGCGCCAAGGCAATCGAGGAACACTGGTTTGAACGGGCCCGCCAGCGGGGTACCTGGAAAGTGCAGATATCCTATGACCCCCGCCTCATGGACGACATCTATCTGCATGACGACAGGGGCCGCTTCATTCCCTGCTCGCTGACCACGCGGAGCCGTCATCACCAGGGCCGGACGTTGTGGGAGATCGATCAGATCCACCAGGAGGAGCGCCGCCAACAGGCAGACCATCGCCCCGACGGATTACGCAGCCGCATCAATCTGACGAAGGCGATCAAGGACGAGCTTGCCCAGGCCGAGGCGATGCGCCCTGACACCGCACATATGTCCAAACGGCAGCGAACGAAGGACATCCGGGAAAACCGGCGGGAGGAACGGCGCGACCTTCAAAGGCGCTCCACGGCCCGGCCCTCGCCTCCTTCCGACCAGAAGGCCGAAGTGCTGCCCTTCCCCGGCACCAAGTCCGAGGAGGACTACAGCCTGCCGGACATCACCGAATATCTGCGCAGCTTCCGAGAGGAGGCCGACGATGACGGAGCCGACAAGTAGCATCAACGAGCTTCCGGAGTACCGCGACAACCCGTTCATCGCCCGGCTGCCCGCGCTCATGTCGGTACAGGAGGTGTGGACGGCGCTGGCCGACCCACCGATCCACCGGGAGGAGGAGCGCCTCTACCCGGCCCATGTGCGGGTCCAATGCATTCAGCGCCTGGGCCGCTATTTTGAGCCGCTTCAACGCCATCTGCAACTGGAGGAAACGTTCTCCATCCTCCTGCGTCAGGGCTACATCAGCCGCAACCCGCTGACCACCGACTACATCTATCGCCTCCACGACGGGCACGAGCGCGTTCGCCTGCGTGATCTGTCCGCCGTTCGTCACTGCGTGCGCTCGACAGCCAGCAGCTTCGCCCTCGTGGGCTGTTCGGGCGTCGGCAAAAGCAATGGGATCGAGCGCGTCCTTGAACTCTATCAGCCGGTTATCAACCATGCCGAGCCGTTCAGTCTTGATCAGGTGGTGTGGCTGAAGCTGGATTGCCCCTACATTGGCTCTCCCAAGCAGCTCTGCATCAGCTTCTTTAAGGAAATGGACCGTCTCCTCGGGACGTCCTACCTGCGTAAGCACGGTGGTGCCCGGTCCTCCATCGACGAAATGATGGTGCATATGGCGCATGTCGCCAATCTCCATGCCCTGGGCGTGCTGATCATCGACGAGATCCAGCACCTCAACCAGGCGCGTGGCACGGCCCCCGATGCGATGCTGAATTTCCTGGTGACGCTGGTGAACACCATCGGCATCCCGGTCATCATCATTGGGACCATGGGCGCCCTGCCGCTGCTTCAGGGCGACTTTCGCCAAGCCCGCCGCGCCAGCGGCCTGGGCAGTCTGGTGTGGGAGCGCATGGAGCCAGAAGCGGCATGGGACCATTTCACGGAAAACCTGTGGCGCTACCAGTGGACCCAGGAGATCACCCCGCTGAGCGACGACATCCGGCAGATCCTCTACGAGGAAAGCCAGGGAATTATCGACGTGGTGATCAAGCTGTTCATGCTGACCCAGCTCCGTGCCCTGCAACTGGGCGCCACCCGCAAGCGCCCCGAAGTGCTTGATGGCGGCCTGTTGCGCCATGTGGCGGGCGAGAGCTTTCGCATGATAAAGCCGATGATCGACGCCCTGAAGCGCAACGATAGGAAAGCCATCGCCAAGTACGATGACATTCGCCCCCTCCGGGACCATGTGAAGCAGATTTTCAGCGACGCACAGATGCGGCTGTCCGCAACGCGCCCGGCCCCACCCCCAGCCCAGCCCCCAGCCCAGACCATGGAGACAGATGCCCCCGAAGCCGTCGATCCGATGCTTGGCGTTCTGGCGACTTTGGGACTGGCCGACGATATCGCCCGCTTGATGCTGGCCGAAGCGAAGGCGGAAGCCCCAAATGCATCCCCGCTGGATCTGGTGGCCGGGATCTCGGCGAAGCTGAGCCAGCGGGGGCCGGAGACCAAACCCGCAAAGCCCCGCCGCAGTGCCAAGGTCAAACCTGCCTTGGGGGCCTCTGACCTGCGGGCGGTGGTGGCTGCGGGAGGCGCCTCCGGCAAATCGGGCTATGAGTCCCTGCTGGAGGCGGGATTGATCAAACCGCCGCTCTCGGCCTTTCCGCTGTAGGGGCTGACGCCGATGCTGGCCTACTTTCCCAGAACCTATCCTGACGAACTTCTCTACAGCGTGCTGGGCCGCTACCACCGGCATGTCTGCTCGTCCGGCCCGAAGCAGGCCCTGGAGGATTTGTTTGGGAGCCGGCGGATTCATTCAGCCGTCGATCTGCAAGCGGGCCTGGGGCCGTTGAGCCGCCGTATTCCACCACAAAGGGGACTGACGGCTGAGTGCTTGGCCCGTGACTTCACCCTGTTTCCCTATCTCACCGCGTTCCAGCCAGCGAGGGTCCGAGGTGCCGTTCTTGCCGCCCTGCGCGATGGTCCTGCCGACTGGGTGCATGTCCGCCTGGGACTGGCCGCCAGCGCGGTGCGGCCTCCGGCAGCCTTGCGCCTGTGTCCGCAGTGCCGGACGGAGATGTTGGCGGCCTTCGGTGAACTGTATTGGCGGCGCAGCCACCAATTACCCGGCGTCGTGGTCTGTTCCGATCACGCCGTTCCATTGGTTGACAGCGCCGTCCATCCAAATCTCGTCGGTCAGCACGCGTTCGTCGCTGCCGACATCGAGAACTGCCCGCCGGGGGATCGGCGCTCGCCCTGGAGCGATGACCCGAAGTGCATGGCGCTGCTGTGCATGCTGGCGGGCACCAGTGCAGCCCTGCTCACGGACCCGCCGCCGGCACGGACCCCGCAGGGCTGGGGAGCGTACTATCATGATGCCCTGGTGGCGCGCGGCTTCGGCAAGGGGCACGACAGCATTGCCCAGGAGCGTCTGGCCGATGCTTTCGCTGCCATGTTCGGCCCTATCCTGGGGATACTGGCGGATGCGGACCCACGGGGAAGCGACGGCGGATGGCTGGCGGCGCTCGCCCGCAAGCACCGCAAGGCGTTTCATCCGCTGCGCCATGTCCTGCTGACGGAACTGCTGAAGGTCCACGTGCCGGTCTCTGAGCGGCGCCCCTTTGGGCGCGGCCCCTGGCCCTGCCGCAATCCCTTGGCCGATCACCACGGACAGACGGTGATCTCCCGCGTTGAGGTCTATCAGGAGGGCGGCAAGACCATCGGGCGCTTTGCCTGCACCTGTGGCTACGTGTTCAGTCTGGCATCAGAGGAGGGGAGCCGCCTGCGCGTTCTCGCCTTGGGCCGGCTGTTCGAAGACCGTTTGCGAACCCTGGCTGCCGAGGGCGTCGGCCTCCGCGCCGCCGCCCGCGCTCTTCACGTCGATCCGGGCACCGTACGTCGTCATGCCGAGCGGCTGGAACTGGCCGTGCCGTGGAAACCGCTTCGCCAACGGCCCCACCTGCCGCCGATCGACCGGGAGGCTGTGCGAGGGCGATGGTTGGCGGCATGGCAGAACGATCCCGCCCTTTCCCGCCAGCAGTTGCGCCGGATGCTTCCGGCGGAGCATAGCTGGCTGCTGCGCAATGATCGGGAATGGCTGGCGGCCAACAAGCCGCCCGTCCGTCGACCTGCACCGGCCAGCCAGCGTTTCGACTGGCCGAAGATCGACCGGGACCTGTCGGCCCGTCTTCGTTGGGAGGCGGTTGCCCTGAAGAACCTTCGGTTCCTGTCGCGCCTGTCCCGCCCCGTTCTTGAGCGTCGTCTTGGCGCGCCCGGCTGGCTTCTCCGGCGGCTGGACAAACTTCCGGCGTGCGCGTCGGTTTTGGACGAGATGGAGGAGACGGTGGAGGCATTCCAGCTCCGCCGGATTGCTTGGGCCGTGGCGGAGCTTGAGAGGCGGGAACTCCCTGTTCGGGCGTGGCGGGTCCGCCATCTGGCCGGATTGCCGGCACCCGCATCGCCGCGTGTCGAGGACGCCCTGGCGGCCCTTCCGACAGAGGGGGAACCGCTTTGGCACTGATCCGCCCGTGGGCATCCCTGGATGAAGACTTGGAAGTGCTCTGGCTGGCGGGACTGTTTCAAACTCGCGACAAAGGCTGGCAAGTCCGGGCGATCATGCGCGGCGTTATCAGCCGGGCGGTGCGTCAGTGGGACTTGCCGATCGGCCTGCTGCCCCTTCTCGCTCCGGGGCGGGGATTCTCTCGCGGCGACCTGATGCGGACCCCGGTCACGGGCCGCATCAGCCATGCCGGCATACCCGATTTGGCCGCCGGTGAAGTGGTTGAAGCGAACAGCGTGCCGCGCTGGCTTTACTCTTTCGAGGGTCATCGCGGCTGGGGCCAACATCTGCTTCGCTACCGGATTGGCTGGAAGACCTACCTGATACCGACCATGGAGTTGGTCCGCTATCTGTTCCTGCACAACAAGACCTTGGCCAATGCCATCATGCAGCCTGCGGGCTTGCTCGCGCTGGCCGCGCCCGAACTGCCGGGGCACCATCCGTGCCTGCACCTGCATTTCACCCGTCAAATGCCCCGGCGCAGCTTGTCCCCCCTTCTTGTGCAGGAGTTTGCGTGGCTCGCCGTGCATCCGGATGGCCGCCTGTCCTGGGACAGCGTCCGCGAGCGCACCCTTGGGAACCGTCATGTCGGCCTTCTGGTGCCGCCTCTCCAGAACTGCCGGATGTCCTTTCACGGCGTTGAAATGCGGTCCACCTGCCTGGTGCTGGAAATTCGCCAACTGTCCGGGCGAAGCCTGCCCTGCGACCACATTCGCTACTCCCATCCGGTGGAACGGCACCTTCGCTATATTCTGGACCGGGACGGCGCGAGCATCCGCCCCGTCCGCCGCACGCCGATGTCCAGAGACAAGCAGCAGCCTGATTCGGATGAGGTCGAGCCCACGCAGGGCAGCCGGGTTGATGTCCACCAAAAGGCCCTGCCAATGTTGGGCAAGTTCAGTGCTTTTGACGCCGTGGTGCGGGTCGAGAAGGTCAAGTACGTCGAAGACCGCCCCTGCGCCCCGGACGCCGTTCCGCATCCCGCCGCCGGAACAGTCCCCGAGGCCAAGGCCGGGACTGGCGATAGCCGCGCAGCCAGGCCGCGGACCAAGGCGGAGTCGTCCAGTGTGGGGGAGAGCGTTGATCACAACGGCCTTCCGCCGATCGAGTTCCAAATCCTTGAGCCCGCAGGCTGGGACTACGTCGGAGAACTGGGGCCGTTGATGGCGGCCATCAACCTGATGGCCGGGCGTCACCCCGCCCTGAACGTGGCGATGTCGCTGTGCTACATGAAGACCGGGCGGGCCTTCTCGATGGCGGGCCGCCAGGACCGGGTCTGCCTAGTCGCATTTTTCCAGCTACCGGGCGCCCCGCCAACCGTGCTGCTGGACGTCGACCATTCCGGCATCCGCGGCCTGTCGAGCCTGCTCCTGCGCTACAGCCGCCATTGCCCTTTGCGCGAGATGGAGCTGCATATCAAGACGCTTCTGGACGCCTTGGTGGTGCGGTGCGGGCGATGGGATACCGCGGCTGAACGCGCGCTTCCAGAGTTTGTGGCCTGCCGCCGCCTGCGGAAGGTGTTGCGGCAGCAGGGCAAGCAGAGCGACGAGGATTACCTGGGGGCATGGACGGAGAGGTTGATGGGGAAGGTGCTGGGAGTGGGCAGCGTTTAACGCTTTTATTGCTTAAACGAAATCTGGTCTGACTGGTCGATGTATCCGTCTTGTGGCGGCTACTTGGCCGCTTGGTCTCACCTCCTCCTCCTCGCCGCTTTGGCATCGGTGTCAGGAGATTGCTTATGGTCTACGACCGTAGTTGCGGCGAGGCTGAGGCGCGTCCCGGCATGGAGTGCAGCGACCGATCTCGTGCCCGCCCTGATCCCAAAAAAATCCGGCGTCCCTATGGACTAGATTACTCGTATCGGCTATTATCTAGTCCGGCCATAGGGGCGGCCTATAGAATGGGATTAATGCCAGTTATGGACTTGCTAGGTCAAATTTCCGAAAATCTAGTCCAGTTGGCCCGCTTGGGTCTTGCGGGTCGATCGCAAGACGTGCAGGCTTATCTGCGCCAAATCGTCCGGCGCGTTCGAAAGGCCGAGCCCGCGCTTGCGCAGCAATTGTCGGAGCTGCTAGCGATGGCACCTAGCTCGTTGTCGCCGTTGCGCGACTTCGGCAGCACGATCATGCCCATAGACGCCGATTCGCGACTGGCTCTGGTTAAGAACGAATATCCCGTTCTGGTGCAGAACTCGCCTATTTTGGAGGACGCGCTCCGCGTCAAGATTGAACAGGTGGTCCAGGAGCGCTCGCATCTGGCAGCACTCGAAGCGCAGGGTCTCGGGCCGACCCGATCACTCCTGTTCGTTGGACCACCTGGCGTTGGCAAGACGATGAGCGCACGCTGGCTCGCTTGTCTGCTCAAACGGCCTTTAATCACTCTCGATCTCGCGACAGTGATGAGTAGTTATCTTGGAAAGACCGGCTCCAACATTCGCGCGGTGCTCGAGTATGCCAAGAGCGTCGAGTCAGTGCTGCTGCTCGATGAATTCGATGCGATCGCGAAACGCCGAGACGACGAGGGTGATGTCGGTGAGCTTAAGCGCTTGGTCACGGTGATCCTGCAGGAAGTCGATGATTGGCCCTCGACCAGCCTTCTGATCGCAGCCACCAACCACGGCGAGCTTCTTGATCCTGCGATCTGGCGCCGATTCGACGATGTCCTCGAATTCCCTCTACCCTCGAGCTGTCAGCGCGAGGTGGCGCTGCGGGACTTGTTCGGTGACGACGCGCGACACCTCGGAGCGTGGCTGCCAATTCTAAGTGACTTTTGGGGGGACCGCTCGTTCAGCGACTTGAGGCGCAGCGTGCAGTGGGTTCGCCGCCGCGCGACAACCAAAGGAACTGATGTGATCGAGGTATTGCTTGATCAGATCGGCGGTGAACTTCGAATTAGCTCCGCCGAAACGCGCAAGCGGGCGGCCAAGCTTCTCAGCGAGGCAGGGTACAGTGATCGGCGAATCAGCGAATTGGTCGGCATCTCGCGCGATACCATTCGTAAGGGCAGGGGGTAAACATGGCGACACCGCGCTATCTGATCGGACAGGGCGAAAAGCTCTCGGAGGAAATCGCGCGCCCGCCGCGCGGCATGGGCGAAAAGGCCCATCCATATGCTTTCCCCGAGGCGCGTCGGCGCCTGGCTCCCCAATGGCGACGCGCCGGCGACGCCTTGCGCTGCTTGCCTAGCCTTGCTTGTCCCGCAGGCGAGGCAGCAATCGAGATGACGCTACATCCGAGTTATCTCGCGAAAAGCTACTATCCCGGTAATCTGCTGCGTGAGCTTGGTTTGTTTCATCTCGGCTCACGTGCCGCGCACGTTGTGCCCGAAAAGGTCGTCTCCTCGCGAGCGAGCGAGCGCGGCCAAGCGCAGCCCGCGCCCGTTCTGTACCTTGGCGGAAAACTCGACCGCCTGATCGCTTTCAGCGACGAGGTCGAAAATTGGATGCCGCGCGAGGAGCGCGTGCAGGAAGATTTCCGCAAGATTGAGACCGTCACAACTCCCAGCCGCAACCGCTTGAAGACATTGTCGGACCGCTTTACAGACTGCGATGACGTCCCCTTGGAAGTGGTACTTCACAGTCCGGACGCGGTTGGTGGAAACGCTTACGTCATTTTGGCCTTCCAGAAATTTCTGCGCTCACTTGGCGTCTCATGCGATATCGAGCGGACTCGGCACGTGGGTGGATTGGCGTTCCTACCTTTGCGGGCGCCGCATGATCAGATTGAGTCTATCCTTGAGTTCACCTTCTTGCGCGTGCTCAGAGAGGCGCCTCGCATCGTCCCTTTCGATCCGGTGACGCGCTCTATCGGTAGTGCTTTTCCGGTGCAGCTGCCTGCCGATGATGCTGTGGCTGCTGATCTAACGGTTGCGATCTTCGACGGCGGCTTGCCTGCCAACCACGGGCTTGACCGTTGGGTGACCCTGCACGACGCGCCCGGCGTCGGCGCGGCGGTAGCCAGTGGCCAGCGTCACGGACTTGCCGTAACCTCGGCATTTCTGTTCGGGCCGCTAACGCCTGATCAGCCCCCTTCCGTCCCCTACACCAACGTGGATCATTGGCGCGTCTATGGCGAGGGCGATGACGATGATTTCGAGTCGTTCGCCATCCTCGACCGGATTGAGGACGTGCTCACCTCGCGGCGCTACGACTTCATTAATATTAGCCTGGGCCCGTCCTACGCAATTGAGGACGACGATGTGAGCCCATGGACCGCCCGGCTCGATCAATTACTCGCTGGCGGCGATACAGTTGCTACGATCGCATGCGGCAATAACGGCGCAGCCGACCAAGCGAGCCGCCTGCATCGCATTCAGCCACCATCCGATGGCGTGAACGTGCTCGGCGTCGGGGCCAGCGACGGGTTTGCGGCCGGCTGGCAGAGGGCACCCTATAGCGCGTGGGGACCAGGCCGCAGTCCGGGCTACGTCAAACCTGATCTCGTCGCGTTCGGCGGGTGCCATGGCCAGCCTTTTCTCGCCCTCAGCGAGGTCTCGCCGGCAGGTGCTCAAGGAACTATGGGAACGAGCATTGCAGCGCCGAGCGCCATGCGAAGTGGCGCCGGTATCCGCGCTCAGTTCACAGAGGGCCTTTGGGCGCCAGCTGTCAAGGCGCTGCTCGTCCACCATGCTGCCGGTGAACTAGCAAAGCGTTCCGAGATAGGCTGGGGCCTGCTGTCGCACGGCCTGGGTGATCTAGTGTTGTGCAATGACTACGAAGCACATATCGTTTATCAGCGGCAGATGCCCACCACAGGCGCAGTGCGGCTGTATCTTCCCGTCCCTCCCGGCCTGAGCGGCAACGTGGAGATCAAGGCGACCTTTAGTTTCTACTGCGCTGTCGATCCCGAAGACGCGATTAATTATACGCGCGGCGGTCTCGACATCCAGTTCCGCCCGGACACGACGCGCATCCCGCCGCCTTACATGAAGGATGGCAGGCTTATTAGGCCGACCGTGCCTGCCTCGGAGAGCTTCTTCTCGGCCAAGAACTTCTATGCAACCGAGTACATGCAACGCGACGACGCTCAGAAGTGGGAGACAACGCTAACCCGTGCGAAGACCAAGCGCGCATCCTCCCTCGTCCAGCCAGCGTTCGATGTCAGCTATGTTGCGCGGGAGAATGGTCACGGTGGGGCTCGCCCTTCGAACATGAAGTTCGCGCTGGTTTTGACGCTCCGCAATCGATCGGCACGCGATCTCTACGACCGTGTTATCGTGAGCTCAGCGAATCGTCTTCAGCCGATGCGGCCGCGCCTCGGCGTCCAGGTTCCGTTGCGGCTTCCTCGCTAGCCGTGCGCGGCTGACGTTTGATGCTGACGCGGATCATGCCTATCAATGTCGGCAGCTCTTGCTCTCGCTGGTCTCCAGCGGTCCCGGCGCAGGCTCTCTGGAACGGCGTTCTCAGCCCCGGTCACATCCTGGACGACAAGTTTGTCAGGACAGAGCGAGCAGAGTTTCGTTGCGCGGATAGTCTTTCAGAGCCTCTGCAACGAGACTGCGGGCGTCAATATCCCCGCCCCCGCCATTGCCGAGAAGCTTCAGGGCCTCGAACCACATACTTCTACCCGGCTTGCCAAGAGTGATCGTGGCGAGATCGCCGCCCGCACGCTCCCAAATATCGCGATCGGTAGGCCCCGCTGAGTAGAGCATCGGAAGAACCGATTGGAGCGCAGTGCGCAGTGCTGGCATTGCTGAAAGAGGGGCCTTCGAGAGGTGGCCCCCAAAAACCGGACAGGATGTTAAGCTGGTCCCGCCTGCAAGAAGGACCTGTTCTGATGGGGAAAGTGACGAGGAAGCGCTACTCGGCTGAGTTCAAGGCCAAGGTGGCGCTAGAGG
>Ga0209347_1001111_pt1 | contig 49615 bp, 46 predicted proteins | sample AutmiccommuBRH23_FD_187382 | JGI IMG/M metagenome (GOLD analysis project Ga0209347, IMG submission 187382) | Deep subsurface microbial communities from Mt. Terri, Switzerland - Autotrophic microbial communities BRH/23 (SPAdes) (version 2) | ecosystem: Environmental > Aquatic > Deep subsurface >... | reverse complement strand
AAAAATTTTTTAGCATAACTAAAAAATAAAAATATTACTCACTTTTTTGTAGTGCAAAAAAGCTTGAAAACCCTGCAAATACAGGGTTTTCAAGCTTTTTCATGGTTTATAACTGTTAAAGACAGGATTATACCTGCCCCCCAATAGCTCGTCAAGCTAAAATAATGCCCGCAATGGCAGGCGCTGCCTATTCCCGTTTCCTTCTCCATTGTTCAAACATTTGGCGAATATTTTCGGCCAGCCGGTTTTCCAAGTAACCTTCGGTGGGCTTTTTGCGCGTAAACGGTTCCTGGCCTTCCTTTTTAGCCCGCTGCACCCGCTGGTGCAATTCCCCGGGGGTCATACGGTACGCACCCCGCCCCAGGATAATGCGCTGCTCGTCCCAGTCCGAGGTCACCACTCTGGTGTAACCGTCGCTGGGCATGTCCCCCACCAACCGCTCAATCATTGTGTCGGCGGTCTCTTCTGCCCTGGTATAAAATACCTGGACTCCGTTTACCTCCTCATATCTAGTGCAACTTAGTCCCTGTACCTGGTGGGCGTCAAAGACCACCAAAACCCGGTCGCCACTAATACCGGAGTAATCGGCCAGTATATGCACCAGCCGATCCCGGGCGTGCTCCAGGCCTTTTTCCTTCAACTTGGCCAGTTCGGGCCAGGCGTATAACACATTGTAGCCGTCAACTACAATATATTCGCTCATCCTTTGCTTAACCTTTTGTTTCTTTGCCGCATGGCCTCAAACAGCACCAGCGCCGCGGCCACCGAGGCGTTAAGGGAATTTACCCGCCCAGCCATAGGTAACCGTACCAAAAGGTCGCATTTCTCCCGTACCAGCCTGCTGATGCCCTTGTCCTCTCCGCCTACCACCACGGCCAGCGGGCCGTCCAGGGGGGCATCCCACAGCAATTGTTCAGCTGCCAAGTCAGCCCCGGCCACCCAGAAACCGCGTTCTTTTAGCATATCAATGGTGACGGCAATGTTGGTCACCCGGGCAACGGGTACAAACTCTACCGCCCCGGCTGATGCCCTGGCTACCACCGAGGTAACCGAGGCTGCCCGGCGGCGGGGAATGATTACACCATGCGCGCCGGCAGCGTCAGCGGAGCGGATAATGGCACCCAGATTGTGGGGGTCATTGATGCCGTCCAGTAGAACCAGCAGTGGAACCTGCTCCCCCAGTTGGGCTAGAATATCGTCCAGGTCGGCGTATTCATAAGGCGCAACACTGGCGATAATCCCCTGGTGTAAAGCACCCTCGGCCATGCGATCCAGGAGCTGTTTTTCCACCTTCTGCACCGGCACTTGTTTTTCCCTGGCCAGTCCGGAAACCTCGGCGAAGGTGGCCGGTTTCAGGTTCCGGGCCAGGTATATTTTATTGATTGGCCTGCCGGCCCGCAGCGCTTCGCATACCGGGTTGCGTCCGGCTATAATATCTTCCATGTGCATCTCCTGCTCGTGACTTTTCAGTGTAGGGTATAGGGTATAAGGTATAAGGAAAACCTTTTAGACTTTCAAATTTTGACTTTCGACTTTCTACTTTCTACATCGACTTTAAACTATATATGCTTGAATTTTTCCCTGACCTCGGCTTGTTTGCCGCAGGACATCCGTCCTTCGGGGCAGGGGGTGGACAGGCAGCGAGGGCCGGCTTGCCGGAATAGCACCGGGGATACGCCGCGCACCAGGCGCAGCATTTCGGTGGCCAGGTCGCGTATTTCCCACTGGGCGCGGTTGCAGCAGCGGATGTTGAAAAAATGCAGCAGTTCCCGGGCGTTCATGGTTACCACAAGTTTGGTCTCTGCCGCATTGGGTAACACAAAACGGGCGTCTTCCTTGGTGGTATCTCCGTAAACAGCCAGTTTATCCAGCCAGTAATCGTACCACTTTTGTATTTGGGCCATCTGTCTGGTAAACTCTTGCGCTTCTTCATCGCCCAGATCGGCTATCCGCGGGGGGATGATGTAATTGAATACACCATCATCCTGAACACCGCTGTCTTCGCCAACATAGCGCTGGGACTTAACGCTGAAGCTGGCAATCCGATGCCGGGTAATTTGGGCCAACAGGCTCCTGGATACTCCTTCAACGCCGAAGGTGAAACTGGCGTGTTCGATGGGTGACAGGTGGCCCATATCGGTCAGTTTACTTACAAATGAGGTCTGATCCTGCTGCGACACTCCCTGGCGCAATTCATCAACGCCCGCCGCCGAATAGCACAGTTTGGCGGCCATAGCCACCAGCTCTTCGGGACTTTCCGTGCAACGAAGCAGTTCCACCCGCAGGGTTGTTCTACCCATCATTATTCCTCCGCTTGTGGTTGTTTATTTAAGTTCTTCTTCGATAACCTGCCGGGCCAGGGTGATAATTTCCTCTAATCGGCTCCATTCCTGTTTTAAATAAAGGTACCCCACCAGGCTTTCAAAGCCGGTGCTTTCCCGGTATTCAATAATACTGTTGCACCGGGGGTTGTGGCCCGATTTGGCGTTGCGCCCGCGCCGGATTACCGCCTGTTCGGCTTCGGTAAGATGTCCATCCAGGGCGTGGAAAATGCGGGCCTGGGTGGAAGCACGCACGTGGCGCACAGCTTCCTGGTGCAGTTTGTTCACGTTGACCAGGCCGCGGCTGATTAGGTATTCACGCACTGCCAGTTCGTATACCGCATCACCTATATAAGCCAGTACCACTGAAGGCAGTTCTATTGGGTTGGTGATTTTTCCAGTGAGTCCGAACATAATTACCTCGGCTGATTCAGTAGTCAGTAGTCAGTAGTCAGAATTGGAATTCAGAATGTCTCGGGGTTTTATTCTGACTCCTGAATTCTGACTCCTGACTCCTGCCTTATTACCTCTGCTTTTTCCAACGTACTCCGGAGGGGGTGTCTTCCAGCACAATACCGATCTCTTTGAGCCGGTCGCGTATGCCGTCAGCGGCGGCCCAGTCCTTGTTCTTTCGGGCATCCTGTCTCATTTGAATAATCATCTGAACCAGCTTTTCGACAAGGGAATCATCTTCCCCATCTGGTTCATCCAACAAAATTCTGCCCTTTTCGTCAGTCTTTAAGACCCCCAAAACCCCGTTAAAGGCATAAAACAATTCCTTGGCTTTCTGCAGCGCGGCAGCACCGGCGGGGGTATGGGCGTTTGCAGTGGGCAAAAAGCTGTTTATATCCCGGGCCAAGTCGAACATCATTCCCGTGGCCAGGGCGGTGTTGAAATCGTCATCCATAGCGGTCTCAAATTGGCTGCGCAATTCATCCAACCGTACGGCCAGCCCGGCATCGGGGGTGGCGTCACCCGGCTCACGGCCTGCCAGGACTTCATCCAGCAGGCGCAGGCTGGTTCTTAGCCGTTCCAGGCCTTTGCCGGCGGCGGTCAGCTTTTCGTCGTCAAAGTCTAAAGGACTGCGGTAGTGGGTACTAAGCAAGTAGAAACGTACAACTTCGGGTTTGAACTTGTCGAGAATTTCCCGCACCAGGAAAAAGTTCCCCAGGGATTTGCTCATTTTTTCCTGGTTGATGGTGATAAAGCCGTTGTGCATCCAATACCGGACAAAGGGCTGGCCGGTGGCGGCCTCGGACTGGGCGACTTCGTTTTCGTGGTGGGGGAAAATCAGGTCAAATCCACCGCCGTGAACGTCAAAATTGGTACCCAGGTATTTAAGCGACATGGCCGAGCACTCAATGTGCCAGCCCGGCCGGCCTTGCCCCCAAGGGCTGTCCCAGGCGGGTTCGCCGGGTTTGGCCGATTTCCACAACGCAAAGTCCATGGGATGGTGCTTGCGTTCATCCACATCCACCCGGGCCCCGGCCCGCATGTCTTCCAGGGTGCGGCCGGAAAGCTTGCCGTAGCCTTCAAACTTGTGCACATCGTAGTAAACATCCCCGTCAACAGCGTAGGCGTAACCTTTATCCACCAGGGTGCGCACCATGTCAATTATTTCCGTCATGTGTTCCGATACCCGGGGGTGAATGTCGGCCCGCATTACGTTTAGGGCATCGGCATCCCGAAAATACTCTTCTATATAGCGTGCCGCCAGGGCTAAGGGGTCGTCCTTTTCCTCGCGGGCCCGGTTGATAATTTTGTCATCCACGTCGGTAAAATTCTGTATATACAGCACTTCATAACCCTTGTACTTGAGATACCGGCGCACGGTATCAAAAAATACGACCGGACGGGCGTTGCCCAGGTGGATATAGTTATAAGTGGTGGGACCGCAGACATACATGGTCACCTTCCCGGGCTCCCGGGGTATTAATTCCTCTTTTTTACCGGATTTGGTGTTGTATATGTGCATTTGACATCCCCCTTAAAAATTGCTCATCTCATCCATACTACTGTTTACTTACTGTTTGGCTCCGAGCTGTCCAGGCAGCGGGGCATGCCTTGTTCGTTGCCGGCAGAGCCTTCCCGCAGCTTCTTTTCCAGTTGCAGCACGCGTTTCTCCAGTACATCAATATTGCTTTGCATGCAATACATGGCCTCGTTCACCGGATCGGGCATTAGGTCGTGGCGCAAATCGATTATGGAAATATCGCCGGGGCGGCCCACCTTCTCACCCTGCCGGATAATTACTTTGCCGGGCACTCCCACCACGGTACTGTCGGGCGGAACGGGTTTAAGCACTACCGAGCCCGCACCAACTTTGCTATTTTCACCCACGGTGAATGAGCCTAGTATCTTAGCCCCGGCGCTGATGACTACGTTATCTCCGATGGTGGGGTGGCGCTTGCCCTTTTCCTTACCGGTGCCTCCCAGAGTCACCCCCTGATAAATGGTGACGTTGTTGCCTATTTCAGTGGTCTCGCCGATTACCACTCCGGCGCCGTGGTCGATAAACAACCCTTCGCCCAACCGGGCGCCGGGGTGGATTTCAATTTGAGTCACCGCCCGGGCAAACTGGGAAACCAGCCGGGCAATTAGGAAAAGCTGGTGACGATAAAAAAAATGAGCCACCCGGTGCAGCAGTATCGCATGCAGACCGGGGTAGCAGAGCAGTACTTCCAGCACCGACCTGGCGGCCGGATCGCGTTCAAATACGGCTTTTATTTCTTTTCGGAGTCGACCAAATAACAAGTCAATCCCTCCATGTTTACGGTAGGCTTCTCGCCTGAAAATACTACCTTGGGAATGTCATCCTGAGCGTTAGCGAAGGATCTACAAGAAAAGCAGAATGACAACCTGAATGAATTTTTATAAAAGTTGGTTGTAGTGAGCGCGGCGCTCCGGTGATATCGCTCCGCTCTCTCTTGCAATTCTTATTGTTGTGATTTGAGCGGGTTGTTGTTACCGCATGGCCTAAACTGCTTAACCGTTTAGCTACGCCCTAAGCAGCCATGAATTCGGGGCTATGACGGGCTAATCAACGCATCCAGGTGCACCGTTCGCTCCGGATATCACCGGATCGCCGCGATGGCTGGTTTGGTTTTTCATCCTTCTATGATGTCTCGTCTTTGCGGCATGGTGTCTAAATTCTAACCTCTAGTCTGCAGAGCATTTTTTAGTCGCTCAATAACCTTTGGCCCGCCGAGGGCGGGCAGTAGGTGGTGCAATTCCGGGCCCTTGGTTTTGCCGGTTAGCCCCACTCGCAGGGGTTGGAAGACAAGCTTGCCGCCCAAGCCTAATTCCTTGGGCAATTTCTTCAGCATTGCCTTGGCTCCGATCTCGTCCAGGGCGCCGGCGCCGGTCAGCTTATCCTGAAGTGCGCCAAACACAATGGGTACCTGTTCCTGGGCCAGCACTTCTTTGGCTTCCGGGTCATCATATGCGGGATCTTTAAAGAATACTTCGGCGTAGTCAACAACCTGGGCCATGTATTCTAGGTATTCACGTACCGCAACCGTTACCAGGCGTACCTTCTCCATCAGCCTGTCGTTCACAGCTTCGGGCAGGTATCCGGCCTGCTGCAGGTACGGGAAAGCTAGTTCGGCAATTCTTTCCACCGAGCTGTTTCTTATATAATAGCCGTTTAGCCAGTTTAATTTATCCAGGTCGAATACCGCCGGACTTTTCGCCACCCGTTCCAGGGAGAACCGTTCTTTAATCTGCTCCAGGGTGAATACCTCATCCTCGGTGCCCGGAGACCAGCCCAACAAGGCCAGGAAATTTACCATTGCCTCCGGTAGATAACCCATGTCCCGGTACTGCTGGATGGAGGTGGCACCATGACGCTTACTCATTTTGGATCGGTCTTTACCTAAAATCAGTGATATGTGAGCAAATTCCGGCACGGGCCACCCCAGCGCCTCAAATAACAGTACCTGCAGGGGTGTGTTGGAAAGGTGCTCTTCAGCCCGGACAACGTGGGTTATGCCCATAGTGTAATCGTCAACCACCACGGCAAAATTATATGTGGGTATACCATCTGACTTGACGATGATAAAATCTCCGATACCGTTGCAGTCAAAGCTTACGTCACCGCGCACCTTGTCGCGAATGGTAAGCACTTTGCCCTGGGGCACCTTGAAACGTAGCACCGGCTTGCGGCCTTCTGCTTCATGCCGCTTACAGTCTTCCTCAGACAGGTCGCGGCACTTGCCGGTGTAGCCGACCATCTCGCCGGCAGCCATTTGGACCTCCCGCTGGGCGGCCAGTTCTTCCTCGCTGCAGTAACATCGGTACACCCAACCGCTTGCCAGCAGCTCCTTGGTGTACTGTCTGTACAGTTCCAGTCTCTCGGTCTGGCGGTAGGGGCCGTTTGGCCCGCCCACGGAAATACCCTCGTCCCAGTCAAGCCCCAGCCAGCGCAGGGATGACAGGATGTTTTCTTCGGATTCACGGGAGGAACGTTCCAGGTCGGTATCCTCAATACGTACGATGCATTTGCCGTTGTCATGGCGGGCAAACAACCAATTAAACAGCGCGGAGCGCGCGCCGCCGATATGTAAAGGCCCGGTGGGGCTGGGTGCAAACCTGACTTTAATTTCGCTCAATGCAGTTCTCTCCTTGTAAAAAATACTCATTTTTTGACACTTTATTATAGCATTGCCCTTCACCCGGTAGCAAGACACGGGGTCAGGCCCTGCATAACTGCATAACTCATACAATTGCTATTAGTTATGCAGTTATGCAGGGCCTGACCCCTAAACTGACCCCCTTATTAGGGCGACGGCTTGGGCGGCGACGCCTTCGCCCCGGCCGGTAAAACCAAGGCCTTCGGTGGTGGTGGCTTTGATGCCGACCTGATCAGGCGCCACGCGCATTTCCCGGGCCAGGTTTTGCTGCATCTGCTCCCTGTACCGGGCCAATTTGGGAGCCTGAGCTACAATGACGGCGTCCACGTTGCCCACTGACCAGCCCAGCTTGTCCAGGTGTTCGGTAACATGCCGCAGTAACAGCAGGCTGGAAATACCCCGGTAACGGGGGTCGGTATCCGGAAAATGCATGCCGATATCGCCCGCCCCGGCCGCCCCCAGCAGGGCGTCCATGATGGCGTGCACCAGCACGTCGGCATCGGAATGACCATCCAGCCCCAGATGATAGGGAACCGTTACTCCTCCCAGCACCAGGGCTCTGCCTTCCACCAGTCTATGTACGTCATAACCAATGCCAATCCGCAAAGCATGTCACCTCAAGAGGGGCTCAGTTGCTTGCATGGGGGTCAGGCCCTGCATAACTGCGTAACCGAGAAGCAATTTGCTTCTCAGTTATGCAGTTATGCAGGGCCTGACCCCCTTATGACCCCATTATTTTTTCGGCTAAAAAGATGTCGTCGGGGGTGGTGATTTTGATGTTGGTGTAATCTCCGGGGACTAGTTTGACGGGACGGCCCAGGCGCTCCACCAGGGAAGCGTCGTCGGTGCCTTCAAAGGCGTCCCGTTCGGCTGCCCGGTGGGCCTCCAGTAATAGATCCAGGTTGAAAACCTGGGGGGTCTGCACTTGCCAGAGTAATTCCCGGGGCAGGGTTTCCCGCACCAGGTTATCCGGGCCGGCCAGTTTGACAGTGTCTTTAACCGGCACCGCCAGAGTGGAGGCTCCCCACCGCTGCGCTTCTTCGATGGCCGCCCTGACTAAACCCGGCTTAACCAGGGGCCGGGCGCCGTCGTGCACCACCACCAGCTCGACACCAGCAGGCAGGGCCTCTAGACCCTGCCTTACCGAATCCCGGCGGGAGTTTCCGCCGGCGACTATTATAATCTTATTACCCGGCACCAAGTCGCCCAGTATACCGGCAAAACTCCGCTCCTCGCCCGGTGTCGTTACCAAGATGACACCGGCTACGGGGACTGCCAGCAACGCCCGCAGGGAATGTTCCACCACCGGGCGGCCGGCCAGGTAAAGCAGTTGTTTATTTACCTCACCGCCCATTCGGGTGCTCCTACCGGCGGCGGGTACCACGGCCCAGGTGCTACCCAAGCACGTTCACCTCTTTGTATCGCTGCGCGCCCTGCTGTGAATCACCGCGCCGTTCGGTTGACTTGGGCTTGGCGAAAATCATCCGCCCCGCCGCGGTCTGCAGCACGCTGGTTACCAGCACGGGTATGGTTTGGTTCATAAAGCGTTTACCGCCGTCCACAACGATCATGGTGCCGTCATCCAGGTAAGCAACGCCCTGACCGGATTCTTTGCCTTCTTTGACTACCTGTACCACCATTTCCTCACCCGGCAGCACAATGGGTTTTACGGCATTGGCCAGCTCGTTGATGTTTAGCACTATGACCCCGTGCAGCTCGGCGACTTTATTTAGGTTAAAATCGTTGGTGAGTATTTTAGCCCCCAGCTTTTGGGCCAACTTGACCAGTTTGGTGTCCACTTCGGCGTTTTCATCCAGACCTTTGGTATTATCGTTAATTTGCACTTTCACCGTGGATTCCTTGCGCAGGTGGTTTAAAATATCCAACCCCCGCCGCCCCCGGTTGCGCTTAAGCAAGTCCGATGAATCGGCAATGTGCCGCAGTTCTTCCAGCACAAAACCAGGCACCACCAGAGTGCCCTCAATAAAGCCGCTGGCACACAAATCTGCAATACGCCCGTCAATAATGACACTGGTATCAAGGAGTTTTTGGGAACTGCCCTTGCCTTCCAAAGCGGCTTTATCCTTTGCTCCGCCCAGCCGGGCAAGACTGCCGATAAATCCGGCTATTTCCTCTCTTTTCTTGACACTGATAGTCATACCAAGATAGCCCAGCAGTAAAGTAAAGGCAACCCAAACCATCTTGCCGATAGCACCCATAAATGAAAAAACGGAGCCCAGTAAATTAGCTATTATGAGTCCGACAATCAAACCAACCGATCCCATAACCAGGTCTTGGACCGGCGTCTTGCTGAGCATTTGCTCCAGCAGTGCGGTTAACCATAAAGAAAATCGTATCAGCCACGGGGTCATCAGTATCCCCAGTACCAGACCGGCAAGAGTAGTTAGGCCGATAAAACCGGGGCCTAACTGGGGTATGGTTTCAGGCAGGGGCACAATGTCCTGGCCAACCAGGTACAGCCCGGAATATAATCCGGTTGCTGAAAATAAAAGAACCACAAAAATAAATATAATCTTTCTGGCCACTTGTTTCACCTCCTTTGCATGATGTTTATCAAACCGGGAGGCTGGGCAGCCCCAGCAGCCCAGTGAGATTAGCACATATAACTGTTAATTATTATTTACACAGGTATTTTATTCTATTATGGATGAATTATAAGTTTGTTTCAACTCTTTTTGGATATTTTTTCCGAAAAATAAAAATACGCCAGTTTTTCACTGGCGTATCAGGCAAACGCTCCTTCAATCATCGATTTTGTCTTATCCTCGTTCATCTCTGTAGCCAGTACCAATTCGCTGATTAATATTTGCCTGGCACTCTCTAGCATTTTTCTTTCTCCCGAGGAAAGACCTTTTTCTTTGTCTCGAGTAATCAGGTTCCTTACCACTTCGGCCACCTCGTAAACGTTGCCGCTCTTTATCTTTTCCAGGTTGGCCCGGTAGCGTCTGTTCCAATTGGACGACATGCTGGTGGATTGTTCGCTCAGAATCCGGAAGACCCGCGTTACCCCGTCTCCGTCAATTACCTGGCGCAACCCCACATCCTTATAGTTAGTGACAGGTATCATAACTTTCATATCTCCAACCGGTAATCTTAGCACGTAGTACTTTTTGGTCTCTCCGAGAACCTCTTTTTCCTCGATGGACTCGATAACCCCGGCACCGTGCATGGGATAAACAACTTTATCTCCGATATTGAACAATTCCCGGCCCTCCTTACTTATTACAGAAATACTCTATCACAAATTATATCCCTTGTCAAGAAATAGTATATTGTAGCATAGCGTATTGCGGGTGTCAATAATATTTTTTAATTTTCCCCAGTTTGACAGTCCAAGCAGCAGGCCGTTATAATAACTGCATGAGCGAATATAACCAAGGAGTGAAACCGTTGCTAAAAGATATGGTTTACGACGAATTCCAAAACACGGTTTCTGAACTGCTGCTATACAATCGCAGCATCCTCGACCTACTGGCCAAATCACAGGAATCCAACGCCAGAATGAACCGGGCCGTAATTAAATCAGTGACCGGTTGCGGGTGCGTTAAAATAACCGCCCAAAAAAAGAAAATCCCTTCCGAGGTGCCACTGGAAGAACTTAGAAACCTCCTGGAATCCCACTTGGATGGCAAACTGTGCGACGGTTGCCGTGACACAGTGGAACAGGAAATCGGGCACGCGCTTTTTTATCTGGCCGCCCTATGCAATTTACTGGATCTGAATATTTATGACATACTGATTAAGGAGCAAAAATCGCTGCGGACGTTGGGGCTATTTAATATGGCATGATTACTGGGGTTATATTAGTATATTTCGACATCAATATCTAATTTCCTTTATGCAGTATATAACTTTTTTGAAGGGGTCAGGCCTGTCGTAACTTCCTAACTGCGAAATTGATATATGGACATAATACAGTTAGGAAGTTACGACAGGCCTGACCCCCTGTTTAAACGTGGCGTTCTTGGGCCAGCTGTTCGCGATAACGTTGCAGCCCTTCCTTGATGGACCGGGCACGAACTTCTCCAATGCCTTCCACCGCGTCCAGTTCCTCTATAGTTGCACTAAGGATTTTACGGAACGCTGTAAACTCCTGAACCATGTTTTCGACCACCTGCATGGGCAAACGCGGTATTTTTTGCAATACCCGGTATCCGCGCGAGGTAACGCCTTGATCCAGGATACTGGCGCTGCCCGGGTAACCCAGAGCCCGCGCAATCAGGGAAAGATCCAGCAGGTCTTCGGCGGGCCAGCTGCTAAGCATGGCCATAATATTCTCCGGTGTCTTCTCCAGCCCCGGGGTGCTGTAGTCGTGAACCACCAAAAGGGCTTCATGGTCCACGTTGGCTACCAGTTCCTCCATTTGCATGATAATCAGGCGGCCTTCTGTCCCCAACTCACTTATGTAACGCTCAATTTCCTTGACCACACGCAAAACCATCTCGGTGCGTTGAATAACTTTGGTCACATCGAATAGTGTCACCGCATCCTCAAATTCAAGTATGCCCAGATTAGCCATTACCCGGTCTAGAACGCTGCGGTATTTTTCTAATGTCTGCAGTGCCTGGTTAGCCTTGGTGAGGATTACACTGAGGTCTTTTAATACATATTTCAGGCTGCCCTTATATATGGTTATGACTCCCCGCCGCTGGGAGATTGATATCACCAGCGAATCGGTCTGTTTCGCCACCCGTTCCGCAGTGCGGTGTCTAATTCCCGTTTCGCTGGACGGTATGCTCAGGTTGGGAATTAGCTGGGTATTGGCAGCAATAATGTTTTTGATGTCTTTACCGATAATAATAGCGCCGTCCATTTTCGCCAGTTCATACAGGTTAGCCGGCGTAAAAGGGGCATTGACTGCAAAACCACCCTCGGCAAGCTCCATTATTTCCGGTCCATCGCCAATGACCAGCAACCCGCCGGTCTTGGCCCGCAAAATATTTTCCAGGCCATCCCGTAACGCTGTTCCGGGTGCCACAGTGCGTAGTACTTTAAGCAACCTGTCTTCCACTTTGTTCATCCCCCAAATATTGCCACTTAAAAACTAATTCATTATAAAGTATGTTTGAAGAAACTTGAGCGTGTTCACGTCGAATTTTGCTTTAGACTTATTCCCTTTTTAGTATATGCTTAACCAAATAAAAGTTCAAACGCCTCGGCCAGTGTGGCTGCCTCCATAATTTGCAACCCGGGCTCGGCAGGGATATCTTTCTGCCGCGGGATGACACAGCGCCTAAAACCTAACCGGGCTGCTTCGCGCACCCGTTTTTCCACTGCCGACACGGGCCGAAGTTCGCCAGTAAGACCCAATTCACCCAGGACAACGGTATCCCCGCCAATGACACGTTCCCGGAAACTGGAAGCCAGAGCCACCGCTATACCTAAGTCCACAGCCGGTTCATCGATACGTACCCCGCCCACAACGTTCACGTAGGCATCATATTTACCCAGCATCAATCCCAACCGCTTTTCCAGCACCGCCATAATTAGCGCCGTCCGGTTGTGGTCCACTCCGGTGGTCATGCGCCGGGGCACCCCAAAGGATGTGGGGCTTACCAGCGCCTGCATTTCTACCAGCAGCGGCCTGGTACCCTCCATAGTAGGTACTACCACCGAGCCGGCGGCGGCCCGGTGTGCATAGTCCATCAGGAAAAATGATGACGGGTTGGTTACCTCACGCAATCCGGTACCGGACATTTCAAAGATGCCGATTTCGTTGGTGGAACCGAAACGGTTTTTAACACCGCGCAAAATCCGAAAGGATTGGTGCCTTTCACCTTCAAAATATAAGACCACGTCCACCATGTGTTCCATCACCCGGGGCCCGGCAATCATTCCTTCCTTGGTCACGTGCCCGACAACAAATACTGAGATAGAACGCTCCTTGGCCAGGCGCATTAGCCGCGCCGTGCACTCCCGCACCTGGCTGACGCTGCCCGGCGATGAACCCAGAGCCGGATCGTACATGGTCTGGATGGAATCCACCACCATTAACAGCGGATTAACTTTGCCCACCTGTTTTTCCACTGCATCCAGGTCGGTTTCGGCATACAGGTATAGATCCGGCCTTACTGCACCAAGCCTGTCCGCCCTAAGCCTAATTTGCCGGGTCGACTCCTCACCAGATACATATAGTACCCGACTACCGCTGGAACTGATGGTTCCGGCGACCTGCAGCATCAAAGTGGATTTTCCAATTCCGGGGTCGCCGCCCACAAGCACCAGTGAGCCCGGCACCAGTCCACCGCCCAACACCCGGTCCAACTCAGCCATGCCGGTAGACCGCCGCTCATCATCCACCAGGGATACCTCGGTTACCGCAATTGGCGCCTCACCACCGGCAGCGGCGGTGCGGCTTGCACGCCCGGTCGGCAGCGCCTCTTCAATATAGGTGTTCCATTCTCCGCACCCGGCACACCGGCCCATCCAACGGGAGGTGAAATGCCCGCACGCGTTACAATAAAAACCGGTTTTTTTGGCAGACATGGTAAACTCTCCCGTAAAAATTGTTTACTTATTATAGCATGAGCTCATAATCCTTGAAAAGCATGGTGCCAGGTGTTGCAAGTTGGTTTGTTGCAAATCGAAGATTTGCAACAAACCAACTTGCAACACCTGGCACCAAAGCCTACCACCCGGTTCCCCTTAGATCTTCTCCACCATCAGGTCATCCTCGGCCTCGCGGTGGATGCGTACCCGGTCGCCGCGTTTGAAGGTGCCGCGCAGCATTTCCTCGGACAGCCGGTCTTCAATTTCCTTCTGGATGGCCCGGCGCAGGGGTCTGGCGCCGTAGTCCTCGTCAAAGCCCTCCCGGGCCAGGTATTCCATCGCCGGCTCGGTAACTTTCACTTCGATCTCATGCTCGGCCAGCCGCTGGGCCACCTCGCGCACCATTAGCCTGACGATGTCCTTGATGTGTTCCCGGTTCAAGGAGTGGAACACGATGCTCTCGTCAAGCCGGTTGAGGAACTCGGGCCGGAAGGTGCGCCGCAGTTCGTCAGTGAGCTTTTTCTTCATCCCTTCGTAACCCGAGTCACGATGATCGTCAGTCCTGAATCCCAAGGTAGTTTCCCGCTTAATCATACTCACGCCCACATTAGAGGTCATAATAATGACGGTGTTGCGGAAGTCCACGGTACGGCCCTTGGCGTCGGTCAGCCGGCCGTCCTCCAGCACCTGTAGCAGCACGTTGAACACATCAGGGTGCGCTTTTTCAATTTCGTCCAGCAGCACCACCGAATAAGGTTTACGGCGCACCGCCTCGGTTAGCTGGCCGCCTTCATCGTAGCCTACGTAACCCGGAGGTGCCCCCACCAGGCGGCTGACAGCATGTTTTTCCATGTATTCACTCATGTCCATCCGGATGATGGCGTCTTCATCGCCAAAGAGGGCCTCAGCCAGGGCCCGGGCCAGTTCGGTCTTGCCTACACCAGTGGGGCCCAGGAAGATAAAAGAGCCAATGGGCCGTTTGGGATCTTTAAGCCCGGCCCGGGCGCGGCGGATAGCCCGGGAAACCGCTTTAACGGCTTCATCCTGGCCAATCACCCGCTGGTGCAGGATTGATTCCATCTGCAGCAGTCGCTCGGACTCTTCCTCGGCCAGTTGGCGAACCGGGATGCCGGTCCAACTGCCTACAATCTGGGCTATATCTTCAGCGGTCACCTCAAGCTCGGCACCGCCCTTCTGCTTCTGCCAGCTGCCGCGCATGTTTTCCAGTTCGCCCCGCAGTTTACTTTCCTCGTCCCTCAGTTGGGCCGCCTTTTCAAACTCCTGGTTATTAACTGCGGATTCTTTTTCTTTCTGCACTTCCTCAATGCGCCCTTCAAGCTCTTTAACCTCGGGTGGCGCGGTAAGCACCTGCAGCCGCACCCGGGAACCGGCTTCATCCATCAGGTCAATGGCCTTATCGGGCAGGAAACGGTCGGCGATATAACGGTCACCCAGCCGGGCGGCAGCCTCTAACGCTTCATCGGTGATCCGGACCCGGTGATGGGCTTCGTACCGATCCCGCAGCCCTTTTAAAATCTCCACTGTTTCCTCTACGGTGGGCTGATCCACTGTGATAGGCTGGAAGCGCCGTTCCAGGGCGGAATCCCGCTCGATGTATTTGCGGTATTCGTCCAGGGTAGTGGCGCCGATGCACTGTAGTTCCCCCCTGGCCAAAGCAGGCTTTAAAATGTTGGCGGCATCGATGGCCCCCTCAGCTGCACCGGCCCCAATGATGGTGTGCAGTTCATCAATAAATACAATGATGTTTTTCTCCCGCGTGATTTCTTCCACCACTTTTTTAAGCCGGTCCTCAAACTCGCCCCGGTACTTGGTGCCGGCCACCAGAGAGGCCAGGTCCAGGGTCACCAACCGCTTGTCGTTTAACACCTCGGGCACGCTGCCGGCGATGATGCGCTGGGCCAGGCCTTCTACAATAGCGGTTTTGCCGACTCCGGGGTCACCAATAAGCACCGGGTTGTTTTTCGTGCGGCGACTTAAGATCTGCACCACCCGCTCAATTTCCTTTTCCCGGCCAACCACGGGGTCCAACCCATCTTCTTTGGCCATAGCGGTAAGATCCCGGCCAAATTGTTCCAGGGCCACAGTGTTACCGCCGCAGGCGCCGCCGGCACAACCTTGCTGGGACTGCTGCCCCTGAGGCGCACCGCCGTTGCCGCCCAAAAGATGAGCTACCAAATGAAGCATTTTGTCTTGGTCCACACCAAAAGCGGCTAGAATCTGAGCCGCCATGCCTTCTCCTTCGCGGATTAAGCCTAGTAGGATATGTTCAGTGCCCACGTAGCTGTTACCCATGCGGCGGGCTTCTTCTACCGAAAGTTCAATCACCTTTTTTACCCGGGGCGTCGGCACTATTTCTTTAACCTCGTTTTCCCCCCGGCCGCTGGCTTGTTCAACTATTGCACGCACCTGATCGGCTTCGATGCCCAGCTCAGCCAGCGCCTTGGCCGCCACGCCTTCGCCTTCTCTAATCAGGCCCAGCAGCACATGCTCAGTACCAAGGTAGGGGTGGTTTAGCCCGCCTGCTTCTTCCCTGGACAGTATAAACACCTTTTGAGCTTTTTGCGTAAATCTCCCGTTCATAAGATTTAATCCTCCTGGTTTAAACTTTTCCTAATTAAATCGGCCCGCAATACATCCCTCTGCAGGGGAGTAAGCTCACCCTGCCGTTCCTGGAATAAAAACGCGGGCCTGGTCATAATCATCAATTCAATAAGCTGGCCTGGTTTGGTACCTTCAGTCAAACCAAGATCAAGACCCATTTTTAGGTCGGATAACCGGCGCATGCTCTCTTCAGAGGAGATAATCCGGGCGTGTTTCAGGATCCCATAAGATCGCCCCACCCGATCCTGAAGTTGATCCAGCCGCTCACGCAACAGCACCCTACGCGCCTCGCGCTCCTGAAGCATCAATTGCCCGGCCACAGAAACCAGACTATTGATAATTTCTTCCTCGGTATGCCCCATAGTAACCTGGTTGGAAATCTGGAACAGGTTGCCCAGGGCCTCGGTGCCTTCGCCATAAAGGCCACGGACGGCAAAACCAAGCTTGGAAATGCTGGCGAAAATTCCCCTGACCTGGTCCAACAGCACCAGACCTGGTAAATGCAGCATTACCGAGGCCCGCAGGCCGGTACCGGCGTTGGTGGGACAGGCGGTCAGGTAGCCGTATTTCTCCGAAAAAGCAAAGTCGATGGCCTTTTCCAGTCCGTCGTCCACCCGGTCCACCAACTCCCAGGCTTTTTTAAGCTGTAACCCCGGCAGCAGGCACTGAATCCGCAGGTGATCTTCCTCATTAATCATCACGCTGAGCACCTCGTCATCCCGCAGGGCCACTGCCTTTTGTTCGTGGTTTTGCAGCAGGTCGGGGCTGATTAGGTGCTTCTCCACTAGTATCTGTCTCTCCACCGGGGTCAATTCAACCATACGGGTAACTTCAAATTTACCGGCCAACTCTAACATTAATTCACTTTCCAGCACGGGCTGGACGGTATTGATAATCTCCCCGGCTTTTTCCTGGCCCAGCAGGTGTGGAAAGGGATACCCTTTCAGGTTGCGGGCTATCCTGACCCGGCAGCTAATGGCAATATCCCCGTTTAACCCATCGGTTTCCATCCAGGCGCTATAAGCTTTGTTAACTGTATCCCTAATACCCACGGGCTCCCCTCCTACAATTCCTGTTCCAACTGCTTAATTTGGTCACGCAGTTTGGCCGCCTTCTCGAATTCTTCTGCGGCCACCGCCTCCCGCAACTGGTTGCGCAGTTCTTCTTTTTGCCTAATAAACCTAATTTGGCCCCCGGTACGTACCGGTACTTTGCCGGTATGATTACATGAACCATGGATTCTTTTCATTAACGGATCCAGGCGGTCGCCGAAATGTTGGTAGCAATCACCGCACCCCAGCAACCCTTTTTTAGCCAGCAGGCTCTCCGGCATGCTGCAAACCTGACATTTGACGTCTTCCCGGGCCTGGGGCGTAAACTGCTGTACTCCGGGCATCTGGTTCCAAAAACAAGCCAAAAAATTGTGCAGGTTCATCTGCGGCAAAAAACCAAGCCCTTCGGCCTGCACCTGCCCGGCACAGATTTCACAAAGATCCATCTTCCTTTGCTTATTGTTAATCACTTCGGTGTAGTGTACGGTGGCCGGTCTTTCCTGACACCTTTCACAAAGCATATTCAATCACGCTCCGGGTAGTTATTTATTTTGGTTCTTGAACAAAGTTATCAGCACAGATTTTATAATATTAGCCCGCAGTTGGTTCCGGGCCGGTTGTCCAATACGCAGCACATTACGAAGGATTACAGAGTTTATTAAGGCCGCCTCCCGGTGGGTGATGATACCTTCTTCCAGCAGCCGCGTCAGTATCGCCACGGCACCCCGCTCGGAAATACTGTCGTCCACCAGGTCGACGATCTCGGCAATTAAATCAATTTCCCCGGTGTTGAGGGGTACTCTTTCGATGCGCACATAGCCCCCACCGCCCCGGCGGCTTTCCACCGTGTATCCGCGGGCAATGGTAAACCTGGTGGTAAGCACGTAATTAATCTGCGAAGGAGCGCAGTTAAACTTTTCGGCCAGTTCGTTGCGCTGTATTTCAATTAATTTTTTTCCGCTCTCACTCATTAAACTATTTAAATAGCTCTCAATAAGGCTGGCCAGACTAGCCATTTTTAATCAACACCTCCCAACATAAGATAAGCCGGCCAAATCAGACTTTGACTTTGACTAACTTTTACATACAGTATAACACCATTTGGCATGAATCATAAAACGTCAGTTTTTATTCTTTATCCTTTAATATCTCCATCCCAGGCTTTATTGCTCATTATTCTTTACGTTTTTTCTTTAATCTAAAAACGACAAAAAGAAGAGACAGGATACTAAGTATCCTGTCTCTTCTTTTTGGCTCCCCGAGCTGGATTCGAACCAGCAACCCTCCGGTTAACAGCCGGATGCTCTACCGTTGAGCTATCGAGGAACGGGTGGTGGAGATGACCGGACTCGAACCGGTGACCCCCTGCTTGCAAGGCAGGTGCTCTCCCAACTGAGCTACACCCCCGTATCTGCAAAAACGATATCTGTGGGAACAAGGCGGTAACGCGTATCCTCACGCCCCGAGTTCTAATGTTACCATAAGGTATTTCAGTTGTCAATATGGTTGGTGCCAGCTTTGGTGCCAGGTGTTGCAAGTTGGTTTGTTGCAAGTTGGGTAGTAGGCTTTGGTGCCAGGTGTTGCAAGTTGCGTTTGTTGCAAATCGAAGATTTGCAACAAACGCAACTTGCAACACCTGGCACCTTTTTACCTGGGTTTCATTAGTGGAAACAGGATGACGTCACGGATGGATGCGGCATCGGTAAGCAGCATCACCAACCGGTCAATGCCGATGCCCATGCCGCCGGCGGGCGGCATGCCGTATTCCAGGGCGTTAACATAATCCTCGTCCATCATGTGCGCCTCATCATCCCCGGCGCGCCTTTTTTCCAGCTGTTTGACAAACCTTTCCCGCTGATCCTGAGGATCGTTCAGTTCAGAAAAGGCGTTGGCCATTTCCCGGCCGCAGATGAACAGCTCAAACCGGTAAGTCAGGTCGGGCCGGTCCTCTCTTTTCTTGGCCAGGGGTGAAATATCCACCGGGTAATCGTAAATAAAAGTAGGCTGAATTAGTTTGGGCTCCACCAGTTCCTCGAACACTTTATTCAATATGGAACCCCAGGACTCGCCACGCTCCGCTTCCAAATGCAGGTGACGCACCGCCTCATAGGCCTCTTCGCCGGTCTGTAGAGAGGCAAAATCCACCCCGCTGTGCTGCTTTACCGCTTCCAGCATGGGTATGCGGGCCCAGGGCTTGTCCAATTTAATCTCTTGTTCCCCATAGCGTAAATCCAGTGTGTCCAGCACCTGCCGGGCCACGCTGATAATCAAATCCTCGGCGAGATCCATCATGTCGTTGTAATCGGCGTAAGCCTGGTATAATTCCAACATGGTGAATTCCGGGTTGTGCCTGGTGCTGATACCCTCGTTACGGAAGCTGCGGTTAATTTCATAAACTTTTTCGAATCCGCCCACCAGCAGCCGCTTCAGGTACAATTCCGGCGCAATGCGCAGGAATAAATTCATATCCAGGGTATTATGGTGTGTGGTAAAAGGCTTGGCAGTGGCCCCCCCGGCAATGGGGTGCATCATGGGGGTTTCAACCTCCAAAAAGCCACGCTGCTCCATATAGCTGCGAATACTATGGATAATCCGGCTGCGCTTCACAAAAGTATCCTTGACCTGGGGATTGACAATTAAGTCTACGTAACGCTGGCGGTAGCGCAGTTCCACATCCCGCAGGCCGTGCCATTTTTCGGGCAGCGGCCGCAGGGACTTGCTTAACAACCGCAAGGTCAGCACCGCCACGGTGGTTTCACCGGTACGAGTTTTAAACACTTTGCCGGTAACTCCGACGATATCGCCAATATCCAGTTTGGTAAATAGCTCGTATGCGTTTTCGCCCACATCATTCAGGCGCGCATAAATCTGAATTAGCCCGGTGGCATCTTGGATGTTGGCGAATGCCGCCTTGCCGTGCCCCCGCTTGGCCATAACCCGACCGACCAGGGATACTTCCTGCCCTTCAAAGGCATCGAAATCTCCAGTTACCAAGGCGGCATTGTGGTCAAACTCGTACTTACCACCGTAAGGTTCGATGCCCTGCTCTCTAAATTCGGCCAGTTTTTCCCGCCGCACCTGCATTAATTCGTTAAGGTCTTCAGTTTCCTGACCGGGTGCTGGTTGATCTTTTTTTTCCTGGGACATTGTCCGCTACCTCCACTTGATTCGAAAGCTGCCTGTATTACATATCCTACCTGATAATATCAACAATTTGGTACTTCAATGCGCCGGCCGGTACCATGACCTCAACGGTTTCACCCTTGGGGCAGCCAAGTATAGCCTTACCCACAGGCGACTCGTTGGAAATCTTGCTGTTGGCCGGGTCGGCTTCGGCCGAACCCACGATAGTACATTCAAATTCCTCGCCAAATTCCAGGTCCCGTATGAGCACCCTGGAACCTATAGAAACAACCTCGGTGCCGAGGTTTTCATCATCAATTATTTTTGCGTTACGCAGCATTTTTTCCAGGGTTAGAATCCGGCCTTCAATGAAAGCCTGCTCGTTCTTGGCGTCCTCATACTCGGAGTTCTCACTAATATCACCGAATTCGATAGCCTGCTTAATCCGCAGTGCCACTTCCCGCCGTTTGACTGATTTAAGCTGTTCCAATTCTTCCTCTAGATTTTTTAGGCCCTCTATGGTAAGAATGACTTCCTTGTTACTATTCATTCATTTTATCTCCTTAATTCAATTTTTGCAGAATAATTTACTAAAACAATAATAATTTACAGAACAATATATGATGTTATGCGTAAATTATTCGGACAAAGACTTGGCCTGCGCGAGCACGATAAGCGTAAATATTATTAAAAGCACTGCAAAACAAGCTGTTTTGCAGTGCCCTGCCGCACGGCTATTTTTCCATAACATTATATGAGGGCGATAAACTTCTGTCAAGGTATGTTATAAAGGTTGTTAAAGGATATTAAATACCGGTTAGGTTATTTTACCGCTTTCAGATTTAACCCGACTCGGGCCCGTTCCCGGATTTCCTCAATTTCTTTGGCGCTGACTGCTCTCTCAAAACTTCTAAATCCAGCCAGTTTAAAATTATGTTTTTTGGCAATGGCTGTTATTTCCTCCACCTGCTGCAGCGTAAGGTCACGACCCAGGGTGAAATTTTCATACCGGCCTTCCATGGACAACATCATGGTTTCCGCCATGCAGGCGTAAGACATGCCGGGTGGAAAACCGAAATTAAAATTAAAATTAACCTTGCCTGGCACCTCCACCACACCGCCTTCGATGACCAGCACGTCCTTGCGCTGTTCGGCCACCTGCTTGGATACGTTACGAGGACGGCTGACGTCGCATACCACGGTACCGGGCATCAGATCCTCAGGCCCGATAATGGTATCTACAGCGCTGGTCACCGTGATTACGATTTGAGCGCTTTTCAGGGCGTGTTTAATGTCCGAAGTAATCCGGGCCGCTACACCGGTATCGTAAGTAATCCGACGGGCCAGCTCATCAAGACGGTTTTTGTCACGGGCCACCAGGGTCAGCGAGCGCACATCCTTGGCCAGCATCCGCGCGCAAACCCGGCCGATGGAACCGGTTGCTCCCACCACTACGGCGTGGCTTTTTTTCAAGTCGTGCCCCATCAAGCGGGCCGCTTCTTTAGCCCCTTCCAATGCCGTGGCCACCGTATAGCTGTTCCCCGTGGTCACTGCAATATCCAAGTTTTTGGCTATGGTAAGGCCGGCATCACCCACCACCGAGGTAAAGGCCCCCAGGCCCACTATTTTAGCGCCCAGCTTTTGAGCCAGCCGGCCGGCCTTAATAATTTTTTTCATCACGTACTCTTCAGGCAAATCAACCATCAGCCGGGCAGTCAGCGGACAGGCCACAAACCAGCCCTCGGTCTGGGCATGTTGGGAATATACACCGGTAATTTTTGAGACTTTTATAGGCGGAACCATTTTGAACAGGTTTTCCTGTATACGCGGCGGCAGTTTGCCCACCAAACCGAATTTTCTTGAGAAGTCGCTGATGTCCAGCGGGTGGATGATAAATGCAAAGGTGTTCATACAATGTTCCTCCTTGATATGGTCCCTAGCTAGTGTTCCTGAATAAGTCTTGGTGAGGGGTTTGGTGTTACCTACAGGATGCCACTCGCTTTTATACTTGAACGAGCTCATTCGCCTGCGGGCGCCGGAGAACTCGCGCCCTGCGGGCACTCAGACATGCACCGGCGCTTTTCCGCAGGCTCTCTCGCTCTTTGAACTAAGCTCCTACGCATCCTTACGATAACACCAAACCCCTCCGAAAATTTTTCAACGAAGAACTAACTACCGGCCTTGACGGCTCGAATAATCGCCAGCATTTCAGCCGGGTCTACATATTTATCTTCCCGAATGGGGGATTCACCGATTTCCAGCCCCACCACTTCTTTATCCAAGGCGGCCCGGATAATTTTTATCCGCTTGTCCGAACCGATGACCACTATTTGGTCAAAAGAATGCGCCCTGGCAGTCAATTCCATGATATAGTCAAAAAGCTCAATGCCGCTTTTCTGCCGCACGAACTCCCAGCGTTCGGTCTCGCTCATCAGCAGGGTGAAATCTACACCTTCCTGTTCGAGCAAATCGAATATTTCTTTCCGGTTGGCAATGGGAAAACCAATTACGGCCACGCTTTTACCCTTGCGCACTTCACCCAGGTTTTCCATACGGGATACCAAAGTGCGATCCACACCCAGACGGGCGGCCACCTCGGTCTGGGAAAGCCCTGAAGACCGCATTTGCAAAATTTCGTTAATCACGTAATCTATCTTGTGCCTGCTTACAACCTTATCGCCGATGCGTATCAGGTCCAAGTTAAAATATCCTCCTCATTAAAAAAGCAATGACTGTGCACAATTCTGTGTACAGTCATATTGTAACAGTGCTGAATATGGAAAGTCAAAATTTTTCTAAAAAAACTTAAATCATCCACTTTGCTATATTACGTGCTTTACTGCAAGCTTTTAGTGGTTTCATGTATTTGGCCGTTTTCTTGCCAGCTAATCGTTACCCCCGTTATAAAGGGTCCTATTTCTTCAATTTGTTTCTTAGTTAACTCTCCGGTAGAAATTATTAACTTACCCTCAACAGACATGTTGGTGCTTTCTTTTTCTACAACCTGCTGCGATTCCTCGGTAATCCTTGCCCTAACAGCCGGTTCTTTTGAAATCAGCGGTTCAATATCCACAATTTCCACGTTGTTACTGCCGATATAAGAAATGTCTATTTGGTATTCAAGCTCTTGCACAGTGAGATCTTCTTGCGAACCGCCCATACTGGTTACCATGTCCATACTCCAGGGATCCTGGTTGGATTGCTCGGCTGTGCAGCCGAAAAGCATTAGCAATAACGCAACTAATAAAATAATTAATTTTTTACTCAAGAACTGACCTCCCAAACTGAAAAACCAATATTGACCAGGGAACACATGGCATTTGATTATTGGCCTTCGTCCAACAACGACCAGAATCCCCTGGTAAAGAACTCCCTGCTGCAGCCCTGGTTGATGAGCCCCCGCAGGCGTGCTGCCCCCCGCAGGCCCCGGGTGTACCAAGCCAGGTGCTTGCGCATTTCCCGGTTGGCGATATGCTCGCCCTTAGTTTGGGCCAGCAGATTATAATGCCGGACAGCAGTTTCCCGGCGCATTTGTGGCGTCGGGCCGGGCAGGGCTTCTCCTGTGGCCAGATATTGTACGGTGCGGCTAAATATCCAAGGGTTGCCCATGGAGGCCCGGCCAATCATCACGCCCAGGCACCCGGTTTCATTGAGCATCCGGGCGGCATCTTCAGGGCATCCTACGTCTCCGTTGCCAATTACCGGTACATCCAGCGCTTCCCGCACCTGCCTGATGATATCCCAGTCGGCCTCGCCGCTGTAAAACTGCGACCTGGTGCGTCCGTGCACGGTTACCGCCGCAGCCCCGGACCGCACCATCAGACGGGCAAATTTCACCGCGTTCACTGAATTTTCATCCCAGCCCTTGCGTATCTTAACCGTTACGGGACATTGAACCCGCTCTACCACCGCCGCCACAATTGATGCTGCCAGTGCCGGGGTTCTCATCAACGCGGCTCCCTCGCCGTTTTTTACTATTTTGGGTGTAGGACACCCCATGTTGATATCAATAATGTCGGCACCCCGGCCGGCTACTATCTCCGCCGCCCGGGCCATGTATTCCACATTGCTGCCGAATAGCTGGGTGCTAATGGGGCTCTGTTCATCGCGGCAGTCCAGTATAATATTTGTTTTGGGGTTACCATGAAGTAGGGCCTGGTCGCTAATCATTTCGGTGCAAACCAGGCCACAGCCGTGTTCCCGAGCCAGAATCCGAAAAGCCCGGTCAGTAACCCCGGCCATAGGCGCCGCCACCACCGGGTTCTCTATTTTGACACTACCAATCTTAAACATCCAAACACCCACTATTATTTTTCTTAACCCTTATCGCCCACTGGAAGGAAGGCTACTGTAGAGGGCAAAGTAAGAAAAGTTTTTAAACGCACTGGCCCTCAATGGTTTGTTCGACTTCAGCCAGAACCACTGAAGTTTCTACCTGCCGCTGGGGTATGGACCAGTATTGTTTAAGCAGTCGATCCTTCTCGGCAGGTGAAACCGTTCGAAAACCGTTTTTTTCATAGAATCGGACCGCCCACACGGCATCCTTCCAGGTGCCGATCAGGATCGGCCGGTCCGCCTGACCCCGTAAAAAGGCCAGCAGTTTACCCCCAATACCGCTGTTGCGCATATCAGTGCGGATATAGGCATGCCTAATCAGGGTAACATCTCCAACGTTCTGGATACCCATAACACCCACCAGTTCGCCACCCAACTCGTAGCCCCAGAATACCACACTGTGTTTTATCTCGGCCTGCAGTTCTTCCATGGGCATATAAGGTTCTTTCCAGCGGTCTGCCGGAATGACCCCTTTATAAACCGTTGAAGAGTCATTAATAATGGCGTAAATGGTATCGATCTCATTTGCACGGCAAAGACGAATCATTATGCACCTCTCCCCATTTAGCTATTACGCTCAAAGATTAGCAACAGCCCGGTAAGGGTAAGGTACTTGTCCACTTTGTCAATGGCTGTGGCTTCCTTGGCAATAAGTTCGGCCAGGCCGCCGGTGGCCAAAACCTTGGGTTCACCTTCTATTTCCCGCTTCATCCGCTCCACTATGCCGTTCACCTGGCCGGCAAAACCGTATATGAAACCGGACTGCATACTATTAACGGTGTTTTTACCGATTACCGTCGGTGGCTTGGTCAGTTCCACCCGGGGCAGTTTGGCCGCCCGGGCAAAAAGGGCTTCAGTGGATATACCAATGCCGGGGGCAATGGCTCCGCCCAGATATTCACCCCGGGCCGAGATGGCGCAGAAGGTGGTGGCGGTACCAAAATCCACAATTATAAGCGGGCCGCCATACTGTTCATAACCGGCCACGGCGTTAACGATGCGGTCGGCCCCCACTTCGCGCGGGTTTTCGTATTTAATAGGCATGCCGGTTTTAACGCCCGGCCCGATAAATAATGGATTTAAATTAAAATACTTTTGACAGGTCCGCTCCAAAGTATAATTGATGGGTGGAACCACCGAGGATAGTACCACCGCTTTAATGTCGGTCATGGACAGACCGGAAGAAACAAATAGTTCCCTGAGCAGGATGCCGTATTCGTCATCGGTGCGGTGCCTGGCAGTAGACAGGCGCCAGTTCTGAATTAGCTCCCTGTCCCGAAAAACGCCCAGCACAATATTAGTGTTACCCACGTCAAAAACCAGTATCACGGGAATTCCCCTTTACAATAAAATATAATCACTAAACCCAACGTCATACGCGCTACGACAATTTTATCAAAATCATCCGGCTTTATGCAATATAGAAGACTTGGTTCAGGTGGGGTTTTGACTCATACGTTGGGGACATTCCTCGACCCCAAAGCTTGACCCATAAGCAGAGGTGTGTCCCCTGACCGCTATACCTTAGTCGCACTTATTTCGAGCTTACAGCCTGTTAATCCCCGACCTAAAAGGGCGGGGTCTTACAGGCTGTGCGAAGATAAAGCATTTTTAGCGGCCCGTTTTTATAACGCTTACGTTAAACTTGGTAAAATGTTATATAATATTTTAAGCATTTAACAGGCGGTGGAACAGGATGTGGAAAGAGTCTAATTGGGCATGTTGGCGCGTGGTAGCCAAACTGGATCCCGACAAGCATATCGATAAAGACACCATGCTCAGGGTCGCCGGCGCAGGGTTTGACGCTATCATGGTAGGCGGAACGCAGGGTATAACCCGGGAAAAAACTTTAAATCTCCTGGGCCAAATTAGGCAAAGCGGCTATCAGGGACCTGTAGTACAGGAAGTAACAATAGCCGCAGTGATAGCACAGGGAAGTGTACAAGCTTATTTCCTGCCGCTGGTACTAAACGCCGGAAACATTCTGTGGTTGTCCGGTCTGCACCACCAGGCTATCAAACGGTACGGAGACCGGATCCCCTGGGACATAACCGTGGCGCAAGGTTACGTAATATGTAATTCCCACTCGGCTGCTGGAAGACTGACCGGAACTGGACCGGTAAGCGTAAAGGATGTCCTGGCATACTGCGACCTGGCCGAGAATATGCTGGGCCTGCCACTGCTATACCTGGAATACAGCGGCGTTTTTGGAGATCCTGCGCTGGTGGAAACCGTGGCGCGACATCGGAAAAAAATACACCTGTTTTACGGAGGTGGAATAAATTCCGCCGACCGGGCCCGCATCATGGCCGCACTGGTAGACACCATCGTTGTAGGCAACGTTATTTACGAAAATCCTGCGTCTGTGGAAGGTATAGTTAACGCGGCCAGGTACTTATAAATTCTGGCAGCAGCACAAGGTAGAGCGGCTTGTTTGGGGGTGCCTGAAGTTTTGACTAGTATAGATATTCTGTGTTATAGTAAGATAATTCCAGGGTCCAGGTTGCGTATTTTTTCTCTCTGAGAGATATCCAAAGAGTAAAAAATCGTCTTACCAATACTAAGGATCCATAAACTCAGGGAGGTTATCAAATGTATCAAGACCGTTATCTGACATGCCGCGACTGTGAGGAAGAATTTGCGTTTACTGTATCTGAGCAGGAGTTTTTTGCGGAGAAAGGTTTTAACAACGATCCCAGCCGTTGTCCTCAATGCCGGGCGGCCCGAAAGAACCGAAACAACAGGCCGAATGACAACAGCGGCAGTGGGTTTCGACAGAACCGTCAGATGCATCCTGCGGTATGTTCAAATTGCGGTAAAGACACGGAAGTTCCTTTCAAACCCAGCGGAGAAAGACCTGTATATTGCAGGGATTGCTTCCGGCGTGTTTCCAGCTACTAAATAAGAGGTTATGCGGAAAATATGCCTCACCCAGATTGTTGGCTTATGGGGCTTATATTTTTGTTGAAATTTCAGGGGCGGATTACCCGCCCCCTTTGTTTTGCTATCAACCATTGTGCACTGTATTATTTATTTTACAGTCAATTAACAAGGTTCCATACCGAGGTCAGTCAACAAGTCCAAATCATCTTCCAGGGAACCGCCCCGGGTGGTAAGGTAATTGCCCACCATCAATCCATTGGCACCGGCCGTAAAAGCCAGGGTTTGAGCGTGGCGCAACCCTTCCCGTCGTCCTCCACACAGTCTAATAACCGCCCGGGGCATAATTAACCTGAATAAGGCGATTACTTTAAGCAGTTCCAAAGGTGGCGGAACCCGGGCCGCTTCCAGGGGCGTACCGGGTATGGGATTGATTATATTAAGGGGTACCGAGTCAACACCAAGCCTGTGTAATTCTAGTGCCATTTCCACCCGTTGGGTCATAGTTTCCCCCAGACCCAGGATACCTCCGGCGCACACCCGCATCCCGGCCTGGGTCGCGGCTTCGATAGTACGTACCCTTTCCTGGTAATCATGGGTGGTACATATTTCACGATAATAATCCGGTGCTGTTTCCAGATTGTGATGGTAGGTGGCAACTCCGGCCTGTTTTAACATAACCGCTTCATTGGCCCCGATAATACCCAAGGAGGCACATACCTGCAGCCCCGTTTCCCGCTTGAGCAGGTGAATGGTGGCAATTATCTCTTCTAGTTCACGGCCTGCGATACCCCGGCCGCTGGTCACAAGCGAAAACCTGGGCACTCCTGACTTTTCCATTTTAATAGCCTGTCGCAAAATCTCTTCCGGTGGTAAAAGCCCGTGAGCTTTCGCATTTGTACCATGATGGGCCGACTGGGCACAAAACGCACAGTCCTCGCTGCAACGGCCCGATTTGGCGTTGACAATGGTGCACAATTCAACGCGATGGCCATAGTTATCCCTGGTCACCTTTCCGGCGGCGGCCATCAAGTTGTAGGTTTCTTCAACAGGAAGGGCTGCCAGTTTCATTGCCCTATCTCTGCCGGCAGTCATATACGGCATGCCGTTCACAACAATCCCTCCAGAAAAAATTCGCCACCGGAGCCCGGTGGCGCTTGGTTTTAATGCTGCCTGCTAAGTTGGGGCAATCGTACACTGACCGCCTTAACCAGCATCCCGGCGGCTAGTGCTTTGAGTAAATCAAATCCGATGAACGGTACGAACCCGATCATTAACGCACCAGGGATGTCTATTGCCTTGCCCATGTAGAAATTAATTATGGCATACAGGTAGGGCAACCCGATAACGTAAATGACCACCACCCCGGCCAGCATGGCTGTTGCCAGGCGAACCGGGCCTGCGTCATGCCCTTTCAAAATTAGACCGGCTAAATAAGCCGCTGCAATGAAGCCAATCAAAAATCCGAACGTAGGAGATAAGACATAGGCAGGGCCGCCAAAGGGCGGCTTTTCAAAAACAGGAATCCCCACCAGGCCCATAATCACATAAATGCCCATGCTCAGGGCGCCAAGCCTGGCGCCCAACAGGCCGCCGGCCAGCAACGCCACAAACGGCATCAGGCTAAAAGGAACGATCATGCCGCCAAAAAACCGGAATAACAGGGCAGCCGTTACGGCCAACGCAGCAAACAGCGCCACCAGTACCATATCCCGGGGAGTAAGTTTACCCAAATTCAACACTCCTTTCTGAATAACGGGGTCAGGCCTGTCGTAACTATACTAACTTCAAAATTAAAATATTTTGTTATACGAGTTAGTATAGTTACGACAGGCCTGACCCCCTGGTTAACCACTATTGGTTGGCTGGTTAACGATAAGGACAGACTGATTGGTTTATCTTTTGCGTAGAGTCACCTCCCCGGCTAGCAGGCGTTCAATACTGCCGTCTTCGGTTTTTACGAGCAACGCACCTGTTTCGTCAACATTAATAGCATGACCGGTGTAACTTTCCCGGATGGTATGCACGGTCACTGGACAGTCGAGGGTGACACAAAGTTCACGCCACCTGCTCAGTATCGGGGCAAATCCCTCGTCCAGCCAAAGACGATACCAGTCTTCAAAGGATTTAAGCAAGGCTCTTAAAAGGGGCACCCGGGGGATATGCCGGCCGGATTCGGCTTGCAGCGAAGTAGCAGTGTCCCTGATTTCAGGCGGAAATTCGCTCCGGGGAACGTTCACATTCAGGCCCATGCCGGCAACCATGAAGTTAACCCGGTCCATTTCGGCATTTAGTTCCACCAGGATACCGCAAAGCTTTCTTTCCTGCACGAGGATATCGTTGGGCCATTTGATGCCTGATTCCACCCCGGTGTGTGCACGTACGGCCTCGGCCACGGCCACCGCCGCCACCATAGTAACCTGGGGCGTTTCCGCCGGATTCACCGGTGGGCGCAGCACTATTGTAAACCATAACCCTTTGCCCCGTGGGGAAAACCAGGGCCGGCCCATCCGTCCTTTGCCCCCGGTCTGGCACTCGGTGACCACCACCGTGCCTTCCGGACAACCTTCCCGGGCCAATTTTTGGGCGGTATCATTGGTGGAAGGCAGTTCAGGTAGATACTCGATCTGCCGGCCTATCACCGCTGTGAGCAACCCGGCGGCAATTTCACCGGGCAGGGGGATATCAGGCGCCTGCAACAGACGGTAGCCCAGGTTGGACCTGGCTTCGATATGGTATCCCTCTTCCCGTAGGGTACGAATGTGCTTCCAGACCGCCGTGCGGGAAACGCCCATTTCACGGCAGAGTGTTTCACCCGAGGCCCAATCTTTGGTTTGTCTTAAAATTTCTAATATCCTAGTCTTCATATTATTAGCTCCACCAACATAAATTCATTGTATTTTTTACCGGGCGAATTGTCAACCTTAAATAAGTACTTTGGTTTACGTTTCTATGATGCCCGGCATGACTTTGAGCCGGCCCAGATCCAGACTGATGTCCAGTGCAGGTGCCGAGTGGGTTAGTGCTCCCACTGAAATCACATCGACACCGGCAGCGGCAGTGGCCACCAGAGTGTGTGCAGTAATGCCACCCGATGCTTCCAGCAGCGCCCGGCCATTAACCAGTTTAACCGCCCGGGCCATAGTTTCGGGCTCCATATTGTCCAGCATAATGATGTCTGCTCCTGCTTCCAGGGCCTCGGTCACACCGGCCAGATCCTCGGCTTCCACTTCTATTTTAACGGTGTGGGATACCGCCATCTTGGCCCGCTTCACCGCCTGGCTGATGCTGCCGGCGGCTTGGATGTGATTATCCTTGATTAACACCGCATCGAAAAGGCCTAACCGGTGGTTATGGCCACCACCCATCCGGACGGCGTACTTTTCCAGAACCCGCAATCCAGGAGTGGTTTTGCGGGTGTCCACCACCCGTACCGGGTAATCGGCAACCAACTGCACCAACCGGCTGGTAATTGTGGCCACCCCGGAAAGGCGCTGCAGGAAATTGAGGGCCAACCTCTCACCGGTGAGAATAGTCCTGGCCCGTCCTTCAAGCCTGGCCAGCAAGGTACCGGCGGTTACCGCCGCCCCCTCAGCCACCAGAGGGGTAAAAATCAGTTCGGGATCCAGCCGCAAGAAAACAGCCCGGGCTACGGGCAGGCCGGCCACCACCCCGTCCTGCTTGGCCTTGATAAAGGCCGTGGTTTTTAGATCCGGCGGAACCACGCTGTTGGTGGTAATATCCCCCGGCCCGATGTCCTCTTCCAGGCACCGGTCAATTAGCTGGTTTAAGGCATGCAGGTTAATATTCATCTAAAATGTTCACAACCTTTACAAATTCAAGTATTCAGGAGTCAGTATAAAAGCCCCTGCCGCCGCCATCACTGGGATGAAAAATCCGCTTGGGTTGTCATTCTGAACAAAGTGAAGAATCTTAAGATCCTTCGCTAACGCTCAGGATGACAGCAACAAAATCTATTTTCAGGATCGAGACAACAGTCGTTCCTGACTCCTGACTACTGAATTCTGACTCCTGACTCCTGCTTTTGTTATGTAAAAGCCGGGGTTTTCCCCCCGGCCAAACTATTTACGCAATATAATGTGCTTGAGCCAGCTTTCCCGCGGGCGGGGGTAATCGTTGCGAAAATGGCCGCCCCTGCTCTCGGTGCGCATCAGCGCGGTTTCTGCCACCAACCGGGATACCAGCAGCCGGTTGCGCAGTTCGGCTCCCTGAATGGTTCTTGCAGCGGTGCTTTCAAGCCGGGTCAGGCCACTCATGTAATCCAGGACTTGTTCCAATCCCTGGCGATCCCGCGCCGGGCCTACGTACATGCTCATCAGCCGCCGTAATTCCTCACGGACTTCATTATGGTTCACCGTATCCCCCGGTGCGGACATTTGCGAAGCAAAGTCAACCCGTACGGGCATGGGCTCACGCCACAACCCGGCGGTGCGTTCGGCAATGCGACCGCCGTACACCAACCCGTCCAGCAGCGAGTTGCTGGCCAACCGATTGGCCCCGTGGACCCCCTGGCAGGCCACTTCACCGCAGGCATATAGCCTTTCTATGTTTGTTTCCCCAAAATAGTTGGTTTTAACCCCGCCCATCATATAATGGGCGGCTGGGGCCACCGGAATCATATCCCGGGTGATTTCCAGCCCGTGCTCCAGACAGGTGCGGTGGATATTGGGGAAACGGCGCAGCACCAGTTCACCGTCCAAATGCCGGAGGTCCAGATAAACAGCGCTTTCCTGCTCCCGGCGCATTTCTTCCAGGATGGCCCGCACCACCACGTCCCGGGGCGCCAGTTCAGCCAACTCATGATAACCAGGCATAAACCTGTCACCGCTCCGGTTGCGCAAGTATGCGCCTTCGCCCCGCACCGCCTCGCTAATCAAAAACCGGGGCGCGCCTGGCAGATTAAACACCGTGGGGTGGAATTGGATGAATTCCATATCCATCACTTCGGCCCCGGCCCGGTAGGCCATAGCAATGCCGTCACCGGTGGCTACATCGGGGTTGGTGCTGTGGTCAAACAGTTGGCCCAAGCCCCCGGTGGATAGGATTACCGCCCGGCTGCGAAAAACCTTCAAGCGGTCTCCCTGCTCATCATAAGCCAGCACGCCGCGACAAACGTTATCTTTAACTAGTAAATCCACAGCAAAATGTCGTTCCAGTACCTCAATATTCTTCTCGGCCAGCGCCTGCTGATTGAGAATTCGCTGTATTTCCGCCCCGGTAGCATCACCGCAGGCATGCAGAATACGCCGGCAACTGTGGGCCCCTTCCCTGGTCAGGGCCAGGCGCCCACCTTCAAAATCAAAGCGGGCCCCCATATCCATCAACTGCAGTACCCGGCGAGGCCCTTCATGCACCAGAATGCGTACGGCTTCGCAGTCGCACAGCCCGGCCCCGGCCAGCAGGGTATCGGAGTAGTGCAGATCCGGTGAATCGTCGGCATCCATAGCGGCGGCAATGCCGCCCTGAGCCTTGTCAGTATTGCTGTCCTGAGTAGTCCGCTTGGTGATTACCGTTACCGCCGCTCCCAGCCGGGCGGCCAGCAGGGCGGTGAAAAACCCGGCGATGCCGCTGCCCAGCACGATAAAATCGGACTGGTGCTCGGTCAAATCCCGGGTATTGAAATTCATTATTAAATGGTTAGCCACCGTCAAATCCTCCGTTACTGTACGGCCAGCATCCGCTCCAGGCATTGAAGTGCCCGTGCCCTGATATCTTCCGGTACGGTAACCCGCGGTTCCAGCGTCTGTAACGCGGTCAGCACCTTGTCCAGGGTAGTGGCCTTCATATTGGGACAAACCAACTTGTTCGAGGCTGGGTAAAACGTTTTACCCGGGTATCTTTTGCTGAACTGATGTAAAATTCCCATTTCGGTGGCCACAATGTATTCCGTGGCCGGATTTTCCCCGGCATAACGCAGCATACCGGTGGTGCTGGCCACGTGATCGGCCATGTTTACCACTTCCGGCAGGCATTCCGGGTGTACCAACAGCAGGGCGCCGGGATGGCTGTCCTTAACCGCCCGAACCATGTCGGCGGTAAGGCGGTGGTGGGTATTGCAGTAGCCTTCCCACAGGATCATTTCCCGACCCGTCTGACTGGTTACGTAAGCGCCCAGGTTTTTATCCGGCACAAATATAATAGGCCTGTCCTGCGGTAGGGAGGCCACCACTTTCACGGCATTGGCCGAAGTACAAGCGATATCGCATTCCGCTTTGACCTCGGCTGAAGTGTTTACGTAGCAAACCACCACTGCTTCGGGCACTTCGGTTTTTTTGGCCCGCAGCGCTTCGACGGTTACCATATCCGCCATCGGACAACCGGCGTCTTCTTCAGGCAGCAGTACAGTTTTCTGCGGCGATAGAATGGATGCACTTTCGGCCATAAAATGAACTCCGCAGAATACGATCACGTCGGCTTTAGTGCCGGCGGCCTTGCGGGACAATTCCAGTGAATCACCCACAAAGTCCGCGGCTTCTTGCACTTCGGGCCGCTGATAAACGTGGCTGAGAATAATCGCGTTCCGCTCTTGTTTGAGTTTTATTATTTCATCTGTTAATTGTTTAATTTCGGCAGCGGTTGGCACGTGACCACCCCTTAGTCTAAATTACCGGCAACAATTTCGCCGAATTATAGTTACCCAATTATTATACACAATTTTCTCTATATCTCAATAAACATTTTACGGGAATCACGCCGCCCGCGGCCTTGAAAAATAACCAAATTGATATGAACCCGGTTCCTCCCAACTAACTAAATAGCGGCGAAGATACCGGGTTCTCGGCATAAAAATTATGCAGTTGGATCACAGCAAATTTTGAAGAAAGGGTTTGGTGTTATCTCCTAAGATGCCCTGACTGCTAAGCCTTCTGGCCGTGTATTTCTTCCATCACGCGGATGACCCGGTTGTTTTCGTCCACTAGCACTGCGGTGGGTTTAAATGTCCGAGCTTCTTCCCTGGTCATCATGGCATAGGTAATGATAATTGCGGTGTCCCCGGGCTGCACCAGCCTGGCCGCCGCTCCGTTCAGACAAATAACACCGGAATCACGGGGGCCCGGAATAACGTAAGTTTCCAGGCGGGCTCCATTATTGTTGTCCACCACCTGCACTTTTTCGTTGGGCATAATATCGGCGGCTTCCATGAGGGCCTCGTCAATGGTGATACTGCCCACGTAGTTTAGATTGGCTTCAGTGATTACAGCCCGGTGAATTTTGGATTTAAATAAAGTTACAAACATCGTCTACACCTCCATGATGACGTTATCAATCAGTCTGGTTTTACCGAACCGTACCGCCAAGGCGGCAATAATCCCACCCTGCAGAGTTTCCAGCGGCTGCAAATCCGGCACCGCAAGTATTTCCACGTAATCCGGCTGCGCACCCGGAACGGTTGTAATCATGTCAGTCATCATCCCGCGCAGCTTGCCTGCGTCCCGTTCGCCTTGCTGTACCGCAGCCCGGAAAGCACATAGACTACGGTATAGTACCAAAGCGTCCCGGCGCTGTTCTTCGGTCAGGTAAACGTTGCGTGAACTCATGGCCAATCCGTCATGCTCCCGCACCGTGGGCAGGATGACGACTTCCAGATTCATGTTCAAATCCCTGACCATGCGCTGGATAACCAGGGCTTGCTGGGCGTCTTTCTGCCCGAAAAAGGCCTGGTCGGGGGCAACAATGTTGAACAGTTTGGTCACCACGGTAGTAACACCGCGGAAATGACCGGGGCGGGACTGCCCGCATAGAATGTCCGTTAAACCGGTTACTTCAACAAAAGTGCTAAATCCTTGCGGGTACATCTCCTGATCCAAAGGCGTAAAGATAGCGTCCACCCCCACATCCCGGGCCATAGTGCAGTCCCGCTCAAAGTCCCTGGGGTATTGAGCCAGGTCTTCCTTGGGACCAAACTGCAGCGGGTTAACGTACAGGGTGACTACTACCACGTCACATTTTTGTTTGGCTTCCCGCATCAGTGTTAGGTGCCCTTCATGGAAGTAGCCCATAGTGGGCACTAAACCCACGGTTTGGCCGGCGGCCCGGCATTGGCCTACAAATTGTCTAATTTCCGCAATGGTGCGGTGGATGTGCATGATAATAGCTCCTTTGGATTGGATTAGGTTAGTTGGTTAGTGGTTAGTAGTTAGTAGTTAGTTTTTGGTTAGTAGTTAGTTTTTGGTTAGTAGTTAGTAGTTAGTTTTTGGTTAGTAGTTAGTTTTTGGTTAGTAGTTAGTTGGTAGTTGCTATAGAGAAGCGCTGTTGTCATTCCGAACGCAGTAAGGAATCTTACAAGATAAGATCATTCGCTGCGCTCAGGATGACAAACCCCAAAGCTATGACAAATCCTAAAAATTATGACAAACTCCAAAGCTTATTACAACCCCAAAGTTTTCGGGTTTAAAAAAACAACTATTTCTGACTACTGACTACTGACTACTGACTCCTGACTCCTTAATTAATCTTCTTAAGCACTTCCTCGTCCATACCGAAGCCATGCTCCGGGCCGGGGAAGGCGCCATTTTCAACTTCACAACGGTATTCCTGCAGACCCTGCATAATGTTTTCGTGCAGGTTGGCGTAGCGTTTGACAAACTTGGGCGCAAATTGACCGTAAAAGCCCAGCATGTCGTGAATGACCAACACCTGACCACTGCAGTCCGGCCCGGCGCCGATGCCGATGGTGGGAATGCCGATACTCTCAGTCACCAGCCTGGCCAGCGGAACAGGCACACATTCCAGCACCACCGCAAAAGCGCCCGCCTCTTCCAGCGCCTTGGCGTCCTGCAGAAGTTTTTTTGCCGCTGCTTCATCTTTGCCCTGCACCCGGTAACCGCCCAGCTGATGCACGGATTGCGGGGTCAAGCCCAGATGGCCCATGACCGGAATGCCAGCTTCAGTAATTTTTTGCACACTTTTTGCCACTTCGGTGCCACCCTCCAGCTTGACGGCCTGGGCACCGGCCTCCTGCAGAAAGCGCCCGGCGTTGCGCAGCGCTTCCTTCTTGGATACATTGTAGGAAAGAAAAGGCATATCGGCCACTACCATAGCCCGTTGTACACCGCGTACCACCGCCTTGACGTGGTGCACCATATCGTCCATAGTCACCGGGATGGTGGAACCGTACCCCAGCACCGCGTTGCCTAAAGAGTCGCCCACTAGAATAGCATCAATACCGGCATCGTCCACCAGCCTGGCGGTGGGATAATCGTAAGCAGTAAGCATGGTTATTTTTTTGCCTTCCGCCCTGTATTTCCTAAAAGTTGCCGTGGTTACGCGTTCAATAGCCATTTATAGAACCTCCCTGAAAATTTGGTTTAACTCGTGTCCCTGTGCTGCGCTGATACTGCCCTTTTCAAGGGCGACCTGCACTGTATACTGACCAAGTTTACCGTACAATTCCTGTATTTCAGGTTCCAATTGCTTAAAAGCGTCAATGTGTCCCGCGATAGTGGTACCGTCTCCCCGGGCTACCGGGCCGGTAAGCGCTTCGGTGGGGCCAACCTTGGCTATATTGGCCACTGTGCCCCGCACCAAAGGTAACAGCGCCGCAAACGCTTCTTCGGGTCCCAGCCCGAACCGGGCATATAACCCGGTGGCAAAATGCATCAGCGAAACCAGGTAGTTGGAGGCAATACAGGCGGCGGCATGATAAAGCGGTTTATCGGCTGCCGAAATGGTAAAGCATTGGCCATCCAAATCGCTGACCACCTGCTTTGCTACAGGCATCGCCTTTTCATCACCCTCTAGGGCGAAATAAGAGCCGGGCAGGTTTTCCATAGCCGACTGCACCCCGGCAAAAGACTGCAGCGGGTGGATGCTCATCGCCAGCGCCCCGGTTTCCCGCACGCCGTGCAATTCCGAGGCGGGGTGCGCGCCGCTGGTGTGTACCACCAACTGGCCCGACCTAAAGCCACCCTCTGCTGCTATGGCGGCAGCTACCGGAGCAATATTCCGATCCGGGGTAGTGATAAAGACAAGGTCGGCCCGGGATGCCGCTTCCCTGGCTTCAAGGACCGGGCATTGCAGCCGGGCAGCCAGTCTGGCCGCCGATTGGTCGGTGCGGCTGGCCACCCCGGACACCTGGTAACCTCTTTGTTGTAATAAGATACCCAGTGCGGAACCGACTTTGCCGGCCCCGACGATGGCAATAGCTGGTTTGGTCATCGTTTTCTCCTTTAATAAACACAAAACCCTCCGGACAAGTCCGGAGGGCATAAATTTCCCTCGTTAACCCGTCTCGGTCCGTTCCGGCTCCAAGCGGCATTACCATTACCCAAACATCAAACAAACCGGTACATTTCGGGTGCGCTACCAAAAGGTTACCGCCCCATACCGATATAATTTTATCATATACCATGATAATAAGGCAATCAATTTTGACAATTTGCTAATTTAAAAATATAAATATTTGATTAACCCGGAGCCCGGTGATAAATTTAAGTCATGATGCTGATAAAATTAGATATAAACAAAAATTACATCTTAAAAACCGGGCCGGTGCTTGATGGAAGTCAAGGTTGTATCATTAATGGTGCCGGTAACATATTTATTGAGGCCGGCCGGATTGCAGCCGTTACGCCCGGCGGTGACACAGGCTTTCCCTTTACAGACCCCCGCCGGGAAATAGTGCACCTGGATCTGGAAGGTCTCACCGTGCTGCCGCCGCTGGTGGACTGCCACGTTCATCTGGCCTTGGACGGCAAAGACTTCGCCGCCGCGCGCAAGCGCTGGGAGCAACCCGAGCCAATAGCCCGACAGGTGCAGAGCGAGCTTGCCGACACCCTGGAGCGTGGCATTTTGGCTGTCCGGGATGGCGGCGACCGGGCGGGCATCGGTTTTGCCACCCGGGAACAGGTAACCACAGGCAACCTGGCCGGACCGGTAATCCGGTCGCCGGGATTCGCCCTGCGCCAGCCCGGCACATACGGCGCATTTTTGGGCCGGGGCGTGGAAATGGATAAGCTGCCCGAAACGCTGGACCAATTGGCGCAAAGTGGGGTCAACTTGGTTAAAGTAATTGTTTCCGGAGTAGTTAGTTTTAAGGAATACGGCCGGGTAGGCCCACTGCTATACACCGCCGCTGAACTAAATGCCATTGTGCAAGGGGCCCGTGCCCGGAGACTGCCTGTCATGGCGCACGCTAGTTCCGATGCCGCCGTGCGGCTGGCGCTGGAGGCCGGGGTGGACACGGTGGAACACGGTTATTTCCTAAGCCGGGAAGCGCTGCAGCAGATGGCCGCCAAAGGCAGCGCCTGGATACCCACCGTGATTCCGGTAGCCGCCAGGCTGAACTGCCGGTCTGAAAACGGCGGGCCGGATCGGCAGGAACGCCTGGTATTGGAAAGAACCGTGGCCCGGCAGCTAGCCATGATTAGCGAAGCAATCTCCCTTGGTGTAACCCTGGGGGTGGGCACCGATGCCGGGGCCACCGGAGTGGAGCACGGCAGTGGATACCTGGAAGAACTGGCCCTATACCGCCGGGCCGGGCTTGCCCCCGCGGAAATCATCCGCTGCGCTACATTAAACGGCGCCCACATCCTGGGTTTGGATTGGGGTGTCATTAAGCCTGGGCGGCCTGCCGCACTGATCGCAGTAACAGGAAACCCCCTGGCGGATATAGCAGCACTGGAAACAGTGAAATATGCTATTTTACCTTAAATCCAAAGCCAACCATTATAGAGTGTGACTGTAATGTTTGAGCTAATAACGGGAAAAACTACCCGGTAGACACGCAGTATTTTTGTTTATTTTGAGTCGTAGCATAAAACTTAACTACGTTTATATTTGGCAGGTGTTTTTGATTGTTCATCCCCAAGCGGGTTCTTTTTGAACAGGATGCCCTTGCATATCCTTTGGGACAGGAGCTGCAACAAAGGTTTAAAGAAGCAAAAATCCCGGTCAGCCTCATTGCCAGCCATAACCGTGTAACAGGCATTCCGGGCAAAACTCCCCTGGAAGCGTACCGCGAAGCCAAGCGCACGCTGGTTGTAGGGGTGCGCCGCACGCTGCAGTTTTCCCCGTGCAAACCTTCGGCACACTACCAACTACCCCTGAGCACCAGTTGCAGCGGGCAGTGCCAGTACTGTTACCTGCAGACCACCCTGGGCAAAAAGCCCTATGTACGGGTATATGTAAACATTGAAGAAATTCTGCACCAGGCTGAAAAATACATGAACGAGCGGGCGCCGGAAATAACCCGCTTCGAAGGCGCGGCCACCTCCGACCCCGTGTCGGTCGAGCCATATACCGGCTCTTTGGCTCGCACCGTCGAATTCTTCGGCGGCCAACCCCTGGGCCGGTTCCGCTTCGTCACTAAGTTCACCGACGTAGACGGGCTGCTAAACGCCGCCCATAACGGGCACACCAGGTTCAGGTTCAGCATCAATACCGAACACATCATCAAATCATACGAAGGCGGCACCCCGGCAGCCAGTGCGCGCCTCCGGGCCGCCCGCCGGGTAGCGGACGCCGGCTACCCCCTGGGATTTCTTATCGCTCCCATTTTCGTTTATCCCGGGTGGCAGGATGACTACACCAGTTTAATCGGTAACCTGGCCGAGGAATTAAAAGATTACCCGGCGGAGAATATTACCTTCGAGCTTATATCTCACCGCTTCACGTTATCCGCCCGCAAACGGATTATGGAGGTATTTCCCGACACCACCCTGCCCATGGACGAATCCGAACGCAAATTCAAATTCGGTCAGTTCGGTTACGGCAAGTACGTTTATCCAAAGGAGACACTGCAAGAGATGAATGAACTGTTCCGCCGGGAGCTTGATAAACACTTCCCCGGCGCTAAAGTAGAGTACCTGGTGTAGATAGTATCAAAAAATATAAAAAGTGCTCATCTCCAAACCAAAGCTTTGCCTACCAAGTCAATTAATCCTTTAACCTCAACGCCCAACTCATGCTCTTTTACCATGGGGTATAACTGGGCCTTGCAGATTGAGCACGGTGCACAAAGAATACCGTCACCGTTTTTGCCTACACCTGTAGTTCGAACCTGATCAGCCTTCTTCTGGCTAAGCTGAATTCTTCTCTGGTACATTTCAGGATCGTCGAACAGGATTCCGGAACCCCCACCACAGCAGAAATTATCCATGCCATGGGGCGTCATTTCTCTAAAGTCTGAAACACAGGCATGCATGATTACCCGCATATTCTCATTCAAACCGCACGCACGCACGTAGTTGCAGGGGTCGTGTAGTGTAACGGGCTTGTCATTCCTGGTGGGATCAAGCTTCAGTTCATTTTTACGGATCAATTCTGCAACTTCATCATGGATATGGGTGATCGGCCATCGTACAGGTCTATCGGCCATTGATGGAATATACATTTTTGCCGCTCGCCACCCGTGCCCGCATTCACCCCAGACGATCTTCTTTACACCCAGTTCATGAGCTGCGTTTAGCAAACGCATAACATTATGTCGCTGCGTATGATACTGGTCAAATAAAAAACCGAAGTTGCCTGCTTCTGTCACAGTACTGGGAATGGTCCAGTTGGCACCGATATAGGTGAAGAACAAACCTGCTCCCATTAATGTATACTCATTCAACATGAAATCAGCCGAGGAAGGAATGTACATGATATCCGAATTAGGCTTATCAACAGGAAATTCCACTTCCACGTCAAAAATGTCCATGATTTCTTCGGACATGAATTCCAGGGTATCTACAATGCCAGGTTTGGGAAGGCTCATATGGTTACCTGTCTTTTCCATGCCGCCACCCGTATTGGCGTGCAGCTTGGGCGTAATCCCCAACCAGTGAAGCAGTTGACGACCGATAAAGGTTACTTCGCAGGTATCAATACCGAAGGGGCAGACATGCGCACAGCGACGGCACTGACTACACTGATAAAAATAGGAATACCACTGTTCTATCACGTCCAGGCTGATATCCTCAGCTCCAACCAGCTTGCCAAACCAGCGTCCTTCCAGGGTGAAGTACCTCTTGTATATTTTGCGGATTAATTCGGCCCGGTTGGTAGGAATATTATTGGGATCCCTGGTACCAAGGTAGGTATGGCAGTTTTCAGCACATTGGCCACATTTAGTGCAGGACTCCATAGCTATGACAAAGGAACGAAAATTTTTACGTATTTGTTCGAGGAACTCCAGAGCTTTTTGCGGTTTGTCTTCATCTGGTACCGGTTCAATGTGAATTTTACGCAATTCATCCGGTGTAGCCCGAACCGGTTGCACCATACCTTTATACATAGGCATACTTTTACCCTCCCATCGTCAAATCCAAGACAAAAACAAACAGGCACAAAATTTATGGCATGGTTACTTGGTACGGTAATTTACCCTCTATTTAAAACACTTGTTTTATTCTTGCAAATGGTTAAATGCGGTGCAATCGATGGCATCTACCTGATACTAATTACATCTAAATTTACCTCGTTGGGTTATCTATCTAAAGCCTAACTGAGATGGAGAAAAAAATCTTGAGGTTTATTACCATAATCAATTCAAAGCACAGGTACATATAAATAAAATTTCCTGGTTTGCTTATAATCCTCAGTAAATAATTCAAAGTATTCAATGCGTTCATGATTATTTAATTTTAGTCCAGATACACTTAGCCATTTATCCAAATCTTTAAAAACCGTGCGGAATATTAATCCCATGGTTCCCGGATACCTGAATATAGCGTATTTGGATTCGGGAATACTCCTCTCCACTAACCCGTACCGGTCACCCAAATGCTCCTCTACGGCTATACCGTAGAAACTAAATTTGCGTGGCGGATCGCTGCTGTTACTGCGGGTGATGCTAAATAATCGCCTGGCTGTGCCTTGGTAAATATATTTCTCCGTAAAATGCAAGACCTTGCGGCTTAGTTCTTCCATTTCGCATGAGTTTTCCGAATAATGAATAAGGACTTCCTCGCCCAATAGTTTTATTTCTTTTAGTTTTCGGCAGTAGTGGTCAACTACAATAACATTATTTTTATTTTTGAAATCCCGTTCAATGATATCAATCCTTTTTGTTAAAGAAACAGAAATATTCTCTTTCCTGTAACGACTTGGGGTAATGTGAAATACTTTTAGAAAGTCCCGGGTGAACTGTTCATGAGAATTAAAACCATACTGGAAAGCAATGTCCACAACATTGCGGTCTGTTTTTCTCAACGCAATGGCAGCTTTGGATAGCCTTCGCCTCAGAATATATGATTTAACAGTTTGATTGGTTACTGCCCGGAAGATGCGAAAGAAATGAGTAGGAGAAATGTAACACCGGGACGCCAGCTCCTCTAAGGACAGCTTCCGGTGCAAATTAGACTCAATATATTGTATAGCGTCATTGACGTTATCTACATAGTTCATAAAGGTCCTCACAAGGTAAGGAAGTAAAACTTTACTTTATATTACTTTTTTTAGTTAACAATTCCTTTTACCTAGAAGTGATATGCTATTAGGTGGTTGAATTAAGATTATTTTCATTAATATTCTTCCTCCCCCGTATTTTAAAATTAATGGTTTTTACAAGTATGCCGGTGTTTTTAAGCTTTGAAATCAGCTCTTCCTGGATATGGTGTAAAATAACAATATTTTACTGTCAAGAAGACAAAAAACATCCCATAATCCTTGGCAAATAAAAGATTATGGGCTCTAGGGCCAGTGTGTATCCAAAGTCGACGCTCGGTGAGATAGACGAATTGTTCAATCGGGAGCTTGATATACACTTCCCCAGGCTAAAAGTAGAGTATTTAGTATAACATTATTTAAAGATTGCATGATAAACCTTTCGATTCTCTTTTCTATTTTTCCATTCCTGGTTCAAAAGGCTCAACAATAAACAGTACATTATCTGGTAGATTCATAATCTCCTGAATATCCTGGTTCCTATCGGATGAAAACTGCTTGCCGATAACTGGATTAAGAATAAGAGAAACGCCCTCGTCCTCTTCATAATTGTAAAAGGACAAGGACTGCCTTTGGGCCGCGAGTATGATCAGGGTACCTGCTTCTTTAGAACAGTTCAAAAGGACCTTAACCGCATCGTTGCCACAGTTCTCATTGCTAGCTACTACCAGCATGCGGTCAGATTTGCCGATTAGGTCAAAGGCATATTTACAAGCCCGGTAACCCAAAAGAACTCCCGGACAAAGGTGTGTGTGATGTTTTACAACCTCCTGTAAATCTGGGGGAAGTATGGTCGGGTCTATGGTGAAAACCTCCTTTACTTAAATCATATTGTAATGGTTTTGTTTTAAAATCTCAGGCGGGTAGTTAATTAAACGAAATAGAATTCCTATAATCATTGTCCGGTAATAGATTAATTATGATTACTAACCATGCCTAAAAGTTATTTTATCTAACATCCTTACAAACCCCGCGGTAATACCATAGATTGATCGTATGTTGAGGTTACCTTCCGCCGTCGCGTCAAAAAAAACATTGAGTTTAGATTCAAGTTCATCTTCCGCCTTACAATAACAAATGAGTATAGGAATTCTTGGCAGGGGGTGTATAACCAGCGCAATGTCGGAAGAAAAGCTTGTGTTTGCCGGCCTTCCACCAAACATATGTAAAATGTCTTCAAAAAGATCGGTGTAGTTATCAGCAATTTGTTTTAAGGTTTTTTCACATAACGGCTCAAAAAGCGGAATCCACGTCGTCCCATTTTTTAGTTCCCTGAAAGGAACCCATTCTCCGATAACATTTTTTCCTGAACACGTCAGAACATAATCAAGTAATGGTAATGCCAGCCATGTAATCACGTGGCAATCAGATGTTATATTCCCATTTGAATCAATAAAAAAGTTCTTACCAAGACACTTAATCTTCAATTTATCCCCGGCAAGTGATGCTCCCAGTCTTTCTGCTGATGAATTAAAATCTATGGTGGTAATTTCTCTTTTTAATTGCTCCAGTAATTTCTCCTGCTGCTGCTCAAGAGACTCTCGCCTATGTATTTTTATATTAAACCTTTCAATAATATTACTCTCTAAGTGAGGGCAGTCGGTGAGACTTTTTTGACCGTTTATTACCGCAGCTGCATAAGCAAGGCATGAAGGCACCTGACACTGTCGGCAATTTGATTTTGGAAGTAATTTGTATACTTCCAGGGGATTTTTAAGTTGTGACATACGGGATCACCCTTTCCCAAAGACATCCCTTACTTCTTAAAACCTCAAGACAGGCTAAAACTACATCATAAATGCTGAGGTGAACCTTCTTGCCAGCAGCGCTGGTTGCTCCTTATCACTGCTTAATTCAAATTACAATTCACGATGCCCCAAAGCTTTTTATGTAACAATTCATTATTATAAACCTTCCACTGTAATCGTACCGGTCAAGCCGTCTACCGTTACGACCTGGCCGTCGCGGAGGATCTGAGTTGCATTACCCGTCGCAACCACTGCCGGGATATGGTACTCGCGAGCGATGATCGCCGAATGCGATAAAAACCCGCCCGTGTCCGTTACTAGCGCGCCCACACTGGAGAAAAGCACCGACCAAACCGGTGAGGTGATAGGGCAAACCAGCACATCTCCCGCCTGAATCCTGTGGAATTCTGACTCGCCGGGAATTACTCGAACCGGTCCGGTGTAACGCCCCGCCGAAGCGGCGATTCCCTTCAGCAACCGGGAGTCCGCCTGCTGGTGGCCGCTGGCCGCTGTAGCAAAGACCCGTTCATAGGACCACATCACTGCTTCATGAACCAAGTATGCCTGTGCAGGCAGAGCGGCAAAGGAGGGCGGCGCTAATGGCGGTGTGCCGTAGTGTGCAGGACCTGGATGCGCCAACACCCATGTGCGTTCCCCCTTTCGGCGGGCAACTAACTCATGCAAAGTGTCACCAGTGCTTAAGGCTATTCGTGCCTCATCCAATTCCAGTAAAAAGACGTCATTCTGCTTTGTAATTTGCTTATGTTCCACCAACCTTCGCCCCAGTTCCAGAGCCGTGTACCGCAACAGTGCCAGCGGCATGCTGGTATCGTAAAACCCGTGTTCTTCGCGTAACGGGTAAGCTTGATGGGCCCGTGTCAGCGCCCGCTCGAAACGATCCCGCTCCGTCAAAGGGCGTTCGGACAACATCTGCCGGGCTTGGGACACCAGGCCGGCGCGCTTTTCCGCCAGTGCCTGGGCGTCCGCATCCGGGTCGTAGTTACGACTGATTTGGTTACTAATCAAGGAGAGGAGCAGCTCCGGCGTCTCCGACAGGGTCGGATCGGCCACTTCGTAGCGGATCGCCCGGCAGCCAAACTCCCGCTGGTATTCGAAAAATGCTTTGTTGAAGCCGGCGTCTGCTGCGATCATCTGCTCCAGGGTACGCTGGTCATTCTGACTGAGCAGATCCGCCAGCACCGGGCTTTCCCGCACTTGCTGCGCAAGCTTGGCCAGGGCACGGGTTGGAGCGCTAGATGTCTCGGAGAGGCCGATTAACATGTCAAACGTCTGCTCCTCGTTCCAGCCCAGCAAATCTCGGCAGGTAAAAGCAAATTCGGCCAGCAGCAGGTTAAGCGATTGGTTGAGCATCATGTGTATTTCCTGGCTTTCCCGAATCAAGGCGCCAACAGTTATGGCGTGCCTGTCCAATCTATCGTTTGATAGCGTTTTTAGATTGGTGTCCCGTAAGGCTGTAAGCCGTTCTATTAATTTAGGCTTTAATTCGGTATGCCACTGCTTGATGCATTTTCCCGCCTTATCTGTGCGGGCAGCCTCTGTGCAATCCCGGATACGCGCCCTCAGCGACGGCAGCAGGTGGATCAATAAACCCGTCAGCCAATCAGGCAGCGGCGGCCGATCCTTTCCCCCCAGGGGAACCATCCGCAGGTAAACCCATCCCCCGATCTCACGCTCTTCAACCGTTTCTGTGAGCAGCCCAAATTCAGCGCACATTTGCCGGAAACCCTGGTTTGCAGCAGGGAGCAGAATTGATCGTGTCAGGGGATATAGTGGCTGTGGGTAGTGGGAATCCCCGCGCTCCCAATACCCGGTAGGCGGCTCCACCGGCACTGGTACGGGCTTCGCTTCGTCGACATCTGCCAGCGTGGTGATGGGCCGGGCCTGCAGCAGGTAGAGCTTGCCACCGCTTAATGCCCACTCGATGTCCTGGGGGGCGCCAAAGTAATTTTCCACCTGCCGGGCTAGCCCCGCCACCGCCAGAACCTCGCGCTCGCCCAGGGCGTTTTCCGGCGAGCTTAAACAGACAGCCTGGCCCTCCCGAACCACCCATTCGTCCGGGGAAACCTGTCCCGAGACCAAGCGTTCACCCAGGCCCCGAACGACACTGACCACCGTTTCGGAGTGGTCACCGGTCACTGGATTGGCAGTGAAAACAACTCCAGCAGCTTCAGCCTCTATCATGGGTTGGATAAGCACCGCCATCCGGTCAACACCCAATTCCCGGGTCGTCCTGTAGGTCTGGATACGTTCGCTAAGAGCGGAAGCCCAACATTTACGCACGGCATCGGCAGCGGCTGCATAACCGAACACGCCTAACACTGTCTCGTACTGGCCGGCAAAGGAAGCACCGGCCAAGTCCTCCGCTACCCCGGATGACCGTACGGCTAGCGGCACATCCCCAAAGGCAGTTAGGGCATGGCGGAGAGCGTCTTCTACCGAGGACGGCAGTGAATTCTTCAATATCTTCTCATAGGCATTTTCTCGGTCGGTTACCGCCCTGCTTACATGATCAGTGAATGCGGCAGTGGTCACGACAATACCATCAGGCACTGGGAACCCCGCAGCCAACAGGTGGGATAAGTTTGCGGCTTTGGTTCCGACCTGGTTGGTAAAGGTGGCTTCAGAGGTGCACAGGGGGATGACATACACGGTCTCTTTTTGTAGCAAGCTCTTGCAAGTAGTCATATTTAGTACCCTCTTAATATTGGTTAGGACTATTACCGAGTTCAATTTGTTTGAGATCCCGGATCAATACATTGAGAGCCCAGGTGAGTGCGGCGGTGGAATCCGCAGCGTCTAGCCCGAACCGCTGACGCAAGGCTGCCCAGCCCTGGGCGCTGGCTAATAATCGTATTATGGCCGCGGCCTGCCGGGCAACTTCCGGGGGCAAATGCGGGGCACCTTCAACAACTAGACTATCGATTAACTTATCTCGCTGCACCCTGCTTTGCGGGTTAATGTTTAGCGCAGAGAGAACTGCAACAATTGCCTTATTGGCAGCAGCGTGCTGTTCAAGCACCGGTATTGACTTTTCAACCCACAAGGAAATCTCATCAATATTACGAGGGGCGGGCGGCATTTGTGATCCGGCCACTTCGCTTGCCCACTCGTACATTTCTTCCAACAGCGCCTCCCGGGTTGGGAAGTGACGGTAAACCGAGGCGTAAGAGATGCCAGCCCGGTCGGCTACGTCCTGTACGCTAAAGGTATGAATGCGGCCTTCCGCAACGAGGGAAGCGACTACTTCCATAATAAGATTGCGGGTAAGCTCCCGTTGTCTATTTCTCAAGGGACTAGAGTATGATCGTGTTTGAGATTTATCCTGAGCCATATCTTTTGCAACACTCCCTATATTAACTATAGATATCATATATTTAATTTAATAATTATATTATACTGGTTGGGTAGATATGTCAATACAATAGACAAGACGACCTATTTTCTTAATGATATTTAGAAAACGAAATTATTACTATGCGGACAGAACAGACAAATGAAAGGTACAAGCACACTTGACACGTTTAAACAAAAGTTTTGAACTGGCCAAAAGTAAGGGATATAAAACTGTCGTACTTGTGGGAGACCCTTCTTATTACAGCTGATTCGGATTCAAAAATTCTGCTGATTTGGATATTAGAATCTTGCATGATATCCCCGAAGAATATGTTCTGGCCTGTGAATTAGTTCCAGGCGTATTAAATGAAATGAAATAAGCGGAACAATCGTATGTTAAAATTTATCACGCTAGATTATGTATAGTTAAACTCGCTAAAGGCGGGAGCTTAAAAAACGCTTCCGCCCTAATTTTTGTCTTGACACGTTACACTAAGTGACATCAATAATTGACATTAAACAGTAAGCGTTAAATAATTCCAACCTTACGATACCCAACCACCCATCCAGATAAATAGTGTGGAAAGGGAAGCAACGGCCAGGAAATAAAACAGGCCGTTGTTCATATCAATAGCCGCCATGCCTTTTACGAAGGGAATCACCGAAAAAACCATTAAAGTAGGTACGAAAATTAGTGCGGGCGCAGAAGGAATACTTCGATATCCGCTTTTTTTGGGATAATGATTTTTATGCGAAGCATTTTAACCATATCGGCTACAGGTTGCAGCAACCCTTAGGGCCAACCCGGTTGGAGCAACCTTGCGTTCCACATAAAGCGGCAGGAACAGGCCATTAATCAGTATAAATGCCAGGATAGCAACAAGGTTGCTTTAAGACAATTGACTCGGTAATCTCAGCGGGTAAAAAACCGGAACCACCAAGAAGAGACCTGAGCCAGTCGGCTATCCCTACAAATAAATTTTCTGACCCGATTCCACTCCTTAAGCACTCATAAATAAATATGATTATCCATCTCTTGAAAGCGCATCCACCCTTAAGCGGGTAGTAGTTTAAACAGATAGGATTTGAGCTGGATGTGATCTGAAATCAATTGTTTATATTTTGCTGTTACTGGTTTTAAACGTTCCATCTAATTTCACGTTTAGCTTTTACCATAAATCTTTAAGATGAGGTAGCTCGTTTTTACTCAATAAATTCAATCATTTGCGTATGGTTGGTGTCTTTTTTATGCTGCTGAACTGTTAAGGTATTGTCTGTATTCCAATGGGGTCATACCATTTAATCTCTTCTGATAGCGATGACAATTGTAATAATTTATGTACTCTATGACGGCTGCTTCCAGCTCTTCATAGGTGGCGAATTTATGGAGATAATACATTTCCGATTTTATCATTCCCCAGAATGACTCCATCGGCCCATTATCAATGCAACGGGCTACCCTAGACATGCTTTGGGTCATACCTGCCTCGTCTAGTTTCTTCTTAAACAGCTTACTTGTATATTGGAAACCACGGTCACTATGAAAGAGGGGTTTCGCTTCCGGATAAGTTAGATGGGCCAGGTCAAAGGTTCTAAAAACGAGTTCATTGTTGTTGGAGTGTCCAAGGACATAAGAAACAATACTTTTA
>Ga0209347_1001108_pt1 | contig 49760 bp, 41 predicted proteins | sample AutmiccommuBRH23_FD_187382 | JGI IMG/M metagenome (GOLD analysis project Ga0209347, IMG submission 187382) | Deep subsurface microbial communities from Mt. Terri, Switzerland - Autotrophic microbial communities BRH/23 (SPAdes) (version 2) | ecosystem: Environmental > Aquatic > Deep subsurface >... | reverse complement strand
TTTACTAGCTGTCGTCTAATGATGGACTGCTCTTCGTGAGTCATGGATAATTCCTCCTCAAATAGTCTTGAGGTAATTATCTCAATTCCTAATGTTTATTGGTATGTGCAGAGTTTTTGACAATTACCTTTTTAATATTCAAATTTGTCGTAATCCCAGGAGGATATTTTTTCAACGTCTCCACCATGTTAGTCGCTATCTTTAACGACTCTTTCCTGTTTACTTCCTTCTTCACCGGGTCTACTCTGTTTAAGTCGAGGAGGGTTTTCAGCAGCTCCCCGTAGGCACTGAGCATGTTGTCGCGGTACATGGCGTATTGGGCGTCGTATTTCATGCTGTCGACATTGGTATTCTCGGTTGGCAGCGCAGTTTGCCCAGTCTTCGGCTTGATGATTTTCCTTTCCACCGGGATCAGTTCCATAGGTTTATCCAGAGGTTTATCTATTGCCTTATTCGCTGCCTCTTCCACCTTTTCTTGCTTTTGTGTCACCTGATTTTCCGGCTCTTGGAGGTCTTCTTCCTGAGGCGTCCGGCCACTTTCATTAATTGTCTGCCGCAGCTCCCGCTTGCTCATGTTTCCAACCTCATTGTCCGCTATAAACTGATCCCGGTCCTCTAGCGGGATCCCAAAAAGTAGGAGCCCTTGGGTGTAGTTCAAATGTTGCACCGGTGCACCATTTGAGCTCTCTCCCCCGTCGGGGGAGGAGAGTATAGGCCCGTACTCCCGGAAGGTTTTCATCAGTCTGCTGGCTGTGCTTCGGGAGTAACTCACTGATTCAGTCAGCCATTTGAGCCACTCCCCATGGGGTACCAGCTCTTTGGCTTCCGTCAGACGCCGTCCGATCTCAACGGCGTTGCTAAGCAGCATTTTGCCGCTTTCTTCCTTGATAAAGTTAATCTCGGACGCGATTTGCTCAGGCGTCCTGTTGGAAATTTCCATCCTCATACCGGCTGCCCATCCTTTTGCGGAATGTCTTTTCAGATACCGCTATAGGATATGCCGAGCCCCAGACAAGCGTGAGGGCTATAGCGCCAATAAAAAAATGCGGTTTGGACAAAGATGCTTCCCTACAGTAACCATAGTACAAGCAAATCCATATTATATACAACCATGCCGAATCCATCGGCCTCTGGATCAAGGGGGGGTTCAAATATTGATCCGCTCGTGAGACTCCCCCACCGAAGACTCGATGTTCAACTTTAGTTGAACGAGTTTACTCCCAGAAGGCAGGTAACTTCAGTTTCAATCCATGTTAAAGAAAGGGACTTACCAAGGAAGTGGGTTGGATATTGTTTTGTCACAAATCATTCGTTACGGACAAGAAAATGGCGAAGTCCGAAAGGATATGCCGACTGAGTATCTCGCAAAACATCTAGAAATGATGTACATCATGGAATTCTTAGTTTGGTTATTGGAACCTGAAGTTTGGGATGCCGAGAAGAATCTTGGAGCGATGGTCGACTTGTTTATGCACGGTGTCGAAGATAGAAGAGAGTGAGGAATAAACCATGAAAGTAATGTTGATTCAACCTCCCAGCAGTACTTCCTTTATGGACAAAGTGTATATGTATGAACCCCTTGGACTTGAGTACCTTGGGTCTGGTTTTAAAGAAGACGGTCATGAGGTTTTGCTCTTAGATGCTCGGCTAGAACCAGATTTTGAATCCGCTTTTCGGTCTTTTCGGCCAGATATGGTGGGAATAACGGGGTATACCAACCAAATTTCCTAAGAAAAGGGTTGTAAAAAGCTAAGTTAAAGGGCTGATTACTACCCAAAATAAATCAGTTTGTCATGAAATTCAGTTTGGTGATTACATTTCTTTTCTTACTATGATATTGACTTAGTTTGTCAAATAGTTTAGCATTACTAAGAATGGCTTATGAAAGGGTGAAGATAAAGATAATGCGCTACTAATTCTTGTTTCTTTCAAAAATTCTTGTTAATATGAACGAGCAATTTTTCGGATAGGATTAGTATGAGCATTTTTAATATACGACTGGGTTGCATAGTACTAGATTTTTATGCCTTTTCGTGTCTTGTTGAGGAGGTATGCAACTCACGTTTCTATTATAAGATGTTCTGCCTCCTGTCCAAAAAAACTGGATTAGGGGGGTTTTATGTTAGAGTTAATTCGTAATCGATTTGTGCAAGCGATCTTAGGATCAGCCTTATTTTTACAAATTGGAATCTGGGTGCGTAATTTTGCCGTGTTACTCTTTGTCATGGAACAAACAAATGGGGATGCGTTTGCTGTCTCAATGATTTTCGTGGCAGAATATGGGCCAATGTTTATTTTCTCGTTTATCGGTGGAACCTTTGCGGACCGTTGGCGTCCAAAACGAACCATGATCTGGTGTGATGTCCTTAGTGCGGTGTCCGTGTTTGCTGTCTTGCTCACCTTGGTATTAGGCACTTGGAAAGCCGTCTTTTTTACGACCATTATTTCTGCTATTTTATCTCAGTTCTCAATGCCATCAGGGATGAAGCTGATTAAGGAACAACTGCCTGCAGAACAAATGCAACCAGTAATGTCGATTTATCAGACGATCTTTACCATTTTTATGATTCTTGGACCAATCCTTGGCACGTTTGTCTATCAGAAGTTTGGGATTATGACCTCAATTACAGTGATGGGCTTAGCGTTTTTATTCTCGGCGGGTGCCTTAACGTTCCTGCCTCCGGACCGCGTCAACGTGGTAGAAAAGGTGAAAACAACCCTTCGCCAGGAAATGATAGCTGGTATTCGTTATGTACTCGCCAAGAAGGTTTTGACACTCTTAGGCTTATGCTTTTTGGCTGCTGGCTTAGGAGGGGGCCTTATTCAGCCCTTAGGAATCTTTCTGGTCACAGAACAGCTTGGTTTGCCGAAAGAGAATTTGCAATGGCTCATGACCTTTAACGGAATAGGGATGCTTGTAGGCGGGATCGTCGTCATGGTTTTCGCTAAAGCTATTGCGCCACAAAAACTTTTAGCCCTAGGGATGTTCATCTCGGCAATCGGTATTGCAGTATGTGGATTTTCGACGACCCCCTGGTTAACCTATCTAGTGCATTTATTAATGGGATTAGTTCTTCCTTGCATTATGATTGGCATAAACATGATGATTTTACAGAATACTGATAGTCAGTTTATCGGTCGAGTGAATGGAATTCTCATGCCGCTCTATACTGGAGCGATGGTGGTGACCATGAGTATGGCGGGGCTGCTTAAGAAAATGTTTTCTTTGCTTGCTATGTATGAAACAGCGGGACTCCTGTACATCATTGGGCTATTGTTCTTGTTGCCCCTATTACCGATAAAACAAACGGTTACACCGATAGTAAACAAGTTATAATAGACAAGATAATTGAATTCTGCGGCATTTTTATTTCTCAGAGCAAGTGGTTTTGCTGACTGAGAAGTTGATTAATTTGGAGGCATTAGATGATTACTGAAGTTTACCCCAATATTTTCAAGAACGAGATACCTCTCCCTAAGAATCCCTTAAAAGCTATCAATAGTTATATCATCCTATCTGAACGTAGAAATTTGATCATCGATACTGGATTTAACACCGCGGAGTGCCTGACCGAGTTAATGAAGGGTCTAGAAGAGTTAAACATTGACATAAGCAAGACTGATCTGCTGATTACCCATATGCATAGTGATCACGCAGGTCTAGCTCCTGCTCTTAAAAAACAAGGAGTACATGGCATATATTTTAGTCAGATTGATGGAGAAATTTTAAATCAAACGACTGAGAGGGATCTGTTTTTCGAATCCTTAAACCAACTATTAGGCTTTGAAAACGGTACTTCTATAAACTTTGGCAAAGAATTTGGGGCGAGACAGACCGAGTCTCTTGAATTTAGCCCATTATGTGAAGGGAATAAAATAGTAATAGGGGATTATAGTTTCGAAGTCGTGGATATTCCGGGGCATACGCCCGGGCAGATTGGCTTGTATGAGAAAACCCATCAGCTGTTTTTTTGTGGAGATCACATCCTCGATGAAATAACCCCGAATATTACATTTTGGGGATTTGAACAGGATATTTTAGCAACCTATTTCAAGAGCTTAAACAAGGTATATGAGTATGAAATTGATTACTTATTTACGGCTCATAGGAAGATCATCAGGGATCACAGAAAAAGAATTACTGAGCTTCTGAGTCATCATAAAGAACGTCTCCAAGAGATTTTGGGTATTTTAAAAGAGGGGAGAAAGACCCCAATTGAAATGGCTGCCTCAATGCACTGGGATATAAGTCATAAAAGATGGGCTGACTTTCCATCTTCTCAAAAGTGGTTTGCTTCAGGTGAAGCATTATCTCATTTAGAACATTTAGTCCATATCGGACTTGTGGAGCGGATAAATAAGGATGGGGTGCTTCTTTACGAGCTTAAGTGATACGCTCAGCTAAGGCTGAACATCGAGTCTGCGGTGAAGACAGTCTATAGTTGAGAGCCATTTCAGTAAAGATCTTCCCGACGTTGTTTCCAGACCGGCAGAGCCTCTCTAACCTCTTCAATTTGGGTCAAATCAAGATCGATCATCAGAATTCCTGGCTTTTCGTCCAACTGTGCAAGCACTTGGCCCCACGGATTGACGGCTAAGGAATGACCATAGGCCACATAGGAAGCATGGGGATTACGGGCAGGAGAAGTGCCCAGCATGAAAATTTGGTTGTCTAGGGCACGGCTGCGGAACAACAATTCCCAGTGAGCTGGACCAGTGGTCATATTAAATGCCGCGGGGACAATGACAAGGCGGGCTCCGTCCATAGCCATTTTTCGAGTTAATTCTGGAAAGCGAATATCATAGCATATTTCCACACCGAATTTACCCCACGGAGTTTCAAACAGTGTAGTAGCATTTCCTGGGGACAGTACCTGTGATTCTGTGAACTCAATACCATTTTTGACACGCACATCAAACAGGTGGGCTTTGCGGTGCAGGGCAATAATCTCTCCTTGGGAGTTAAATACGACACTTGTATTATAAATCAGTTCACCCGACAGTTCCGGAATTGAGCCGCCGACAAGAAAAAGACCATGGGTGCGTGCAAGGCTGACGAGGTGGTTCGTCGTTTCTCCTGAGGGGATTTCCTCAGCGTAGTCCCGAAAGCAATGGATATCGTACGGGCAATTGAACATTTCCGGCAAGACTGCCAGATTTGCCCCTCCAGCAGCTGCCGCCTGGAGCGAAGCTGCGGCATTGTTGAGATTTGCTTGCTTATCAGCCGCAACATGCAGCTGACATAATGCTATCTTTAGAGTGGTCACCAATTTTGCCTCCTTTGAATCCTTTGTTGTTATTAGTAAAGGACAAGTAAACATCTTCTTATTTAGATATTATGAATCTCTTCGAACAGCAATGCAAGAGATCCGAAAAGGCCTTTGCGGGCCTCTTTGTCGATTTTAAAGGATATTTAGAACAGACAGCGAAATAATATCTTGTTATATAGTTCAACGAAAATCTCTTTTAAACAAAGGGATCCCACTTAAGGAGGCAACGAGTTTTGAAGCCAGAGATCATTCAGAAGCTTAGTGAAATTGTCGGCAAAGACAACTTATATACAACCTTGGAGGATCTATATTGTTATACCTATGACGCCTCTTTTGTTAAGGCAGATGTGAAGAAGGATTTAGCGGGAGTTGCTGTGTACCCAGGTAACACAGAAGAAGTAGCACAGATTCTTAAACTGGCTAATCAAGAGATGATTCCAGTCGTTCCACGGGGAGCAGGGTCAAATGTCAGCGGAGGATCTATTTCTGTAGGGGATTGTATCGTCCTGGTGCTCAAGAGAATGAACAAAATACTTGAGGTTGATCGTAAAAATTTGATTGCAGTGGTGGAACCTGGCGTAATTACTGGCCAATTACAGAGCGAAGTTGAGCGAGTAGGTCTGTTTTATCCTCCGGACCCTGCCAGTCAGGCTTTTTCAACGATGGGCGGTAATGTGGCGGAATGTGCAGGAGGACCGCGTGGCGTGAAATACGGAGTGACTCGAGACTATGTTATTGGGCTCGAGGTAGTGCTTCCGAGCGGAGAGGTTATGAATACCGGTGGAAGAACGATCAAGAATGTAACTGGGTACGATATGACGAAGCTATTCACTGGGTCAGAAGGAACGTTGTGTGTTATAACCAAAATTATTGTTAAACTTATCCCTTTACCGGAAGCCAAGAGCACCATGATGGCAGTTTTCTCTGAGATCGAACAAGCGTGTGAGACAGTCTCTGAAATCATCGCTGTCGGGCTGGTTCCTTGCTCACTCGAATTATTAGACAATATTTATATTAGAAATATTGAGGAATATGCCAAGGTGGGATTACCCACGGAGGCAGGTGCTGTGCTCTTAATCGAAGTTGATGGGGATTCGGAAATCTTAGCTAAGCAGATTGCGAAGATAGAACAAGTCTGCCAACGACTAGGGGCTGTCCAGATCCGGATTGCCAAGACGAAAGAAGAAGCAGAAGAATTATGGCGTGCTCGCCGCTCAGCCTTTGCCGCTGTGTCGAGGGTAAAACCGACCATTATCGGTGAGGATGCGACCGTTCCACGGAGCAGCATTCCGATAGCTGTGAGGCGGATTCAGGAAATTGCAGCTAAGTATAACATCATTATTGCGATACTCGGACATGCCGGAGATGGCAATTTGCATGCCACAATCCTGACCGATGAAACGAATCTGGAGGAGGCAGCGCGGGTAGAAAAAGCCATCGATGAGATCTTTATAGCGACGGTGGAATTGGGCGGATCCTTAAGTGGTGAGCATGGTATCGGACGAGCAAAATCCAAGTATATTACTCGACAGACTGGGGAAGTTGGACTGGAAGTACAACACCGGATTAAACAAGCACTTGATCCTAACAACATATTAAACCCTGGCGTAATGTTTGGAGTGTGATGGGATGGAACGTTCATTTGAGTCATGGGAGAAAGAAGTCATCCGCTGTATTCGGTGTGGTGCCTGCCAAAATGTCTGTCCAGTCTTTAAAGAATTACAAGCAGAATCCACGGTTGCCAGAGGACGAGTGAAGCTGATTCGCGGAGTTATTAGCAAAGATTTGAATTTCACTGCAGGTTTAATTGACAAGATGTCCTTGTGTTTGATGTGTAAGGCTTGCGTTGTAAACTGTCCGAGTGGTGTGAAAGTCGACAAGCTGGTGGAAGCAGCCCGCAAGGAAATCACCGCCAAGAAAGGACTCTCACCTCTTAAGAACTTGATTTTTCGGTTGGTTTTAAAGAATCGTTGGGTGTTTAACACGGGTATGAGGACAGGACGAATTTTCCAAGGCCTAATCTTCCGTAAAGGACCTAATGGCCAAGGAATGTTACCGAGAATGTCCCTAGGGATAGATAAGAGAAGACTTCTTTCACCCCTCGCCCCAAAACCATTGAAAATGCTGTACCCGGAAGTAGTCAAAGTTCCAGAAGCAACTATGAGGGTAGCTTTTTTCACGGGGTGTATGATCAACTATATTTATACGGATACCGGTCGGGCGGTGATCAACGTCCTAAAACAAAATGGAGTGGAGGTTGTCATTCCTGCTCTCCAAAACTGTTGTGGTACCCCAGTCAGGATTAATGGGGACTATCAAACGGCTAAAGAGATGGCGAGAGCAAATATCGATGTCTTACTGAAAGAAGAGGTCGATGTCGTAGTCGTGGCCTGTGGCACGTGCGGTTTAAGTCTGAAGGAAGAGTATGCTGAGTTACTTGAGGATGATCCGATCTATGCCGAAAAGGCGAAGAAGCTTGGGGCCATGATCAAGGATTTCACAGAACTGGTGGTTTCCTTAGCGGGGTTCGAGGATAAAATGGGTTGTTTGCCAATCAAGGTTACCTATCATGATCCTTGTCACCTGGTTAGAGGATTAAAGGTAAAAGAACAACCCAGACAGATCATCAGAAGTATCCCGGGGTTGACGTTTGAAGAAATGAGTAAACCGGATACCTGCTGTGGTAGTGCAGGTTCCTTCAGCTTATACCACTACGAACTATCCACAAAAATCAATGACCATAAAGTTGAGTCTATTAAACAGACGGACGCAGAAGTGTTGGTGACAGGGTGTTCCGCTTGTCGAATGCACATCGCGGACGGGCTGAATCGCCAAGGAGTTTCTGTACAGGTGATGCATACTGCACAACTTTTGGAAATGGCTTATGATGCTAAGCAAAATAAGGGAAGCTAGGAAGAAAGAGAATAGAATAGAGGAATAGAGAAACAGGGAACATCTTTTGAAAAACGCCATCAATATTGAAAGGGAGAGTAAAGGATGAATAGTTTTAACCTTGCCTATGGTAAAGAGGCGTTGTCTTTTAGTCTTTCATCTTCCGTGAAGGTTAAGGAAATTAAAGCAAAAGCCAGTCAGCCGATTTTAGAAATCGAACAGGCAATTCTCCAGGCTTTGGCTCATCCTCTTGGCACGGCTCCACTGATCGAGGTGGTAAAACCAGGGGATAAAGTAGTAATTATAGTTAGTGACCTTACACGACTATGGGTACGGACAGATGTCCTTTTGCCGGTATTGCTGGATGTTTTAAATGGAGCCGGAGTACCGGATAAGGACATTTCTCTTGTAACGGCAACCGGGGACCACCGTTTGCTGACCTTAGAAGAACACACGGCAATTTGTGGGGCAAAAGTTTTGGCGAGGGTTCCGATCTTTGATCACGAGTGTCATGCCCAGGATTTAGTGGATTTGGGCAAATCCTCACGGGGAACACCCTTTAGTGTAAACCGTCGAGTGTGGGAAGCGGACAAGGTGATTCTGACCGGTGGAATTGCGTATCATTTGCTGGCAGGATTTGGTGGTGGCCGTAAGTCTATTGCGCCTGGAGTTTGTAGCTACGAGATGATTCAGCAAAACCATGCTTTAGCACTTCAAGGAGGAGGGACCTCTGGAATTAATCCAAACATAGAGACTGGAAAAATGGAGGGCAATCCGGTTGCTGAGGATATGTTAGAAATTGCGCGTCTAGTGGGCGTAGACTTCATACTAAACGTCGTTGTTAACGAGAAGAAAGAATTTGTCTATCTTGCAGCCGGTGAGTTGTATGAGGCACATTTAGCGGGCTGTCGGGTTACCGAAGAAATCTTCGGAATTGAAATCGAAGAAAAGGCGGAGCTAGTCATCGTATCGAGCGGTGGGTATCCCAAAGATACTCAGCTTTACCAATCAATCAAGGCCCTGGATAATGCTAGTTATGCGGTAAAAGAAGGTGGAGTTATTATCCTGGTTAGTGAATGCTCTGAGGGAGTAGGTTCTCAACCTTTTCAGGAATTTTTTAAGGATGACGAGGTGGAGGGGATGAATGCCAGACTTCATGCTGACTTTACCATGCCAGGCTATATAAGCTTGAAAACAGCGAGCATCTGCCAAAAGTCACCCGTCATTTTGATCAGTTCCTTATCGGAGGATCTTGTTAAAGGCGTGAAGATGATTCCGTCTAATAGCCCTGCAGGAGCTTTGCAGTTAGCAAGTCAAATACTTGGACATCAACCTGAATCTGTCTATATAATGCCTCACGGCGGAAGCACCTTTCCGATCGTGAGTTAGTTGTAATTGTAAGTGGTAAATAGTGCCTTATCCTGAAATCGGGATAAGGCACTATTTACCTTACGACGGTAATAAAAGAACTTTGAAAATATAAACTTTGCAAGAATAGGAAATACTTAATAAATATGGATGATACTGCCGAAACCATTGTTTTCCATTTAACTACAAAATATAATAGTCAAGAAATGAAATATAGGAGGTAATAAGGGATAATTTATTAAAAAGGTTGCTTTTTGTAAGTAAATGAAAGGGGGATAGAAACGACATAGTATATTATACTGCACCGTTAGAGTATGCTGTAGAGAAAGACAATATATTGTATACAAAGGATAAGCAAGTAATTAAACGAGAAAATATAAAAAGCAAATTCAAACATGATCAGAAAAAGTTAGAAGAAAATAAAGATATTATTAAAAGAGTAAAAAAAGAAGATCATTTCAAGATTAAGGAGTGGATGTGTGGCTATAATGGGCAAATAAGCGGAGAAAGCGGATATGGTGGAATATACGATACCTATTCATATGTCAACGATAGGTATGGTTCAGGATGGACAGCAAATTGGCAAAGATATTTAAATGTTACACCTCGTTTACAAAATGACCTTGAATCAGGTGCAAATAACTGTACACTTTCTTCAATTACTATGGTATTTGATTATCATAGAAGTCGGGGAATCTGGAATACCTTCAAGCATTAGTACTCTTTACAGCAATGTTAGAAGTATTGCTGTAGGATATGGATATACATTCAGTGGCGGAACAAATCCGACATACGCAGATGATATTGTTACTGATTTGTGGCATCAATATGGGCATTCAACAGGGAGAGGGAATAACGATTATGTATTGAGTTGGAGCACGGCAGAGGCAGAAATCGACCAAGATAGGCCTTTTGTCTTTAATTTGCCAAATGGTTATTACGCAAATCACTCTGTATGTGTTACGGGGTATATCATATATAATAGTACTAAAGAATTTTTCAAAGTTAATGATAACTGGACAACCTCGAGTAGGTTTATAGATTGGGAAGCTGTTTCATTCGGAAGTTTTACCAAGATATTTCCATCGTGATAATAAATATTAGTACAGTATATTGAATTAGTGAAAAGTGAGTGGAATGCATGATACATTAATGTTATATCCACTCACTTCTTCCCATATTATAAAAAAAGAACTCCTAACGTTTTTAATATCTGAGTTGTTTTGTAGCCAAGTAGGGAGAGAGATATAATGAGACAATTAATATTCAATGTCACTGTAATAATTGTAATTATTACTTTAAGTTACCTACTCGCATTTTTTTTAATAAAAAAAAGAATTTTCTTATATATTCAATAATTGCCCTAAGTTTACTATGGGGGGGTTTAGGGACTTCAGTTTTTAAATATATAAGTAGTCAGCAACTCAGATTACCTTTTGACATAATATTTAATCCGGTAGTTGAGCATAAGGATTCTTTTGAGAATGAGACTCTAGTATTGCCTTTACCTGAACATACAGCATTTACATATCGTTACTCTGAAAATGCGGCTGCATATTATACTACATTATCAGAGGAAGATATAATAAAATTCTTTAAAAATCTTGCCAGCAAAGATAGTTTTATTAGTGAGAATCCCAATTTGAACAATGAAAAAATAATACTTAAATTTACTTATAAAAATACACCTTATATTGTAGGCTTATCTAAAAGTATTAAGCCAAAAGGTTACTACCTATATGTTGAATCAAATTTAAAGTAAATTAATTTGGATATAAATTTAGTTGGGGTATTAAAATATTTGACTTAATATGAATATTTTAGGCAACTTTTCTTTATATAGTGCTTCTAATGAGACCGATCTTTAATAATAGACAAGTACAAGATTTTAAGGTAGTATTTATGAGTTAAACCAATAAATATTTCGAGCGCACGTCTTCATTTTCAGCTAACTCCTCGACGGTCCCTTCAAAACGTACTTGTCCCCGTTCTAGGACATAACACCGATCGGCCAATTTTAAGGCAGATTTGAGATTTTGTTCTGCTAAGAGAATTGATATTCCAGTTGAACAAAGCTGGAGAATTTGCTCTTCCAATTCTCGAACGATCAAAGGTGCTAGCCCCTCGGTCGGCTCATCCAAAATCAGAAGCTCCGGGTTTCCAAGCAGAGCCCTAGCAATACTTAACATTTGCTGTTCTCCTCCGCTTAAGTTCCCACCTCTACGATTCTCTACTCTTTTCAGAACGGGGAATAAGCCATGAACTTTAGCCAAATCCCAAGCACCCGGTTTAATTCCTGCTGCGATCTCGAGATTTTCACGTACAGACAAGTCTGCGAAGATCCGGCGGTTATCAGGGACAAAGCTAATTCCTAATTTAACCATGCGGTTGGTAGCAACCTTGGTAATTTCCTGGCCTTTAAAAAAGATTTGTCCGGTTTTCGGCGGGGTAAGTCCAATAATGCTCTTAAGTGTCGTTGTCTTGCCTACCCCGTTACGACCAAGCAGGCAGACTACTTCTCCTTTACTTACCTGTAAGGATAAACCGAATAAGATATGACTTAACCCGTAATAGGTGTGAATGTCTCTAACGTCTAACATCATTCCGCTTCCCCCAAATAGGCATTTTGCACAGATTTATCGTTTCTGATATCTTCCGGCAGACCCTGAGCAATGGTTTTACCCTGATGAAGAACCATTATTTTTTGGGCAACATCAAAAACTAATTCCATATCGTGCTCAGTGAGCAGAATGGTAAGGCCTTTTTCCTGGGATAACCGCTTAATTAGATTGACTATTTTGCGGGTTTCTTCTGACGACATCCCAGCAGTTGGTTCATCTAAGAGTAAGAGTTCGGGTTTGCTACCCAGTGCAATCGCAATTTCTAGGACTTTTTGATCCCCATAAGAGAGAGAACTGCACGAACGATCTTTAAATTCAAACAGTCCGAAACTTTCTAAAACCTCTAATGACTCTTCAATAAGGAGTTTTTTGGAGGGTCTGAAAAATTTGCGATCCAAGCGATGTTTAGCGATGACAGAGGTTTGCACGTTTTCAAAAACCGTAAGACTTTGGAAAATATTGATTAACTGAAAGGATCTGGCCATACCTTTATGGCAAATCGTATAGGGTGCTGAGTTTGTAATATCTTGACCCTGGAATTTGATATGGCCGGAATCGGCCTGCAGGTGTCCGGTTATTAAGTTGAATAAGGTGGATTTCCCTGCGCCATTGGGACCAATGACTGCCACCACTTCTCCCTTCGGAACCGAGAGGTGAGCATCCGAGATGGCTTGAAATCCATCGAAGGCTTTCCTAAGCTGTTCAACCTGAAGCATGCTAATTCTCTCCTCTCTTACTCCGGTTTTTGCCATAACTCTCCATTAAATAACCAAGAATACCTTGAGGCAAGAAGAGTACAAGGATCAGCAGCAGCAGACCAAGGACAAGCAGCCAATATTCTGTGTACAGACCAACGACCATCGACAAAAGGACTAAAATCCCAGCCCCTAACGTTGGGCCCATAAAAACAGTAAGGCCTCCCATTAAGCACATGATCAGGATTTCAGCCGATTTGTTCCAAAATAACAGGGAGGGGGCTACAGAGCGTTCCACTAAGACAAATAGAACACCCGCAATGCCAGCGAAGAATCCAGCAATCACAAAGGCTGTCAGACGGTGCCGTTTGACATTGATTCCGACACTTTCAGAACGCACGGGGTTGTCACGAGTAGCAAGTAATATGAGACCAAATGGCGACTTGGTGATCAGATAGAGAATTGCGAGAGTGATGACTAGAACCGCAAGAGTCGTATAATAGACTGAATTTATGGAGGACAAGAATTCCGGAACGGGTATGGCATGGATGCCGTTGTCTCCCTCAGTCAGTGCATTCCAGCGGTAAACAATTGCCCAGACCAACTGGCCTAAAGCTAGAGTAAGCATACCGAAATAGAGGCCCCTTAAACGTACGCAAAACCAGCCGATCACTAAAGCTATGAGTGCAGCAATCAGGGGGGCGAGCAAGACTGCGACAGCAAATGGCCAAGACGTTTTGGTCATCACGATCGCTACAGTATAGGCACCAACCCCGAAAAATACGCCATGGTGTAAATGTAGAAGTCCTCCGTAACCGAGAACCAGGTTCAAACTGGAGGCTAGTAAAGCGGTTGTAAAAACAGTCGCCAACAAGTAGACATAATATTGAGTGAGCATCCTAGGGATCATCAGAAGTATCAAAATTCCGGATACTGACAAACCTAGGCCTAGATAAGTGCTCAATTTTCCTTTCGGATTCTCAATTGATTTCAAGTTATTCGTGGACATATCTGACGTTCCTTTCTCTACCAGGCAGATTTTAGTAAACCAGAGGGTCGTACGATCAGGAGAACACCCGCTATAATATAGGGGATAATAATGGCAATGCCTGGAATAAACAAAATTCCAAAGGCCTCCCCAACCCCCATAATAATAGAACTAATCAGTGCACCCCAGATGTTTCCTAGGCCACCTATTACCACGATCAAGAAAGCATAAATGATAATGCTAGCATCCATACCCATTGAAATGGTGGTCGTTGGCGCAATCAAAGCCCCTCCCAACCCGGCGAGCCAGCCACCCAAGGCAAAAACCATCGCAAACACACGGGTGCTGTTAATCCCTAAAACATCGACCATTTCACGGTCGGTAGCCGTTGCACGGCAGATTTTGCCAAGCTGAGTTTTTGATAAGAACAACCATAACCCAAGGGCAACAATCGGTCCCATAACCAGAAGGAAAGCATTATACCAGGGAAGGGATGCCCCCCATAGATTGAAGGACCCCCTCAAAACTCCAGGGATATCCATCGATTTATATTCTGTTCCCCAAATTATCTTGACAAGATCTCCAGCAATCAGCACTAGGGAATAGGTCAAGAGCATCTGAATTAAATGATCTCGGTTATAGATAAATCGAAGCAGCCCTCGCTCAATTACCAGACTGATGAGCATCACTGCGAGAGGAGCAACCAACAGGGCTAACCAAAAACCATAAGGACCTTGCCCAAAAACGGTTGAAACTGAGTAAGCAATAAAGGCGCCTACCATATAAAGTGCACCGTGCGCAAAATTCGTAATTCTTAACACTCCAAAGATGAGAGTGAGCCCTGCAGAGACAATAAAGAAAATCATCCCCCTGCTCAGACCAATAAAAAACTGGCTAGCGAGTGTGGCAAAATCCATGGGTAATCTCCCCCGTCATCATGATTTAAAGAAAACTTGACTAGCGCCAAGCCTTCCAGGCGCAGGCGGTCGCCTTAGTTGCACTTATGCTTCCAGAAAGTATATAAACTTTAGTTTATACTTTCTGACTAGTAGCGTAAAGGGCGGCACCATACAGCACCGCCCTTTTATCTTTTTCCAATTTCTTGACATTATCGGATACTATTTTGATCTAGCCTTGAGGATTGCGTCAATCGAAGGCATAATTTCTTCAGGACTCAGAGTGTGAAGATCTTTACCCGTAAAGGTACCATTGACTTTGGCAACGACACCATAGGACATGGGAATTGCGACCTGATGATCTTCTTTACGAAGGGTAGCCTTGCCGACTGGAGTATCGATGGTTAATCCTTCCATAGCGTCAATAATCTTTTCCTTGTCGGTACTTCCAGCCTTTTCAATCGCTTGACCGAGGAATTTACCTCCCATGTAACCATACAAAGCAAAGGCTGCGGGTTCACGATTATATTCCTTCTTAAAGGCTTCTACAAAGGCCTTGTTTTCAGGTGTGTCAGGATAATTATGCAGATAAGGATTAGTACCCATGACACCCTCGGGAGCTTGATCTCCCAGTGGTCTTAGGGTAGCGGGGTCGTAACTGGTGTGTGCCCAAACTGGAATTTCTTGAATTAACCCGGTTGCTTTAACTGCTTTCATGAAGGCAACCATGTCTGCTCCCCCGGTACCAACCACTAGAACATCGGGTTTAGCACTGCGAATAGCGTTGATGTAAGGAGTGAAATCCGTTTCCCCTACACGCCACCAGGATTCTTCCATTTTCTTAACGTCAGGTTTAATGGTTGTCAGGTTAGACCAGAGGTTATTAATCACTGAATGACCATATTCATAATCACTGCCAGCTAACCAGATTTTTTTGTAGGGGGTCTTGGAGAGTTGGACAGCACCTGCTTTACCGATAATCGCAGTATTTGGCAATGTGCTAAATACATAGCGATGACCTGCTTCTCCAGTGATTCTGTCACTCATTCCGCCCCAGACGATGAAAGGTACTTTACTTTCTTTAGCATATTGCGAAACAGCTAAAGAACCTGCACTATTCGTTGTTCCTGCCAGAAAATCGACTTGTTCACGCATTACGAGTTCTTTAGCCCAGCTCGTTGATTTGTCCGGTTTAAATTCGTCGTCACGAGTGACAAATTCGATTTTCGGACCACCTTTATCCGCAAACTCTTTGACTGCCAGTTTGAAGCCATCTAAAGAGTCTTTGGCATACACAGCTGCACCGCCAGTATACGTATCTACAATTCCAACTTTAATTGGTTTTTGCTCTGTCTTGGGAGTTGCGCTGCTTGCACACCCTGAAGCCAATAAGGCTGTAATCAGGAGCGTGGACCCTAATCGAATTAAATTTTGTGATTTCCTCTTACCTGCCATCCTAACCATACTATTTCCCCCTAAATCTTTAGTTTGTTTAAACGTAAATAGAGATCTTCTTATTCTCTTCACCGTTCCCGATCTATCGATCGTTTCTCTCCATCCTACCATACTTCCTTTCAAATTTTAATTAATTCTTTGCTTAATTCTTAACAAATCGTACCAGCCGAGGATACGGCTTCACGTATAAAAGAATATGTTCGAATTATAACAGGTGTATGTAGAACAGACAATACTAATTTATGGTGTATTAAAACACTAGTATTTGGAACATAGTAACAGTTATTGTTGACTTTAAAAAATGGCTGTTAGTAATTTCAAGGGATGTTATAGGAATGAAAACTTAAATTACTGCAATACTAACTACAGTAATGAAGTAACAGGAGGAATCTGCACAATGAAAAATGTAACTATGTTTACCAATAATAGCTGACCATATTGTACAGCGGCGAAGAAGTTTCTTTCGCAAAACAATATTCCTTTTGAAGAGAAAAATATAAGTACTGATGAGCACGCTTTATTGGAATTACAACGCAGAAACATTAATAGTGTGCCCACTTTCGTGGTGGGGGATGAAACTATAGTTGGTTTTAACAAGGATAAGATTCTCGCTCTCCTGCATTGAGTTTAGTATATTAATGCAAGAGCTGAATGACCGGATCTGTGGATAAATAAGGCTGGATGCAATTAGAATGCATCCAGCCTTGTTTATTGTTATTTCATTTTACCTAATGCCGTTTCTATCCGCTCTAAAGCTTTTTGGATATTCGCTATCGAATTTGCATAGGAGAAACGCAGGTATCCTTCACCGTAAGAGCCAAAGGCAGTACCCCCTAAACAAGCGACTCCTGCATCATTCAAGAGGTAATCAGCTATTATTTTAGTGTCTTTGCCAAACGATTTTAGATTGGGGAAGACGTAAAATGATCCCTCTGGCAATAGGCAACTCACTCCAGGAATAGAGTTTAAGCCATTTACCATAATGTCGCGGCGTTTCTTAAACTCAGCCACCATATTCTCGACTTCGCTTTGTGGCCCCGTTAGTGCTTCCTTACCAGCCATTTGTGTAAATGCAGAGGTACAGGAATTAGAATTAACCATCAGTTGAGCAATTCGAGCAGCTATTTCCGGGTGCATAACCCCGTAACCCAACCGCCAACCCGTCATGGCATAAGTTTTCGAGAACCCGTCTAAGATAATGGTCCAATCTTTCATGCCGGGTAACGAGGCAATGGAAAGGAGGGAGGTGTTGCTATAGACGATCCGATCGTATATTTCATCGGAAAGCACGAGTATTTCTTTTCCTCGTACCAAGTCTGCGATTGCTCTGATGTCGTCACTGGTGAGTACGCCCCCAGTAGGATTTCCCGGAGAATTAATAATCAGCATTTTGGTTTTAGGTGTAATCAACTGGGCAAGTTCATTAACGTCTAATCGAAACTGGTTTTCTTCACGTAAAGGGATCGGGACAGGTTTTCCGCCAACAAAGTGAATAACGGATTCATAAATGGGAAAACCGGGATTCGGATAAATTACTTCATCACCTGGATTTACTGTTGCCATGATGGAGAAAAACATGATAGGCTTTCCGCCGGGGACGATAACCACATCCTCAGCAGAAGCATCGACATTTTTATGGGAGCGAATGTATCCAGCGATCGTTTCCCTGACTTCTGGAATACCGGGAGCGGGAGTATAGTGGGTATATCCGCTGGTTAGGGCTAGGCAAGCAGCATCAATAATATTCTTAGGAGTGTCAAAGTCTGGTTCACCAATTTCTAGATGGACAATATCTTTCCCCTGAGCTTCCAGCTTTTTAGCCTTTGCCAAAACCTCAAAAGCAGTTTCTGTACCGAGCAAGGACATTCTATCCGCAAATACCTTTTTCATTAAAAACGCACTTCCTTTGTGAATTTTAAGTTGATTTCTATTTGTACACTTCGGGGTTTAGACAATTCGGGGGAAGTTCTCCCCTCATGGCTGCTAAAATATTGGACACAGCGATTGTGCCCATTTTGGTGCGGGTATCAATTGTAGCGCTGGCAATGTGAGGACAAATGATGGCATTGTCAAGTTCCATTAGCCCTTCTGAAAATTCAGGTTCGAATTCGTAGACATCAAGACCTGCTCCCCAGATTTCCCCTGATTGTAAAGCCTTCACCAGTGCTGATTCATCCACTACGGGCCCGCGGGAAGTATTAATTAAAATCGCTGTTTTTTTCATAAGCTTAAACTCTTGTTCACTCATCAAATGGAACGTTTCTGGGAGAAGTGGAGTATGGATTGAAACAAAATCTGATTCTTTGAGAAGAGTTTCAAGAGTGACAAATTGACCATCGGTTTCTTTTTCGAATTGAGGGTTAGCTGCTATGTCGGTGTAGAGCACCTTCATATCGAAGGCCTTTGCCCTCTTAGCAAACGACAAGCCTATTCTTCCGGCACCTATTACTCCAACCGTTTTATTCATTACGTCCTGTCCCAGAAAGAGCATCGGACCCCAACCTTTATATTTTCCCAGTCTTGTGTACTTATCCGATTCTACCACTCTCCGTGCTACAGAAAATAATAAAGCCCAGGCCATTTCAGCCGTAGTATCCGTAAGTACACCGGGAGTGTTAGAAACCATAATACCTCGTTCTGTTGCGGAGGGGATATCTATGTTGTTGTAGCCGACAGCATAGTTAGCAAAGATTTTAGCTCCTTTAGCAGCATCCATTACTTCAGCATCGATTGGATCAGTAAGCAAGCTCAACACAGCATCCCTGCCCTTAACCTTTTCCAATAATTGCGGTTTTGTAAGAACTTGGCCTGTACGATTAACTTCCATGTCGCAATACTCTGCCAGCATGTCAAGAGCTGGTTTAGGAATTTCATTAGTTACATAAACATTCCATCTACTCATGTTCAACCTCCGATATTTAAGTCTAGTTAACTCTTAAATCATATATTAATATTAATCCCAAATGCAAGGCGTATTATGCTCAAGGGGCAACCGTTACGGTTGCCCCTTAACTATCCAAAGTGCAACCTCTTCCCCGAAGAGGATAAGTAGAGTTTTCTAATTTGTTTTTGTTAAGCAAGAATTCAAAACATTAAGACAAAAAAGTCAGTAGGCAATAAAATGTCGATGTTGAATTATAGGATAAGAGAGTTGACAAGAAGTTTTTTCCTATATAAAACAATTTTGGAAATATTTAAAATTCAGGGAGGAGAATCATATGGCATACGGAGAAGATGACCCAACAAAGCGTAAAGTTGTTACGATCCCGTATCTGAAAGAGAAGAAGGCAAAAGGTGAACCGATCACAATGTTGACTGCCTACGATTATCCAATGGCTGTGATCGAAGACAACTTAGGAATCGACATTATTCTCTGCGGAGATTCACTTGGAATGACGGTCTACGGATACAAAGGGACAGTCCCTGTAACAATGGACCAGATACTCGCCCATTCAGGAGCAGTGAAACGAGGTGCCCCGCATAGTTTTGTAATTGGAGATATGCCTTTTATGTCCTACCAGGTATCGGCTGAAAACGCTCTGATTAATGCCGGTAGACTAATGAAAGAGAGCGGAGTAGACGCGGTTAAGCTCGAAGGTGGGGCAGAAATGGTTGCCCCAATTCGATCTCTAGCTCGTGCGGGAATTCCAATCATGGGGCACATCGGGTTAACCCCTCAGTCAGTGTCTGCACTAGGCGGGTTTAAGGCTCAAGGAAGAGATGTCGAAGGGGCATTAAAACTGATTTCTGATGCGAAAACTCTGGAGGAAGCGGGATGCTTTGCGATCTTGTTAGAAGCCATACCGCCAGAGATCGGTAAGATCATTACCGAGCGGGCGAAGATCCCCATCATTGGTATCGGAGCTGGGGTCTATACGGATGGACAGGTACTAGTGGTTCACGATGCTCTTGGATTTTTCGGTGGGCATGTGGCGAAATTCGTTAAACAATATGCTAATTTGAACCAGGTCATTAGTGATGGCTTACAGAACTATATTACAGATGTTACCCAGCGAACCTTTCCGGCACCTGAACATTGCTATGGCATGGATTCGGATATCCTCGAAGCAATAAAAAGTAAACTTTAACATCATGATATGAGGTGACTTTACGTGCAACAACACCCCTTTAGCCTTAAGTACGGTCAGAATGAAATCAATTTTACGATTCCTACTGACCAATTGTTATTGGAAATTCTGGGTAGAGACTATCCAGCCATAACAGATGTTACTGCTACACTAATACAAGCTATGGACCATCCCATTGATTCTCCACCTTTACGAGAAATGGTAAAACCGGGAGAAAAAGTCGTGATTACGGTCAGCGATATTACGCGTTTGTGGCAGAAGATGCCAATGATTATGCCGCACATTCTAAACACTCTTAATGAGGCGGGAGTTCCGGATCAAGACATTACTATTATCGTCGTCGTAGGGGGACATCGCCCGAACACAGAGGAGGAATTTAAGGCCCTTTGTGGGGAAGAGGTGTTCCAGCGCGTTAAAATAGTGAATCATGATGCACACAAACTTGAGGATATGATTTATTTTGGTAAAACCAGTCGGGGAACCGAAGTTTCCATCAATAAACTAGTAGCAGAAGCAGACCGTCTAATTATGACTGGCGGTATCGTTTATCATTACATGGTTGGGTATGGCGGGGGACGCAAAAGCGTTATGCCGGGCTTTTGTTCCATTAAGACCATCCAGCAGAATCATTTATGGGCGCTGGGCTCGGAACTAGGCTCAGGCTCTAATCCCAATTCCATATCTGGAAAAACTCGAGGGAATGAAGTTCATGAAGATATGATGGAGATCGCGGGTTTTGTTCAACCTGACTTTATCATCAATATGGTCCCTACCCCCGAAGGGGATTTTGCAGGTATTTTTACAGGGAACTGGATTTCCGCTTGGATGGAGGGTACAAAACTCGTTGACACTATCTATGGTGTAGACATCGATTCCTTAGCGGATATTGTGATTGCATCGGCTGGAGGATACCCTAAAGATATTAATTTATATCAGACCGGGAAAACCATGGATAACGCAATCTATGCCGTGAAAAAGGGCGGGGTTGTCATCCTGCTCAGTGAATGCCCAGATATTTACGAACCCCTTGAGTTTACCCAATGGTTTCAGTATGCGACCATGCTAGACATGGAAAAAGCTCTCCGAGCTAACTTTACGATTCCAGGTTGGGTAGCTTGGCGTGAAGTGGAGTGCGGGGATACTGCTACCTTCGTAATGGTAACACGACCAGAGAATGCTGAATTAGTGCTAAAAGCAAATATGATCCCAGCGACAACTATCGAAGAAGCCCTCGAAATCGCTCGCCAGAAGTGCGGAACAGATAAACCGGTCTATACAATCATGCCCCAAGCAGCAAACACACTACCTAGAATGCGTACCATCGTTAGTACGACTTAGTTTATCAGCAAATGTCACGATGGATAAACAAATCATTATGCGACCTAGAAGCAGGCTTAATTTTTGCAATATTCTATAATCTTGTAAACCGTAGGTCTCTTTCATGGCTTTTTCTGAGGAATATCTTCAGTTAGGCAAATACATTAATTAAAAGGAGAGGAAAAATTTGAGAAACCTGAAACCCAAATTAACGGCCCTAGTAGTTGCGGGTTTGCTATTAGCCGTAACAGTCACAGGATGTGGAAGTTCTACTCCGACAAGCTCCAGTACCTCAGCTGACAAGGCAAGTACACCACCAACAAAATTAGTGCTGAAGGCGGGAGATTCTACCCCAGATAACCACCCATATAACTTAGGTCTTAAAAAGTTTAAGGAGACGGTAGAGAAAGAGACCAATGGAGCCATTGAAATTCAAATCTTCCCAAATAATGCTCTAGGGGCAGAACGAGAATTAGTTGAAGGTATGCAGATCGGGAGTGTGGATATTGTTGTTTCTTCCACAGGTCCCATCGGCGGATTTGTACCTCAGATGAACGTTGTAGACTTGCCTTTCCTTTTCAGAGACAATGCCCATGCCTATTCAGTTCTTGACGGGCCTATAGGAGCAGATCTTTTGAAACAGTTAGAGGCAAAAGGAATTGTCGGTTTAGCTTTCTGGGAGAACGGGTTCCGTAACGTGACAAATGACAAGCGGGAAATTAAAGTTCCTGCAGATCTTAAAGGCTTGAAACTCCGCACCATGGAAAACAAAGTTCACATGGCTGCCTTCAAAGTACTAGGAGTTGACCCCACTCCAATGGCATTTTCAGAAGTATTTACCGCTTTACAAAATGGTACTATCGATGGACAAGAAAACCCCATTCCAGTTATTTATACCAATCACATGGAAGAAGTTCAAAAGTATCTTTCGATGACAGGGCATGTCTATTCTCCAGCACCTATAATGATCAGTAAAATGACCTGGGACAAACTAACTGCTGAACAAAAGGAAATCTTTAAAAAGGCCGCTATAGAAGGTCGGGAATATGAGCGAGGATTGATCAAAAAGCAAACAGACGAGCAACTCGTTCAATTAAAAGCAAAAGGGATGATCGTCACAGAAGTGGATAAATCCCTGTTTCAGAAAGCCACCGAGCCTGTATATAAACAATTCGAGGATGAGTTCGGAAAAGATTTGATCGCTAAAATTATCAATACCAAGTAATTATTTATGACAAGAGTCGATAGAGAGCGGTGACACAGCCGCTCTTTATCTCTCATAAAAAGAGGTGTGAAATGAATACAATTGTCAAAGGGATTGATCAAATAAATCGCTTAGTGATATGGATCGTTGTGCTTATGTTGGGAGTTATGTCTGTGGTGATTTTTATGCAAGTCATATTCCGATACGTGTTTGCTGCAGCCCTCCCTTGGTCGGAAGAGCTTGCCAGATATCTTATGGTTTGGACCACCTTTCTCGGTGCCTCCCTTGGCATACGCTACAAAGCACTTATAGGGATGGAAGTACTTGTCAAGGCGCTTCCCAAACTCGCGACTCGCATTACCCTAGAATTGGTAACTTTGTTTCAAATTCTTTTCCTTGCTGTCGTGCTATTTTATAGCATTAAAATGACGATGATTGCCAAAACCCAAGTTTCTGCAGCGATGCTTATTCCTATGTCCTGGGCGTACGTGGGTATTCCAGTTGGAATGGGTCTGATGATCCTTAATACTATAGCCGTGGCAATAGAACGATGGGGAGGGGTTGAATAATGGGTACTATTCTTTTGGTTGGCTTAGGCGTATTATTCTTAGTCAATCTCCCGATTGCTTTTGCGTTAGGGGCATCTTCGACGTTGGCCATGTTGATTCAAGGAAACGTTCCCCTGATGATCATTCCCCAACGGATGTTTGCCTCTGTCGACTCATTTCCCTTAATGGCTATTCCTTTTTTTGTCCTAGCGGGAAATCTCATGGGAGATGGAGGGATTTCAAGGCGTCTCATTGATTTTGTTTCCTCTATTATGGGTCGCGTGACAGGAGGGCTAGCGATCGTAACGGTAGCTACCTGTATGTTTTTCGCGGCTATCTCAGGTTCTAGTGCTGCTACGGCAGCTGCCATCGGGACTCTTCTTATTCCTGCTATGGTTCAACGGAAATATGAACTTAACTTTGCCGCAGCGACGGTTGCAGCCTCGGGGGAGTTAGGCGTTATCATTCCTCCAAGTATTCCTATGGTCTTATACGGAGTTATGGCAAGTCAGTCCATAGGGACTATATTTCTTGCAGGATTCATTCCGGGTATTCTGATTGCTGGAAGCTTGATGCTTACAGCATACGTAATTGCTAAGAAAAAAGGGTTTGTAGGAACAGAAAAGTCGAGTATTAAAGAAATAGGTGCCTCTTTTAAAGAAGCTTTACTAGCACTTTTAATGCCCGTTATTATTCTTGGTGGAATTTATGGTGGGATCTTTACCCCGACAGAAGCTGCCGTTGTGGCTGTCTTTTATGGAGGATTTGTCGGTCTGTTTATTTACCGTGAAATCAAAATCACTGATTTAAAAAAGATTTTTCTTGAGTCCACGCTGACTACCTCTACCATCATGATCATCATCGCGAATGCGTCTACTTTCGGCTGGATCATGACCCGTGAGCAAATACCGATTAAGATTGCCGAGGTATTTATGTCCGCCTCTGGAGGCAATCCTTTGTTGTTCCTTTTCCATGTCAATATCCTCCTTCTCCTTATAGGAACTATGTTCGAGACATCCGCTTCAATTATTATTTTGACCCCCCTTCTTTTGCCGGTTGCACTACAGTTAGGAATTGATCCCATTCACTTCGGGATGATTATTATTGTCAACCTGGCTGTCGGAATGGTTACTCCGCCCTTAGGAATTAATCTCTTTGTGACTTGTAACATTGCCAAGACATCCATTGAAGATCTGACACGTTATCTGTTCCCTTATCTCCTTGTCCTTATTGCCGATATCTTTATCATCACTTACATTCCTCAGATTTCTCTTTGGCTACCCCGGGTATTAGGTGCCCTTAAATAGAAATGTAAAACATTTTTCGGGGGGAGGGAATTCAGTGCTTCCACGTTTTGCTATTATTAAGCAACAACTGCCTAATCAAACCGTCCAGAACATTCCGGAAGAGATCCGTAAGGAATTTGCCAGAATCCAGCTTAATGATAAAGTTCAATCGGGGATGAGAATAGCCATAACTGCAGGTAGCCGAGGGATATACAAGATCCCTCTCATTTTGCGAACCGTTGTAGATGAAATAAAGGCTTGTGGTGCAGAGCCCTTTGTTATTCCTGCGATGGGGAGCCATGGAGGGGCTACTGCAGAGGGCCAAGTTGAATTCTTAAGGGGGCTGGGCATCACAGAAGAATCCATGGATGCTCCCATTCTTGCTACTATGGATGTGGTAGAGATCGGGAGTACTTCTGGTGGACTACCCGTATTTTTAGATGTCCATGCAGCTAAAGCAGATGGGATTATTGTGGTAGGGCGGGTTAAGCCCCATACTGATTTTCGGGGACCCATCGAGAGCGGATTACATAAAATGATCGCTATCGGCCTAGGTAAGCACAAACAGGCTTTAGCCATTCATACTTACGGGATTCGTGGTCTTCGTGAATTGGTGCCTCAAGTAGCTCAAGTTACCCTAAACAAAGCGCCCATACTCTGTGGACTTGCGCTCTTGGAAAATGGTTATGACGAAACGGCACATATTGAGGCTGTTCTTCCAGTAGATTTTGCTGTCAGGGAACCTGAACTCTTGCGGATAGCGCATCAAATGTTGCCTAAACTTCCAGTCAATGAACTCGATCTCCTGATCGTTGGGGAAATAGGGAAAAACTTTAGCGGGACGGGTATGGATACTAATATTATTGGAAGAGTCAAAATCTATGGGGAACCCGAGTTTTCTAACCCTAAGATTCAATATATCGTTGCTTTACGCTTAAGTGAGGCAGCCCATGGAAATGCCTTAGGAATCGGCTTGGCTGATTTCACCACGGAAAGGGTAATGCACGGGATCGATTATCCAGTCATGAGAGAAAACGTGGTTACGAGTTCATTTATCGATCGAGGCAAAATACCGATGGCGTTTCCAAACGACCAGGCAAGCATTGCTGCAGCCCAACGCTGCCTATGGCAAGAAAATCCGCGGAGCGCTCGAATGATGTACATTCCTAATACCTTAGAGATTTCAAAAATAGCAGTGAGTGAAAGCTTGCTACCTATGCTTAGTACTCAGCCCGGCATAGAAGTTTTGACCCCCTTACAAGAGCTAGCTTTCGACCAAGAAGGGAACCTTGACATAAACTTTATCCATATTGCGCCAGGAACTTCATAATATGAGTTCCATCATCCTCAAACTTCTTTCCACTAAGATCAGAAAAATAATCCTTATCTAGAAGGAAATCGGAAGGGAATGAGAAAATGCCAAGACGCAGTGAACGTATTTTAACTAGACCTGACTTCTCTTTTCAAAGGGCCTTATATAAGTCTATGGGTTATACAGATCAAGACTTAGACAAACCTATGATTGCCGTGGTGAATGCCCACAGTACAGTGGTACCCGGACATTACCCTTTGAATGACATCGCAAACTTCGTGAGGGAAGGTATTCGGGAAGCAGGAGGAACTCCGGTACAATTTGGCGTCATTGGGGCCTGTGACGGAATCGCACAGGGTCATATTGGGATGCGATATATTCTACCGACCAGGGATGCTATTGCCAACGATATTGAACTGATGGTTCAAGCTCATCAGCTCGATGGGATAGTTCTCCTCGGATCCTGTGATAAAACGGTACCAGGGATGCTGATGGCTGCCGCTCGATTAGATATTCCAGCCATTTTGGTTAATGCAGGTCCAATGGAAGGCGGTATTGAATTTAGTGGAAAAGCCTCGGATGCGGCGACTGTCAGCGAGGCCTTGGGCCTATATACAGCAGGGACGATCACTTTAGATCAGGTTATAGAGCTTGAAAACGAAGCCTGTCCAGGCTGCGGGAGTTGTTCCTTTTTAGGTACTGCCAATACAATGTGTATTCTAGCTGAGGGTTTAGGAATGAGCCTTCCGGGAAGTGCTATGATTCCAGCGGTCGATCACAAACGATTACAAGTGGCTAAGGAAAGTGGTCTGCAAATTGTAAAACTTGTTCAACAAGGGCTAACTGCACGTAAAATCATTACCCGAAAATCCCTAGAAAACGCGATTCGGCTTAACATGGCGATCGGGGGATCGACAAATGCTACCTTACATTTACCGGCTATTGCCTATGAGGCAGAAGTCGAATTAAACTTAAATATCTTTGAAGAGCTGAGTAATACGACTCCTCACATTGCTAAAATGAACCCTGCTGCGGCTCCTAACGTCGTAGATTTTCACAAAGCGGGTGGAGTAGCAGCAGTCTACAATGCGCTCATGCCATTACTCTATTCTGATGAACTATCTGTAACAGGGCATACAATCAGAGAAAATGTTGAAGGCTCAAAGAGTAAAAATACCACAGTTATTCGTTCTCTAGAAGAGCCTTTTAGTCTGACCGGGGGACTAGCCATATTACGAGGTAACCTATCTCCCGATAGTGCCGTTTGTAAACCCGCTGCTATTCTGCCGAAAATGTGGAATTTTAGCGGTCCAGCTAGGGTTTTTGATGGTGAGGACGATGCTATTACCGCTATTTCAACCGGAAAAATTAGCCATGGTGATTGTATTGTTATCCGCTATGAAGGTCCTCAAGGCGGGCCCGGCATGCCGGAAATGTATAAGCCACTTAAAGTGCTGGAAGGACTGGGACTGGGAGAAAGTGTGATGCTTGTCACAGATGGGCGCTTCTCTGGTTCAAACCGTGGGGGTCTGGTTGGTCATGTATCACCGGAAGCTGCAGCTGGGGGACCATTAGCCATCGTTAATGAGGGTGACCTTATCGAAGTTGATATTCCCGGTCGACGGCTGGACCTAATGGTCAGTGATGAAGAGATTCAAATACGCTTGAATCGTTGGACTAAGCCCGCCAAAAAGATTACGAGCGGCTATTTAAACCTTTATTCACGTTTAGTGGAAAGTGCAGACAAAGGCGCAATTATCAAGCATAGAGACTGATCCTAAAAAGTCACTTGTGAAAAGTAGTTCTCATGATATTGTGGTTGTAGGGGACTAATAACAGAAGCAGAGGGGGTATTTTGAGCTTGATTGGAATACTTGCTGATGATTTTACAGGCGCTAATGATACTGGTATTCAATTTGCCAAACATGGGATTTCCACAGTAACGATTTTAAATTTTGATAAAGCAGAATTAGAATTATTTAAAAATGTTGAAGTTATTGTTATGAATACAGAAACAAGAAATTCAAGCAACACCGAAGCTTACCGGAAAGTTCAAAATGCTGCCAAACTATTATTAAATATGGGTTTTCCATTTATATTTAAAAAAATTGACTCTACCATGAGAGGATATCCCGGACTAGAGTTACTGTCTCTTATGAGGGTGCAAAAAGTATCGGTTGGTGTTATCACTCCGGCGTTTCCAGCCAACAGCAGGAGGGTGGCTGGTGGTTTCCTGTTTGTCAATGAGGGTCCATTAAAACAGAAGTTCGATAAAGGCCTTAATATTATGCAGCTTGTTCGGGAGCAAGCAAAGTGTAAGGTTAAATTATTAACACTGGAAGAAATCCGTAATGGTGTAGAACATGTAAGAAAATTCTTTGTCGACGTAATTGATACCCGAGAAGAAACCATAGTCATTGCTGATGCAGTTTGTCAGGAAGATTTAGCCGTGACTTCAGATACTTTCAAAGAATTTTTACCCCAAATGGTCATTGCCGGTTCAGGAGGGTTGGCTGAGTCATTACTTGTATCCTCCGGCTTGAGAAATAAGAAGAACATACTTGAAACTCCTTCGGAAAGGCTATTAATGATTATTGGAAGCTATAGCCCTGTTACTGCTATGCAGATTGCTTGGCTCGAAGAAAAACAACAAGTTGAGATAATTACGGCTGATGTCCCTAAATTAGTTTCCTCGGAAAGTATGTACGAGATAGAAAGAGTTGTGACTTTGGCAAAGTCTAGTTTAACTTCAGGGAATCATACGGCGATAGTATTAAATACTTTATCCAAGGCAGAAAGTTTACCTGACTCCCTTGAATTAGCAAATAAGAAAGAAAAGAATCTAATTCTTCAAGCGCTTGGACAAATAACTAGTGAAATCGTAGACAGCTCATTGGTTGGAGCGCTTATGCTATCTGGAGGGGATACGGCGTCTTTCGTGTGTAAAAAACTTGGCTGCAAAGGTATAAAGCTGGAAGATGAAATTGTTCCCGGAATACCTTTTGGACGCCTAATAGGCGACAAATGTGATGGTATGTATGCAGTAACCAAATCCGGCAGTTTAGGTTCTTATGATGCCTATGAAAAAGTACTGGAGTATCTGGGAAAGAACAATCTGGAAAAAAGATAGTAATTAGTCTTTATAAAAGTTTAAAATTAGACAAGAAACTGGTTGTGGTGAACAAAATATTTAAAGGCGTTTACTGTCATGTTATCGAAATTTAAGACTAAAAGTTTGCTTTTTTCAAGTGGTTGAAAGAGGGTAAAAGCAATGAACACAAAACCAATTATCGGAATAACTATGGGTGACCCAGCGGGAATAGGCGCTGAAATAGTAGTTAAGGCCTTAAGTAACGAGAAGTACTATCACAGAGCTGCTCCGGTGGTTCTAGGAGATAAGGAGCGACTCCAGCAAAGTCTCAAGTTTGTGGAACAACCACTCAAAGTACGAGCAATTGAGGATCTGTCAGAAGCAAAATTTAAGTACGGTGTAATAGATGTCCTAGAGTCTGATATTCCTGGCATCAGCGATGTTACCTATGGCCAGGTCAGTGCTGTAGCTGGAAAATCTGCCGTAGCCTATGTTTTTAAAGCTATAGAACTCGCACAGGCGCAGAAAATAGCGGCTATCGTGACAGGCCCACTCAATAAGGAAGCAATTCATTTGGCGGGGTACAATCAGTACTCGGGTCATACGGAGATTTTTGCCGAAAAGACGAATACGAGTGATTATGCCATGATGCTGGCAGTGAATGACTTGTATGTTATTCATGTAAGTACTCATTGCTCTTTAAGACAAGCATGTGATAAGGCTACCAAGAGTAGGATTAAGAAAGTAATTGACTTAGCAAACGAGGTCGTGAAGACCTATAGTATTTCTAATCCATTGATCGCAGTGGCCGGGCTAAACCCTCATAGTGGAGAAGGTGGGGCTTTTGGCACAGAAGAAATCGAACAGATTATTCCTGCCATAGAGGAGTCGTTAGCTAAAGGGATGAAAGTAATGGGTCCTGTTCCTCCCGACAGTCTCTTTGTTCGAGCAAAAAAAGGTGAATATCAGGTGATGATTGTAATGTACCATGATCAGGGTCACATCCCTGTAAAGGTCATTGGATTTGACGAAGGTATTAACACTAGTATTGGGCTGCCAATTATTAGGACATCTGTCGATCATGGTACAGCTTTTGAGATTGCAGGTAAAGGGATTGCCTCAGCGGCAAGTATGGAAGCCGCCTTGAATCTTGCCATAGATCTAGCGGTCAATAAGGAAAGGAAAGAGTGAACAATCGAACATCTAACATCGAATTTAGGGGGGTGAGTGTTTTGAGTAATGCTATGCGAGAAGAAATTGAAAGAGTATTTAACTTGAAAATTATTAATGAACAGTTTCTTCCTTGGGGTGAGTTCTATTGGCTCGAGTTGGCTCCAACTAACCGCAAAGCGCAAAGCAGCTTGTCCGTTGTGAAGGTATACCCTTTTCAGGAGCAAAAAATACACCCTCATCCCGGTTACGAGGAAATAATAATTGGTATTGAAGGCGAACTAATCCATTGGTGTGATGACCGTGAGATCATTGTGCAAAAAGGACAAGCAGGATACATTCGTAGTGGCGGGCAGCACAGAATTCTGAACATTTCCGATCGACCCGCTATGTTTATAAGCATTGTAACGCCAGTAATGCCGACAGCCTTGGGGGAGTTATCTCCGATCGACGATGTGGAGCTGGATGAACTTATAGAGATGATTAAACTCGAGCCAATTGCAGACAAATTTTCCCAGAGCGTTGGTTTAGCAGTCACTTTGATTAGTGTTCATGGTGATAAACTTACTGAGCCGAAAAATCTTCCGGAATTCTGTCGGCTATGTTATATCTTACAAGCGGGGGATTGTGCGATATGCTCGAACGCAGGAGTAAAATTCGTTGGGAATGAGCTAAAAGTTTACAACTGCAGGTATGGGTTAACTTCATTTCTGTCGCCTATCATTATCAACAGAAGATTGTTAGGTTACCTAGGATGTGGTTACGAGTTACTGGCAGTTCAAACAACACAAACTGTCGATTTAGTCAATCAATATTTTCCGGTGGAATATGTTCCGGTAGCGCAAAAGGCTTATTTGAAACTGGGAGTATTAACTCGTAACCATTTAGTTTCCGCAGCGGAAACTATTTTGCTGGTAACTACTTCTCTCGTGCAACTAATAATTTTCTCTGCCCGGGAAAAACAGATGACCTCTTATCGCCTAAAACTATCATTGGAAAAACAAAAGCAAGCAGAGTTGGAAAGCTCTCTGAAAGAAGTTCGCCTAAAATTTTTAGAATCTCAGGTCAATCCCCATTTTTTGTTTAACACTTTAAATACGATCGCCCAGATGGCAGAAATGGAGGGATCAACAACTGTATCTTCCCTGACGTATGCGTTATCAAATCTCCTGCGTTGTAGTTTAGGTAAGAGTGATTCCTTAATTACCGTGAAAGAAGAACTGGATTACGTTAAGGACTATATGTTTATCCAAAAGACTCGGTTTCCCCATAAATTTGAAGCCCATATAGACGTGAATAATCAGGTAAGCCAGGTCAAAATACCGTTTATGACATTAATGGTTCTGGTGGAAAACTCAATTCTCCACGGTTTTTCGGACATGCGACGGGCGGGGAATTTGTATATTAAAGGATATATGGAAGGAGAAACCGCTGTTTTCATGGTGGAAGACAACGGAAGCGGTGTACCACAAGAAGTAATAGCACAAGTTGAAAACCTTAACAAGACAGGCTTTAATTCTAATAATATGAAAAGTATTGGCCTGAAAAACATATATATGCGTTTAAAGCATTTTTATGGAGAACAAATTTCATTGACGATTGAGCGCCTAGCGGAACGAGGAACTAAGGTTATAATTAGGGTACCTGTCAGCGTATAGAGGATTATTTATGGCAAAGATCCGGGGGGATAGTATGTATAAACTGGTAATTGTTGACGACGAGCTAACGGAAATAAAATTTGTCCGTTATGTTGTAAACACGTTTAAACTGCCCTTCTATATTTGTGGGGAAGGAGAAACCGGGGAAGAGGGCATAGAACTTGTTAGAAAGCACGACGCGGATTTTGTGATTATGGATATCAATATGCCGATGATGGATGGACTTACCGCCGCCAGGATCATCAAAAGGGAGTATCCTTTAACAAAAATCTATCTCTTAACGGCCTACGAGTCCTTCGAGTATGCAAGGCAAGCAGTGAAGGTTGATGTTGACGATTATCTACTTAAACCTATTAGGCCGGAACAACTGGTAGATGTCTTGAAAAAAGGAATTGCTGAGGTGCTTAGACGAAGGCTTGCCAATCGTGAGATTAACAAAATGAAGCAGAAAGTTGAGACAGCAAGACCACTCTTAAAACGACAGTTGATGTATGCGCTTGTTACAGGTGGTAAATCAAATAACAATGCTATGATCTCGATGAAAAACGTTTTGGGGCTAGGGGAAATTAAAGCCGCTGGAGTTCTGGTTGTCACTGTTTGTAACCAAAACGGAAAGATTTTTACAGGTAATGGGTTGCGGGAGACATTGGTTAAGAATATTGGGAAGGATATTGATTTCAATCTGTGCGAAATTCTCCCTTCTGGTGACATTGTAGTATTACTTAAGACGTGGGGTAATAAAAAACAACAAGCTTTGAACAAAATAATAGAATCATGGGAACGTTCATTTGAAATCCAGGTGTACGCTGGATTTGCTCTCCTTAATGATCAAGGATCTATCCCTAGCGCCTTTAACATTGCTGACAAACTACGTAGGACAGCTTTGTTTTGGCATAAACCGGGAATTTTTTTATTGGCTCAGTTGGGTTCAATACAGGATTGTTTGCCCAATGTTCCAGTTATCCAAAAGACTGTATTTAACTGTTTGTTGGAAAGGAAGGTAGACAAGGCCCGGGATACTATTCAAGGTGCGCTTAGAGATTTGCACAATCGTTTTATTCCGCCGGAGCAAATCATGACTGTTGCCAATCAAATTGTCAATGCTTTGTTGTTCGAGCTCACGGAACAAGCACCTGGAAATGAAGCCAGTATAATTGCTCAACAATACCTGGAAAGTTCAAGTACTATTAGTTGTTATGATGAATTAGAAAACAGTCTGTTTGCATTAATTGAAGTCTTAAATCGCTGGTTTTGTTTACCTAATGAAACTCTGACAGAACAATCAATACACTGGGCGGCATCCTATATTCGTCAAAATTATCATGATAACATTACTCTCGAACAGATGGCTGGAAAGCTCTTTCTTAGCCCAAGTTACTTTAGTCGGTTGTTTAAAAAGCATATTGGAGAGGGCTTTGCATTTTTCGTGACGAGGATTCGTCTGGAACACGCCCAGAATCTGCTGGTAACTGGTAAATTGTCTGTAGCCCAGGTCGCAAAACAAGTGGGTTATTATGATCCGAGCTACTTTAGTACTGTGTATAAGAAACATTTTGATGTGTCGCCACAACAAGTAATTTCCTTGACAGATCGGAAGGAGTGAACTCGTAGTACTGGGTTCCACTCCCACTTGTAGAAGTGGGGAGTGGAACGATTGGATAAAAGGACCGAGGCGCTTTCTCGGTCCTTTTGTTAAGCAAAAATTCAAAACCTTAAGACAAGAAAGTCAGTAGGCAATAGTTTGTCGATCGCGAATTAATTACAATAAGAAAAATCGCAATATTATAGTTGAATTAGGAAAAGAGTGATAGAAAGTGAGAAGTCACACGACGACAAAGGGCCTTGCAAGGGCAACCCATCGGGCCCTGTACTATTCCATGGGATTGTTGCCAGAGGACTTAGACAAGCCGATAATTGCCATAGTTAATACGCAAAATGATACCATGCCAGGCCACGTTCACCTGGACTCTATAGCGAAAGCAGTACGTGAAGGAGTCATTGCTGCTGGAGGTACACCCATTGAGTTTCCCACGATCGCACTCTGTGACGGGATAGCCCAAGGGAATTATGGCATGCATTACCCTCTAGCCAGTCGGGAAGTGATTGCGGATTCCGTAGAATGTATGATGAATGGACACCAATATGATGCTATGGTCTTAATCACGAACTGCGACAAAATAACGCCAGGCCTACTTATGGCTGCGGTCAGGCTAGATGTTCCGGCCATCATGATTAGTGGTGGGCCAATGGCGACGGGTTACCTTAATGGCGCGGAAATTGGCTATACCGATTTAATGGCTGCTCAGGGGGATGTGGCTAGAGGATTGATTGACATGGAGGAATTAGCGAGACGTGAACAGGTCGCTCTACCAGGTTGTGGAGCGTGTAACCTGTTAGGAACAGCTAATTCCATGAATTTTTTGACAGAGGCATTGGGAATGGCTTTGCCCGGTAGCACAACGCCAGCAGCATCGGGAGCTCGATTGACCTTGGCGAAACGCACGGGGATTAAAATTATGGAACTTTATCAAAAGGGTATAGTTCCGTCCCAAATAATCACCAAAAAAGCAATTGAAAATGCCATAGTGGTTGATCTGGCTATTGGTGGCTCCACGAACACAGTACTCCATATAACGGCCTTAGCTAAAGAAGCCGGCCTAGAATTTGACGTAAATTGTTTCACAGAGCTGGCCCAAAAGATGCCCCATCTTGTCAAAATGAAACCTGCCTCAGGTGGGCACTATCCGGTTGACGTTCACCGGGCTGGAGGGATAACTGCACTGATGAACCAACTGGCTGAGCATGGATTGCTTGCAACAGAGGTTTTAACAGTCACAGGCGCAACCTTAAAAGAAAACGTGGCCGGGGCAAACGTTGTAAATTCAGAAGTTATCCGTCCCATGGATAATCCCTATGCCCAAAAAGGCGGAATTCAATTACTATACGGTAACCTGGCTCTGGATGGTTCAGTCTGTAAGAGTGCTGCAGTAGCTCCGGAGATGTTAAGGCATCAGGGACCTGCCAGAGTGTTCGATCAAGAGGAACCAGCGGTCGAAGCGATTTACGGCGGGAAGATAAATGCAGGCGATGTTGTAGTGGTAAGGTACGAAGGACCGAAAGGCGGGCCGGGTATGCGGGAAATGCTGACACCTACGGCAGCCATTGTCGGTATGGGCTTGAGTAAAGAGGTAGCTTTGATTACTGATGGCAGGTTTTCTGGTGCAACAGCCGGAGCGGCCATTGGTCACATCTCTCCAGAGGCTGCAGAAGGAGGGTCGCTTGCTTTAGTTCGGGAAGGAGACATCATAGAGATCGATATTCCGGCTGGTAAATTACACTTGCAGGTGAGTGACGAAGAGTTGTCTGAAAGGCGTGCTGCTTGGGTTAAGCCGGAAAGAACTGACGTCAAAAAAGGTACCTATTTGCACAGATATTCGAAACAAGTTAGTTCAGCAATGTCAGGTGCGGTATTTATGGATTAATTGAACTAGGATTACCAAGGACAAGAAATTTAACAAGTTAAACAAATAATCCAAAGGCTTATGAGACTGATAATCGAATTCTAATATATAACGAGGAGGGTTGATCATGGTAAAAAACAAAATCACGATTCCAGACTTAAAAGGGATGAAGGCTTCAGGACAAAAGTTTAAAATGATTACCGTCTATGATTTCCCTATGGCTTCCATGGTTGATCGTTCATCTGCGGAACTGATTTTAGTGGGCGATTCTTTAGGGATGGTAATTCAAGGCCATGACAGCACCGTACCTGTTAACCTTGAGGACGTTCTCTACCATGTGAAGATTGTCCGAAAGGGAGCACCTAGTACTTTTGTGGTCGGAGACATGCCGTTTCTCTCCTACCAAGTGAACCGCGACGAGGCCATTAGAAATGCTGGCACTCTGCTCAAAGCAGGGGCCGACTGTGTGAAGATGGAAGGCGGTGTCAAAATTGCCGAGACGATGAGTGCAGTGGTTGACGCTGGCATTCCGGTCATGGGCCACATCGGGCTGACTCCTCAAACAGCGGCCATGCTAGGCGGATTTAAGGTGCAGGGGAAGAACGCGGATTCTGCAGAAAAGTTGTTGCAAGATGCCTTGGCCGTGCAAGAAGCGGGCGCCTTTGCCATGGTGTTGGAATGTATACCCACAGCTTTAGCTCAATTAATCGACCAGAAGCTTACGATACCAACGATATCGGTTGGGGCAGGTCCTTTTACAACTGGTTTCAACTTAAATGCTTACGATTTATTAGGGATTTTTGATAAGTTTGTACCAAAATTCGTGATTCAATATGCCCAAATGGGGAATGACATTGTGAAGGTTTTTGACACTTGGTGCAAGGATATTGATGAAGGAAGCTATCCGGCTCCTGAACATGGATTTGCCATGAATGACGAAGATCTAAAGCGTTTGTATTAGGAATAATAAGAAAGAGGTGTTAAGTGTGGGTAAGAAAACAATCAATGATTTCAACAACATGGTCGAAACGGAAGAAAAGATAGTCTATCTTACGGCTTATGACTATTTGACAGCCAAAATGGAGGAAAAAGCCGGTGTCGACATGATCTTAGTTGGCGATTCCTTAGGCATGGTAAGCTTAGGCTATGATACCACATTTCCGGTAACCATGGATGATATGATTCGCCATTGTTCGGCTGTTCGTCGTGGCGCCCCCAATACGTTCATTGTCGGTGACATGCCTTACATGTCTTACCAAGTATCGGATGAACTAGCCGTTGCCAACGCCGGGAGGTTTATTAAAGAGAGCCTTGTTGATGCCATAAAATTAGAAGGTGCCGGTCCGATGATTGCGAGCAGGATTAAGGCCATTAACGAGGCGGGTATTTTAGTGATGGGTCATATCGGTTTGACCCCACAGTTTATGGGTCAGATTGGAGGATATAAAGCTCAGGGCCGGAGTGCCGCGGCAGCTTTAAGTTTGGTTGAACAGGCCAAACGGGTCGAAGAGGCTGGAGCTTTCAGTATTTTAGTGGAAGGCGTACCGTCTGCAGTCGGTAAGGCCATCACTGAAAGAGCTGATTTCCCGGTGCTTGGTATTGGTGCTGGTCCATACACCCATGGGCAATTGCTTATTTATGCTGATATGGTGGGATTATACGATAATTTCACTCCGAAGTTCGTGAAGAAATATGCCAATGTAGGAGAAGTATTAGTTAGTGCTTTCACAGAATATGTTAGAGAAACTCGTGAGGGCGTTTTTCCGGTTGATGGGGAACATACCTATAAAATGAAGGACGAGGAAGCGGCTGAATTCTGGTCTTTACTGGAAAAAGAAGCGAAATAATGAACTATTAACGCATAGATGAGTAGTTGGAGTAGTGGTAAACTTTACGACATCCGAGAGTACCCTTCTTTTTCTTTTAACAGTTGGTATATTCAAAATCTACGTAGCTTACAACTGATGGTCAAAAAAGATGGTAGGACTAATGAACCTGGTATCTTTAAAGCCAGTGGTCCTCCTATGAAGGTTGACCAAAGCGAACAGAAATTGACAATAATTATTTATCAAGATGAATACGGGAATCAATTTGAGATTCCCATTCAGGTTCCTGAATCTAATTTTGATGACTTATTTCGGAAGTGAATGATCTTAAGAAGCGGAAAAACCTCGAGTGTTGCATTAGGCAATTTCGAGGTTTTCTCTTAATGGAAGAAGCTTTAAAGGAAATTTGGAAGGAATTGTAGAATAGAATATAGTTATGCATGTATTACAATTAAGGTGGGTCGTGAGTAAAACCGTGCGAATACTTGCCTTGGCAAGCAATGATCCTAAAACACCATCACCTTTTTTACCCGATGCAACCTTAGTTTATATGAATGGTACAACCAAAAATTCAAAGGTGGATTTTGGATTAAGCCAGTGCATCGGCCAACTCCGGATATTTTGTCTAAAATGGTTTGAAGTTGAAACGCATGATCTGCTTCTGCTTGACTATAGGTCGGATTAGCATATAGTTCCGTCACCGCTTGTTCCAAGGGAGTCGCAGTTGGATTTTCGATGAAAATGTACCAATCAGAGGCAGTACTAAGGTCCAGTAGATGGCTTACCTCAGAAGATCGTGATGATAGTTGGAATCGTCTTTTAGAAAGGATGGTGGGTCAGTGGAAAAAACGTTGTTTGAATTGATTATTCTTACGTCTATTATCCATCTTGTCGATACCCTTGCATACTCTGTGAGGCTGAACTCTGTAAAGAGCGGGCAAGTTGCATTATCCTTTTCTCTATTTAATCTCATCGCACTTGTTGCGCGTACTGCAAGAAATCCCTGATCTTTGATTGGTAGAGGCACGCAGTGAAGTATTGAATATTGTTTATCATTTACTTTATATACTTTGAATTAAATAAATTAGAAGGAAGATTCCGACTGCAAGGACTGATATGGTGAGTAGGATGTTAAGTATCGAAGCTGGTTGATAGGTATCCGCATATATTTGTCTCTCAACCTTCTTATACCTGATAAATGCCAGAACGCTCATTAAGGCACCGAGGCCCACAAGATAAATTCCAACGATGGACGTATATCCATGAGAGGGAGGTAATGCAAGTTCAATAGCTGATTTTCCCATAATGTAAGACATTTGTTTTATGAATAACGTGAATCTCTCAACAACAAAACCGAATGCCATGATTCCAATGCTGGTTCTTATCCATGCAAGAAATGTCCTTTCATTGGCCATGTGAACACGGCGGTTACGAACTCTCAATAGTTTCTTGTCTCCAATTATTTCTGGCATGCAGCTATCCTCCATAATAAGTTTTTAACAATTTAAAGAATTTCAAATTCAGGCGTTCCCGCAGTGGAGTAATACATGGATATTCTACTACTTTTTTAAAGATTAGAAAAGGAGCGCAAGGTACTCCCAGATGAACCATCCATCGATCATGTTGCGGATGGTATTCTACAATTCATGAATGTAATAAAATTCTCAGTAGTAGAGATTCTAACGACCATCTTTCTTGATAGAATAGGCGTACTATGACACTATAAAATAAAGACTAAGGCTGGAAGCATTAATCATTAATACGTCCAGCCTTGTTTCTGCGTAAATTGGGGTTATTTCGTGGGATGGGATGAGGTAGGTGATATTCATTATCAGTTCATCATTCCTACCGCCAGGGTCCCTCTTTTTCCCATAGTCAAATTCTTTTGGGCTTGGGTCAGGGGTCGACCTGTTTTAACCAAGGAGGTCAATACACCGCATTGAGACGTATCCCCAACAAGTACAAAGCCCTTTAGAATGTCCCCCTGCCAAAGTAGATTACGATAGATGGGCATATCTCCGACCATTTTTAGGCTTTTTTCCTGGTCCCAATCCCCTTGACCCTTTTTCTCTGGGAGTTTCGTGATTCCTGCAGACATGGCAGAGAGACCAAAAAAGTCCACAGAGTTTAAGCCAAGAGATCCCGGATAAATTTCTTGTCCACCGCACATATTTGCTCCAGCAATTCTGCCTTGGGCTGTAGCATTTGGCCAAGTGGCATTTACGGTGAACTTCTGGCGAACAAGGTCCCAGGTCTCAGCAATATCTCCTGCCGCGTAAATATTGGGAAGATTCGTTGCTAAAGAAGAATCTACCTGAAGACCCATTCCAATATTAAAGCCAATAGTTCTTAATTCCCCTAAATTTGGACGTACTCCTTTGCCCACGATGACTAAATCAGCGACGAGTTCTGTATGGGGCGCTATCAACACACCCTGAAGCTGCTCTTCTCCTGTGATTGCCTCAGCCTCCGTCTGTAAAAGAAATCTCAGTCCATTAGCTGCTAAGTGCCCTTGAATTATGCTGGCTGCTTTTTCATCAAGCATTTGGGAGAGAATCTGACCTGAAGAGACCAAAACGGTAACCTGAAGCCCACGTTTTTTCAAGGCATAAGCGCTCTTCAGACTGACCAAACCTCCTCCGATGACGACTGCCTTTTGTGCTCCTCGCTCCAAGACCTGATTAATGTCTAATGCATCCTTCATGGTGCGTAGAGTAAAAACCTCTGGAAGGTTTCCCCCCTTGATCAAGAGTTTATTAGCTGAAGCGCCCATCGCGAGTAAAAGCTTGCTGTACCCCCATTCCTGCCCATCGGTACTTCGAACAAGTCGGCGTACCGGATCGATCCAGTTAACCTCGACCCCATAAATTACCTTAAGTTTTAGTCGTTCTGCAAAACCTTCTTCACGTAAGTAAAGGCGGGAAGCCGGAATATCTCCTGCTAAGAAATAAGTGGTTAGACAACGAGAGTAACTCTGTTCTTGTTCTGCCGTGAGGACGATGATTTCTGACAGGGTGTCGTGCCTCCGGATTTCTTCAACCGCAAACAGCCCTGCAGCGCTATTGCCAATTACGATATAGCTCATAATTTCTTCCTTCCCTTAATTAGAAAGTCCGAGCTTTTTCCGTTTCGCTCGGATATCCTCAAGAAGTCCAAGAGCAGCTTGCTGGGGATCTGTTTCAACATAGAATTTCCCCCCGATCACATCACTCAGTCCAACTGTAAGCAATTCAGTCACCGCTTTACTCCCTAGCACGGGCGGAACAACGCCAAGGTGAGTGGTGAGCCCCATGGTCACTGCCCAAGTTCCGATACTCAAGGCTTTTTCATGCTGAAGTTCTGGAGCACTCGCCGCCACGGGCAATAATGCCGAATCCACATTCAAATAGCTTGAGATAGCTGTGACCAAATCACCAATCCTTGAATTATCGACACAGCTGCCCATATGCAGGACTGGGGGAAGCGGGGCCGCAAGACCTGCAGCCTGACCAATCGCGGTCAAAACTGCTTTCAAACTTTCTCCGGCATAAGTCTCGGTTCCTTCTGAATTCATCAGACCAGCCTTAGCTAACGCATGAGCGGAACATCCTGTCGCGACCACCAACACGTTATTTTTAAGGAGTTCTTTCACTAATTCCACATGAATGAGGTCTTGAGTCACTTTGACATTGTTGCAGCCCACGGTTGCCACTACCCCTAAGATATTACCATTGATAATATTATCAATAAGAGGCTTCAGGGGTTGGACAGGGTCCACTGTTGAAAGTGCTCCGATGATGGCTTCCACACTAAACCCAGCCATTATCTTACGCTTATAATTGGGGATTTTGATCTTCTTGCTGTCTCTCCGCCCATAAGCGGCGATCGACTTTCGTACAATTTCCTGAGCCGCTTCATCCGCGTTTTCTAAGGTAAATGGCACGTGGATTGCTCCTGGAATTTTGACGATCGGCATTGTCGTGATAATCTCCGTATGATAACAAGCAGCCACTTGAGCTAAGGAAGGCATAATACATTGTACGTCGACGACCATAGCATCAACCGCTCCGGTGACAATGGCCAGTTCTTGAGCTAAGAAGTTAGTAACCAGCGGGATCCCTTTGCGCATTAAGACCTCATTACCTGTACAACAGATTCCAGAGACTAAAATTCCCTTAGCTCCTGCTAGGCGTGCTTCAGCTTGGAGTTTGCCTGCCCAATAGACGATTTTTTCAGATAGTAAGGGAACATGACCATGTACGATTAGATTAACAGAATCTTCCTGGAGAACCCCCAAATTAGCCTCCGTCACTACCGGGGTAGGTGTACCAAAAAGAATATCTTGCATGTCCGTTGCCAGTTTTAGGCCGGAATAGCCATCAACCAGCCCTTGTTTAGCGGTCGATAAGATTAGATTCACTGGGTCAGCATCCATACCCATCGTGGTCTGATGCATTGCTTCGCGGATTTCTCGATCAGGATTTCGAGGAAGAATTCCAAGGCTCCCCCAAACCGCAATTCTCTCTTTAGGCGCGTTAGCCATCAACCATTGTACCGGCTTCTTACTATGGTTAGCTAGATCGGCATAAGCAACTTCGACAACCTCGATGGCGAGCTCCGCTTTGCTTTTGCCGGAGATCTCCAAACCTAATCCCCTGGCTACCTGTTGCAATTTCTTTTCGTCTGCGATGTCATAATTAATTTCACCTTTAGCCGCCAACTCTAAAGCTTCAACAGCCTCGTAGGCATGGTCTACATGGGCTGCTGCACCGGCAGCCACTTGCCTGAGTAAATTTCTAGTAACGATGACATCTGCACTTGCTCCACAAATCCCAGCTTTCGGCCCGTTGCCAAAGGGATCAATCCGACAGGGTCCCTGAATACAATGTCGGCAACAGATTCCCAAGCTGCCAAAACCACATTGAGGTTGTTGTGCTTCATAGCGATCCCAAACCGTTTCTACACCGTCTAAGGCCGCTTTAGGTAACAATTCTAACACGGCAGGATCAATTGATTTTTGAGATTTCATTTTAGTTGACTCCCTTCATTTGGTCTAAGAAAGTTTGCCGTCCACTGCGGGCAAACTCTTGAACCTCAACAAATTCCAAAGCCTTTGTCGGACAGGCTGCCACACAGGCCGGATCATAATCTAAGTCCTGGCAACGGTCACACTTGGTGACTCTATGGGTCGCAGAAATTTCAGCAATAACCCCAAACGGGCAGACCATAACGCACATCATGCACCCGACGCATTTTTGTTCATCGACTTGAATCAATCCGGTCTTCAAATCAAACTGCATAGCCCCACTCATACAGGCATGAACACAAGGAGCGTCTAAACATTGCCGACATTGTAATGGGAAATTGAGCTTCCCGTTGGACTCAACAAAGATTCGTTTCTGTGGCGGCTTGAGTTCTTCGATTGCCTCGAACAAGCTCTTACTGGTCGAGTGGGCAACTGCACAAGCCAGTTCACAGCTCTTACAGCCTAGGCAATGTTCGCTTCTGGCAAGAATCTGTCTCAACTTTATCCCTCCTTAAACTTCTGGACTTTACTTATCCATAACTTATCGGAATATTCTCTTTTCTTCAATCGGCTTGCCGACATTGCATAAGAAATATTAAAATTTATGGTAGAATTTCGCCGTAGCCGCTGATCGCGCAAGGAAGACTTTGCGGCGATGGATGACTAATGCCGAAGCGCTAACCCCAAAGAACATTGTAGCCCGTAGGATATCTACCCACTTATAAGTGGGATTCTTGAAAAATGGATAAAAAAGCGCGGTGTTATACCGCGCAAAAAAGATTATATAGTTTTCTCAAATCATAGTTTGTCGATAAGCATCTCCCAATTTAACACAGAAAGCTTACCCCGTTTCACGACCACAATTCCTTGTCGTTCCCAGCGTTTAAGAATCTCATTGACTGTTTGACGAGTTGTCCCGCTTAAAGCAGCAAATTGTTCGTGGGTAAAGTCCAGAAAATATGGTAAATCGGATCCTTGGTTGGCTTTAGGTCGTCCTTCACGCAGGATAACATGAGCTAAGCGCACAGAGACTTCCCGAAAAGCCAAGTCAAGGATGACATCATTGGTCTCTTTTAAGATGTTTCCCAACAAACGGATTAAGCGTAAACTGAGTTCTGGACATTCCCCGAGCATCGGTCGAAAATTGTCCATCCCAAGATAATAAACGACTGAATTTTCTAGCGCTGTGGCAAAGGCTAAAGAGTGAACACTATAGACTTCTCCAGGGGATAGGCAGGCGACCGTAAATTCCTTACCATCTTCTGACAAGTACGAAATTTTAACCCGGCCCGTCCGGATAAAGTAGATTGGTTCCGAGCAGTCAGATGGAAACTCAAGGATTTGACGCTTAGTAAAGCTTCGCTCTCTAAAGTACCTCTCCCACTGAGTTAGAAGATCCGGTGAAAGACCATGAAACAACGGAAATTGTTCCAGCGTAGATGACATCAACATCACATTCCTTTTGAGTTTTGGTGGTCAGCACAAGTGGTCTCCGTTCTTATGTTAAGGATACTATAATTAAGGGGACACGTCACTTTCAATTTGTATTATAAAATTGTTATTCTTTCGACTGTATCCACATGGCATTAAACGGTGTAAAATTTATTTAAGAAAAGATACATACAAATATGATTAAAGTTGGGGAATCAAATGATAAATATTGTTAGTAGCGAAGAATCTGTAATAATCGTTTTACACGAGATTTATGGGATTAACCCACATGTCAAATTGATTTGCGAACAATATTCAGCGGCTGGATACAATGTTTTATGTCCAAATTTTGTGAAGTCGGGCGATTATTTCGATTATAGTAGAGAAGGAGAAGCTTATCAGTACTTCATTGAACATATTGGTTTTTATTCAATAGTGGATGAAGTTAAAACAATACTGTTGAAAGCTAGATTAGACTATAAATATGTATTTCTACTAGGGTTTAGCGTAGGAGCAACCTCAGCATGGATTTGTAGTGACCTTGAAAATTCGATTGATGGAGTAATTTGCTACTATGGTTCTAGGATAAGGGATTATAAGAACATAACTCCCAATTGCCCGGTATTATTAATCTTCGCTAAAGAAGAAAAATCATTTAATGTTTCGGAATTGACAAGTGCCCTTGGACAAAAGAAGTTTGTTGATGTACACGTGTTAAATGGAAAACACGGATTTAGTGATCCGTTTTCGAATCACTACAACGAGCAATCGCAACAAATCGCTCAGGATCTAGTTGATAGGTTCTTAATAAGGTTATAAAGAAGGACCAGAATTATTAAGGGATACAAGAAAGGCTATTGCAATCATCAGCTTAGGTTGTTTTAGTCCGAAATGGTCATCGGAAGAAATACACAAAATAACCCGTAGATTGATCACGCAAATCAATCTATCGGGTTATTTTTAGTAAGGCTTGGGGTTTTATGCATATTAGAATATTTCATGGAATGGGAGGGATATTTTAGATTTTGCCGAATATTAGGACATAGGCCAAAGGGCCTCAGTGACATCCTGTGAAAGGAGCCAATCCATGCCAAACTCAGACAAGTCTATCTCTCTGGGGAAAATATGCTTGCTTTATGTTTTATTAAGCGGATTATGGCTTTTGTTTTCAGAATCGGTGATCCATTATTTGTTTTCGGATCATGAATTGCTATTACTCCTTTCAGCTTTAAAAGGCTGGTTCTGGGTCTTATTTACGACGATCTTCTTTTACTATTTCTTAGGCCTAACCTGGCAAGCTCTTGAAGCTAAAAATCAGGAAATGATCAGATCGGCAAAAAAGCAAGATCAGCAACTCGACGCTATTAAACGTAAAGAAGAATTTTATCAACGTCTTTATGAAAGTGTAGCCGAGGGAGTGATTCTACAACACACCTCCGGTCAGCTTTATAATGCCAACTCTGCAGCCTGTACTCTGCTCGGCGCTTCTTTGACAGACATGAAGCAAAGCGGTTTTTTCACTAAAGAAATTCTTTGGATGGATGATCAGGGAGAACCTTTTAGCTGGAAAGCTCATGCCTCAAACGTGTTGGCTACAACTCAAGATAGCGAAGAGATAACACATACATTAAAACGTTTCGCCCCTGAACAGCGATGGTTACATCTCAACAGTGTTCTTCTGCGCAATGCTCAAGGTGAACCGAGCTGGGTGGTTACGACCTTAAGTGACATCAGTATGCGAAAATACAGTGAATTACATGAAGGCATTCTCTACGGTATCACAAAGCGCATTCTCGCGGAACAACCTTTGAACGTTATCTTCCAATTTCTCTGTGATGAATTAGTTCACTCTGTTGGTTACCCTGTTGCAGCAGTGGGCTTGAAAATGCCGGAAGGTTCTGTTGCTATTGTGGCTCAAACTGGTGTAAGAGACGAGTATATGAGAACCCTCAATATACGTTGGGACGACAGCCCTGAGGGACTGGGTGCAGTGGGTGAGGCTATCCGCAGTGGAAAACCACAAGTGCAGAACCTGATCGATAACCCTCAGTTTAAACCTTGGTGGGGTATTTTTGAAGCATTAAAACTACAGTCCATAGCCACTTTTCCTCTGTGGGCGCATGGACAATGCTTAGGAGCAATCGGCTTGTACACTCATCTGCCGGATTATTTCAATTCAGTGCGCATTGAACGTCTGCAATCCTTGGCAGAACAGATCACCATGGCCTTTTTAGCTCATGAAGACCGAAGTCAGCTCCAAATTCAAGGTACAGCCCTTTCAGCCGCCGCCGATGCTATCGTTCTCGCGGATCGAACCGGTAAGCTCCTCTGGGCTAATCCTGCTTTCGCCCAGCTTACGGGTTATGCATTTGAAGAGGTTCGCGGTCAAAACTTACATTTTCTGCAATCCGGCTATCAGGATAGCTCCTTTTATAAAAAAATGTGGGATGCGATTCTTGCTGGTAAAACATGGCGAGGTGAAATGATCAACCGCCACGCGAAGGGCTCTCTTTACCGAGAAAAAATGACGCTCACACCTGTTCAAGCAAACGGGGTAGAGATCACTCATTTTATTGCAATTATTCAGGATGTAACCAAACAATTTGCGACTCACAAAGCGTTACGGGATAGCGAAGAACGCTATGAGGAGATGTTTGAAAACATGAGTAATGCGGTCGCTGTCTTTCAATTTTCGGAAGACGAAAAAGTCTTTCGCTGTAAGGCCTTTAATAGGGCTGCAGAACAGATTGAAAAGCTACCACGTAGTCAAGTGTTAGGGCAACCTCTCGATCAATTCTTTTCCAACGATGAATCGTTAGGAATCATAAAGGTTTTCCTGCAAGTCTTCAAAACGGGAAAAGCTGCTTATTTCCCGGCTACATACTACCAAAACGCCTACGTCAGTGGTTGGCGGGAAGGCTTTATCTATAAGCTATCCACCCGTGAAGTGGTTACGATTTACGAAGATGTGACGAGACGAAAACAAGACGAAGAAACTCTGTGGTTGGAAAAAGAGCGTGCTCAGGTCACACTAGCTTCCATCGGGGATGCGGTGATTACGACCGATGTACAAGCAAATATCACTTATCTTAATCCTGTTGCCGAAAGGTTGACTGGTTGGTCGAACAGGCACGCAGAGGGTCTGCCGCTTTTGAGTGTCTTTAATATTGTCAATGAAAATACGGGTCAGGCGGTCGTTAACCCTGTCACTCAATGCCTTCGAGAAAAGCGTATTGTAACGCTGGCTAATCACACGGTTCTGACCAATCGTGATGGAAAGACTATTTCCATTGAGGATTCAGCGGCACCGATCTGTGACAGGATAGGAGAGGTGATCGGTGCGGTGCTCGTTTTTCACGATGTCAGCGACAAGCGCGCCCTTCTGAATCAACTTTCCCACCAAGCCCATCATGATGCATTGACAGGCCTGCCGAATCGAATATTATTTAAGGATCGTGCTCAACAAGCTATTGCCCAAGCGCATCGTCATCAGACTCACGTTGCGTTGCTTTTTCTCGATCTGGATCGGTTTAAACTCATTAATGATACCCTCGGACATACTATAGGAGATCAGCTTTTGCAAGCTGCCGGAGAACGACTCAGTTCCTGTTTGCGGGAAGGGGATACCGTTTCTCGACAGGGGGGAGATGAATTCCTAATTTTGCTGCCCGAAATGCGTTCGGAAGACCAAGTAGCACAGGTGGCTCAAAAGCTCGTGAATGTCTTTACAATACCTTTTTATCTACATAAACAGGAGATCTATATCACGGCGAGTTTAGGCATTGTCCTCTTTCCTACAGACGGAGAGGATATCGAAACGTTGATCAAACATGCTGATACTGCCATGTACCAAGCCAAAGAGGAGGGACGCAACCGCTATCAATTTTATACCCTCGCTTTCAATCAGGCCCTTTCCGAGCGTCTGGGTTTACAAAATGATATGCGCCGTGCTTTGGCCTGTGATGAATTTCTGCTCTACTACCAGCCACAGTATCGAATCAGTGACGGTCAGATGTGTGGAATGGAAGCCTTAGTGCGCTGGCAACATCCGGAGAGGGGTTTTCTTCTCCCGAGAGAATTCATTTCAATTGCTGAAGAAAGCGGGCTTATTTTGCCGCTTGGGGAGTGGGTCTTGCGCAGTGCTTGTCTTCAGAACAAACTTTGGCAGGATAAAGGTTATCCTCCCGTACGTATCGCTGTCAACTTATCCGCGCGTCAGTTTCGGCAAGCGAATCTGGTCAGTCAAATTGCCCAAATTCTAACGGAAACTGGGCTAGATCCTCAGTGGCTTGAGCTGGAAATCACGGAGAGTATCAGTATGGAAAACTCGTCCTTCACTTTGACCATGCTTAAAGAACTGAAAGGGATGGGAATCCATCTCTCAGTGGATGATTTTGGCAAAGGATTTTCTTCACTTAGCTATTTGAGTCAGTTTTCCCTAGACACTTTGAAAATCGATCGCTCGTTTGTGAGTGCGCTCACCGATCGGTCTGACGAAAGAGAGAGCGGGAATGAGATCGTGACGACCATTATTCAACTCGCTCATAATTTGGGTCTTCGAGTTATTGCTGAAGGGGTAGAAACTGAAGCCCAGTTAGATTTTCTCCGTTGTCAAGGGTGCTCAGAAGTGCAAGGATATTTATTAGCCAGACCGGTTGCGGCTGAAGATCTGGTTTTTTATCTAGTTGAGATCAGCCATCATTTAAAGGAAAAGCTCAGTAATATTGATGTAGAGAAAAACATAAGTTAGGCCGAATTTTATAGTGAATTCGTCCTAACTAATGTTGAACGTCGATTATCATGATTCGATCATGTTGAGGTTATTTCTCCTAGCGTTGCCTCCACTTGCTTCGTTTGTCCATCCCGAATATAGGTTATGGTTACTTTGTCTCCAATCTTATTTTTATAGAGCTCACGAATAAGGTCTGAAGAATTTTGTACTTGACCATCGTTAATTTTGGTGATGACATCGCCCTGCATGATTCCGGCATTAGCAGCTGGACCGTTCTGTGTCACCCCTGAAATGTAGGCACCTTGGGGTTTATTGTTACTCTTAGCGTAAGCGTTATATTGATCGTCAGTGCTCACTAAAAGGGCCGGATGCTTGGCCACACCTGAAGTGATCAACTGTTGTAGTGTAGGCAAGGCATCAGTAATCGGAATAGCAAAACCCATTCCTTCAAAGCCTGTTTGCGCGTATTTTACGGTGTTAATGCCAATAACCTGTCCTAGATAATTTACAAGCGGGCCGCCACTATTTCCGGGATTTATGGCTGCGTCCGTTTGAATTAGATTGTAACTGGCAACTCCTTGGAGCTTTAGGTTGCGATTAGTGGCAGAGATGACCCCTGTGGTTACAGATCGAGCAAATTCATCTCCACCAGGATTTCCAATAGCAACCACGGATTCACCAACTTCGATGTTTGAAGAATCTCCGAGCTTAACTTCTGTAAGGTTTGTGGTATCCGAAATCTGTAATACCGCAAGATCTGTGCGTGGATCGGTGCCAATTACTTTCGCATCAAGATTGCGTCCATCACTCAAACTGACGGTAAGTTTTTCTGCGCCTTCGATTACGTGATGATTCGTTGCAATATAGCCTTTTTCAGCATCAATGATAAACCCAGACCCGCTGCCAGCTTCTTGGAGACCAGAGCTTCCTGAAAAACCTCGACTAGCTTGGAAATTTGAAACACCCACTACGGCTGGACCCACATTCTTAGCGATTTGCGCTACAGGGAAAATGCTTTCATTGGCAGTTAAATTGGCAACTTGTGTAAATAAGGAAGTAGTTGTTGGACTTGAGGAGGATGAGCTAGTTGGATAAACATAGGGGAGCGTGGCAACTGTAGTAAGACCACCGATAACTGCGCTAATTAAACAGAGGCTAGCGTAGGCAATGACCTTGCTCTTGGGTTGATGGTGGATGATAGGTTGAGGTGTAGTGGACATTAGTTCAACTTCCACTTTGTCACCGTCAGTGTTAGTGGAGGGATTGTTATTGTCATTGAGAGTAGAGCGAATTTCCTCTTCCATAAATTATGTCCTCCTTTGTAAGATAGATATAGGGTCGATGGTTCAAAACCAACCCGAACGTTCCTTGATAACTTACTCCTTATTGTTCAGATGAATTAGTTGACACGTTGGACCTCAATCAGTAAATATCGTGCTATAATCA
>Ga0209347_1001107_pt1 | contig 49781 bp, 48 predicted proteins | sample AutmiccommuBRH23_FD_187382 | JGI IMG/M metagenome (GOLD analysis project Ga0209347, IMG submission 187382) | Deep subsurface microbial communities from Mt. Terri, Switzerland - Autotrophic microbial communities BRH/23 (SPAdes) (version 2) | ecosystem: Environmental > Aquatic > Deep subsurface >... | reverse complement strand
TCCAGCCTGCCCTGTGGCAAAACCATATTGAGTTAGAACAAGTGCGCAATCCTATTGACCGGCAAGAGGTTGAGGTGGACCCGGATCAGATTAAGCAAGTCATTTTAAATATCTTACTTAATGCCATAGATGCTCAGGGGGAGGGCGGTGTGATTTATTTAGAAGGAGTTCAGCAAGACGGCTTTGTTGGCTTCGCCGTCAGTGACGAAGGACCTGGGATTTCGCCAGACGACCTGCCTTATATCTATGATCTTTTTTTTACGATGAAAGAGAAGGGGACTGGATTAGGGTTATCCGTTGTACACCGTATCCTAGATCAACACGGGAGGAGGATTTCTACTGCGAATCGGAGTGATCGAGGGATACGGGTAGAAATACTTTTACCTTACATGGCTTAACTTCAAATTCGTTGACATTGCTAGCTCGCTTTTTGCGTTTTGCTTATGTAAACGTGCATGCCTGAGGATTTGCTGGAGTAATCGTATATCAATCTGACGTATTTATACATAAGTGCGGCAGTATTCTTTCCAGAGTACGGAGCTTATGGGTAGATCTGGATTGGGGTCACAGAAGAATAACATATTTCTTAACAACATTCTAAATTGTATTTCTATTTAGTTGACGACAAGTTGACGACAATTTGACGACAACGAGCTTGTAATTAGGTGAAAATAGAGGGGAAAGAAGGTTAATTAATTACACGAATAATTATCTAGATAGGCTTAAACACTAATACCTAGGACTAGATAAGACTAACGACATCGAATTCCCAAGCCGAGGATCGCGAGTTCGAATCTCGTCGTCCGCTCCATACAGTAAACACAAGCCAACAATGGCTTTAACGTAGAGTTTGAGGTATATTTACGATTTATTCGTACGTATGCCTCCTTTTATTGATCCGTACGGAAGCCGTGGGTTTCACGTAGGGTAACGGCTACTGCCTTAACAAACGAAAAAGGCGGTAAAATTAGCGGCAAGTTAACGCCAAAGTGGTTAACACAAAGCGAACAAAATACGTTAGCGCGGTTCGTCCGACAGCACCGAGCGAGGAGGATTTAACCCACGCGATGGAAGAATTGAGTTGGATTTAACGAGCTTATTTGTTAAAATATAATCAAGCATCTCGAAATATGTTACGAAATAATGTAATCAAGTAATTGAAGTTGAAAGACTAACAATTACAAAGGGGAAATGCAAAATGAATGACGAGAAGATTTTAGAAATGTTCGCCCAACTATTGCAGGGGCAAACGGAGATTCGTGGAGAGTTGGGAGAAGTTAAAGAAAAGTTGGGTGTAGTTGAAAACAAATTAGGCGCAGTTGAAAACGAAATCCTCCAATTGTCTACGAAAGTTGAGAATGATAGTGTGGATAAAATTCGCGGATTGTTCGATGCTCGCGGAGTTCAAGACAATGTAAACGAGCGTATAGTTAATTCCCTTGACGGAATTGAAGCAAAATTGCACAAAATTGCATAGTGTTCAAGTCGATGCGTTTAGGACATTAAGGAAAACACGTTAAATAAAGTATAAGCGAAATGGGCGAGGGTGAAAACCTTCGCTCGTTTTTGTTTCACAACCTCGTATAGAAACAATGGTTCTTTTTGTGTTGGTCTCTATAATTAACAGAAAAGTGACTGTGTGTAATATATGGTAATTTAACCAATATGTTTTGAATGTATTTTTCTGTTTAATATGTTAATCTTTATTTGCAGCAAAAAACACCAATATTCTACCTTTTATCTATTTATTCATTCTTATGTTGCTCTAAAAAGTACCCACTGGGCTGAAATAGTATTTTCAGGGAGGGACGCTTCCAGGAAATCCAGTGGAATATTTTTAGATAATGCGCAATGTCTAAAGATTTAACTATTAATTATTAGGAGGTGAGGGACGAATCAAAAGCGTCTCTAGAAGATCTGAGTATAATACATTCAGTTAAAAAGTTTTCTAAATTGAGAGGAGAAATTTACTAGATGAAAAAGACAAAAAAAGCCTTAGCATCTTTAGCTATTGCTGGTATGGCACTTACAATGATTCCTTTTAATGCGTTCGCTAATGGTACAATTCCAACTCGCATAGCAGGTATAACGGCTGAACAAACTGCAGGAGCAATTGCCGATCAAACAGGTTATACAGGCATAGCAATTCTTGCATCCTCAACCTCTTATGGTATGGTTGATGCATTAACCGCTGGACCACTCGCTGCTTCCTTGAAAGCTCCTATTCTATTAACTGGAGCAGGAAACTCACTTAACGCCGATACTAAAGCCGAACTCGCTAAACTCGAAGTTGAAACTGTCTATGTAACTAGTGGAACGGCTGTTATCAAACAAGGAGTTCTAGATGAGTTAACAGGTATGGGCATTGAGGTTATTGCTCTTGGTGGATTTGACCGTGCTGAAACATCCGTCAACATCGCTAAGAAAATGACGGGAGTTACCAAAGTTGCAGTTGCTAATGGCATACCAGACGCACTCTCCATTGCATCAGTAGCTGCCGCTGCTAATCAACCAATTCTCTTAACTAACAAAAATGTGCTTCCTGCTAGCGTAGCCGATTACTTGGCTGCAAATTCTGGCATCACAGCCAGTGATGTTATCGGTGGAACAGGCGTCATCAGTGAGGACGTAAAAGCTGCTCTTCCAGCTGCAACTCGCCACGCTGGAATGACCGCTTACGACACCAATAACCAAGTTATCCAAGACTTTGCCGCTGCCCTTGAGTTTGACAATGTCTATGTCGCAAATGGCGCAACGGCTATTGACGCTCTCGCAGGTGCACCACTTGCAGCACAAACCAAATCGGCTATTGTCCTTACAGATGGAAAAAATGTTCCAGCTGCAGCAGCTTTCACATTCAGCAAATCTTCTGCTAGCAGTGTCGTTACTGCTCTCGGTGGTACAGCTGTTGTTCCAGAAAGTGTACGTGTTGGAGTTGCTACAGGTGATGTCACAAGTGTACCTGGAGAGTTGGCAATTGTATCGGTAAGTGCACTTGACGATAGTAACCGTTTCATAGAAATTACCTTCAGCAAAGCTGTAACTGGACTTCAAGCTTCAGACATCGTTGTTGAAAACGCTGACACTTTAGATCGTTATGGTATTAAAAGCGTACAATTGTCTACTAATGGACTAACTGCAACCGTTGAATTGTATGCAGCGAGTGATGCTACGGAAGTACTTGAATATCTTCAAGATTACAATGTTACAGTAAATGCTAATGGAACAATTCTAAAAGCTACGTTCAACCGTGCATATTCCAATAAAGTTCGTGTACAGGATATTAACGTAGGCGATAAGGAAATAGTTGCTTATGTTGACAAAACTGGTGAAAAACTAACTCTAAAAGTAGATGACATTAATTTTGATTATCAAGCTGCACTGGGTGAACTTGTGCAAGTTTGGTACAATGGTGACAATGAATTAACGAACTATACAATTGCAAGTTCAACTGCAAAGAATGATTCAATTGAAGTTACAAAAGTAAATCAAATCAAACTTCTTTCAGAAAACAAAAAGTATGATACTTCTGAGGAGGATTACACCAACACTAGCAATGACAAATTTGCCTTCTATTTAGATGGTGTAAAAGTAAACATTGCTGACCAACTTAATAAGACGTTTAACTTTGCCAAAGTAGGCTTTGACAAAGCTGGGGACATTGAGTTTGTTAGTGCCTATACTTTGAAAAATGTCTTAATAGTTGATTCTGTTGACGAGGATGAAGTTATTGGAGTTGACGGTTCTGCTTCAGTTGGTTCATTTGACGCATCAGACGCGACTGTTATTAAAGATGGAAAAGTAATTGCTGTTGCTGATCTCAAGAAAGGCGATTTGTTATTCTTTAACGATGACGCAGATAATAAGGACGGCTATGCTGAAGTCTTGAATAACAAAGCAGCGACTGGTGAGATCGATACTGTATATGAAAACTCCATTGAAGTGGGCGGAGAAATCTACGATTTCGATTATGACGCTGAAGTAGCAGCAGACTTCGATTATACGCAAGAAGCAGTTTACATCGATGAAGACGGCGATGTTACTGATGTAGACTCTGATGCAGCAGAAGAGCTTCAAGCTGCTGGGGAAGTAGAGCTTTATACCGACCATGCTGGAAACCTAATCTTTATCAGTGGAGACGTAGTCAATCTTGACAGTAATGAGAAAGTTGCAGTTCTAACTGAAGATATCCTAGGTTATACAACAGCTAGGGATAAAGTAGAGATTGAAGCTTTGACACAAGATGGGGATGAACTTTCCTTCGATATGGATTTAGAAAGCCTTGATACAATTACTGTAGATGGTATCGAACACGATATCAATAACGGTGGTTCAAAAGATTGGACAGCATCTTTAATCCATGAGACGATCGATGGTGTATCGGTTGCTACTGGCATTAACCTAGATGAGAATAATGGTACAGGTACCGTAAATATCATGTTCGATAAAGAGGCTGACGCTGGAAGCCTGGTCAAGTTACACTTGGATGATGAGGGTGATCTTCTAGAACTGGACTTCTTTAGTGGTAATGCACATGCAATTGGCTACGGCACAATTACTGATGATAACAGCATTGAGGCTGGCGACAAGTATCTTAGTGGTTACAAGTTGACATCAAACACGCTTATGTTTGATGCAACTGATGACAGTGTTGATACTGATGCAGATGATATCGTAGTATCTGCTTTCGGCGACTACAATGGTTCTGAAATCACTAACGGAAACTTCATCTATAATGGTGATCTAGAAGTAGTGGCTGTTTGGTACGATGATACTACAGATAGCTCAGATGTCACTTATGAAGAAGCTGTGGTTACTAATGTTCTTCGTAATACTGATGGAGAAGTAGTTAGTGTTACAGTTTACTCTGCTGGTGAAGAGAAAACATTAACAGTAGATAAGGTTGCTAATAGCAGTCTTGCTAAAGGCGATGTTGCAATCCTTGAACTTGATGAAGATAACAATACTTTGGTAAAAGGATTTGCTCCGGCCAGTTCGGATGAGTACGATGCACGTGTAACGACAGGCTTGACTGTTTCTAGCGTTGATGTTGGTAACAAAACAGTTAAGTTTGAAGGGGACACGACTCTTTACAAGCTTGCTGAAGGCGGTTTAGTACTTGATGGTAAAGATAACAATAACATCACTGAGAAATCGTTATCTGATCTTCGTGGCAAGACTAATGTAACTGTTGTTAAGGATGAAAAAGCTGGATCCTTTGTTAAGTTCTTTGTTATAGAGTAATTTACTCTTACAGCGATCAACACAGCAATAGCAGTAGATTAACTGCTCAAGAAGTAACAGATTCAGACAATTGAGCAAAAGAGTCTTTCGCCTTAACAAGGTGAAAGACTCTTTTCGCTAATATTCCCCTATTTAATTTTTGTATTCATTTCGCTCGTTTGCTTCCCGACTAAAGGGTAAAAATGATAAGTAGTAAGAGCCGTCTTGTCATGCTAAAACCCTAAAACCCTACTGATATATTCAGGCAATAAGGTTGATATAAGCAAGAGTAAAGAAAGTAACACTAAGAAAATGGTAAATGCCCAGGAGATGACATTGTAAAACTTAGTATTGACATACTCGCCCATAATACTTTTCTTACTGGCGATTAGCACCATGAAGATGAGAATGGGGGGCAATAGGATTCCATTAACAACTTGGGTTGTCAACATGACATGGTATAAGGACAGACCCGGCCATAAGACGATTGCTGCCCCCAAGACGATAAGGACCGTATAAAGACTAAAGAACACGGGGGCTTCTTTATGGGATTTACTGATCCCATGTTCAAAGCCGAAGGCTTCACATACAGCATATGCGGTACTTAGTGGAAGTACAAAGGCTGCCAACATAGATGCGCCAAGTAACCCAAAGCCAAACAGTAAACTGGCATATTCACCAGCCAAAGGTTTTAACGCGAGGGCAACATCCTTTGCAGTTTCGATGGGGATATTGTTGGCAAAAAGCGTTGCTGCAGTGGAAACAATAATGAAGAAGGCTATGAATCCGGTGAAAAATGTCCCGATCAGTACATCCCAGCGCGTATAGCGATAATCTAAGGCAGTGATTCCCTTATCGACCACAGAAGACTGAACGTAGAACTGTCCCCAAGGGGTGATCGTGGTTCCGATAACTCCGACCACCATTAGCAGAAAGGCAGGGGTGCCTAAGAGGGTGGGAGTAAAAGATTCAACGAGGACTTGAGGCCAGGGGGGTTTGACCATAATCCCAGAGATAACATAGCTAAAAAAGGTTAAGCAGAGGAAAAGGAGGATCTTCTCCATTTTGGCATAATCTGTCTTGATGACAAGCCACCAGATTATAAAGGCCATAATCGGTACGGAGATATATTTACTCACACCAAAAATTTCGAAACTTGTAGCAATTCCGGAAAACTCAGAGGCTGTCGTCCCCAGATTGGCAATCAGGAGGACACTCATAGCAAAAAAAGCCCATTTTACTCCGTAGTTTTCTCGTATTAAGTCAGAAAGTCCTCGGCCAGTTACTGCTCCTGTACGGGCAGAGGTTTCCTGAGCAATGGCTAGAAGCACAGTGGCAATAAGCATGGTGAAGATAAGTGAGTAGCCGTATTTAGCCCCTGCAGCAGCGTAAGTGGCAATTCCGCCAGCGTCATTATCCGCAAAGGCGGTGACCATTCCAGGTCCCATAATGGCAAAAAACAGGGTAAAACGTGCTTTTAAGTTCATTCACTATGCCCTCCTTTCGCTTGGCGACGGCGGGCAATTAAGGTGGAGTAAATTTCCACGCGAGGGCGATCCGGCATTAATAACTCCAATACATCGTCTACTGTGATGATCCCTAAAATTTGATCTTGAGAATTCACGACGGGCACAGCCAGTAAACCGTATTTATGGATGAGATCTGCAACCTTTTCATGATCGTCATAGGGTGAGATCTTTACAAATTTTGTGTGCATCAAGCTTTTTAATGTAGTTTCAGGAGAAGCGATGATCAGCTCTCGTAAGGAAAGAACCCCTTCGAGGGTTTCTTGTTCATCGACTACGTAAAGATAATAAATGGTTTCTGCATCAGGAGCTAATCGTCTTAATTCGTTGATAGCTTGTTCAGCAGTAAGCCAAATTGGTAAACCAATATATTCGGTGGTCATGAGAGAGCCAGCAGTGTCTGCTTCATATTGCATTAATTCTCGAACATCTTCGGCATCATCAGATTCCATTAAGCTTAGAAGTTCTTCGGATTTTTGTGAGGACAATTCGCTTAAAATATCTGCAGCTTCATCTGGAGGCATTTCCTCTAAGATATCAGAAGCCCGTTCCTCATCCATTTGAGTAATCACTTCAACTTGAATATCCAATTCCATTTCGGCTAACGCATCGATTGCCTGTTGGGAATCCAGCGCATCGAGAAAATTTGCCCGTTGTTTATAGTCCATGTTTTCGATAATGTCTGCGATATCTGCAGGATGAAGTTGGCGCATCTGTTCTTTTTCCCGAGTGAGCTGTAGGGCTGAAGTTCGATTTTCTAAAGGTTTAATATACTGACAACCCACAAACTTATTCTCAAGCCGACTCAATAAAAACTCAACCCCTAATCGGCGGAATAAGCCACGTACACCGATATCTACAGCCACTAGAACAAAATAATTATGATCCTCATGGGATACCCAGGACAAAGAGATATCATTTACTCGTACTAATTTTGAGCCCTCTAAGTCAATGATTTGTTTATCTAACAGCCATTTGCCAATAAATGTTTCATCCTCGTGCAGAGGGCATGTCAATATAGGATCAAAAGTAGAATTTAGACGCATTCCATTTTGATCCAAAGAATCTACTAATTCGATGGGAATTAGGTCATGAACCCTTTTGGTATATCGAATGCCTGTAACATGAGGGGAGACACTATCCCAACGCATTGCCATGTCAAGTAATTGGCCAATCCGACGTCCTTTGGCATCTCGAATAGGCTTATTTAGCAATTGACTGAAATAAAATTCTCCTAAAACCTTCAAGTCCTCCATTCAATTTCCTCCTTTCAGCGACGGAGTCTGGCACCTACTGTCAAATTGACTCAGCTCGGTATGAATAATAATTGAATTACACGAATGATAAGGGCCAGAATCCATAAACCCACCTCCTTGATTGTACTGAAACAAAGGACAAATATTGGATAAAATAAAAAGACCTCTATGACAAAATAGAAGGTCTATAAACGAATGTTTGACCTCCCTACTCGTTGAGCTTTAGCACTGCATAGCGTAGAGTTTTCTCAGCCACATTAAGTAAAACCTTATGCCGGCAATACCTGTTCTACCCAATTGGCGTCTCTCGACATTTCTGGGCAGTGGCGTATGTTTATGCAGGAGCCTCACCTAACAGAGATTAATTATTATGGACACTTCATTATATGTATAATCTAGCAAATTCGTCAACGTTTTATGCAAATAATTAATCTCTGTTAGGTCTTATTTCAGGCAATTTTCTTACTCTGCATACCAAATTATAGAACAGAAAATTTTTAAATAAAATGAGCTAAGAAAGGTTGTTTTACGAAGGTTAGCTTTGCCTTACCCCATGCTCGTATGTTATAATCGAGAATGAAAAATGACATGAGAGTTTCGAGAGGAGGGTGTTTGAATGGCAAAACACATTCAGACAATTGTGAAGGCTAACTTAAGTGCTACTGTGAAAACCGGAGGGTGTGGCAAGTGCCAGACCTCTTGTCAATCTGCTTGTAAGACGTCGTGCACGGTTGGAAACCAAGTGTGTGTTAAATAAGGCCTTTCGGCTAAATTTCAACATAGGATCACAGAACCCACCCCGCATCCGGGTTGGGTTCTGTTTCTGTTTTTGTTTATTTTGTCAAAGTTGAGCACATGTGTTTGAACGTCCCTACTCGCCATCCAGGGCTACAGGGGCGTTTGGCCATCCCAATTGCCAGCGCAAGATGAATAGCTAGGATAAGCTTGTTGGTAAAGGTTAGAAAAGAGAGGAACTGGATTGTAATGTTAAACTTATTATATTTTGAGAAATATCCCATTAAGAAAAATGTTCATAGTTATCGCCAAGGGGATTTACACATCGCTCATGACGTTAATTCTGGATCTCTACATGTACTTGATGAGGGCACGTATAATGTACTTAAGGCAATCGAAAAGTTGCAAGAGTTGTCAGAGACTATCAGCATAAAGGGGATCAGCCAGGTCACTAGGCAAGCAGGAAAAACAGTACTCGCAGAAGAACTCTCTGAGATCCTAGAAGAGCTGGAGGAACTCCGCAAGGAAGGTACGCTTTTTTCTGTAGAGGCGGAGGACGTACTACTGACTTACCCAGAAAAACCCATCGTCAAGGCGATTTGCCTCCACGTGGCCCATGACTGCAATTTGCGCTGCGAATATTGTTTTGCAGGGACAGGTGCTTTTGGTGGAAGTAGAACAATGATGAATTTGGAGACGGGTAAAAAGGGGATTGACTTTGTTTTAGAGTCTTCGGGACATAGGGAGCATTGTGAAGTAGATTTCTTCGGGGGCGAACCACTGCTAAATTTCGGGTTGGTTCAGGACTTGGTGGAATACGGTCGAAAGGCCGGGGCTGCCCGAGGTAAAACTATCAAATTCACGCTGACTACGAACGGTGTATTACTGAATGATAAAATACAGGAATTTCTCGAACAAGAGGAGATCAGTGTAGTTTTAAGCTTAGATGGTCGTCCAGATGTACATGACCGAATGAGGCCTTACGCAGATGGTCGAGGAAGTTACGCTAAAGTTACCCCCCTGATCAAACAGTTTGCAACTAAACGACCAGAAAGCTCACCCTATGCCCTAGGGACATATTACTATGTTCGGGGGACGTACACACATTTTAATCTGGATTTTGATCGGGATGTTTTACACATAGCAGATTTAGGGATAAAACAAATTTCTGTGGAACCCGTTGTAGCCAGTCCTAAGGACGCTTACGCTTTTCAAGAAGGAGACCTCGATAAAATATGTGAAGCTTATGATCGCCTTGGTGAGGAGCTGTTATTACGCCGTGCGCAAGCCAGAGATTTCAACTTCTTCCACTTCAACATTGCATTAGATCAGGGACCCTGCATGATTAAACGCCTTTCAGGTTGTGGAGCAGGTCATGAGTATGTGGCGATTTCTCCAGAGGGAGATCTTTATCCCTGTCACCAGTTTGTTGGGCAGGAGGCCTACAAACTGGGGTCACTCTACGACGAAAACCCTCATCATCTTAAGGACGAAGTGGTCAAGAGCTTTCGTTCAGCTCATGTTTATGCTAAGCCGTCATGCCGGGGATGTTGGGCACGCTTTGCCTGTAGTGGTGGGTGTCATGCAGCTAATGTTTCTTTTACCCAAAACTTGACGGATGTTTATACTCTGGGGTGTGAGCTTCAGAAAAAACGTTTGGAAGTGGCGCTTTATGTTAAAATCAAAGGAATTCAGCAAAATACAACTTCATCTCCTGATCGGGATTTCCGATGTTAGGGTTACAGAGTTAACGGAATAAAATTAAGCCAATATAAAATTATCTGCGTATTTTTGCTAAATGAAAAAAGAGATTTGGAATTCGTTTGTGATATTAAAGGTTGGATGGTTTAAGAAGACATGGTACAATAATATTTGGAATTAAATGGCCAAGGAGGCGAATTGTTTGAAGAAAAAATCACAACGTATTTTTGCAGGAGTACTTGCTGTTCTTATTAGTGTTGCAATGGTCGGGTCGGGACTTCTTGTTTTTTTCTTTAAGGGAGATGAGCCATCTTCCGGCTCAAGTGCATCAACGATAACTGCCAATGCCGAAGCAGAATACCAAAACCAAAAGTTGCGCATAGATGCGATGGTTCAGCAGGCCAAGGAAGATCCTGAAAACGTACTATTACAAACTGCGCTAGGAAATGAATATTATGATGCTGCAATAAAGGCCCAAGTGGTTTCACCTACTGAGGTTCAAGATAATTTCAGTAAAGCCGTTGAGGCTTATCAAATGGTATTAAAAACAAATAAAGATCCTAACATCATGGTGGATATGGCAACATCCGCTTTTTACAGCGGGAATTATGATCTAGCAGAAAAGAGTTTTAATGATGCCCTAGTTATTAAACCAGATTTCATGAATGCCTTGATCAACTATGGTATTTTCCTTTCTCAAGCAAAGCAAGATTGGGTTGGAGCCCTTAATCAGTGGCAAAAGGCCCTTCCTTTGGCTCAAAATAGTTCCGATAAAGAGCAGATCCAAGCTATGATTAATCAGGCTCAAAGCAAACTCAAAGCTAATCAGACAACGGATGGAGTGTCAAATCCTATCTTGAAAGATGGAGAGTGAGTTCAACTAAACTTTGGATAGAGTAGAACTCCATCCAAAGTTTAGTTTTCTTTATCTAAATCGTAAGACTCCCACTTCTATAAGTGGGAGTGATACACCTTATTCTGCTTCGGTGGGGGTAGAGTCCCCCACCGAAGACTCGATGTTCAACTTTAGTTGAACGAGTTCACTTACCGGAACGGAGGGGAAAAATTGCATTTTACAACCTTGGCGAGCGGAAGTTCCGGAAACGCAATTCTTGTTGGAGAGGACAATAGACATTTACTTGTGGATTGCGGAATCAGTGGAAAAAGCCTATTACATAACCTCTCCCAAATAAACCTATCATGCGCAGAAATTGAAGGAATTGTTGTTACGCATGAACATATAGATCATATCCGTGGAGTGGGTATACTAGCTCGGAAATTAAAAATACCAATTTATGCCACAGCTGGGCTTTGGGAGGTTATGAGTGATTCCTTAGGAAAGATTGCGGAAAATCAACGCGTTGAAGTTCAAGAGTCCTTTTCTTGTGCAGGCCTCGATGTCCTGCTTTACCCTACATCTCATGATAGTCGAGAAAGTTACGGACTTAAGGTCTCACGGCCCAAGCAGAAGGACAAGAGGAGCTTGGCAGTTGGAATTGCTACAGACAGTGGTATGATTACTGAAGACATGCATCGACATTTGCAAGGGTGTGATGCTTTTGTCGTTGAGGCGAATTACGATGATAAAAGCTTACAGAATGGGCCATATCCGGCGTATCTGAAAAGACGGATCAGGGGACAATATGGGCATTTAGAAAATAAGCAATTGGCCGAAGGACTTTTAGAGTGGATTAAAGAAAACACCCAACGAGTTATGTTAGCCCATCTAAGTAAAGAGAACAATACGCCGGAAATCGCCTTGTCTACGGTTTTGCATATTCTTCGAGACTCCAAGCGATCAAGAGAGTACTCTGATGTCCCTGTGCATGTTGCTCCACGGTATTCCCCGCATGAATTGATTATGTTAATGGAATAATAGGCAGAGGAGGTAAGTCATGGACTACTATAAAGATAACAATTATTCGCGGAGAGGTCCGGGCTTTTTTTTAACGGTTGTAGTTGCTTTAATCAGTGCCTTGCTAGGAGGAATTATCGCCATAGCACTGGTTCCATCTGTGTACGGGAATAAGCAGCCGACACCCTCAAGCCAAGTGGTTTTAAATGAAGGACCAACTACTCCATCTGTTCAAACAGACGGGGTCACAAATTTCCCGGTTACTGAGATTGCTAAAGCGACTGGCCCGGCAGTTGTGGGGATTGCTAATTTTCAATCCCGAGGAGCTTTTTTCGGGGGGAGCGGTACTACTGAAGTTGGAAGTGGCTCGGGCTTTATCATTGATGCAAAAAATGGCTTCATTGTCACCAACAATCATGTGATTGCTGGGGCAGAAAAGATTATTGTAAGTCTGGCCGATGGCCGAAATCTTGATGCAAAACTAGTCGGTGGTGATGAGCGTACTGACTTAGCAGTGGTTCAGATTTCAGATACAAAAGACTTGGTAGCTACGCGACAGGGGGATTCTTCAAAGCTCCAAGTTGGTGAACCGGTGGTTGCCATCGGGAACCCCGGCGGACAGGAATTTGCTCGTTCCGTGACTACGGGTGTTGTTTCAGCAACAAATCGCATATTAAATATTCCGGGAGAAGCAAGTTTTAACCTCATCCAAACAGATGCCGCCATAAACCCTGGAAACAGCGGTGGGCCACTTGTGAATTTCCAAGGTCAAGTGATCGGTATAAATTCTGCTAAGAATCAGGAACCAGGGTTTGAAGGAATGGGTTTCGCTATTCCAATAACAGATGCCTTACCGACGATTAAACAATTAATTGAAAAAGGGTATGCTAGCCATCCCGGACTTAACGTCCAAATCGATCCCCGATACACTGCTGAATATGCCAGTCAACGAGGCTGGCCGGAAGGTGCGTATGTTTCCAAAGTCACGCCCGGCGGGCCGGCAGATAAAGCAGGAATTCGTCCAGGAGATGTTTTAACAAAGATTAATGGAATTGCAATTAAGAGTTCCCTAGAATTAACCCATCAGTTGTTGAAGCACAAACCAGGTGATACAGTTTCAGTAACAGTTTTCCGTGATAACAAGACAGTGGATGTTTCATTAGTGCTTACGGAAATCAAGTCAATATAAGCAGAAAGAATTCATTTCATTCATCAGTGGAGCCGCGAAGCGGTATGGGAGGCTTATTAGACCAAGCCATAGTCAGTAATAGCCTTGACCAGCTCCAGGAAACACGAGTAGTCATTGCGCATCGGCTGAGCACTATCATAAAACTGTAATAAAATTATTGTGAGATCAGGGAAAGATCGTGGAGAGTGGGACTTACCAAGAGCTTATGGACAATAACCGGATTTTTGCTGACTTAGCTAAGAGGCAGCTTGTTTAGAGTTTCTGAATTTCAGCGTGTATTTAGAAATACAGTAATATTAGAGCAAGGGTAAAATTGGTAGATGCAGGATCATTTAGAGAGAAAGGTTGATAATGGATGGAACACAAATCCTCCTCGAATTTTCTTAAAAATATTATTAACGAAGACTTGAAGTCAGGCAAGGCAGATCATATTATCACGCGGTTTCCTCCGGAGCCCAACGGCTATTTACATATTGGTCATGCTAAATCTATTATTATAAACTTTGAGCTGGCGGATGAATTTAAGGGTAAGACCCATCTGCGCTTTGATGACACAAATCCGGCCAAGGAGGACAGGGAATATGTAGAATCGATCAAGGAAGATGTTTTATGGCTAGGATATGAATGGGATAACTTGTTCTTTGCCTCAGATTACTTTGAGGAAATGTATAATCGAGCAGTATTACTGATTAAGAAAGGTAAAGCCTACGCTTGTGATTCTACAGCAGAGGAAATTCGGAAAATGCGCGGATCACTAACTGAGGTAGGGCAAAGTAGCCCTTACCGTGATCGGTCAGTTGAAGAAAACCTGGGGTTATTTGAGCGCATGCGTCAAGGGGAATTCAAAGACGGACAAAAGGTCTTGCGCGCTAAAATAGATATGGCTTCACCCAACATCAATATGCGCGACCCTGTCCTATACAGGATTGCTCATGCAACCCACCATAATACAGGAGACAAGTGGTGTATCTATCCAATGTATGATTTTGCTCATCCGTTGGAAGACGCAATCGAAGGGGTCACACACTCATTTTGTACGTTGGAATTCGAAGACCATCGCCCTTTGTATGATTGGGTCATTAAAGAATGCGAAATGGAGAAGGTTCCTCATCAATATGAATTTGCTCGTTTAAATATCACGAATACCGTCATGAGTAAGCGTAAGCTTAAGCAACTGGTTGATGAGCAGGTCGTGGATGGTTGGGATGATCCGCGGATGCCTACCATCTCAGGACTAAGGCGCAGAGGGTATACGGCAGAGGCAATTCGTAATTTCGCTCGCGAAATCGGGGTGGCCAGAGCCGATAGCGTTGTGGATAGCAAAATGCTTGAACATTTTATCAGGGAAGACTTAAAGCTTAAGGCACCAAGAACGATGGCAGTTCTCGAGCCACTTAAGGTAGTTATCACAAATTACCCAGAAGATCAGGTGGAGATGTTAGAGGCTGAAAACAACTCGGATAATCCAGAAATGGGTACCCGAAAAATTCCTTTTTCACGCGAAGTATATATTGAGCAAGACGATTTTATGGAAAATCCACCTGCAAAGTATCACAGGCTTTTCCCTGGAAATGAAGTTCGCTTGAAAAATGCCTATTTTATTAAATGTAATAACATAGTAAAGGACGAGAGCGGGAAAGTCATCGAACTGCATTGTACGTATGATCCGGAAACCAAGAGCGGATCAGGCTTCACGGGAAGAAAAGTTAAAGGGACGATCCACTGGGTGGATGCTGCACAAGCTGTACCTGCAAAGTTTAGATTATATGAGCCTTTGATTTTAGATCAAGACGAGGAGAATGAGACCTCGTTTCTGGATCACATTAATCCTAAGTCTTTAGAGATCGTTCAAGGCTTCGTCGAGCCAAATATTAAAGGATCGAAGCCCCAGGATAAGTTTCAATTTTTCAGACATGGCTACTTTAATGTCGATCCCTTGAATTCAACCCAAGATCTGCAGGTCTTTAACAGGATTGTGTCTTTGAAGAGTTCCTTTCAATTAATTAAATAAAATGACTTTAAAAGTAAAATTTCCTTCCCTAGCCATCGTTAGCTAAGGAGTGCAATTATTGAAGTAGAAAAACAATAAGCCAAACAAATAAATTTATACTAAAGCAGCAGTTAAATGCAATATAGGTTAAGGAGACTGCTGCTTTCATTCTCAATAGAAAATAAAAGTGCGTGATGAGGGATGTCGTTGTTAGATGTTTTTAGTATTGGAAAGATAGCGTTTATAGTGGTGTTAATGATTTTGGTAATGAGGGATTATAAAGCGAAGAATTATATTACTATTCCTAGCCATTTAATTATGATCTTCTTTCTTTCACTATCAATAATTTATAAATTTGTACCAAAAAGTCTTGAAATGGCATTTATATATTCGTCATTTATAGTAGGTATTATTGCTAGTTTACTAATTTCTAGATTCTACGGAAAAAGAAATGATAAACTAAGGTATTGGTTTTATCTGATTTTTGCAATTTCACAATTCATTTTTTTAATAGCCTTAGGATTAGTTGGAATTATTGGATAATATGGTAAGAAAGGGCTGTCTCAAAATGATGTCTACGGCATCACGAAGAGGCAGCCCCTCATCAAAGTGTCAGGGGGACGGGGTTATTGACACCATTTTAATGGTGTCAATAACCCCGTCCCCCTGACACTCTCCCGTCCCCAACACCCCCCTTACATCTATGGTTTTACTAAATTATTCTTCAAATGAACCAAAAAATCTTGAACATTGGTTACCAAAGTAGTCACCTCTAATGACCCCCGGTCCCTAAGCTTATTTACGGCAAATTCGGCGATGTCAACACAGTAAATATAAACGGGGCGAATCTTACCGTTTTTTCGTGTGTAAGCCGGGGTCATATTCCCTGCTGCAATGGTATGAAGCTGTGTGGCAAGACAGATGAGCGTTGTGGCTTTGCGGGTGTGCTTGCGCATTTCATCTTGAGCTTGATAAACATCCGCTATGACTGATGGGAGTGGGCCATCGTCGCGAATGGAACCGGCAAGGACCAAAGGGACATTATTTGTGAGGGCAGCATAAACAACGCCCTCTTGAATAGCTTCCTTTTCTAGGAGTATCTCAAGGGAACCTGCATTCCGGGCCTTATTAATGAGATCTAAATGATGATAATGAGCATTGAGTGGGGATTGTTGGTTATAGGTATTTTGGCCTAAAGCGGTTCCAAACAATGCGGCTTCAAGGTCATGGGTTGCCATTGCATTACCTGCAAGGATAGCATGGGCATAACCACTAGAAATTAAGGTAGAAAGAGCTTGCCTGGAATCGTAGTCAAAGATAACAGCTGGGCCTAAGACCCAGACGATATAGCCATTATCCCTTTCATGTTTTAAGAGATTATAGAGTTGGTCGTAGTCCATAGAATAAGCGGTTTCTCTGGAACGACCGGAACGAAAAGCAAATAAATCTGAATTGATATCGTTAGAGCTAAAGCCTTTAGCATATACGTAGATCCCTTCATGGCCACCTTCTGTTCGATTGACAATTACTCTATCTCCAACTTTCAAATTTCTGAATTCTACAACCTGAATGGTTCCGTCTGTTCTTAGGACTGGTACGCCATCCATTCGACTTTCGCTAGCTAAAATCCATTCGCCTTTAACTTTAAAATACTCCGGATATATTGAGAGACCATGATAGTTCTCTGGTGCGACCCCATCGATTTCTACGACTACAATGCGGGCATCCGGTGCGGAGACAAAAGGTTCTTGGTCAAAATTAGGTGGCTTATATTTCGGCAATTGAAAGTTCATCCATCGTCCTCCTTACAAAGGTTTCGCTTATTTTACCCAAAATATGAAAAATAAAGTTAAACTTTTATAATATTAAAAATTAAAAAAAGTAGAGGCCGGGATTTCCGGCCTCTACTTTTAACAGATTTTAAATTAAAACGGCACCTTTGTTTGCGGAAGTCACTAATTTGGCATACCGAGCAAGATAACCAGATTTGACTCTGGGCTCGGGTTTTACCCAAGCCTGACGGCGTTTTTCCAGGTCTTCGTCTGAAACCAGCAATTGCAGGGACCGGTTGGGGATGTTGATTGAGATGAGGTCACCATTTTCCACGAGGGAGATAGGACCACCTTCCATAGCTTCAGGAGAGATATGCCCGATACATGCCCCACGAGTGGCGCCACTGAAACGACCATCTGTGAGCAGAGCAACTTTTAAACCCATGCCTGTAATGATGGCGGTCGGGTTAAGCATCTCTTTCATACCTGGTCCACCTTTAGGCCCTTCATAGCGAATGACTACGACTTCTCCATCATGGATCTGTTTGTTTAACAGAGCTTCAAGTACCTCATCTTCAGAGTTAAATACGTTGGCTGGTCCTTCAAATACAAGCATATCGCTTTCAACAGCGCTTTCTTTAACGATGGCCGTATCCGGTGCTAAATTTCCGGAAAGTACAGCAATGCCTCCCGTCTTGCGATAAGGGTTTTCGATTGAGCGAATGACATCTGGGCGAGTCGTCTGGGCTTTATCTAAACGATCTCCGAGTGGACCATCAACGGTTAAAGCGTCAGTATGCAAGATGCCCGCTTTGTTGAGTTCTTTCATTACGGCACTAAGGCCGCCAGCTTCGTTAAGGTCTTGAAGGTGGTGTGTACCACCAGGGCTTAATTTAGTGATATAAGGAGTTTTCGCACTGATGGTATCAAAGAGGGTAAGAGGAAGTTCGAAACCCGCAGCATGGGCAATTGCGGTGAGATGCAAAACTGTGTTTGAGGACCCTCCGATCCCCATGTCAACGGCAATAGCATTTTCAAAGGATTTCTGTGATAGGATGTCCAGTGCTTTAATATCTTTTTTAACGAGATCAACGATTAAGGCCCCAGAGCGTTTTGCTAACATTTTGCGCGCGCCTGAATTGGCTGCAGGAATCGTTCCGTTGCCTGGTAGGGCAAGACCGAGAACCTCTGTTAAGCAGTTCATAGTATTGGCGGTAAATAGTCCTGCGCAAGAGCCATAGCCAGGGCAAGCGGATTTCTCCATGATGTCGAGCTCCTCGGCGCTAATCTTTCCACTTTCAAATTGACCAGCTGCTTCAAAAATTTGGCTGACACTGATATCTTTTCCTTGATACCGTCCAGCAAGCATAGGTCCTCCACTGACGACAATACAGGGAATATTGAGCCGAGCGGCAGCCATTAGCATGCCTGGTACGATTTTATCGCAGTTGGGAATCAAGACCAGCCCGTCCAAGGCATGTGCTTGGGCTAGAGCTTCTATCGAATCTGCGATAAGCTCACGACTAGGCAGAGAAAAGTTCATGCCTTTATGACCCATGGCAATACCGTCACAAATCCCGATGGCAGGGATTTCCATGGGAGTCCCGCCCCCTGCAGATACCCCTAGTTTGGCGGCTTGGGCTAAATCCTTAAGATGCCCATGACCAGGGATTATTTCATTAAAAGCATTAACAACCCCGATAAGGGGTTTTTGCAAATCTTCCGGTGTATAGCCCATTGCATAGAAAAGGGCGCGATGAGCTGCCTTGGTTGAGCCCTTTTTAACAATATCACTGCGCAATATAATTCCTCCCCGTTATCCGGCGCTCTTAATTATGAGTAGGATCTAAATCCATCTCTTCGTAGGCGTAGTTAAAAAGCGTCGTGTTTATAATTATTATAGTACATGGAAAATACCTGTCAAGTTGACTTAAGAAATCAAAGGTAGCTGATAGGTAATAAGAACTATAATGAAAATTAAAACTAATTGTAATTAAGGTCATTTTCTAAGGTATCATTAAAATATTTTTGCCAAACATCAAATAGTTGCTGGCATAACTTTGTAAATAAATTGAAAAATTGTTACATTTTAAGGATGGACTCGTGTACCTAACTTTCCGATAATATAGGCAATAGACTTTCCTAAAAAGACTCGGCATGTAAGAAAGCAAGTTTTATCACAATTAAAGGAGGAAAAGAATGAAAAACAAAAATTTCCTGGTACTTTTTTTAATTTGTCTCATGCTTTCTTTGCCGACCACTGCTCAAGCATCACTCGGGGATGTTTTACTTAAGGTAAGCTCCAGGGGTACGGACGTTGTGGAATTACAGACAAAACTTAATTATTTAGGCTTTAACGTAGGAAAAGCGGATGGCATCTATGGAAGCGTAACCAAACAGGGCGTAATGACCTTTCAAAAAGCACATAGTCTTACAGTCGATGGAATCGTTGGTCCCAATACGGCAAAGTCACTAAATTCGATTTACTCAGGAGAACTGCGCCAGAACATCCTGAGCACTGCAAAAAAATACCTTGGAGTTAAGTATCAATGGGGAGGGTCCACACCTGTAACTGGTTTTGACTGTTCCGGATTTGTGTCTTATGTGTTTAAGCAGAATGGAATTACGTTGCCGCGGGTTTCACGTGATCAATTTACAGTAGGGACCAAGGTCTCTTTTGAAAATCTTCAACCAGGAGATTTAGTGTTTTTCTCATTTACCGGAAATGGTATCGTAAATCATGTCGGAATTTATCTTGGCGGGGGACAATTTATTAATGCTTCGTCGTCTAAAGGGGTTACAGTTTATACGATTGGACCTTACTGGAAATCCGTTTATGTTGGGGCTCGGCGAGTAATTTAAACTAAAGTAGAGTTGTCCATATTTTAGAAGCCCGAGAGTTAACGGGCTTTTTTTCTTTATTAATTCCGAAACACCCACTTCTTCAAGTGGGTGTTCCTTATTCTACTTCGGTGGGGATAGACTCCCCCACCGAAGTCTCGATGTTCAACTTTAGTTGAACGAGTTTACAGAAGACCTTAGGAAGAGTTTAAAGCTCCGTCGAAATCTTACCTAACTGTGCCTTGGTTACTGAGATTAAATCAATGGGGTTGAGGAAAATCTGAAGTCCGCGTAAACCTGCGCTAATAGCAACTTTATCAAGCTTTGTAACGGCTGAGTCAATAAAAACGGAATAGTTCTTCTTCATTCCGATGGGAGAAACACCGCCGCGTATATAACCAGTGAGCGGTTGAACTTCCTTAAGAGAAACAACCTCAACTTTCTTATTTCCGCTAAGTGTAGCTAACCCTTTGAGTTGAAGTTCATGATCTCCTTGGATACAAGCTACAATGACCCCTGTTTTATCCCCACGGGTAACTAAAGTCTTGTAGACTTGATCGATGGTTAAACCAACTTTTTGAGCAACAGAAACGGCAGATAAATCAGATTCATCGACGGCGTATTCTATAAATATATAGGGTATTCTAGCCTTATCAAGAATACGAGCCGCGTTAGTTTTATGAGACATGTCCTCTTCCACTCCTTTTAACTTGATAGAAATAATTACTTATAATTTCTGTTCACTGTTGTTGACAGGCGATCATCTGCTTTTCTTTTAAGAAGGATATCCCTATAATAGAAGTTATAGTCTAGGAAGCTTGTTGAGGTCTGTTTGACTTAAGAAGTTTATGTTGATTGAGAGGAGGTTGTAACAGCTTTGAAACAATTGAAGATTCTTATATTCTCCGCATCGTTTGGAAACGGACATTTGCGGGCGGCCGAAGCTGTCATCGAAGGTATACGTATTCAAGAACCTTTAGCAAAAATTATTCACCTCGATTTTGGGGATTTTTTGAGTAAATCAATTAATACGATGATTAAAAATATTTATGGCGAAATTATTAATCACATCCCAAAACTTTGGGGAAGATTCTATTATAAAACATCTATGGTTCAGCCCCGATCGATGAGTCAACGTTTTCTAAATAAACTAGGACAAAATCAATTTCTTAAGTATATTCATGTCTTTGAACCGGATTTCATCCTATGTACTTATCCAACTGTTTCTTCGATTTTAGCCCAACTAAGATACGAAAATGTTCTGAAGGTTCCTGTCATTACTATAATCACGGATTATACAGTTCACAGTCATTGGGTTCATCCGAGTGTTGATCGCTATATTGTGGCCTGTACTGAGGTTAAGGATAGTTTATTATCATGGGGAATCGAAGGGCCACGTATTCATGTGACAGGGATACCAGTGAGCCCGAAATTCGAAGAGGTAATGGACCGAGGGGACATTCTTTCTAAGTTAGGCCTAAAGTTAGATCTCCCCACCTTTTTAGTGATGGGAGGGTCGTATGGAGTTTTGAAAAGTGCGAATAGAATCTGTAAAAAACTCGCAAATTCTTCAGTCCCAGTCCAGGCTATTATTGTGTGTGGGAAAAATAGAAAATTGTATTATTCATTGAATGAAGTGATCGCTCAGGCTCGTAACCCTATGGTAAGGTTAGAGTATGTTCATAATGTAGAGGAATTGATGTCAGTTTCCGATTTGATTATCACTAAAGCAGGCGGTTTAACAGTTTCTGAGGCGCTAACAAAGCACTTGCCCCTTGTTATCTACAAGCCGATACCTGGCCAAGAAGAAGAAAACGCACACTTTGTGCAAAGGATAGGCGCTGGAATCGTCGCTCAGACCGAAGCGGAATTGGGTCAGCTTTTAAACCACTATTTAAGGCATCCTGAGGATGTTGAGAACATGCGAAAAAAAGCATCCGTAGCAATACCTGGTCATTCCACCGAACGTGCTGTGGAAGAGATACTAATGTTATATAGAAAACTTGGCTAGGGCCCACGACGAAGACACTGTCTTCGCACGTATTAGTCATTCTGTCAGCCTTCAGGCGCTGGTCAAGACTCGAACAAGGATGTTCGAGTAGAACACCGCCATGGATGGCAAGGTGTCGTGATGGCCGAGTATCCCTGTAGCCATTTCTGGCTTTATACTTCAGAAATCAGGTGAGTACCTTATAGATTTAAGATATGGGGTTAAACTGAGATTAGGGAAAATTTATAAATAACGTGACCTTTAAAAGATAATTAGAAGAATATTGACATGTGATCATTATGATCATATAATATGATTACAAATACTCGATATGGTACTAAAGGAAAAATTAATAATTAACATAAGTAGGTAAGAATATGAATTTAAAGCATTTACAAGCGATTCGCAATGTGCTGAATGATTTAGAACCAAAGCAGAAAGCACTTCCTTATCTAGAATTAGATTCTATGATGCTTGCACAGGTTGTTGAAGTGGCTCAGCGGGTTAGTCAGAATGATATTAAGCCCACTCACGTACAGAATTGGGTTAGACGTAAGTATCTTCCCCATCCGCTGAAGAAAAAATATAATCGTGAACAAGTCGCTAATGTTCTTCTTATTAATGATTTGCGCAATATCTTATCGCTTGAAGAGGTTTCGCATTTGTTAGGTTATGTTAATGAAAGCCTTTTAGATACGTCGGATGACCGAATTAATCCTACCAAACTTTATAGATACTACAGCGAAATTTTTGATTGGTCTCAGATGGACTGGGAAAAATCCCTTCAAGGCCTAGAAAAGGAAGTTGAGGAAAGGCTTGCTGAAGAAGAGATGCTAGAGGAGGACCGGGAGAAGGTTGCGACTACGCTTGTCATTCTGAATTTATTGGCAAGAGCCAATTTATATAAACAAATTGCTAAACGGTGGTTAAACAGTCTAGAGACTGAACTATAAGAACATTAAGAAGAGAGTATGTTTAACTTAAAGAATGGAGGAGAGAACCATGTCGCAGGGTGTTATTATTACGTTAATAATAGTAGGTATTGCTCTGTTGGCAATTGAGGTGTTCGTCATACCTGGTTTTGGAGTTAGCGGAATTCTAGGGATGGCTTCCTTAATTACTGGAATCTTTTTAGTGACTGATTCGTTGCTAGAAGGGTTGATTTTTACTGCTGGGGCATTGATTGTCTTGGGCATTATCATCTACTTGAGTTTTCGTTTACCAAGGACGCGGCGCTTATGGAAGAGATTTTCTTTAAGCACACGCCAAACATCTAAGGGGGGATATGTCGCCCCTAAACCCCAATATGAAATGTATTTGGGGCAAGTAGGAATATCTCTTACTCAATTACGCCCGGCCGGGACAGGTAATTTTGATGGCGTAAATTTAGATGTCGTAACGGAAGGAGGGTTTATCGGACTCGGGACCGCAATTAAAATAATTGGGGTTGAGGGAACCCGGATCATTGTTAGGGAAGAAAAATTATAAGGAGGTGGAGCTCGGTCGCGACCGGGCAATAAATGGAACCATTATTTGTAACCCTTGCTCTGTTTTTCCTAGGTTTTGTAATCTTAAGTGTGATTCTAACTTTTATCCCTGTTGGACTCTGGATTTCGGCTTTAGCCGCAGGGGTTAACGTGGGGATTTTCAACTTGATTGGTATGCGTTTACGCCGAGTGGTCCCATCAAAAATCGTCAATCCTTTGATTAAGGGACATAAAGCCGGTTTGCCAATTACGACAGACCAGCTTGAGGCTCACTACCTGGCAGGCGGGAATGTCGATAGGGTAGTTAACGCCTTGATTGCCGCTGAACGTGCAGCAATTCCACTTCAGTTTGAACGGGCAGCTGCTATTGATTTGGCAGGCCGAGATGTTCTTCAAGCCGTCCAAATGTCGGTTAACCCGAAAGTCATAGAGACTCCAGTTGTTTCTGCCGTGGCGCAAAACGGAATTGAGCTTAGGGTTAAAGCCAAGGTTACTGTCCGAGCTAATATTGATCGACTTGTCGGTGGGGCCGGTGAAGAAACAATTATTGCCCGCGTTGGAGAAGGAATTGTAACGAGTATTGGGTCTTCAGAATCCCATAAAGCTGTCTTGGAAAAGCCAGAGCAGATTTCTCAAACAGTGTTAGCCAAAGGGTTGGATGCGGGGACTGCATTCGAAATTTTATCCATTGATATGGCGGATGTCGATGTCGGTAAAAACATCGGAGCTCAGCTTCAGATGGATCAAGCTGAAGCTGATAAGCGTATTGCCCAAGCTAAGGCAGAGGAACGACGCGCGATGGCCGTTGCTAAAGAACAAGAAATGAAAGCATCGGTTGAAGAGATGCGGGCAAAGGTTGTCGAAGCAGAAGCTGAAGTTCCTAGAGCTATGGCGCAGGCTTTACGGGAGGGCAAACTGGGCGTTATGGATTATTACAACATGCAAAATATTATATCAGATACCCAGATGAGAGAAAACATTGCTCAGACGGGTAAAACGGAATCATTCAATGATAGCACAACGAAGAAGTAGGTGAAATCATGTCGGTCTTCACGGTTGTAATTATCATTTGGGTTATCTATCAATTGGGCGCTTCACTTATGAAGAAGGGCAAGCGACAAATACCGGGAAATTTTACTGGCCCACTTAAATTTCCGAATGGCCGCTCAATAAGAGCGGATCTTCAGGACATGCCCCAAAGATCCTGGAGGGAACAGATGCAACAGGCGTTGGAAAATACTTCTCGCCAAATGGAAGAGTGGACAGTTCATGGAGAATCTTTGGAATCAGCTCAACCAAAGGGCTTCATGGACGATTATGTTCAAACCGAAGGAACACAAGGAATCGAGGGTACTCAAGGAGTCGAAGGAACCCAAGGAATTGAGGGAACTAGTACCTACGAAGAGACTAATAGAGTAGAATTATATCGTGTTGCAGAGGGAGATACAGTTGAAGGAATTCCAAAAGGTACCCAAGCAATGAGTGGTATTAATCTTTACATGACGAAAAGGGAACTAGTCCAAGGGGTTGTTTGGGCGGAAGTTCTGGGGAAACCAAGAGCATTGCATTCTTTCAGGGGACCTCGAGCCTAAGGTAATTTTAAATCAATATGGATTACAAGGTTGGGAATTAGTAGATAGAAGTTTATCTAGTTCTAAATTAAAAGGATTTTGCAAGAGAAGTCTATCCTGATTCACGTTTGTATTACAAAAAGTTAATCTAGTACGAGTATGCCACAGGGGCTAACCCCTGTGGTTTTTTTGTAGTCAGAACCCTATGCCGCTGTGCGGCATCACTAATAAATGAAGTGAATTCTTATTTCAGGTAGCAAGTATGAACTTTCTGGTGAGCAAAAAGATAAAAGGTATTATTTTTGGATTAATTAGGGTAATGTTGGATAATTTCTTCAGAACTTTGCCACACTAAAGACGATAAAATAAGTGAGGTGAGGGTATGAAGGTACATATTAGACCTTGGGTAATAGTTACCGCCATCGGATTGATACTCAGTATAGCTCTGTCAGGGTTTGCCTATGCTGCTTTAGGTGATCGTTTACTAGGTAGAGGGAGTAAAGGTCCTGAAGTAACTCAGTTACAGAAAAAACTGGTCCAGTTGGGTTATGTCGTCGGGACGGTTGATGGGAAGTTCGGATCAAAAACTGAAGCGGCGATTCGTCGCTTTCAAAAGGAACGCGGGCTAAGAGTGGATGGATTAGCTGGAACACAAACTATCAAGGAATTAAAGCTTCTTACGGGGCAGAGTACAAATGCTTCAGGAAAGGCTGTTGGTTATAAAAATATCGACACAAATCTTTTAGCTCGCGCTGTTAATGCAGAGGCAAGAGGAGAACCCTACGTTGGGCAAGTCGCGGTGGCGGCTGTGATTCTAAATCGAATTACGGATCCAGCATTCCCTAAAACAATTGCAGATATTGTCTATCAGCCTAGAGCTTTTTCAAGTGTTGATGATGGTCAAATTAACTTGCAGCCTTCGTCATCTGCAATTCGTGCTGCTCAAGAAGCTATAAACGGCTCAGATCCCTCTGGCGGAGCAGTCTTCTTCTTTAATCCGGCGAAAACTTCAAATAAATATATTTGGTCGCGACCACAGATTAAGAAAATTGGAAATCATATGTTTACGAAGTAGGGGGACAAGCATGCACAGAAAATTATGGATCGGTGCTTTAGCACTAGCCTTGTTAATCTCATTGGGTTGGGGCTGGAATGAATATCGTCTAGCGGGTGAATATCGTCTTGCTGCAGAAAATAATAACCGCCGGGCATTAAACGATTTTGCAAGTCATCTTGATCAGTTGGAGACAGATATGGCTAAAGGAAACGTCGCTAGTAATCCGTCGCAAAAAATTTTTTACTTAAGTCAAGTCTCAAGCAAGAGTGACGTAGCACTCAAGGACTTCGCACAAATCCCGGCCCAGCAAACGGGACTTAGTTATATTGGACAGTTTTTAGCCCAGTCCGGTGATTTTGCTCGGACCTTGGCGCAAAGAATTGCTGGCGGAGGAACGATTTCTTTAGAAGAGGAAAAGACCCTTAGAGATATGCATGAACGTCTCATGCCAGTTAATCAACAGGTTCAAGAATTGGTCATTAGAATGGATACGGAAAAGTTAGTCTGGACAGATCCTGATCCAACCTTACGGCAACGACTCGGGTTAGGTACTCAAGTTGCTGAAGCAGCTGCAGATGGGTCAGAAGCCCCTTCGAAATCCGTCCGTTCTGGCTTGGATCAGTTGGATGCGAGCCTGCAAAAGCTTCCGCCGTTTTCGTATACTGGAGAGTACTCTACCCGAGTTGTTCCAAAGCCGTTAGGTCTCCCGGCGGGCAATGTCACACGAGATCAGTCACTAGAAAAGGCACGAAATTTCTTGAACAAAACGGGCAATACCAATGTGACTCCAGAATTTGCAGGAGAATCGCAGGGAGCACTGGGAGGTTTTATATGGAAGTTCGAAGAAGCCTATTTAGAAGTTAGCAGCCAAGGTGGTGTTGTTACGCTCTACCGTGATCAACGTTCTATTGAACCTCGGACTCTAAGTGTTGAAGAAGCCACAAAAAAGGCCAAGGCGGTTTTACAAACCTTAGGCTGGCAACTGGTGATAACTTCAAGTGAGGATTTTGGAGCTTATGTTCAATTTGATGCCGTAGAGGAAAAGGATGGGGTAAGGATTTACCCAGATAAAGTACGATTGATGATCGCTTTAGACAACGGCCAGCTTGTCGGTTTCGATGCAGTACCGTATTATGCATTTCATCATTCACGAGCTTTTCCGGTCGAAATAACAATGGCTCAAGCAGTACGCAAGTTGCGTCCAAATTTCCAGGTCCTAGAGAGTCGTTTAGCCGTTATTGCTAAAAGTGGAAACCAAGAAGTTTATAGTTATGAATTCCGTGGTCGATATCAAGGAGAGGAATATCTCATATACCTAAATGCTACCACGGGGGCAGAAGAGAAAATCCAACGAATTATTAAGACGCCGCGAGGAGAATTTCTTAAATAAAAATGAAAAGATAACTGTACTACTCTGTATATACTCACAGGTTAGCATGGAATAAGCGAGAGGGAAGTATCCCTCTCGCTCTTAAATATGAAAAGAAGAAAATAATCAAGAGCAAAAAAGGAATTTGTTCGAGATAACGAGAATAGGCACTTATGCGTTATAAAATCTTTTTTGATGCTAACAGATACAATACCCTTACTTCTTTAATGCCAGTGAAATATGATGTGGACCTTGTGTGAGTTTGTTAATATGACCTTTGGTCCAGATATAGAATTTAGTCTGTTTGCAACACAGTTGGGATATACTGAACCTGAGGGAATATCAGATTTGCGGCGGGAAGTCTCGCGTTTTTACGTCAAAGACGAAAAATAGCTCCCTAACGTTAGTCTAAACCCCCGTCGACCCTAGCCAGAGGAAGTTTTTTTGCTTAGAGAACACGATTAGTGGAATTGCGTCAATGAGCGCAGTTGATCAGGAGTAAAAGGAACTCAACAGACTTGTCCAATAAATGGCAGTAGCGACGCAAATGCGACGGCACAGGGCGTGGCGCTGACCCACAACGAACACTTATCGCCGTAGGATGCAAATGAACTGACTCTTGAAAGGAGCAACCCATGCGAAAGAAAGCGACCATTCATATCCACGGAAAGCAAAGATACCCTGAAGGGCACGAAGACCAGCAGGAATTAATCACGGAAGGTATTTTTTATGAAAAAAATGGTGCTTTTTATATAGTATATATAGAATCAGGAAATGACAGCAGGGAACATGAAAAAGTGACCACTTTTTTAAGCATTAAGGAAGGGGCCGTTGCCCTAAATCGCAAGGGTGCAGTCGATTTATCGCAAGAGTATAGAAAGGGTATACTTAACCGTAGTGTTTACACTACTTGTCATGGAAAGATCTGGCTGAGCGTTATGCCCCACCGAGTAGATTGTGACTTGACAGTCCATGGGGGACGTATTAGTCTAGAATATGACCTTTTTTTCGACGATAATTTGGTCAGTCATAATGAACTGTTGCTAAACATAAAGGAGGAACTTCCCTAATGAGTCTCTACGAGAACATAAAAATAAAAATAATGGATAATTTGGTACAAGCCTCTAATACAGCAAAAGCTGCAGGAGAATTAAACTTTGAAGAGTTGCCCACGTTTGTTTTAGAAGAACCAAGGGAAAGGCAACGCGGAGATTTGGCAACGAATCTAGCAATGGTGTTGGCCAAACAAGCGAAACGTTCACCCCGTGAGATAGCCACTGCACTCATAAAACACATGGAAACGACTGGAACATGGATAGAATCCTCAGAAATTGCTGGGGCTGGTTTTATTAACTTTCGCTTAAATCCCGTATGGCTTACGGGTGTTATTCATGAAGTGCTAAAGGCTGGTGAGAGTTATGGTCAGGTGGACATCGGAAAAGGCCAAAAGATACAAGTCGAGTTCGTGAGTGCGAATCCCACAGGGCTGCTACATATGGGAAATGCCCGGGGTGCCGCGCTAGGTGATAGTTTAGCTTCATTGCTTTCAAAGGCAGGGTATGAAGTTACCCGGGAATTCTATATAAATGATGCGGGGAACCAAATACATAATTTCGGGTTGTCACTGGAATCAAGGTATTTGCAGCAACTAGGCCAAGACGTCCCTTTTCCGGAAGGGGGATATCATGGCGAGGACTTGATTGATACCGTAAAAGGTCTCATTGCCAAAGTAGGGGATAAATATCTTTCAGTTGAACCTGGGTTGAGACGAGAGTTTCTAATACGGTATGCCTTAGATGAAAAAATGCTGAATATCCGTGAAACGCTTGAGGATTTTGGGGTTAAATATGATGTTTGGTTTAATGAACAATCCCTCCATGATTCAGGGGCTGTTCGTTCGACTATGGAGGAACTGGAGAAAAAAGGATACATTTACGAAAAGGAAGGCGCACATTGGCTTAAGTCTACTCAATTTGGAGATGAAAAAGATGAAGTTATGATTAGGAGCAATGGATCCCCAAGCTATTTTGCTGGGGATATTGCCTATCATCGCAATAAGTTTGATCGTGGATTTAATCGAGTTATCAATATTTGGGGAGCTGATCATCATGGACATGTCGCTCGAATGAAAGGAGCAATGTCCGCCCTAGGATATGACGCAGATAATCTTCAGATCATTTTAATGCAACTCGTACGCCTTATACAAAACGGTGAAGTCGTGAAAATGTCCAAACGTTCTGGTCAGTACATTTCATTACGGGAATTAATGGACGAAGTGGGAAAAGATGCGGCTCGGTTCTTCTTTAACCTGCGGGATCCGGATTCTACTGTGGAATTTGATATGGATTTGGCAAGATCACAGTCATCCGATAACCCAGTTTACTATGTGCAGTATGCACACGCCCGTTTAAGTAGTATTTTACGGCAAGCCGAGGAACTGGGCGATTTTAGAACCCCGCCACTTGAAGAGGACCTAATACGTCTAGACAGCACGGAAGAACGGGATCTGCTCAAGAAAATGGCTGATTTGCCAAGCGAGATCATAGTGGCTGCACGTCTGATGGAACCTCATCGCTTAGCTCGTTATGTGCTCGACTTGGCTGGTCTCTTCCATACTTTCTATAACAGTCAGCGTGTGCTTATTGACGATAAGGGGTTACGCAGGGCTCGTTTGAGCTTAGTTCGCGCCGTGAAACAAATTATTGGCAACGTGTTAAATATTTTAGGCGTATCAGCCCCGGAAAGAATGTAACTAGGATTTATTTAATGTTTAAATTAATGATAAGCAGGAAATATTTAGGGGTGGGCCGAATATAGTGATATTCAAAACGACGAAGGGCGGTGGAGTTTTTTGACCCACTCTTTAAGTAAAAAAGGCAAACTGACGGAAGCAGATATAGCTTATGAGGTTCTAAAATCTCAGGGTAATCCCATGCATTATCATAACTTAATCGAAGAAGTACTTCGACGTTTAGGAATTTCTCAGGAGGCTATACGGATTGCTGCGGCGCTCACTCAGATTAATCTAGACACTAGATTTACGTTTCTTGGACGGGGCGAATGGGGTCTGAAGGTTTGGGAACCTGCGAAAATGCCTCGTCGGTTGTCTACAGTTGCTACCATTAACAAAGCATCTTCGGATGAAGATGATAAGTCAGATCGAGAAGAGTTAGAGGAAGATACCTTAGATGAAGACGCTTCGGAAACGGATGAAGTATTTGATGAAGCGGATGAGGGCCGCCGCGGTGAGAAGTGGTAATTGTCCCAATTGGTAAAGGAAACTGACTTTTTAGAACACATATGACACGCTTTTAAAGGATAGCCCTTGCCTTGACATCCTTTAAAAGTGTAGCTAAAATAGAGTAGGAAGATAGTGCGGTTGGCTCTTGGGCTAATTACACTATTTTCGATACTAACATAGTCAATTTGAATGGTAAAATAAAGCTAGTGCGGATCTCGGACTAGCTTTATTTATGTGTTTTGTCTCAGGGGATTAATCCTATGATATATATATCTACTGCTAGAGATATAGGGGAGTCCACTCAGTTTACATTTAAAGGTCTGAAAGGAAATGGTAAAGCGCATGACAAAATTTATTTTCGTAACGGGCGGAGTGGTGTCTTCCCTTGGAAAAGGAATCTCGGCCGCATCTCTAGGTTGTCTTTTAAAAAATAGGGGTTTCAAAGTGGCAATACAGAAGTTTGATCCCTATATTAATATTGATCCTGGAACAATGAGCCCGTATCAACACGGTGAAGTGTTTGTTACGGATGATGGGGCAGAGACAGACCTTGATTTGGGCCACTATGAGCGCTTTATTGATGTACCAGTTTCGAAAAACAGCAATGTTACAACTGGTAAGGTTTACTGGTCGGTCATCAGGAAGGAACGTAAGGGGGATTATTTGGGAGGGACTGTTCAAGTTATTCCTCATATTACGAATGAAATCAAAGAAAGGATCTACCGCGTTGCACGGGAGAGTCATCCAGACTTTGTGATTACTGAGATTGGTGGAACTGTCGGGGATATAGAATCACTGCCCTTTCTCGAAGCAATCCGTCAGATGAAAAATGACATTGGGCGAGAGAATGTCATCTATATTCATGTTACTTTAGTTCCCTATTTACCCATGTCCGGCGAGTTGAAAACAAAGCCAACTCAGCACTCTGTTAAAGAATTACGAGGGATTGGAATTCAACCTTCGATCATCGTGTGTCGCACCGAGAAAGCCCTCTCCAAAGACATGAAGGAGAAGATGGCTTTGCTATGTGACGTGGATCTAGAAGCGGTTATTCAGTGTTTGGATGCATCAACTATTTATGAAGTACCTCTGATGCTAGAAGCAGAAGGGTTTGATGATATTGTCCTGCGTTGCGCGGGTCTGGAAGCCCCTACAGCTGATATGACAGAGTGGAAAGCCATGGTGGAGAGAATCAAATCCCCGACGCAGGAGATCGAGATCGCGATTGTTGGCAAATACGTGGAACTCCCTGATGCCTACCTTAGTGTGGCAGAGGCTTTACGGTCAGCTGGGACTGAGCACGGCGCTAAAATAAAAATTCGCTGGATAGATTCAGAAAACATTGAGGAAGAATCGGCAGAAAAGTACTTAGAAGGTGTTGATGGAATCCTTGTTCCAGGAGGCTTTGGAAACCGAGGCATTGAGGGAAAAATCGAGGCGATTTGTTATGCAAGAGTTCAAAAAACTCCATTTTTAGGGATTTGCCTAGGAATGCAAACAGCTATCATAGAAATTGCCCGTAATCTATGTGGTATGGAACGAGCTAATAGTACAGAATTTGATGCGGATACACCATATCCAGTCATCGATATCCTCCCAGAACAAAAAGACATTGAAGAAAAGGGTGGCACCATGCGCTTAGGTATTTCCCCGGCAAAATTGGTAGAGGGCAGCAAAGCGTATCAGGCATATCAAGACCAAGTTATTTATGAACGCCATCGTCATCGTTATGAGGTTAATAACCAATTCCGTGACGAGTTAGAGAAGGTTGGTTTGAGGTTCTCTGGAACATCACTGGATGGCCGATTGGTGGAAATTACGGAGTACTTAGATCATCCATGGTTTGTGGCTTCACAGTTTCATCCCGAATTTAAGTCCCGCCCAAACCGGGCGCATCCGCTTTTTAGAGAGTTTATACGCGCAACGCTATCGCGAGGCGCGAAGTTCGAAGTTCGAAGTTCGAATTAATGTGCGATATTCGCGAAGCGCGAGGTTCAATAATCGAACCTCGCGCTTCGCGCTTCGACAGGTGATTAGAGGAGCAAAACCATGGAAAGAATGGTGAGAGGAAGGGGACTGAACCGATGGCCTATGTTGCTAGGTGGATCGATAAAAGTGAACATACACGCTTTAATGATTTTTTGGCTAGACATCCGAAGGGACACGTACTCCAGTCTTGGGAGTGGGGAGAGATTAAAAGCAGGACGGGATGGGTACCCTGGAGATTGATTTTTGAAAAAAATAACGAAATTGTGGCAGCGGTTTCTATTCTTGAACGGAAGATTCCAGTTGTAGGAATCCCCATTTTCTATGCTTCTCGTGGGCCAGTGGTCGATTGGAAGAATGTCGAGCTGTTCGATTTAGTATTGGAAGAGATTCGAAAGTTAGCAAAAGCGCGAGGAGCAATTTTTTTGAAGATTGATCCGGATTTACCGTCTTCAGAAAAAGTACTGGAACAATATTTGATTTCGAGGGGATTTAAGTCTGCGGAGAGTGGTAAGGGCTTTGAAGGGGTTCAACCTAAGTACGTGTTTCGTCTTAATATTTCCCCGAATGAGGAAACTCTCTTGAGTAATATGCAACAAAAAACACGGTACAATATTCGTCTTGCCCAGAAAAAAGGGGTACATATCCGACGAGGGACGCGCGAAGATTTACCGGATTTTTATCGTGTTCTTAAAGAAACTACAGAGCGCGACCGCTTCTTGGTGCGGGCTTACTCCTATTTCGAAGATCTTTATGACTCCTTGGTTCCAGCAGGCTTGGGAGAATTGTTTATCGCCGAATATGAAGGAAATATAATATCCGGTACATTGGCATTTGTTATCGGAAATAAAGCATGGTATATATATGGAGCTTCGTCAAACACTCATCGAAATGTTATGCCCAACTACTTGATTCAGTGGGAAATGATTTGTTGGGCAAAGTCACTGGGTTGCACGCTATATGATTTCCGAGGAGTTCCAGGGCACTTGACGGAAGATAATCCGCTTTATGGGCTTTATCGCTTTAAGAAGGGATTTAACGGAGAGTATACAGAGTTTATCGGAGAATGGGACCTAGTGTATCGCCCAGTAATCTATTACCTCTGGAATTATTTAGAACCGCTTTATTCCGATGTCATAAAGGGAATAATCACTAAGTTGCGCCAAGTGCGGAGGGGATAACGCTATGGCTGGAACTTGGATAGAAGTGGACCTTGATGCCTTAGTAAAGAATTATCAAGAAGTAATTAAGCACCTCCGTCCTGAAGCAAGATGTATGGCAGTTGTGAAGGCAGATGCCTATGGTCTAGGCGCAGTCCAAGTAGCGCTTGCCTTAGAGCGAGTTGGATGTGAAGCATTTGCAGTTACCAAGATTGAAGAAGGTCTAATCCTCCGTAAACAGGGAATCAAGGGGCTAATTCTTGTGTTAGGGCCTACTACACAGGAAGAATGGCCCCTGGCGATCGCGGCAAAATTACAGCTGACGCTCACTGAATTGTCTTCAATTCCTATGTTAAATGAGGTTTGTTCTGAACTTCATCAAGACGTTTCCATTCAGCTCAAACTAGAGACAGGTATGGGGAGAACCGGGTTTAGATTGTCTGAACTAGAAACGCTTACAATTTCCTTGACTAGTGCTCCTCATCTTAAGATTGTGGGAGTTTATACTCATTTTGCTCGGGCTGTCCAAAAGGATAAGCGATATACTTTAGGTCAATATGAACAGTTTAGAGCCCTCACTGCTCGTCTTGAAGAACTAGGGATTCGTCCGATGTGGAAACATGTTTGCAATAGTGCGGCGTTTCTAGATTATCCTGAGTGGCATCATGACTTTGTTCGTATCGGGACACTCTTGATCGGCCATTATCCAGGGCCAAGGTTTATCGGAAAACTGACATTAATTGACCCTTGGATCGCCAAAAGTCGGATCGTTCATTTGCGCAAAGTTCCAAAAGGAACGTATGTAGGGTATCAAAGTATTTATCGTACAAAGTCAGAAACTCAGCTTGCGGTAATCCCTGTGGGGTATGCTGATGGTTTAGGTTTGGCCCCGCATTTTGTTCCCCAAGGATGGATTGATTTTTTTAAAATATTGATAAAAAATTTTGCTGCTTTGTTCGGTATTTTCCTTGGTCAAGAACGAGTAGAACTGAAGGGGCGAACAGTTCGTGTAGCAGGTAAAATCGGTATGCAGCTTACAGTGATTGATGTGGGATTGCAAGACTGCGCGTTAGGAGATGAGGTTAGGATTCCGTTGAGGAGGACGGTGGCTAATCCCCGATTACATAGGAAATATAAACAAGGTGGACAGATTTTGTCAGAACGAACTATGGAAGAAGGAGATTTACCAATGTATACAGAATATTTACAACTATAGATTAAATTTCGGAGAAAGGGATGTGGGAAGTGGCTAAGATTCTTGTAGTAGATGATCAACTTGGTGTACGTCGCTTACTCTTTGAGACCTTCCGGGAAGAACAACATGAAGTCGAAATGGCTGCGGACGGAGAAGAGGCAATTCTGTTACTTAAAGCCTTCAAGCCAGATCTTATATTGATGGACATGAAAATGCCGGGTATGAGTGGTATTGAAACATTAGGGCAAATCCGTGCCTTAGACCATCAAGTCGGCGTGATTATGATGACTGCCTATGGCGATGCTCAGAATATGGAACAAGCTAAGGATCTTGGGATTCTCCATTACTTGGGCAAGCCTTTTGATTTATTTGAATTGAGAGAACGAGTGAGAGAGATATTAACGAAGGCATAGTCTAAGACAGTGGTTCCCGCCTACCTGACACTTTTATGTACTTGGTTAAGAAAGTAAAACTTTCGGCGTCATAAGTACAAATAAGAAGATTACCGGTTCTAGATGTCTTAACGCAAGCCGAGTTTTCTAATACTAGTCAGAAAGTATAACTTTTCGTTATATACTTACTGGAAGGTCCCTTCTCGCCATCCTGCAAGAAGGGTAATCTGTGCGAAAACAGTGTTTTCGTGGGCTACAGGGACACTCGGCCATCACGGCATCTAACCAATCCACACTGCAGGAGTATGCGTAATGAGTTGCAGTGTGGCGATAAGTTCGTTCCTTCGCCACGAAGTATCATTTTGGGTGTGTGGCTCGGCGATACTATCCACTGGAGAGTATCGTACTTATCGTCATGGCGATGCTTTAATCTCGAACATCCATGTTCGAGTCATGGCCAGCACATAAGTGCAACTTAGGCTATCGCCTGCGTCTGTGGCTTGGCGTTAGCCAAGTTTTCTAATTTAAAAGGCAGGAAAATCTTCTTGCATGACGAAGTATAAGCTGTAGGAAGAGGTGGGAATTATGATTCTAACGACAAATACGACCATTGCCATCCAGTGTTCCCAATGTGGGGAGCTAGAATTTCATGCCCTCTCTCTCTTCGCTTTTTCTCGGCAAGGACGCAAGAATCTGCATTGTGGTTGCGGTCATCACTTGATGTCTGTAAGTAGCAGGAACCGTCGGCAATTCAACGTCACTTATGCTTGTGCCTACTGTGGGGAGACCCATTATTTGAAATTAACCCACTGTGCTATTTGGGGAAAAGAAGCCTTGCCGCTTGCTTGCCCTGACGTGGGAGCTTCGGTCGGATATATCGGACCGAAGCAGAAAGTCACCCATGCCTGTCATGAACGGGAAAAATCGATCGGGGATTTAGCAATGGAGTTGGGATATGAGGAAGAGTTCGAAAATCCGGAAGTAATGCTTTGGGTATTAGATCATCTTCATCGTCTGACTAGGCAAGGGGATTTAGGGTGTGCTTGTGGAAACCATCAGCTGACTTTTGAGTTGTTGCCGGATCGTATCGAGCTTTATTGTGAATACTGCGAAGCAGTGGGGGTTATTTATGCAGACAGCTCAGATAATGTCCGTCAGATTGAAGGAATAGATTCTATATATTTGGAAGAAAATAAAACCTGGTTGATTAATAGTCCGCTCAGGGGTCAGCATGTCTCAAGAACAATAGAGGAGGAGAAAAAATGGCGTTAGTATCGATGATTGAGTTATTAGATAAGGCACAAAAAGGACACTATGCGATAGGAGCTTTTAACTGCAATAATATGGAGATCGTCCAGGCGATAGTGGCTGCAGCAGAGGCAGAAAATGCACCTGTAATTATTCAGGCCAGCCAAGGTGCGATAAAATATGCAGGAATTGAGTACATTTCAGCATTGACAAAATTAGCTGCTGAAAAGGCAAGTGTTCCGATCGCCTTACATCTCGATCATGGAACAAGTTTTGCACAAGTCATGCAGTGTGCACGCAACGGATTTTCCTCTGTAATGATTGATGGCTCCAAACTCTCTTTAGAAGATAATATTGCGTTGACCAACAAAGTGATCGAAGCTGTGCGGCTTTTAGGGATTTCTGTAGAGGCTGAATTAGGCAAAATTGGTGGGACAGAAGATGATATTATTGTCAGCGAGCGGGAGGCACTGTTTACAGATCCTACTGAAGCAGAGTACTTTGTTCAAGCAACACAGGTGGATGCATTAGCTATTGCTATCGGAACAGCTCATGGTCAATACAAAGGGATTCCAAAACTTGATTTTGAACGATTAACGAAAATTCGGGAACGAATTTCAACCCCACTAGTGTTACACGGTTCCTCAGGAGTACCGGAGGATGCGATTCGCGAAGCGATTTCACGAGGTGTCTGTAAAGTTAACATTGATACCAATATCCGTGAAGCATTTGTATGGGGCGCTCGCCTTGTGCTCGAAGGGAACTCTAAAGAAATTGACCCGCGCAAAATGTTGGGCCCGGCCCGAGAAGCTGCGACTAAGATAATTCGCGAAAAGATTCGGGTTTTTGGTAGCAACGGGAAGGCGTAATCTTAGAAAGAAGGTAGATCAATGCAGTTTTTTTTAGACTCTGCAAATATCGAAGAAATTAAACAAGCTTGGGATATGGGAGTCATTGGAGGGTTAACGACAAACCCGAGTTTAGTCGCTAAAGAGGGAAAAGACTTCCACGAACTTCTTAACACGGTGGTTGGGATCGTTGATGGCCCTATCAGTGCAGAAGTGATAGCTCTTGATCATGAGGGAATGTTGCAGGAAGCGCATGTATTAGCTGCAATTCATTCAAATATCGTGATCAAGCTTCCCATGACTGAAGATGGCCTCAAAACCGCAAAGGTTTTAAGTGCCGAGGGAATCAAAACAAATGTTACCCTCGTGTTTACTGCTAACCAAGCTTTACTAGCAGCACGGGCAGGCGCTACCTATGTTAGCCCATTTCTTGGACGGTTAGATGATATTGGAGAAAATGGACTAAATTTATTGGCAGATATCTGCGAGATTTTCCAAGCTCATAGTATCTCAACAAAGACTATTGCGGCTAGTATTCGAAATCCAGTTCACGTAACAGAATCAGCTAAAATAGGAGCAGATTTCGCGACGGTCCCCTTTGGGGTCTTACGACAGCTTTTTCGTCATCCATTGACAGATACTGGGATCGAAAAGTTTTTAGCAGATTGGAAAAAGCGTTAGAAAACTGCGCTATAGATTAAAATTGGCATTGGCCTGTCTGCAATACAGATAAGTTGATGCCAACTTTTATGTTATTCAATAGAGTTCTACACGTTAATCGTCGGTTGAAAAACCTATAAAGGTATGTAACAATTGTGAGAAGAGAATAATTGTTATATACAATTAAGAATTTTATATAAAAGCAGTGTTTCAAGCCTATAAAAGGAGGAGTATAAATTGGAGAGAGAACTTACAATGGAATTTGCCAGAGTGACGGAGGCTGCAGCCTTAGCTTCGGCGCGCTGGGTGGGTTTAGGGAATAAGGACGCAGCCGATAATGCGGCAGTTGAAGCGATGAGGTCCGTTTTTGATACCATTCACATGGATGGTACAGTGGTGATCGGCGAAGGAGAAATGGATGAAGCTCCGATGTTGTACATTGGAGAACGAGTTGGAAACGGTGAAAAACCCCAATTGGACGTTGCTGTTGATCCTCTCGAAGGAACAAACATCGTTGCCAAAGGAATGGCTGGGGCGATAGCAGTTGTTGCAATTGCTAAGAAGGGATGCTTGCTCCATGCTCCAGATATGTATATGGATAAGATTGCTGTAGGTCCTGCAGGCGTGGGGCGGATCAATTTAGATGCCACAGTATTCGAGAACGTCTCGAATGTGGCTAAAGCGTTAGGGAAAAGTATGGAAGATATGACAGTGGTAATTTTGGATCGGCCACGTCATCAAAAGCTGATCCAGGATGTGCGTGCTTGTGGGGCGAGGATTCGTCTCATTACAGACGGGGACGTTTCCCCGGCAGTGGCCTGTGCATTTGAAGATACCGGTGTAGATATGATGATGGGAATTGGTGGAGCGCCTGAAGGGGTACTTGCCGCAGCAGCCCTTCGATGTATTGGAGGAGAAATGCAAGGACGTCTCTGGCCAGAAAATGAAGAAGATGTAGCTCGAGCGCAAGCCTTAGGAATAGATGATGTGCATAAATTGTTAAAAATGGACGACTTAGTAAGCGGTGATGATGTCTTTTTTGCTGCTACTGGAATTACAGAAGGCCCTTTGGTACGAGGGGTTACTTTTACAGCCAAAGGGGCATTGACACATACCGTGGTGGCTCGGGGGAAGACTGGAACGGTTCGATTTATTGAAGCGCGTCACAGTTTTGATAAAAAGCCGCGCTATGCCATGAAAGGTTGTTAAGCATGCTTATTAATTCCAAGAGTAGAGTTTAAACTATAAAAACCAATCCTTGACTGTTTAATGCTATTTGTGCTAGAATAGTAAGAGTTGACTGGAAATGTATTTCAAGGTGCGACAAAAGAGCGCCTCGATTCAAATGGGAAAGAAGGTGAAGACATGAAAGAAAAAATTCACCCGAAATACGAACAAACCACTGTGACATGTGCTTGCGGAGAAGTCATTCCAACAGGAAGCACAAAGATGAACATAAAAGTGGAAATTTGTTCAAAATGCCATCCCTTCTATACCGGGGTACAGCGGTTTGTCGATGTTGGCGGACGGGTTGATCGGTTTAAAAAGAAATATGGGATGTAAACAACGGCCTGCGGTCGTTGCTGGTGGAAAAGCAGAGCGCAAGCTCTGCTTTTTACGTAAACATTCTAAGCGAGGCGCGAAGTGCGATATTTTACCTCGAACCTTCGAACCACGCGCATCGCGCCTCGATATAATAGAGGAGGACGTAGGATGAGCAGACCAGTCCAATTTGGCGGGCAAGCGGTCATAGAAGGGGTCATGGTGCGTGGATCGCGTGAGAGTGCCATTGCGGTCAGGCTGACGAATGGTGAGATTTCGGATTCAGGTCAAGAACTTATGTAATTTTTGAGGTGTTAAAAAATGTTAAAGAAACTTTATGAAATAGAACGGAAATATGACGAATTTACTGAGCTCCTCAGTGATCCCGAAATCCTTGCTAATCAGATCGAATGGCAAAAATATGCTAAGGCTCAGGCTGGGATGACAAATATTGTCACAGCGTTTAGGGAATATCAGGGAGTGCTTCGTGAACTACAGGAGACAGAAACTCTTCTACAAGAAAAACTTGATTTCGATATGCAGGAGATGGTAAAGCAGGAGCGTGAGAAATTGTCGAGCCAATCTCAGGAACTTGAAGAACAAATTCGGGTTCTTCTCTTGCCTAAAGATCCTTTAGATGAGAAAAACGTCATCATGGAAATTCGAGCGGGAGCTGGCGGGGATGAGGCTTCTCTATTTGCCGGGGATCTTTATCGCATGTACACTCGCTACGCGGAAGGGCAGGGTTGGAAAGCTGAAATTCTTAGTGCCAATTACTCTGATACGGGGGGTTATAAGGAAGTTATTTTCCTTTTGGAAGGACAGGGGGTCTATAGTAAATTAAAATTTGAAAGTGGTGTGCACCGGGTTCAACGGATACCGACCACAGAGTCTGCTGGCAGGATTCATACGTCTACTGCGACGGTAGCTGTCCTCCCCGAAGCAGAAGAAGTGGAAGTCTCTATTAATCCAAATGATCTACGCATCGATATCTACTGTTCGAGCGGACCGGGGGGACAGTGTGTGAATACTACCCAATCGGCGGTACGTATTACCCATCTGCCCACGGGAATCATTGCGTCTTGTCAGGATGAAAAATCTCAGCTCAAGAACAAAGAGAAGGCTCTGCGCGTCTTACGCGCTCGTATTTTAGAGAAAGCTCAAGAAGAGGCGAGCGGTGAGCAGGCGTCTGAACGTCGGAGCCAGGTAGGTACAGGGGATCGGAGTGAGCGGATTCGAACGTTTAATTTCCCGCAGGGACGGGTTACTGACCATCGTATTAACTTGACTCTGCATCGCTTAGAGTCGATTCTGGAGGGAGACTTGGAAGAGATCATCCAAGCTCTGAATTCATCAGACCAAGCGGAACGACTAAAAGCAGAGATCGGATAAAGGAAACTCACTTTAAAGATGCGTTGTGTTATCTAAAATTAGCAAAACTTATTTGATGCAAAGTTCGAGATTGGAATCAAGAACATCGAGTTAGGGGCTTAAGGTTTGAAGATAATTGATGGAATGCGTTGGGGAGAGACTCAACTTTTGGAAAAAGGGATTGAAAATGCTCGCTTTGACTCAGACTTGTTATTAGCTGAAGTGCTGGAGTGGACGCGAGACCGACTCTATCTTGACTGGGAGCGTAATTTGTCTGAGCAAGAGGAAGCGCATTACAGGGAGGTTATTCTTCGTCGGGCAGAGAACGTGCCACTTCAGTATATTTTAAAGCGGCAGGAATTTATGGGGCTCTCTTTCTACGTTGATGAAAGAGTGCTTATCCCACGCGCGGATAGCGAAGTTTTGGTTGAGAAGTTGCTAGATATCGTAAGGCAGAAAAAAGGACAAGGGCAGGATCGATTGATCAAGATTGCAGACCTTTGTACAGGAAGCGGGGCGCTTGCAATTTCTATAGCACATTATTATCCTGCTGCGGAGGTGGTCGGAACCGACCTTTCCCCAGGTGCGATAGAAGTAGCGCGACAAAATGCCGAACGATTGGGGGTCTCGGTGAAGTGGCGACTGGGGGACTTTGTGGATTCTATCCAGGGGGAATGTTGGGACTTTATTATTACTAATCCTCCCTATGTTTCAACAGAAGACTATCGTCAGTGCGCTCCCGAGATTTCCCATGAGCCTTCTATGGCCTTTTTAGGGGGGCCAGACGGTTTGGATTTTTATCGCCGTTTAGCGGAAGAGATACGTCCCTTATTAAACCCTCATGGAAAGCTGCTGATGGAGATAGGGTGGGATCAGGCTGAAGCCGTCTGTAGTATCTTTCACTTGAAGGGTTTTAAAACGCACATTTTCCCGGATTTAGCCGGGCGAGACCGAGTGATCTTAGCGAGGTGAGCATGATGCAGACAAAAAGAAGTTCTATCGACAGAGTCCATCCTCAAGCTGAATTAATACAAGAGGGCGCTGAGTGGCTGAAAGCAGGAGAGTTGGTAGCCTTTCCAACAGAAACTGTCTATGGGTTAGGGGCAAATGCTCTAGATGCTTCCGCTTGTGCCAAGATTTTTAAAGCAAAAGGAAGGCCTCAAGATAATCCTTTAATTGTGCATGTTTGCAACCGCACTATGGCAAACCTTTTGGTTTTAAATTGGACTACGGCGGCAGAGCTCTGTGTTCAGCATTTTTGGCCAGGTCCGTTAACCTTGATCTTGCCAAAAACGGTCTTGGTACCGGATATTGTAACTGCTGGGTTGGTTAACGTCGCAATACGTATGCCCAGTCATCCTGTAGCCCTTCGTCTGATCGAAGCAACAGGATTTCCAATTGCTGCGCCAAGTGCTAACCTTTCAGGGAAACCAAGTCCGACAAGCGGAAGCCATGTCTGGTGCGATATGAAAGGTAAGATTCCTCTAATTCTTGATGCAGGTGCGTGTCTAGTTGGTCTGGAATCGACGGTGCTTGATGTGAGTGGGGGAATTCCTACCATTCTTCGTCCTGGTGGGATTTCTAAGGAACAGCTGGAAGCTGTGCTAGGAGAAGTACTTGTGGACGCTCCGACGGAAAAACAGGCTCCCAAAGCACCGGGCATGAAATATAGGCATTACGCTCCACAGGGAGAGTTGCTTTTGATGAGCGGAATTCGCGAGAGAGTCATACAACGTATGGGGCAAGAAATTCAGAGAGGGCATGCAAGGTTCAAAAGGGTTGGTGTTCTTTGCACGTCGGAGAGTGCACCCTTTTTACATAATCGACTTCCCGATCTCCTGTTTGTTCTAGGTTCAAAAGATCGACCGCAAGAAGTGGCAAGCAACTTATTTGAAGGGTTACGACTGTGTGATGAAAGAGGAATGGATTTAATTTTAGCTGAAGGGATAGAAGAAGAGGGCCTAGGGAGCGCTGTTATGAACCGCCTAGAGAAAGCAGCCGGCAAGCAATCTAAGCACATCTAGTTATTAATCCGTCTAATCAACCCTTTCCGATGCATATACATAGGAGGAACGGAGGGAAGGGTATGAATTTAACATGGGTTGTAGCTGTTGCGATTGCTTTAGGAGCAGATGCATTCTCCTTGGCCTTAGCAATCGGTTTAGCGGGAATCAGGAAGAGCATGATGGTTCGTTTGTCTTTGGTAGTGACTGTTTTCCATGTGTTTATGCCGCTTGGCGGAATGATACTAGGTCAGGCGCTAGGATCGATTCTTGGCCATTTTGCAAATCTCATTGGAGCTTTAGTCCTTATTGGTTTGGGTGGGCGAATGCTTTTTAAGGCTTATCGACCAACCACTAAAAGTTTTCCTCTTGGTGAAGCTAGGGAAGCCCTTTTCCGTAAGAATTTATCCAGCGACATTTCGCTAAAAGGATACGGTATTTATATCTTAGCAGCGAGTGTCAGTTTAGATGCCTTAAGTGTAGGATTTTCACTGGGAACGATTAGAGCAGACATTTTCATGACGGTTATGATCATTGGCGTGGTTGCGGGGTTAATGACTGGAATGGGCTTAGTTTTGGGACGTATAATGGGCACTCGGTTGGGAGATAAGGCTGAATTGCTCGGTGGGTTGGCATTATTACTGATTGGAATTAAGCTGCTTGTCTAATACTAATCAGACTTCCATGCCGCTAAGCGGCACCACTGATAAATGAAATGAATCGAAGACAGTGTCTTCGTTGTCGGGTGCTAGCCAAGTTTTCTAAAGAATAGAGGTGGGATTTTTGGGTCTGAAACTTTTGTTTATTTGTACAGGAAACACGTGTCGTAGCCCGCTGGCGGAGGGAATGGCTCGGGCAATGTTCGGAGACATGGTTCAAGTCAGTTCAGCGGGAATGGAAGCATGGGACGGGGAAAATGTCAGTGCTCATGTGGTGGAAGTTCTTAAAGAACATAATGTCGATCTCTCCAAGCATCGTGCTAGAATAATTAAGGATGAACTCATGGCGGATGCCGATTGGATTATTCCCATGACCCGAGTGCAAGAAGAAGGTTTAAAGCGTCGCTTTCCTCAACATGCACATAAAACTCGGTATTTAGGAAATTGGGGAAAAGAAAAACGAGATATCATAGATCCTTGGATGGGTTCCCTCGAAGTTTATCGCCAGACAGCGCAGGAGATTAGAGAATTGCTAAGTTGTTTGAAAGAGCAGTTGATATCATCGTAGTGAAACCCCTATTAAATAAGCATAAGAAGAAGGAAAAATGTCTACACTAGCGGCGTGATACGTCGCTTTATTCACTATTCTAATCAGACCCCCATGCCGCTGAGTGGCATCACTGATAAAATGAAATGAACTTTCTGGGAGAATAAGGACAACTGAAGCTACCGCCGACTGCGCGTTAGCTAAGTTTCTATATGCGTTTTTGCAGGGATTTTGCAACTATCTGTAGAAATTAGAAATGAATTAAAGAGGGAGGATTAAAGAGTGAGAGTTGCGTTAGGAGCCGATCACGGTGGATTCGAACTAAAAGGAGCTATTCGCACGCATTTAGAGACACAGGGGATAGAAGTTCGCGATTTTGGAACTCATTCCAATGACTCTGTGGATTATCCAAAGTATGGTTTTGCAGTAGGAAGTGCGATTATAAAAGGAGAAGCAGACTTAGGAATTTTAATTTGCGGAACAGGACAGGGAATTTCTATCGCAGCAAATAAAATTCCAGGAATCCGTTCAGCTGTCTGCTCAGAGACATATTCTGCTCGAATGGTTAGAGAACATAATAATGCCAATATTTTGGCGATGGGTGCCAGAGTAATCGGAGTGGGACTTGCCCTAGACATTGTGGACATCTTTTTGAAAACAGAGTTTTCTGGGGGCAGACATGCTAACCGAGTGGATTTAATTTGTGACATTGAACGGGGCGAAATAATCTAAACGGCCAAAGGTAGGAGGAATCTTTTTCACATGGATAATTTGGTTACAGATTTAGCAGAAGAGTTGGCCAAAGTATGGGATAGTGTACTGGATTCTTTTTTCCAAGAGACAAATTTGCGCTCGAAGCAAATTCTTGTTTTAGGATGTAGCACCAGTGAAGTAATTGGTCACCGAATTGGACAGGGAAGCAGTTTGGAAATTGCTGAATTATTACTTCCTCCTTTGCTGGAACGAGTTAACCAGCAAGGAATTTTCTTAGCGGTGCAGGGATGTGAACATCTCAATCGGGCCTTAGTCGTTGAAGAAACTTGCCTAAACCATTATGGATTAGAAGAGGTAGCAGTGCTTCCCTCTCTGCATGCTGGAGGAGCAATGACAGTTAAGGCTTGGGAAAGATTTACGTCTCCGGTTATGATAGAACGAATCCAGGGGCATGCCGGAATTGACGTAGGAGATACATTTATCGGCATGCACCTACGCCCAGTGGTAATACCAATTCGCATACATGTAAAAGAACTAGGCCAAGCACATTTAACCCTAGCACACACTCGCCCCCGTCTCATCGGCGGACCTCGGGCTACATATGCTTGAAAAGCTTCTAGGATGGGCGAAAGCGAGAATTCTGCGTTCACCACAGCTCTTAGCTGCAGTTATTTTCAAAGAGTTATAGTTAAGGTCCAAAATGGAGACAAGAACCGTCCCCATTGCCGCCATAATTTGAGTAGGAGTGAACCACATGGACTATATTAACCAATGGGTAAAAAACCAGGACCCCGAAATCGCTAAAGCGATCGGGCAAGAAGAGAATCGTCAGAGTAATACTATAGAACTAATAGCCTCTGAAAACTTCGTTAGCCGGGCAGTGATGGCTGCTCAAGGATCTGTTCTAACTAACAAGTATGCCGAAGGATTCCCAGGAAAAAGATATTATGGCGGATGTGAGTTTGTCGATGTAGTCGAAAACTTAGCACGTGAACGAGTCAAGATGATTTTTGGCGCGGAGCATGCTAATGTCCAACCTCATTCTGGGTCCCAAGCTAATATAGCAGTCTATTTTGCTATCTTGAAACCAGGCGATACTATACTTGGTATGAATTTATCCCACGGGGGACACTTGACCCATGGGAGTCCGGTGAATATTTCGGGAGTTTACTTTAATGTTGTTCCTTATGGAGTTGATTTAAAAACGGAAAGGATTGATTATGATCAGGTTTGGCAGTTAGCTCATGAACATCATCCGAAGATGATTATTGCTGGAGCGAGTGCTTATCCACGGATCATAGACTTCATCAAAATGCGCGAAATTGCTGATGAAGTAGGAGCCTTATTAATGGTAGATATGGCACATTTCGCCGGACTTGTGGCCGCGGGATTACATCCATCGCCGGTGCCCTATGCTCATTTTGTGACCTCCACTACCCATAAGACGTTGAGAGGACCGCGCGGTGGCTTGATTCTCTGTAAGGCTGAGTATGCCCAAGAAATTGATAAGGCGATTTTCCCAGGAATTCAGGGTGGGCCGTTGATGCATGTCATTGCTGCTAAAGCTGTTGCTTTCGGGGAAGCCCTTCAGCCGGAATTCAAAACCTATCAAACGAATATTGTTGATAATGCCAAGACTTTAGCTCAAGCACTAACAGATCGAGGATTTCGTCTTGTTTCAGGGGGAACAGATAACCATTTGATGCTCGTTGATGTACGGACCAAACAGTTAACAGGTATGGAAGCGGAAAGTATTTTACATGAAGTAGGCATTACCGTGAACAAAAACACGATTCCTTTTGACACGGCAAGCCCTTTTGTCACCAGTGGAATTCGGCTTGGGACCCCTGCGGTTACAACGCGTGGCATGAAGACTGACGCAATGAAGCGGATAGCAGAAGCGATGGACCTTGCCTTGACCTCACACCATGAACCTGATAAACTAACAAAAGCGCGGGAAATTGTCAATTCTCTATGCGCGGAATTTCCCTTATACATAAATTTAGATTAGGAGAGCCAAAACGATGCCAAAGCTTCAAGTACTTGATCATCCTCTAATTCAACACAAGTTGTCATTGATTCGGGATGAGGAAACAGGCTCAAAGGAGTTTAGGGAACTAGTCGAGGAAGTCTCAATGTTAATGGCCTATGAGGTAACTCGTGATTTCCCACTTCAGGAAATTGATGTTAAAACACCAGTGGCAATAGCAAAAAGCAAGGTGCTCTCAGGTCGAAAAGTCGGATTAATTCCAATCCTTCGTGCGGGGTTAGGGATGGTGGATGGAATGCTCCGCTTAATTCCAGCTGCAAAAGTTGGGCATGTCGGTCTTTATCGAGACCCTGAAACTCTCTTACCTGTGGAATATTACTGCAAGTTACCCCCTGACATCGCGGAGCGTGATCTTATCGTGATCGATCCTATGTTGGCAACGGGCGGCTCAGCTGCAGCGGCAATAACGTTTTTAAAAAACCGTGGCGCAAAGAATATAAAATTAATGTGTCTGATCGCAGCTCCAGAAGGAATTCAAGCAGTGCAAAATAAGCACGACGATGTGGATATCTTTGTCGCAGCAGTGGACGAGCGGTTGAACGATCATGGTTATATTGTACCAGGTCTCGGAGATGCAGGGGACCGGCTGTTTGGCACGAAATGATGACACATGGAAAGCGTCCAAGCTGGGATAGTTATTTTATGCAAATGGCACAAGTGGTAGCCGGGCGCTCAACTTGTCTGCGCCGCCAAGTCGGAGCTGTCATGGTTAAGGATAAACAAATTTTAAGCACTGGGTATAATGGGAGTCCCTCTGGACTTCAACATTGTGATGAGGTTGGTTGTTTACGGCAGAGCTTAGGAGTTCCTTCAGGGGAACGCCATGAGATCTGCCGTGCTGTGCATGCAGAACAAAATGCTTTGGTACAGGCTGCAAAGCATGGTGTTGCTATTACTGGAGCAGATCTCTATACCACTCATCAGCCTTGTGTACTCTGCACAAAATTATTGATTAATGCTGGCATAAAGAGAGTGATCTACAGGCATTCTTATCCAGATCAGCTTGCAGTTAAAATGGCCAAAGAAGCAGGATTGAGTTTGGTAGAATTTGGGGAAACTATTTAATAATTCAATATGCCGTTTCTTCGCACTTCTTAATTTGAAATTGGGTTATTTCGAAAGGAGTAATAGAGTGATTAAGCGGAAAAAGGTGATGGTTGTCTTTGGGACACGCCCAGAGGCTATAAAAATGGCACCTGTGATTCGAGCACTGCGACAGAAAGATTCAATCCTCTGTCAAGTTATTGTGACTGCTCAGCACCGTGAGATGCTCGATCAAGTTTTAAAGCTCTTTAAAATTGTTCCTGATTTTGATCTCAACCTTATGAGGCAAGGGCAAACGTTAACAGAAATTACAACACGGGCACTAATCGGACTAAAAGAGGTTTTTCAACGTGAACTTCCTGACCTAGTATTGGTACATGGGGACACAACGACTACGTTTGTGGCTGCACTTGCTGCCTTTTATGCACAAATCCCAGTTGGGCACGTTGAGGCAGGACTACGAACTGGAAATAAGTATTCTCCATTCCCGGAAGAGGTGAATCGAAAACTAGCGAGCGTTCTGACTGATTTTCATTTTGCCCCAACGGAAACAGCAAAAAGGAATCTTCAACGCGAAGGGGTCGCACCAGAAAAGATTTTTGTTACGGGTAATACGGTCATAGATGCCTTGCTCGCCACGGTGAACCCGGGGTACAGCTTTGTCGACAGTGAAATCGAATCGATCCTCAGACAGAGAGAAGAATCACGGATGATCCTTGTCACGACGCATCGAAGGGAAAACCTAGGAGAACCAATGCGTCAAATTTATCAGGCTTTGAAGAGTACACTTGATACCTTCCCAGATACATACGTTATCTTTCCGGTTCATAAAAATCCCGTGGTTCGAAAAGTGGTCATAGACGTCCTAGGGTCTCACCCGCGGGTCAATCTTGTAGAACCGATGGAGTATGAGCCCTTTGTTAATCTAATGGCACGGGCGTATCTGATTTTGACCGACTCTGGGGGGATTCAGGAGGAAGCCCCATCCTTGGGTAAACCAGTACTGGTAGTTCGTGACACAACGGAACGTCCTGAGGCTGTGGATGCTGGAACCGTTACACTTGTAGGGACAGAATACGAACGGGTATTTTTAGAGCTGAAGCATCTTTTGGGGGATCAAGGTGCTTATCAAAAAATGACAATGGCCAGTAATCCCTATGGGGACGGATGCGCGGCTATGAGAATTGCAGAAATAATCGAAGAAGAATAACAGTTGGACATAAAATTCTTCAATGCTGTAAAAAAAAGCACAAAGTCTTGTTAAAGTATGCTAGTATATTAATTATAATAGGAATTGAGGAAATGTAAATACTATTAATTGATGAAGAGTTTAGTTTCATCCAATCGTAAGACTCCCACTTCTTCAAGTGGGAGTGGGCCCCGTACCCTGCTTCGGTGGGGGTAGAGTCCAGTGGAGAGTATCGCCGAGCCGCCTTCCCAATAGAAACACTTAGCGGCGAAGGAGGTAGAGTCCATCCTACGGCGCGAAAGTATTCGTCAGTGGCTCTGCGCCTTCGGCGTAAGTCATCCTTAGGCGGTTAGTAATCTATGGAGCATGC
>Ga0209347_1001106_pt1 | contig 49844 bp, 39 predicted proteins | sample AutmiccommuBRH23_FD_187382 | JGI IMG/M metagenome (GOLD analysis project Ga0209347, IMG submission 187382) | Deep subsurface microbial communities from Mt. Terri, Switzerland - Autotrophic microbial communities BRH/23 (SPAdes) (version 2) | ecosystem: Environmental > Aquatic > Deep subsurface >... | reverse complement strand
GCAAACGCGTCACCAATGTGCTATGCTCCTCAAGAGCCATCGGCTTACCTCCTATCTGTCATCTCCTCTCAGAGTGCAGACGGGATTGTAGCACGGTGGCTCTTTTCTTGACACCGCCCTGGAGTTGTAGTTCTGCGCGGGTATATTCGGGCCTCAGACGCGCCGCGGCAAGAATGGGCTTTCTGGAACCGGGTCCGCGGGAAAGGAAATGCCCAACGAGCATGGTTTGCGGTGTAACTCTTGAGCAGCGAATGTGTTAAAAGAGATGGATGCGACGCCAACAAGGGAATTACTACCTGAATACAATCAGGATTAGGCGTGGCCATATCAGGAGGATAGCTATGACGAGACGTATTGTGGTGACCGGGATGGGTACCGTCACACCCCTGGGGAACGACTTGCCTACCACGTGGGCCGGTATATTGGCCGGTCGGTCTGGAGTCGGCCCGATCACCAGGTTTGACGCAACGGAATACCGTACCAAAATCGCCGCCGAGATCAAGAACTTTGACCCCAAGAGCTATCTATCGCCCAAGGACGCGCGGAGATACGATCGCTTTGTGCAGTATGCCGTTGCAGCGGCCCGCGAAGCCATCCGCGATGCGAACCTGACCATAGACAAGCAACTGGGCAGACAAACGGCAGTCGTCATCGGCTCGGGTATCGGGGGCATCGGCACTATTGCAGAACAGAATCAAATCCTGTTGGACCGCGGGCCAGGTCGGATCAGCCCTTTCTGCATCCCCACCATCTTGCCCGAAACGGCGGCCAGCATGGTAGCCATCGAATTCGGCATCACTGGCCCGAATATGGCCATCACCTCGGCCTGCGCCACCGGAGCCAATTGTATCGGCGAGGCGGCCGAGATGATTCGTCGCGGTACTGTGGATATGGCCATCTGTGGCGGCACAGAGGCCGGTGTGGTTGGCCTGTCAGTCGCCGCTTTCTCGGTGATGCGCGCCATCTCGGAGCGTAACGGTGAGCCAGAACGCGCGTCGCGCCCCTTTGACCAGGACCGGGACGGGTTTGTGATCGGCGAGGGATCTGGCATCGTGGTACTGGAAAGCCTGGAGCGCGCTCTAGCGCGCGGGGCCACTATCCACGCCGAACTCGCTGGCTATGGCAGCACAGATGACGCCTTCCACATCACCGCTCCGGAGGAAAACGGCGAAGGAGCAGTTGAGTGCATGCGGCAAGCCCTGGCTTCTGCCGGGCTGGCCCCTGAGCAGATTGACTATATCAACGCTCACGGCACGAGCACGCCCCTCAACGACATCACCGAGACGCGCGCCATCAAAAAGTTCTTTGGCGACCACGCCTACAAGCTGGCCGTAAGCTCCACCAAGTCCATGACCGGCCATCTGTTAGGTGCTGCGGGCGCTGTAGAGGCCATCTTTAGCATCAAGGCCATACAGGATAGCATCATGCCTCCGACCATAAACCTGGACAATCCCGCCCCTGAGTGCGACCTGGACTATGTGCCTCACCAGGCCCGCCCTCGGAAGTTGAACGCAGTCCTGTCCAACTCGTTCGGGTTCGGCGGGCATAATGCCTGCCTCATCTTCACCCCTTACAAGGAGGCCTGACACTGACTCGGCGAGCGGAGATTATCGGCTGGGGCATGTACGCGCCCAAACAGGTTGTCAGCAACGACGAACTCGCCCAGCGAGGGCTGGACACGTCCGATGAGTGGATTCGGTCGCGGACGGGCATTGCCCGGCGTCACCTTGCGGGCGACCACGAGAACACCGCGCAGATGGCCATCGCAGCAGCTCACGATGCCCTCCAGGTGGCAGACGCAGACCCTCGTGAAATCGACCTGATCATCCTGGCTACCGTGACATCCAATCACATGATGCCCTCCACGGCCTGCATGGTACAGGATGCCCTGGGCGCCATCCGCGCTGGAGCATTCGATCTGAATGCCGGATGCTCTGGCTTTGTATACGCCCTTTCCCTGGCTCAGCAGGCCATCGCCTCCGGCGAGCACAGCCTCGTGCTGGTCATCGGAGCGGAAACGCTGAGCCGCGCCCTGAACTGGGAGGATCGTGGGACGTGCGTTCTCTTTGGAGACGGGGCGGGGGCGGTGCTGCTGCGCGCCACCGAGGGGCCTGCGGGTATCCAGGCCAGCGTCATCGGCTCCGACGGTTCGGGCAGCAACCTGCTGATCATCCCGGCGGGAGGCAGCGCCATGCCTGCCACCCACGATACTGTAGATCAAAAGTTGCATTGCATTCAGATGAACGGGCAAGAGGTGTTTCGCTTTGCCACCACCATCCTGGCCCAAGCCACGGAACAGGTCGTGACCAAAGCAGGCTGGCAGATGCAAGATGTCACCCTGATCGTGCCTCATCAGGCGAATCTGCGCATCATCGCGTCCGCTTCTAAACGCCTCAAATTGCCCGTCGAGCGGTTTGTTATCAACCTGGAGGATTACGGCAACACCTCCGCCGCATCCATCCCCATCGCGCTGTGCGAGGCGATTGGGGCGGGGCGCATCGGGCCAGGGCAAAACATCGTCCTGGTAGGCTTTGGGGCGGGTTTGACGTGGGGCGCAACGGCGATCAAGTGGAGCGTCGCCCCTGGCGAGGCGGCGGTCCCCGGCTATCGCAATGCGTGGCGTTGGCTGCTCTATCGCTGGGCCAAGCTGCGTAGTTTCACCCGACAGAAGTTGAGGCGCACGCTGATGCTCTTCATCCGCAAGGCGGATCATATCGGACGACAATAATCTGCACGATAGGCAACAAGGATACCCCTCATCACCGGGCATCCTTGTTGCCTATCCAGCCCACGCTGCTCAGGCCGGGCGTCCCTTCATCAGCATGGACCATTCCCCTGCCTGCACCGTCTTGCCGTGTTGGTTTACTACCTTCACAGCGAACACCACCAGCCCGCCACCCATGCTGGGCATGGGCCGCGTCTTGATGACTTCCCCCTCCAGCTTGATGGAATCCCCGAAGAAGATGGGCGCCTTGAACTTCCAGGTGAGGCCAGCAAAAGCCTGCGCCGTCCCCTCGATGAACCCGGCTCTGGCCGCCAGCCCCGAGGCCATGGACAGCCCCAGTAATCCGTGGGCGATTCGCTGCCCAAAGGGAGTGTCTTGGGCAAACTCGGCGTCGGTATGCAACTGGTTGTAATCGCCCGACAGCCCCGCGAATTGCACCACATCCGTCTCGGTTACGGTCCGCATGGGGCTGCTAACCCGCATACCCACTGTAAGCTCTTCAAAATAATAACCGCGCGGTCGCGCTGTATCCATTGTCTGCTCCTTTCAGCATATACCCTCAAAACACCGATCCCTCGCCGGAGATACGATAGGGCCAAACCCGCGCTTATTCATTCGACTTTTTCCCTGTCGCTCCCGCCACATGGTATAATCGTCCGCATTTGAGGAAACTTTTTTCCCCCCAAACCAGTCTAGAGATAGAATCTTGATGGGGATAGGAGACAGGCGAGTGAGTGTTGGGCAGAAAAGCACGCGCACCAGGGGGGTATGGCGAGGATTGTTCGCAATGCTCCTGCTGATACCCCTGCTGCTCGTGGGAATCCCGCTAGCCCTCAGGTGGTGGACAGATCACCACTACAAGCAGAGCATCTTTGCACCGGAGCAGGTGCCGCCGCGCCAGGTGGCTATTGTGTTCGGCGCGGGCGTCTGGCCCGATGGCAGGCTGAGCGCCGTATTGGCGGACCGGGTGGACACGGCAATCGCCCTATACCAACAGGGGCGCGTCAAAAAGCTGCTCATGACGGGCGACAACAGCGTCGCCACCTACAACGAACCCCAGCATATGCGGGAATATGCCCTGGCGCGTGGCGTACCAGATGAGGATATTGTGCTGGATTATGCCGGGCGGCGGACCTACGATAGCTGTTACCGCGCCCGGCATATCTTTGGCGTAACCGATGCCATCCTGGTCACCCAGGCATACCACCTGGACCGCGCCCTGTTCCTGGCCGACCACCTAGGCATCGACGCGGTGGGCGTGCAGGCAGACCAGCGCGAATACATCTTTATCGAGCGGTATTGGTGGCGCGAGCTGTTCGCCACAGCCCTGGCCTGGTGGGAAGTGTTCATCAGTCACCCGGTACCGATCATGGGCGACAAGCTGCCCATCTTCCCGACCGGTTAGGCTCGGGCGGTATCGCTGCCGCCAGGTGCCCCGGCCCTCTTTTCTGCCCGCAAGAGGACAACGGCCAGCACGACCACCCACAACAGATAGCCCAAGACCATCGTGCGTTCCTGAACCCCGACTGTCGGTACGCGCTGTTCGACAGGAGTCCGAGAAGAAAGCAGAATCCCCACCACAGTCAGCACGAGGTAGGCCAGTAGTGTTCCCAGTGAGTAGAAGCGAAACCCGCGGCGGAACGCAACGGCTCCGAAGCCTATGGCCAGCAGAAAGCAGACCATACCGATCGCCATGAGGACGACGTTCGTGGTATTAGCAGGCGTGCTTATGTTCTCACCAAGACGGATAGGGAAAAAGATACTCACCACCAGGGTAACAATCGCGTTTCCCACTACCATGCATGCCACAATGCGCAGAGCACGCCGCCGACCAGCCAGACGCCAGATGCCCACCCCGAAGGCGATCATCAGCGCGTTATAGGTGAGATCAAGCGGAACAACCAGAGAGCGCGTGGGAGCGCCGATAGCGATCAGATCACTGATAGATTGGCCGATGAAGCTGTAGCCTTCCCACCGCATGCCCGCGATTATGTCCGTCCCGACCCAAAGCAACGAAGCGAGCATACCGCAGACGAGCAAGACCTTTCGCACCGTACCCGCTCGATGCACGGATCTTTCCATCTTAACCTCGCTTATTGGCACTACTGCAAGGCACCTAGTATTTGCGGCTATATCCTGTCACGAGCCTGTCAGATAGACTTGCATCCCCGGCTCACCCGTAGGCCGCCCGCCAACGATTCAGCGCCTCGGCTACCTGCTCCTGGCTGGCCGTGCCCGTTGTTCCGATGCACTTGATCGTCACCGAAGCCACCAGGTTGCCGACCAGGGCCGCCTCTTCCGGCGTGGCCCCGCAGCAGAGCGCGCTCACCATCCCCGAAATGGTACTATCCCCGGCTCCCACGATGTCGATCTCACCTGTCACGGGAACGGCGGGCACACGCCGACAACTCTGCTCGGTGCAGACCAGCACGCCCCGCTCGCCCACGGTAACAAATACGGGCCGCTTCGTCCGGCCACTCAGGGTGCGACCTGCCGCCTCGATCTCTTCTTCGGTAATAGCGCCCTCCACGTTGCCGCGCAGCGCCCGCATGGCCTCGTGTTCATTGGGCTTGAGGTAGATCCCCCGGTATTCCCCCACCCGCATGCGCGAATCCGCCGCGATCACCACCTGAGGGTATTGCGCCACCAGGTCCATGAGCGCCTGCCGCACCCGGTCGGTCATTACGCCATGATTCCGCTCCGGCACCTGGTCCGCCACGATCACCCCTTGCACCGTCGGCAACAGCTTTTGCAGGCGGGCGATGATCCCCTCCTCCAGTTCGCGCGGCAATTCGGCGCGGTTCTTGATGTCCAGCCGGGACAACTCGTGCACCGAACCATCCGGCTCGTGCATCATCGGCTTGGTATAGGTGGGCGTATAGCGCGTGTTGGACTGGATCAAGGGCGACGTATCCACCCCGCGCTCTCGCAGCCCGCGCAGCAACTCGTACCCCTCGCCGTCATCCCCGATCACGCCCAGCGAGACCACGCCCACCTGGAGCGCCCGCAGGTTGCACACGACGGTCCCCGCCGCGCCGGGGCTTGTGCGCACGCGCACCACTTGGTGCGCCTCTAGCCCGGTTTCCAGCGAGACCTCTGCCAGCCGCCGGTCAATATCCAGGTACTTGTCGAGGAAATAGTCGCCAATCACGAGCACGCGGGTGCGCTCGAATCCAGCCAGGATTGCCTGCAAGCGATGTGGGTCCATCACCCCTCCCCCAGTTCGGTCAGTATGTGGTGATACAGGACGGGCACGCTGACCTTGTGGTCGGCGCGCACGTAAAAGCTCTGGCCGCCATCCTGCACCGTGCGCACAAGAATCGTCTTGAACGGACGGAAGTAATAGCGGGCGTCGGATTTGGGCGCCTCATGGTGCATATCCTCCCCCAAATCCTGTAGATCAAAAACGGCGGTGGTAAAGTGGTTGAGCGGCTGGCTCTCCTGATAGGCCACGTTGCGCGCCATCGAGAGCGCCTTCAGATAGACCTCCGGCCCCATGATGGCCGTGCCCATACTCAACAGCACGCCCTGCTCCAACCGCGTGACCTCCTGGGTGAATACCAGGAAATCGGTATACGAGGCCGCCCCCAACGCCGCGCCGTCGCAGTTGGGGTGCTCGTGGATAATGTCATAGCCCAGGCTGACATGCACCGTCACGGGGATGCGCAGGCGATAGCCTGCCGCCAGGATACTCGCGTCTCGATGGGGGAACGACTCCTCCTGAAGCACCCGCCCCACGGCTTCGCCCAGACCAATGCCCTCCGCCGCAGCGCTCGCCGCGATATCGTTGATCCGGCCCGTTTCCCGCCACAGGCCGAACTGGCCCTCGCTGATGTAGCGGGCCACGCTCTCGGTGGTGGCCCCAATGGCCGCCAGCTCGAAATCGTGGATGCAGCAGGCCCCGTTGAACGCCACCATGCTGACGATCCCGCGCTCCATCAGGTCGATCACATAGCGCGACAGGCCATTCTTGATCACGTGAGCGCCCATCATCCAGATCACCGCCCGCCCGTCGCGGGCCGCAGCCACCATGCGCTGCGCCACCTGCGCCAGATCGGGATTCTCATAGGCGGGCACGGGGTCATCCAGGTGGGCGAACTGTTCCAGGGAATAGTCGTGGATCCGCTCGGCCAATGGCTTGAGCTTGAGCCGCGAGCGGTCAAAGGTGGGGTAAGACATGGGCGATCCTCCGATTAGGTCAGGATGGGCGGGGTGTTGGTTGTCCCCCGCTAATGAGCGTAACGGTTGTGCAACTCGGCCAGGTCCAGCCGCGCAGCCACGTCATCCGAGAGGGTGTTGTTCACCTCCACCAGGTGCGGGTCGCGCACGCCGGTCAGGGCCACATCCACATACGGGTCGGACAGCACATAGTTGAGCAACAGCCGCCCCACCTCCAGCGGGTCAATCTGAGGGAAACTGCGGGCCATCAGGCGTTGGAACACCCCGCTGGTCATGGGGCGCATCAACACCACTCCCATGCCCTGAGCGTCCGCCTGGCGGATGACCCCCTCGTTGTTCGCGAAATCTGAGGGATGCTGGTACATCAGGTTGTAGCGCACCTGCATCACGTCGAACGCGCCGGTGGCGATCAACTGCTCCACGCCGCAGGAGGGACCTTCGGCGGTAAAGCCGATAAAGCGCACCCGCTCCTCTGCCTTGAGTTGCTGAAAGGTCTCCAGGCCGCCGCCTCGCAAGATCACGTCCAGGTCTTGCGGGTGATACCAGCCGCCGTGGAACTGGATCAGGTCAATCACGTCCACCTGCAAGCGACGCAGGCTGGCTTCCACGCTCTGACGGATGGTCGCCGGGGTCCACTGACCGCCGCTGACCTTGGTGGCAATCACCACCTGATCTCGATGCCCCTTCAGCGCCCGTCCCACCAGTTCCTCGCTGCGCCCGTTGCCATAGCCGGGGGCTGTATCAAAGTAGTTATAGCCCAGTTCCAGCGCGCGATGGATGGTAGCCGTCGTGGCACGTTCGGCCTCCTGCGAATCGGCGTCCCAACGCCCCATATAGTCCGTCAACCCGAACTGCGCGCCGCCGATGCCCACCTCGGAAACCTGAAGCTGGGTGCGTCCCAACGTGCGATAGCGCATGCTGCCTCCCGTGGTTCCATGATGCTCCTATCCTATCCCAGTAACGTCGCGCGTCAAGATCTCGGACCGCCGGCGCCCTTGCCGGCTTCTGAGCGCCCCTTGGCAAAGCCCCTCATCCCCCGACCCGCAGATCGGCCCCTCTCCCAGGGGGCGAAGGGGTTGGACTAGAACCCGTGCTCGAACATCCGGCGGTAGCTCTCGTAGCGCAGATCGGGGATGTCCCCCCGCTCCACCGCCGCCTGGACCGCACAATCCGGCTCGTGCATGTGCGTACAGGGCTGAAATCGACAATCCCCCAGGAAGGGGCGCATCTCGGGGAAGAAATAGTCCAACTGTTCCGGGTCAATATCCCAGAAGCGGAACTGGCGCAAGCCCGGCGTATCGGCCACCAGCGTGTTTTCCTCTGGGTTCAGCAGGCGGGCCACGGCGGTGGTGTGCCGCCCCCGGTCGTGCACCTCGCTGATCTCGCCAACGCGCAGGTCCAGGCCTGGCCATAGGGCATTCAGCAGGCTCGACTTGCCCACCCCCGAAGGCCCGGTGAGCACCGACAGCTTGTTCTGCAGTAGCGCGTGCAGTTCCTCGATCCCCATGCCGGTCATCGTGCTGGTAAAGAGCACGTGGTAGCCGATTCCCGCATACATCTGGGGGATCTCCAGGTCCTCCTCGTCCTCGATCAGGTCGGCCTTATTAATCACAATCACCGCGGGCAGTTCGGCCTCTTCGATCGCCACCAGATAGCGGTCTAGCATCAGGGGGTTCAGCGGCGGATTGCGCGCCGCAAAAACGATCAGCACCTGATCAGGGTTGGCCACGATCACCTGGGCAATGGCCGCGCGGGGCGGCGGCGGGGTGCGCGCCAGCACCGATTTGCGGGGCTGCACCTCCTCGATCACCCCGAACCCCTCTTCCGTCTCGGACCAATAGACCCGGTCGCCGATAGCGGCCACGTCCGCCTTTGGCCGTTCCTTTTTCAAGCGGCCCCGAATCGTGCAATCGGTCACCTGACCGTCCGACTGCACATAGTAATGACCGCCGTGGGTGCGAATTATGACCCCTTCACGCAAATCCATAGTCGGGAATACCCCTGCTCCTGTTCACTAGCCAGCCTGCCTGTATCCTGGAAAAGGAAAACCGCGGGGGCTGCCCGCGGTTCGTATCCTGCCACTTATCCTGTGGTCTACCGGCGTTCATCCCCCTCTGGTAAGATACTTCCAGTGTAGCAGAAGAGATGCCGGGGGTCAACACATCAGCGCTTCTTGCGCTGCTTGCGGCGCTGGGTCTCACGGCGCTTGCGCTCTTTTTTGCTGGGGCCAGACTTTTTCCCGCTGGAACCTCTCCCAGCAGGGAAACCCTCTTCCTCATCCCGTAGAAGACCGTCCAAGGCTGCCTCGTTATAGGGGCCTCGCAGAACGTTCACCGCCTTATCGAGGTCTATTCTCGCTGTCATTTCGTCTACCGTCTGGTTTGCATCCTCGGCGCTGTCTCCTGATAGGTCGGAGAGGATACCATAAAGGCCAGGTACGTGTACCTGGCCTTTACTTACGTGTGGGTAATGCTTCCCGCTCTATGGCCGCATCTACTGCACGCGAATCACCCGGATGGCGTTGATCGCCGGGGTATAGTGCGGGGATTGGGACTCGAACGTGATGGACAACAACCCATCCGTCACCTGCACGTCGACAATCTTTTCGTCCCAGGCGGTAAACAGCGAGGTCTTGGCCAACACGTCGAACTGATTCAGCACGCGATTTCCTTCGACATAGACGGCAAAGACCCGGTCGCCCGGATGGGTATAGAGGAACACCTCCGCGAAGCGCAGCAGCACTTCGTACTTGCCATTCGGTACAGTGAAATAGTAGGCGTTCATCGAGTGCCGGTGGGCCTGGTAGATGGGATCATCGTCTGTGTTGCGAATATCTCGGTCTGTGCCATCGACCGATTCCTGGCTTCCCCCCTGCCAGCCCCACGACCCGGCGGCGAATTGCTTGTCGGCGACATAGGTGTACCCATCGGTGGCTGTGAATGCCGTACCCGAGGCGCAGTTCACCGCCCGCTGATAGGGCACCATCGTCGGGGTAGGCGTCGGCGTCAACGTGTTGGTCGGGGTAGGGGTGGGTTGCCGCAATATCAATGGCTCGTAGCTAAAGACCGGCGTGTTGGTGGGCGTCGGCGACAACGTGGGCGTCGGGGTAATGGTCGGCTCCCCCTCGCAGGAGACAACCAGTCGGTAACGCCCCATACTGCCCTGGTAGCCGTCCACCATGAGGTAGTAGGTTCCCGGCGGAAGGTTGGAAACGGTGAACCCCGTGTCCCCGTAGCCATCCTCTACCAGATTCTCCGGGTAGGGCGCAGATAACAAAAAGACGTCCAGATCCGGCTCTTCGTCCTCTTCCTCGATGCTAACGGTCAGGTCACTGGCCACCGTCTTGTACAAGACATACATGTCTTCCGGCCCCGACTCGACCCAGGACAAGTCGCCATATTGCTCCACCCGGTTCGGCTTGTCCGTGGTGTCGCCCCAGAATACTCCCCGGCAATAAGCCGATAGCGCGCCGCTGGGGTCAAGCCATGATTCAGGCGTGGCGGTGGGGCTGGCCGTAGAGGTCGCCGTGGCGGTCGGGGTGGGACCGGGAGTATAGGTGCTGGTGGGCGTGGCCGATTCCCACGGGGTCTCGGTGGGGGTGGCCGTCGGCAAACGCACATCACCAAAGTTGTGTTCGATCTCCTGCCCTTCCGCCAGTGTAGCGAAGCAAATACTATTATCGCTATTCTCCAACGAACCGAATCCCGGCGGGTCCACTTCCTCCAGGCAATAGTTCCCCGGAGCGAGGTCAAGAAAGCTGTATCCCCCATCCAGCCGGGTCTGCTGGGAAGCCAGAGGCTGACCGAAGCCGTTCTGCAGTTCGATCACCGCCCCTTCTATCCCCGGCTCGCCCTCGTCATAGACCCCGTTCTGGTCAAGGTCCTCGTAGACCAGGCCGCGAATCGTGCCGCCATAGCCTTCGCCCACCGGCGTATCGGCCACCGGCGCCTGCCCGGCATGCCGGGGGGCCTCCCTCATATCCGGCACAGCAGGCAGAGTCCCTACCGCGCCCGGCCCGGTCGTAGTCGCGGACACAAAGCTACTGGCAGCAAGCGCCACCAGGAAGAAAACCACCAGAATGCGCAAATCCACTTTCATGTGAGGGTTCCTCTTGGTCTACCGGCCACCAGTAGCCGTCTTGCTCACTACCGCGAGAAAACGAGGGGAATCACGGCGTCCACCGAGGTTCCCAGATGAAGCTCCATCGAGCCTCCGCTTCGCCAAGTTCCTCGCTGCATCATGGTACGCGTGCTGCCACCTGGCAGCTCGGCAACGAACACCACCGTATCGCCATTCCTGCCCCCCTCCACTGCGGGAGTGGTCGCATCGTCGGCAGGTATATCCAGGGCGTACACCATGCCATGCGTGGCATCTTGGATCACTTGCACCCGCTTGTAGGTGATACCCCCAATACGGGCCGACACATACGAACCGGCAGGGACGTTGTTCCCATCAATTCGCACAGAACCATAAAACGTGGAAGGCAGACCAGGCGGCGCAGCCCAGGCCTGCTGCACGCACACTAACAACAGAATCGCTGCCGCTATCAGACAAATCCTTCTCATTCTGCTCCTTTTCGCTATTTATTCTGCAACCGGGCCAGCCCAGCCCGAACGATGTCCCCTGAAGCGCGCCATTGCCTGAGCAGCCAGGCCCCCCAGGTAGATCACACACCTGGAGAGGCCCCATCAGATTCGGGACTCCTCCAGGTGTCGGCCGCACAAGTGCGGGCCGCATGCCGCGCCCGCACTTGCGACTCACGCTTCATCTGCTCACTTGATAATCACAGGCAGGTACAGGAACTCGTCCAGCACGGGCGGTGTTCGGGTGACAGTCGGCGTGCGCGTAGGCGTCTGCGTGACTGTCGGAGTATGCGTCGGTGTATTGGTAAGCGTAGGAGTTGCTGTCGGCGTGGCCGTCGGCGGATTGTAGATCCAATCTACCATCAGCAGCGGGCGCCGTCCTTCCAGGCTATAGTCCGAGTCGCGGAACACCACCTCGCGATGGTTAGCGTCCTCGGCCATCAGCAGCATCCCCATCTGCGAGCCTGGGTTATCGATCCAGGATTGCAGTATGGCAGTCACGTCCCAGTCATACGTGATGATCGAGTCTGGGGTAGTGCCCGATACTTCCTGTACCAGAGTTACGCTCGCGGGCATTTCCGCGCGGTCGCCGGGTACAGCATCGCACCCAGGCAAGCCCCAGGAGTTGCCTGTCGAGCGCAGGTTCCAGGTCGCCTGGTTCGCTACCCAGAGCTTGTTCACCTCATAGACGCCCACGTTCAAGGCACTCGTTTTGCCGTCGTCATATTCGGAGGACGTCAGCCGCAGGGTAGCCGACTGGATCTGCGCCCCGGTGGGGATGCGCCCTCCCAGGTCAAAGTCAATCAGGCCGCGCTTGATGCCGTGCCCTCGCAGGCGCAAATCCTGCCGCTCAAAGTTGGTGGTCGCCTCCCACTCGTTGATGTATACGTCCTGGCTGCCTCCCCGAATCTCCAGGTGACTGGTGGTCGGGGTCGTGTTGGGCGTGCCGGAAGTAGCCGTCGCTGTGGGGGTCACATCAGACCCACCGCCCGTAATGTACTCCACGTGCAGGTAGGGCAGATAACGGGCGTCCGAGTCATCACGCGAGTAGAAACGGAGTTCTCGCGAGTTGTTGGAGATCAGGATCATTCCCTGGTTGCCCGCCGGGTTGGATACCCAGTCCTGCACCAGGTTAGTGAGGTTCCACTGATACCAGTTGGAAGGTAATTCTACAATGGTCGCTGCGCTCTCGGTCGTCTCGCGATCGCTGGCACCGTCACAACCGGGCAGCCCCCAGGCGTAACCCGTGTCTCGGATATTCCAGGTGGCCGAGCGCTCGCCCCAGAAGGGCTTGACCTTGTGAACGGCCACCCGCGGGGTCTGGCCGGGCAGATGATCGTGCGCGTCCAGATAAAGGTACAGCGTCGCGTTGGTGATCTGCGAACCGGTGGGCACCTGCGACTCCAGGTCGAACCACATCATGCCCCGGTATACCCCCTGACGCACTCGGATACGCGTGGGGTCCGACGCGCCATAGGCGGTATCGGGGTCCCAGTTCGACAGGTAGGCATCCTTCATGCTCGTGTTGTTGGGCTTGAGGTCTTTGGCCTGCGGGGTGGCGGTCACCGATGGCGTATTGGTGGCGGTAGACGTGGGTGCCTCGGTGTTGGTTGGCGTAACAGTGGCCACCGTGCCGCTGGCCGTGAGGTTCAGTTCGGTGCGCTGCCCCTTGCTCCACGTCCCCGTCTGAGGACACATCAGCCCCCCCACGCGGAACTGGACGGTGTCGCCATCAACGCCCCCATCCTTGCCCGGGGTTTCGGGCACATCGCCGGGCACGTCCAGGCTATACACCACGTCGGACCCATAGGTCGCCACCGGCTGCGAGGCATAGGTCACCCCGTCGATGACGGCCTCCACCGCAACATAGGCGGGTGGGTTCGCGCCGTTGACCTTCACCGTCCCATAGAAAGTGTGAGGAACAGGCGGGGCCGCGCTGACCCAGGTACTACTAAAAACCAGCACCAGGCAACCTATGACTAACAGGGAGAGGATGAGTTTGCTTTTCATGTTTGGGGCCTCTCGAGTTCCATCCATAAACTATTACGATAGGCAGTTTCGGGTATAACCAAAGAGAGGTCTGACTCGGCTCTGGCCGAGTGTCAGCCAGAGCCGAGTCGATAGAGAGCGCTCAGTAATCTACAGTCAGGTTGCAGTCCGAGTAGACGTACACCCAGTAGGCTTTGCCTGGGGCGAACTGCGTCAGATCGTTGGCATATTCAGGCGCACTGGGATCATACAGCTTCCACGGGTCGGCACTATCCGTCGCCACGTAGGTATAGACGGCGTCATAGTTGCCCGCAATACCCGTCAGCGCCGTGGCGATAGCCCGCGCATCGTCGCTGGGCCACCCGATCATATTCCAGCCCGCCTTGAGCGGAATGGTCGTCGAGGAGGGCGGCTGCCCCTGCACGGCCAGCGTCGCGTTCTGCGTCATGTGAATCCACATGCCCATCTTGTGATCTATGTTGGTCAGACCGCCGTCGGGGTAGCTCACCCAACTGCCATTCGAGAAGACCTGCACCACATCGTACTTGCCCGCTATAGAGTTGAGAACGCTTGCGGCATCCGTGGAGGTGGGAACCAACGGGAACGAAATATAGTTCCAGCCGCCGTTGCTGGCCGTCAGCGTCACGTTATACGTCTGGGCCGGGTTGCCACCGTTCCGGCGCACGTCCACCATGTGGATGTACTCGTCGCCATCACCGTTGCTGTCAATGCGCAAGTCTGCCCCGCCCAGCTGCATGTTCAAGAACTGGGCGTCGGTCACGCGGAAAGTAGCCGTCTCCCACCGGTTCGAGTTGGTCTTGGTGATCGTACCGGCCACCTTGTAGGCATTGCCCGGCGCATCGTAGGTCAGCGTCCAGGTGTCCGTGCCGTGATCGAAATAGTGCACGGTAATCGTCACATCGTTGGTGCCACCGTACATATAGCTGTCGTGCACCTTCATGAACATGTAGCGGTTGCTGCTTCCGTCCGTGCGGCGGGCGATGTACCCCTTGCGCGAGGGATAGCTATCTACCGGCTCTCCGGGCAGTGGGTCGTCATCGGGATTCCTGAGCATGGACAGGCTAGAGTCCTCGGTCACCGTTGTGACATTGGGGTTATCGTACAGATCCCAGCTACTCCGCAACCAGCCGTTGACCAACTCCTCGCGGGTGCGATAGGTTACGGCTACCGTGCGCCCGCCGGAAATGCTGTTATCCTGAGTCAAGCCAAAGGAATAGTTCCCCTTGTGCGGATACACGTTGTTCGCATGCCCCGACTCGCGCATCAGCGTCCACACGCTCGGCGCATTGCTCATGTCCTTGCCCATGTAGGGCTGTGCCCATCGCATAATCGCGATATTCTCATCGATGGGATCACCCCAATCGGTGCCATGATACAACACCGACCGCTCCATCGTGATATAGTCCACGCGCCGGGCTACCGTCGAGGCCACACCCCAGAAAAAGTCCACCGGGTTGCCAGTCATATAACCGTACATTTCGTACGCCGAGGCGACGGGCGCATAACCGGACATCGGCTCGCCAGTTTCCATTTGCTGCATGAGGTGGTCATACTTGCCGACCCCATTCCAACCCGACTTGGTGCGGAGGTCCACCCATTCCAGGTCAGGATACACGCCCGCCGGGAAGATGCCCACCCCGCGCTGCACGCAGAACTCGTTCCATAGCCTGCGGTACTGCTCTCCCTGGTAGGTCGGAGAGCTGGGCAGCACGACAGTCACTTCTTGAAAGTTATCCGCGTACATGTCCGTGATCTCGATCACGGTATCCGCCCACATCTGGCCGGTCAGACCGGCGGCAGCCATCGCGCCGTCATCCTGGTCGTCACAGGGCTGAGACTCGCCGAACTTGCCCACACCAACCTGGACAAACTCGAGATGCTCCCGCAAAAAGGCATCCCCTTCGATATAGTCCGCCAGGTCGGCCACGAAATCGCGATAGTTCGCCAGATAGATCGCATCCCAATACTTGGGAATGGCAAAGGTGGGCGAGAGCACGATCTTTTGTGCTCCGGCGTCAAACACCCATTGCGGCGTGCGGATGGGGGGATCACTGGCGTTCCCCTCGTTGGCCCGTCCGTTGAAAGTGATCAGGCCGATGGCTGCCTGCTTGCCTTTCTCCGCTTCAGCCTCAACAAAGTTCCTGATGCGCCAGAACTGGTAGCTGTCGTTGCTAGGCTCTAGCTCGTCCCAGTAGAAGGACTGGTGGCCGCCCACTACGCTGTACGTATCGGGGTCCAAATTGCGATTGTCGCGGGCCACATAGAACCCGGGGACGCGAGAGGTAGACTCGAAAAAGGGCTGCTCGGATTCCAGTGCCGCCGAGTCCGGTGCCGCGCCGTGGTTGTCGGCGCTCTGCTCGATCTCACCGGGGTCCAGACCTTCCTCCGCGAGGGCTGCCCGCACCTCATCACCAGGAGCCTGGGCAGCTACGGGTAAGGCAGCTATCAATAGGAACATCACAAGCAAAAACAGACCAGTCATCTTCAGATGCGTTGTTTTCATCACCGTTCCTCACCATGTTTAGTGCGATATCGGACTCGACGTGACGCCAGGACGGTCGGTGCAGCGTGCATCATACTATAGATCCTACCTCCGCATTTTTCAATCAACTGCCAGGACAAAAGTGACGGCATTATAACACGACCAACGGGAGCAGGCAAGCCGTGCGGACCCCATATACCCTTTCTGACGAGCAAAAGTAGTCAAGGTTACGCCTTTAACTTGACATCTTATAGTCAGACAGCCAAAGACAACGTAAAAGAGGTCAAGTGACAATAATTAGATCATAGCTTGCAAATTTATGTCAAATATTACAATTTATTCATATTTGTTACTTGAAGCCCCAGATACCGTCGAATCACCCCGGCGATATGGCAATCGGGTGTTTCATAGGGAACGAACTCTTTTTCCGCCGCCTCTGCCAATGCCTGGGGCAAATCCTCTAGACGATGGCACCAGATCATATGTCCCCGCTCAGACAGGGCGCGCAGCAAATCTTCCTGATGCCGGTCATAACGGTCGGGGTTGCTCACCCCAATGAGCGGCAAGCGCCGCTGCAACACTTCGATGGCCGTGCCCAATCCGCCGTGCGCCACCACCAGCCGCGCCTGCTGGTAATACGTGTCCAGGGAGGGGGCAAAGTCGAAATACTCCATGTGCGCTGGCCGATAGCTGCCCCGCCCGATCTGGGCGATCACCGGCTCCGCCAGCGTAGGGGCCATCCGGTCCATAGCCCGCGCTAAATCATCGAAATCCGTCGTGCCCACCGTAACGAAAATCATCGTTTCCCTTATGTTCTGTCTCCCCCTCTCCAGATTTGGAGAGGAGGCTGGGGGGTGAGGTTTGCTGCCCCTAAAACAGCCGTCCCGCATACACCGCGCGCGGGTATCGCTCCACCAAATCGGGCCACTGCACGAAAAAGAGGTGCGCCACCCGGTACATGATACGTCCCGTGGTAGAAAGCGCCGTCACCCGAGACCCCGTCTCGACGAAAATCACCTTCTTGCCCAGCAGCCGCGCCATGATACACACCGGCACTGCCACCGACGGCCCCGTGCTCAATACCGCATCGGGCTGGTACTCGCACAACACGCGCCACGCCTGCCAGCAGCCATGAGCCGTTTTGTACAGGTCGCGCAGCAGGTGATGCTCCTTGTCGCGGGGCCGCCGCACATGGTACACCGCCCCCTGGCGGCGAATCTTGCTCTCCGAGACGGTATCATCCTGCACCACCAGATAGGCATACTCCAGATCGTCGCCCAGCATATCCACCAGGGCGATCATCTCCTTGGTATGCCCCCCCTCGCCCAGCGCGATCAGCACCTTCATCGAGTTGGCCTCCCCGCGCGCCGCGAGGCCAACACCTGCTCGTATAACCCCACCAGGGTTTGGGCTTCTACGTTGGTCTGCAAATGCTGGATGGCTTCTCGCCCGCGCGTGCGCCCGTTGTGCGTGCGCCCGTTCAGGGCCAGCGCCAGATCGACCTTGTCAGCGAAATCCTCCGGCGTCTGCTCGGCCAGATAGCACCCCTCCACCCCGGCCAACACCTGCGGAACATCGCCCACCGCCGTAGAAACGATGGGCAGGTTGCAGGCCATCGCCTCCTTGATCACCACCGGCGACCCCTCGTGATCCGACGTCAGGATCAGTACATCCCCCGCGTTCATATAGGTCGGGATGCTCTCGTGGGGCACCTTGCTGACCACGTGCAGGTCCACATCCTCTCGTCGACGGCGCAACACCTCATAGGTCGCGTGGGCCAGATCTACCCGCTTTTCCGGGCGCGGGTCTCCCACCCATATCACCACCTTGCGATCCGGGTCCCAGCCCAGTGCTGCCCGCGCCTCGGCCTGCGGGCGGGGCGCAAACAGCTCGAAATCCACCCCGCAAGGAATGATCTGCGCCCCCTCGTAGCCCAGCCGCGCCTTGTGGTCCTCGGACGTGACGATCACCGCATCCACCAGGGGCACCAATCGGCGGCACAGCCAGCCCTGATAGGTGTGCATCTGCCCCGGCGCGTGAAAGCTCTGCACGATGGGCAGCCCCCACTGCGCGCGGGCCACCATCCCCGAAAAGACGTAATGGGCGTGGATCAGGTCATACCGCACATGGAGCAACTGCCGCCACAAGCGCGGATAGGCGCTCAGGTAGTTCAGGCGGCTGGCCCTCCCGTTGACAAACAGCACGTCGATCTCTACCCCCAGGGCGCGCAAGGCCCGCACCTGCTCGTATACGAACGTGCCGAACGAGCGGTCCGCCTCGTGCGGGTACATGTTGGTCAGCATCAAGACGCGCATATTCCCCTTCCCCTCACACGTTGCGTTGCGGGTTTGCCAGGAACAGGCCATTGATCACCGTGCGCCAGTTCCGGTAATAGTCGATCAGCACCTCGCGGGCAATGCGATCCGTGGTTTCGGCGAAATCGGCCTCGGTATCCACCACTTCCAGCCCCCAGCGCGACGCCCACCACTGATACACGTGCGTCTGGGCCTCCAGGTGCGACACCGGCTCCTCCGGCTTGCGGCGGCCCGCCTCCTCCGGCGAAACGGCCAGCAGGTAGGCCCGGTTGGGCCGGGGGGTGAGCAGGGCCAGCAGCCGGGCAGCCAGCGAGTCCGCCACTTCCGAGCGGCCTGTCAGCACCGCCAGCTCTACCAGGGCATCGTAAATATAGCGGTCGCTGATTACCACCCGACCGAACAACAGGGGCAGGGCGATTCTCACCCAATAATGCAGCAGCAGGTCCGCCACCACCAGCGCCGTCCAGCCCCGGCGCAGCCACGGCCGGCGCAGCCAGGTGGTCTTGCGCTCCACCCTAGCCTGGGTGGAATCGTTGGCCGCGTCCACGTCGCCCCGGCGGGCCAGCAGCGGCTTGACCAGGCCGATGGCAAAATCGGCCAGCGGGGAGCTGCCCCCCCGGCTCCAGACGGTGCGCACGTCGATATCGCACGTCTCCAACGCCCGCCGCAGCGTGTCCGCGTGGGCCGTTTTCCCCGAGCCGTCAATGCCGCTCAGGGTAATCAGCATGGGCCGCTGGCTGCGGAACGGCAGCCGCCGCCGAATGCCCGCCAGCGAATGCCGGGCAATGTCCATGCTCTTTTGCCCGGCGGTCAGTTCGCGATCCGCCAGCACTTTGCCGTAATACAGGCGCTTGCTGAACCGGAACGACACCCGGCAGGGGAAGCGGGTTTCCTCCGCCAACCGGCGCTCCACGTATTCCCGCGCCGAGCCGGGCATCTGATCGCGGGCCGCCTCGCGCACGCCACCGGGAAACGAGTCCGTGCCATAGGCCGCCCGCTCCAGACCGGCCCACAGGGCAATGCAGGTATCCAGTCCATCCGCCCACCCGCGACGGCGCACCAGATCATAGATCGCGTCCCAGTCAAGCGCTCCCTGCCGCAAAACGTGCATCACCTTCCACAAATCGCCCAGCTTGATGGCCTTGTCTTCGTAAAAGGCGTGGGCCATCGTGATCAGCAGGGCGTCTTCCAGCGAGGGGATGGTCAGCGCGGGGTCATCCGGCGCCGGGCGGGCGTGGGCCAAGACCTGCTCGTCGCTCAGGAAGCCGGTGCCCCACCCCACAAACTCGTGCAGGTGGATGGCCGAGATCGAGCCGCCCGCGTGGAACTTGCGGAAGAGGAACTTGTGCGGCTCTTCCACGTTCTTTAGCTCCACATAGCCCAGCTCCAGCAGCACCCGCCGGGCCTGCGGGCCATGTTCCCGCGCTACCAACGTATCCAGATTGTCCGAGGTGTAGGGCAGCGAGGGCGCAATCCCCACCGCCTTGATGAGCACGTCCTGGATACCGCTGGCCGCCAAAGCCTCTCGCACCAGCAGGTACTCCTCCCGCTGCGCGGCCCAACTCGCCTGCTGCTCGTCGCGGGCGATGCGGAACGCATCGCTAGCAAAAAAGGCGCTCAGGACGGGGGTACGCTCATCCAGGGCCAGCAGCGGCACCTTGTTGGCGCGGCAGGCTTCCACCAGCGCCGCAAACTGCTCCGGCGCGGGCGGTTCCACTCCCGGCAAGGGGCGCTCGGGGCTCATCGCCTGGGCGACCAGCCGCGCCATCGTCAGGTCCACGCTCATTACACCTCCTCGGGAATCTGGTAAATGCCAATAATCTGGTTACGCAGCCAGGCCAGCGCCCGCCATTCGGTCATCCGGCTGTAGAGCAGGCCCAACGCGTAGGTCCAGCGATTGTGCGACAGGTATGCGTAGGTCTGGTCCACCGTCGCCAGCCAGTCGCGCCGAAACCCCGCCGCCGTCAGATCCCGCTCCAGAACGGACACGGTGTTGGCCCGGTAGCAGGCGGGGAACACATCCTCCTCCGCCGTGCCGATGCGCGCCTTCATCCGCTTGTGCAGGCCGGTGGGCAGCAACCTGGACAGCAGGAACAACGGCGTGCGCACGGCAGGGGTCTTGAAGACGAAATAGCCCCCCGGCTTGATCACGCGCGCGTATTCTCGAAAGGCCGCCGCCGGGTCCGGCAGGTGCTCGATCACCAGATAGGATACGACCACATCGAACGAGTGATCGCCAAAGGGGAGGTGTTGGGCATCCGCCAGCACGAACGCGTCCAGATGGGACACATCCGGCAGGTAGACGTCCTCGCCCACCAACAGCCGCAGGCGCTCGCGCTGCTCCTGCAAAATCCAACTGCCAGGCCCCGAGCCGGTGTCTAGCGCCACAGCCTCGCGCCCCAGGCAGCGGGTGAACTCGCGCTCGAATCGCCCGAACACCGTCTCCTGCAAAGTCGGGTAGTAGCGCTCTTCCAACGCCTTCTTGGTCTGCGGTGCGATCACGATGGCATCCTTTTGTTGATCTTGGCGCTCGAGTGCGGGCAAGGGCTGTACGGGTCCAGCCGACAGTGATGGGCGATCTGCTCCAGCATGCGCTGGGCCACGCGCGGCCAAGCATACGGCTCGACCATGCGCCGCGTCTCGGGCTGCACCCCCTTGCAGGCTTCTACTGCCGTCGCCAGTTGCTCCGGACCGTCAATGTAGACAAACCCAGGCCCCTCCTGGAACAGGGTCGGCAGCCCCCCAAAGTGAGTCGTTACCACGGGCAGGTTGCAAGCCATCGCCTCCAGGACGGATAGCGGCATATCTATGGACGAAATGCGCGAATGGACCGGGAAGGTATAACAGTCCGCCATCTGGTAAATCTCCGCCACGTCGGCCACATACGTGTCAATCAGTAGCGCCCCGCTACTCCGCAGTTCGGCCACCAGTTCCCCGTCGTGGGTCGTGCTGGTGCTGCCCACCACAATCACCTGGTGACCCGGATGCCGTTGCAGCGACAGAAGCGCTTGCACGTTCCGCCCTCGATTCAGGTGTCCCACATGACAGGGCACGTATGCCTCCGGGCTGACCCCATATCGCTGCCGCAGGGCCAGCCGCTTTTCCGGCGTCACCGGGTGGAAGCGATCCGTATCGATCCCCGGCGATAGCATCTGGATGGGGCAGCCACACCAGGCCAGCGTCTCCCGCGTGGCCTCGGACTGCACGAACACCAGATCGGGGCACAGCCAGGGCATGACCAGCCTGGCCAGCCGACCGTACTGGCGCAATTGCAGCGCCACCATGACCACCGGCGCACCCCCGGCATACAGCTTGAGCATGCGCGCCCGCCAAAAGCTAAACGGCGTGGCGCAGGCCGTCGGCACGTACAACACTACCTCCGGCCGGAATCGCCGCAAGCGCTGGATCATCCACGGACTGAGCAGCAGCGGATTGGAGCGCAGGTTTTCGATGCCCAATTCGGGGATACTCTCCCCGCGGGCGGTCAGAGTCATCACCTCGTGCTGGTCCGCCAATCCCCGCGCCAGATGCAGGGCATAGTTCTTGATCCCCTCGTCAAAGGGGCGGCGCAACCGCTCGGAAAAGACGCAAATTCGCATCAGCGCGCCCCCTCCTGCCCGGTGGTGGGTAGGATAGGAGACACGGGCTGCTCTTGCGCTTCCTCCAGCACGCGCTGATACAGCGCATAATATGCCTGCGCCACGCGATCCGCGCCAAACCGCCCTTGCGCCACAACCCTGGCCTGCTGGCCCAACCGTTTGCATAGCGCGGTATTGCCCAGTAATTCTGCCAGCCGCTCGGCCATCGTCAGATCGTCGCCTGCCGGGACCAGATAGCCCGTCTCGCCCTCGCTCACCAAATCGGGCACTCCCCCCACCCGCGTGGCAACCACCGGCTTGCCCGCGGCCATCGCCTCAATCACCGCCATGGGTGCATTCTCCTGCACTGAGGATAGAGCCAACAGCGCGCACCGGCTGTACTCCTCCAACAGCTCCTCGCGCGACAGCAGCCCCAAGAACTCGACCTGCTCTTCTAGGCCGTGGGTTTTCACATACCCCCGCACCTGCCGCTCGTAGATCTCGCTGGTGGCCCGCCCTGCCAGCCGCAGCTTGACGCCAGGATAGAGCGGCACCAGCCGCTCTACGGCCCGCAACAGCATCAACAGGTCCTTGATCTCGGTAATAGATCCGGCATACAGGATGCGCCCCGCCTCCGCCCGGTCTGCCACAGAAAAGAACTCGCGCGGCACGGGGTTGTCGATGCGCAACCAGGAATCGGCCCGTACCTGGGCATATTCGTCCAGCACATAAGAGCTGATGGCCACCAGCCGGTCCACCCGCCGCAACGCCCGCGCCTCGTACCACCCCAGCAGGCCATAGCGCAGCCGGTCGAACAACGTGCCCCGGTAGATTGCGCGCTCCCGCGCCAGCACCCCGTGGATGGTGTAGATGGTGGGATAGCCCGCCCGCACCCCGGCGTAGGCGAAATGGGCCACGTGCGCGTGTACCAGGTCCGGCTTGATCTCGGCCAGCGTTTCCCGCACCCTGCGAACGCCCGTTACCAGGTTCGGGATGATCCGCTGGCGGGGCAACGCCAGGTAGTGGATGGTGGTCCCACCATCTTCCACCACCCGGTCTCGGTCCATGTCCGAGTGGCAATGGACTATGTGCAGGTCCAGATCGGGGTACGCTTTGAGTCCCTGCGCCAGATTATACGATACCATGCGAATACCGCCGGGGATCATCCGGGGGTCGTCGGGGTAAAACGTCAGCAAGGCGAGCCGCACAACTCTTCTCCTCTTGTTCCTGCTGCAAACTGTAGCCGCGGCATCCGAGGATCCGCAGGATCCACACGCGCATTGCCCTCATCCGCCCCTGCGGAGTACCTTCTCCCAGGGGGAGAAGGCGCGGCTGCGCCAACAAGTTGGCGAGGCCGGGGGTGAGGGTTTCCTCGGGGTGAGGACCTTTACTCCCCGCCCGCCTGAATATCCGCGAGAATTCCGTCCACCGCCGCCGCCAGGTCCGCCACCACGCGGCAATCCGCCCAACGTCCGTTGACCCCGGCACAATGCGCATTCCCCCGCCCGGTCAGCACCAGCATCGGCTTGCAGCCCGCCGCCAGCCCGGCGGCAATATCGCTCTCCGCGTCGCCCACCAGATAGGAGCGGGTCAGGTCCAGGTTGAGCATCTCTGCCGCGTATTGGAGCAGCCCCGGCTTGGGCTTGCGACAGGGGCAATCCTGCTCAGGCCGATGCGGGCACCAGGCGATGCCTTCCAGCCGCCCGCCATGCGCCGCCACCAGCGCCATCAACCGGCGGTTCATATTCTCCACCGCCTCGAACGTCACCAACTCGCGGGCGATGATTGCCTGATTGGTGACCACTACCACCGGCCAGCCCAACCGGGCCAGCTTTTGCAACGCCTCCAGCGCGCCCGGCAGCAGGGTCAGTTCCTCCCAGCTTTTCACGTAATCCGCCCGGTTCGCGTTGATAACGCCATCGCGATCCAGAAAGATGGCCGGGCGGCGCGGCAATGTCGCGTTGAGTCGCGCCGTCTGAGGGGAAGCGCCGGACCCATCTGCCAGGATCAGGCTGGGCACCAGCTCTCGCTCGCCCCGGTCGCGCAGGCCGCTGACGATGGCGTGCTCCAACACCATATGCACGTCCTCGATCTGCTCCATGCAGGCGTTGCCCACGACCACCGGCACATCCACCAGCCCCGCCAGTTGTCCGCCCTGCCCCCCGACCAGGCCAATCGTCGTCAGGCCCATCTGTCGAGCAAAGCGGGCCGCGTTCACCACATTAGGCGAGTTGCCGCTGCCACTGATCCCGATCCACACGTCGCCAGGGCGCGCCAGGTTGCGCAACGGCTCGACAAAAGCGTTTGCGTATTCCGTATCGTTGCTCCAGGCCGTGAGCAGTGGGACATTGTCCGTCAGGCCGATGGCCCGAAAACGAGGCAATCCGGCGGCGTTAGCCCCTTTGTTCAGGTCATTGACGAAATGCGAGGCCGTGGCCGCGCTGCCGCCATTGCCGCACAGGAACACGCTCGCCCGGCGCAGGCGGGCATCGTGCAACGCCTCCATCGCTCGCGCAATGTCGGCCCACGGCAGGGCCGCCAGCGTACCGCTCACACAGCGCACGTACCCGTGCAGATACTCCTCGAATCCGGTTCCCGTCGAGTCGGCCATGATATGCTTAATCCCGTCTGATGTTGAATATCACCTTGGAGCCATCCCGCTCCAGGCGGAAAGGCAACTCGCGCAGGCCGTGCAACGCCGAGCGCACGGCGTCCCGGTGCTGGGGCCGCACGTAGAGCAACAAAAAGCCCCCGCCGCCCGCGCCGGTAATCTTGCCGCCCAGCGCTCCCGCCTGGCGGGCCGCTTCATACATGCCATCTAGCGTGCCATTAGTGATGCCGCTGGCGAGTTGCCGCTTGAGCAGCCAGCCCCGATGCATCCCCTCACCCAGCGCATCCAGCTCCCCGGCCAGCAGCGCCTCTCGCGCCTCCAGGGCCAGTTCTTTGAGCGCGCGCAATACGGCCATCCGCTCCCCGATGTGCGCCACCTGCTCGGTCAGGATGCTGCTCGCCTGGCGGGTCACGCCGGTGAAAAAGAGCAGCAGCCGATCATCCAGACTCTGCCGCAGATGGTCGGCCAACTCCAGGGATTCTACCTCCACCGTTTCGTCGGGCTTGAAGCGGATAAAGCTCAGCCCGCCATAAGCGGCGATATACTGGTCCTGCTTGCCGATAGGCTTGCCCAGCGTGTCTATCTCGATGGCACACGCCTGGCGGGCCAGCGTCTCGGCGTCCACCAGCTTGCCCTGGTACGCGTACATGGCGTTCAACGAGCCAACCGTGACCGTGCTGGACGACCCCAGCCCCGATCCTTCCGAGGGGATATCGCCCATCGTCGCGATCTCGACCTGTCGCTGGATGCCCGTCGCCCGCAGGGATTCGCGCACCAACTCGTGCTGCAAATCGTCCACCCGCTCCACCAACTCGGTGCGGGTATAGCCCAGGCGGATTTTCGTGTCGAATCGTTTCTTGATGATTAGATAGATGTACTTGTCGATGGCTGAACTGACGACGCAGCCCTCTTCCTGCCGGTAGAAATCGCCGAAATCGGTACCGCCGCCCAAAAAACTGATGCGCAGCGGGGTTTGTACGATGATCATACCACTCTGCCTTCTGCCAGATCCCGTTGGGCCTGGTTGTATTTCTCATGATTCCCGATGTCCAGGAGGTACTGCTCCGTGGGGTAGCCGATCATGGTCACCCCCTCGGCCAGCAGTTGTGGGAACAGGTCGTGCCCGAAATCGTAGAACCGCCCAGCGGGCACGCGCGCCAGCACGCCCGGCTCCATGATATACACCCCGGCGTTCGCCAGATCGGTGAATACCTGATCTTTGGGGGGCTTTTCCACAAAGCGGGTGATCCGCCCCGTGGCATCCGTCTCCACCAGGCCGCACTCCCACGGGTTGGGCACGCGATACAGTACCACCGTCACCTGGGCCTGCCGCTCCCGGTGGGCCGCGGCCACTGCATCCAGGTCCAGCGCCGTGAGCAAGTCGCCATAGACCACCACAAAGGTCTCGTCCAGAAACCCCTCCAGCGCCTTGGCCCCGCCCGCCGTTCCCAAGATCTCTGGCTCGTAGGAGTAGACCAGCCGCACGCCCAGGTCCGCGCCGTTCCCGAAATATTCGGTGATGACCTCCGGCTTGTAGTGCAGGTTGATGCCGATTTCCGTGATGCCGTACCGCTTGAGCCAGGCGATGGTGTGCGCCAGCAGCGGCCTATCTCCCATCGGGACCATCGGCTTGGGGCGGGTCAGCGTCAGGGGACGCAAGCGGCTCCCCTCGCCAGCCGCCAGAATCATCGCTTTCATCGAGGCACCTCGATCACACGCTGATACGTTTCCCACGTCCGGCGGGCCACCTGTTCGGGCCGGAAGCGGTCGTTCGCCACCTGTTGCGCTCGGCGACCCATTCGCTCCGCCTCTGCCGGGTCGGCCAGCACGCGCCCCAACGCCTCGCCCAGGGCCACCGGGTCACCATCCGGCATGGGGGGCAGCGGCAGGATATACCCCGTCACCCCTTCTTCCAGCATCCAGGGCGTGCCGCCTGCTGCCGTGGCAACGCTGGGCGCTCCGGCGGCCATTGCCTGTTCGACCACCATCGGCGCCGTCTCTTGAAAAGAGGGCAGGACGAACGCAGCGCAGGTGGAATATTCCTCCAATACCTGCTCCTGGGCCAGATGCCCCAGGAAGGTCACCGCCTGCTCGACTCCCAGCTCGCGAGCCGCTTCTCGGCAGGCTTGGGCATAGGCCGGATCGATAGTCAGGGAACCTGCCACGCGCAGATGCGCGTCTGGCACTACCTTGCGCGCACGCGCCAATGCGCGCACCAGGGGCAGCACCCCCTTGCGCGGGATCACCGGCCCGGCGAACAATAGCCGCCCCGCCACGGGCCGCCGTTCCAGCCCAAAGAAACGCTCGTCACAAGCGTTCTCCACCAGATAGGAGGTGCCGGTGAACAGCCCCTCGAATACCTGGGCCACATAAGGGGTAATCAGCATCAGATGGCGCGTGCGTCGCACCACGGAGCGCTCATAACGCACATCCAGGTATGCCCGTGCGCGAGCAGGCCATTCGGTCAGCAGCTTGGCCTCCTGCGAGATGATGCCGTGCACCGTGAGTGCTGAGGGATAGGGAGCAGCCAATGCCCCCCCGGCGTATAGCCCCGACCCGTGTGCGTGCACGATGTCTGGCTGCAACTCGCGCAGCACCTCCCCCATTGCGGCCACTTCTCGGCGATGGTTGGTCAGGCGGCCCATTCGCGCGCGGGGCAAATAAGTCACCACCGCCCCGTCCCGCTCTACCCGCTTGGGTTCGGTAAGCTGCTCCTTGCAGGTGATTATGTGCAGCTCCACATCGGGCATTTTGCACAGCTCGCACTGGACATAGACGATGGCGACTTCGACGCCGCCCAGCTTTTCGGTGTCCAACGGATAGGGACCCAGGATCGCAACTCTCATCCGGCGTTCTCCAATAATGTATGGGCGCGGTCAGCCCGACTTCCGCGCGCAGACCATGAGGCTGGGGAGGATGCGGGCCTTGAGGCTGGCAGGCCAGGTGTGCACCCGCAGTAGGCCCAACAGTGCCTCGAACGCGCAGGCCAGCCACAATCCCACTCCGCCCATCTGCCACAACTTGCCCAGACGGTGCAACAAGCGGGGCTCCATCCAGGCCACGCGGAACCCGTATTCCCGCAATAAGCGGGTCAACTCGCCCAGTGTGTAATTATGTAAATGAAAGCCCGCCGATACCCGGCCACTCCACAGGCGCGAGGGGGTATAGAGCAGATAGCAGCCCCCCGGCCTGAGCACGCGGCGCACTTCGGCCAGATGCCGCCGCATGTCCGCCAGCGAGATATGCTCCACCAGGTTCTCGCTGACCACATAGTCATAGCTGGCATCGGGCGATTCCAGAGCGCGGGCATCCCCGAATACATAGTGCAGATCCATCTCCTCGTGCCCGCCCCAACGCGCGCGGGCACTTTCCAGGGCCAGCAGCGACACATCGGTGGACAGGACATGGTTGCCGCGCTTGGCCAGCAGATAAGCCGTCTCCCCGTCGCCGGTGCCCATCTCCAGCACGCGCGAGCCGGACGGAATACTCGCCAGCACCACCGCGCGGATGCGGTCATCCACGCTGGAGCGGGGGTTCACCTCGGCGTAAATCTCGCCTTCGCCATCCTGACGCTGGAGGAACTCGGCATGCAGTTCGTCATATGCCCGCTGAAAGTCCTCCGCCGAGGCCCCTTCCAGCAGCTTGCCCCGCCAACGCCCCTCGATCTCGAATTCCGTCTCGCTTTTATAGCGCCCATTCGAGCCAGCAGCCCCCTGGGAGTCTGTTGTGCCTGCCATCGCCTCTTATCCTTCCACCGCCGCGTCCGCCGCCGGCACGCCTGCCGCCTGAGCCGCTACTTGTTGCGCCGCCACCCGCTGCCGCTCTCCCGATACCATCCCAAAGAATCCCCCGATGATCAGGAACATGACCATCGTGTTATAGTAGCCGGACAGGATATCCATCACAAAGGCAGGGGCCAGCACAGCAGCCATCGACGCCAAGAAGACACCCGTTATGTCCGCCATCCAGGTATCTCCCTGCTGTCGGGCCTCCCGGCGTACCTTCAGGGCAGAGACAGCCATCGTCCCCAGGAATGCCAGGAACGGGACCAACGCCACGACTCCGCCCATCAGCATCACCCATAAATAAGTATTATGGGGCGTCGGAACGGCCCGCAGGTACACGTCCCAGTGGGCGTAACGCTTGTAGAAATAGGAGAAATTGTCGTAACCCAGGCCAAACAGGGGATAGTCGCGGACCATCTGGAAAGCGACCTCCCATGTGTCTGCCCGGTAATCCAGCGGCCCCTGGGCGGTCAATCGCTCCTGCACCACATTGCTCGTGAGAATGATCGCCCCATAGATGCCGCCCACCACCGCAGCCACCACCAGCAGCACCAGAAAAATGCGCCGGAAGCGGGGCACAAACAGCGCCATCACGATCAGCGAGGCCAGCAGCCCGCCCCACCCGGAGCGGTTCATGCAGAAATAGACCCCGGCCATCATCAGCGCCACCACCAACAGCAGCTTTGTCCGGTGGCGGCGGGCGGTCAGGCACAAATACCAGGCCCACGGCACCGCCATGTTGATCGTCAGGGCGATGTAGGCCGGGTTGCCCAACAGCCCCACCACCCGCCGGATAGTGGCAGTGTACTGGATGCTGCGGTCTTCCGGGTAGAACCAGACATCGCCGGTCAACTGCTCGCGCGTGGCCAGGAAAGACAGGTAGAACCCGATCACCAACAGTGCCAGCATCATCCCGCGCATCTCCCGCCGGTCGGTGATCAGATTGCGGGCCAGGTAGTAGATGGCCGCCGGGACGATGATCAGGTCGAAAAACGATTGGACGGCCTGTTTGAGGGGGGTAAGGGTAGCTGGCAGCGAGATGGCCGCCCCGAAACAAAACAGCACCAGCAGAAAATCCACCCAGGTCGCGCGGGCCAGTTTGCGCCGCAGGCTGGCCGCCTGCGCCAGAAGCAAGATCAACAGCGTGCCGGTCATAATCCGGTTCAGCGTCAGGTTGGGAATCCCGCGCCCCAACTCGATATTCAGGTAGACGAACCGGGCAAAAGGGGCCAGCACGATCCACAGCAGCAGGGCGTGTCGCTGGTTGATCAGGGCGATGGCGATGAACGTCGCCAGGCCCGTAGCCGTTACCAGGATGGGCCATTCGTCCGCGGCGATCTTCTTGCCCATGAATAGGCCCAGCCCGATGCCCACCAGCGCCAGCAGTAGCGTGCCAATTCCGATCAGCGCCACGCGCATGGTCTGCCGCAGACGGGCTTTATCGAGTTGGTTGCTGCTGTGTGGCTCGATCAACGCAGGATGTCCTTATATACACGTTCTACGCCAGACACATAGGCTTGCATGGTAAAGCGCTGCTCGACGACCTGCCGCGCAGCGCGAACCCAACACTCTCTCTGCGGGGAGTCGCCCAGGGCACGGGCAATCGCTCCGGCCATCGCGGCGGCGTCTCCCGGCGGGACCAACAGCCCCGTCACGCCGTCCTCGATAATCTCGGGCACCGCCCCGGCATCTGTCCCGATCACCGCTACCCCGGCGGCCATCCCCTCGATCAGCACCCGTCCAAACGGCTCCGGCGAGCTGGAGGCATGTACCATCACGTCCATCGCCTGCAACATGCGGGGCACATCCTTGCGAAAGCCGGTAAAGCGGACGACCTCATCCAGCCCCAGGGTATGGGCCAACTCCCCCAATTCCCGCGCGTAGGCTTGCCCGTTGGCCTCCGCCCCGCCGACGATCAGCCCCCGCAGCCGGGGATAATCGGGAGCCAGCCGGGCCAGCGCCTCCAGGAATACCCGATGCCCCTTCCATTCCACCAGGCGGCCGATACACCCCACTACCAGATCATCGCGGCCCAACCCCAACTCGGCCCGCACCTCGGCGGCATCTATAGGTTGATCCATGTCCGCCAGGTCGAGGCCATTGTACACCACCCAACTCGGCTCGACCCGCCCGCCCAGCGTGCGCTGGTGGGCGTCTACGGCGTGAGAGATGCACACATACCCCACCAGCGAGCGCGACAGCCAGCGGTCGAAATGGTTGCGCTCGTCCAGCGCCCGCAGGTGGCAGATCGCGGGCAATCGAAGCCGCCGGGCAGCCAGCACCCCCGCCCGACTGACGCCGACGGTATCGTTCAGGTGTACCAGATCGGGCCTGATGGCGGCCATGTGCTGGCCTATGGCCTGCGCGTCCCGCAGCACGCGGGGAACCTGCCGCGCATAGAAACCAGCCAGATGGACCAGCCGCTCCCCTAGCATACTGTGTTTCAGGCGATGGGCCAAACGGCTGCCCCGCACCGACGCGACCACCTCTCCATCCTGATAGGTCGTGCCACTTGCCCCGCCGGGGATGGTTACCACTGGCACATCCAGGGCGCAAAAGCGGGCGATGTAGGGATTACTTGCGCGCAGCAGCACATGCGGCTCGTACAACTGCCGGTTCAGCCCCTTGACCAGATAATACAGGCTGATAACCGACCCACCCACGGCGGGGGCCAGGTCTACATACAGCACGCGCCGCGCAGGTGCCATCACCGGGGCTGAATCTCTGGCTGCTGCCGGGCCGCTTTGCCTACCGCCGCCAGGAACTCGATCACGAAGGAGAGCAAGAACCCAACCAGGATGCTCACCACGCCGCCCACCATGACCCACTGCATGGTTTTGGAGGGCACTGGCTCGTCCGGCTTGCGGGCCGGTTCGATGATCTGGATGTAACCCAGCTCCTCGGCCTGCAACTGCTTCAGCCGCGCCTCGTTCTCCCGTTCCCACAAGAAATTGTAGTTGCTCGTCGCCCTGGAAAGGTCACGTTCCAGCGCGTTGTATTTGTTGTCCAGCGTGAGCAGATTGCGTAGTTCGTCCGTGCGGTCCTGGATCATCTGATCGTAAATATCCAGGCTGCGCTCATATCCTTCGCGGCTGGCCTCGTAATCCAGCGCCCGTGCCTCATGCTGGCGGGCCAAATCCTGATAGAATTTCAACGAGGCCGAAGGCTCGGCATCGGCAGCCGTGGCGGCAGCGATCTCGTCTGCCTTGGCCTGCGCCTCTTGCTGCTGCTCCCGATAGACCTTGGCAAAGGTATCGTTGCGATCCAACTCGATGACCGTCCGGTCCCGCTCCAGTTTCAGGCTGCGAATCATTTCCTGCAGGGCCAGGGTCTCATGGCCCACCGACTCGAGGTTCTGGGTGCGCTTGAAATCCAGCACGGCATTCTCGGCCCGGAGCATGTTCTGTTTCTCCTGTTCCAGCAATCCAGAGACAAACTCCCTCAGCACCCGCGAGGGGGTAGCGCGCACCTCGCGATAGTTCGCCAGGGCATTGTTCACCTGCGTGGTGGCAATGGCCTCAGCGGTGCCGGGGTCGTCCGATTCCGCCGTCACCAGAATGAAATCTCCCTCCACAGCAAAGGTCAGGCTGTTAACCAGGTCGAGCGCGCCGATGTCCAGGTTCAGATCGGCGATAGTCTTCCAGGCTACAAACCCGCTCTTCAGGGCACGGATGAAATCATTTTGCGCCTGGGTAATCTCGTCTACTGTGCTGGAGCGGTAGGTCGAGAACAGGGACACATCCGAGCGGTCGGTAGCCAACACCTGCAACCGCACCGACGCGCGATAGACGGGCTTGGCCGTGACAGATATCGCCAGGATGACGCCCACCGTCACCAGGAACAGCAGCACCGTCAGCCACAGGCGCTTGCGAATAATGTTCAGGTATATGATAAAGTCTGCTGCCGCTTGCATGGACTACTCCTGTTTCCGGATCGAGCAACCGTTCCCCGTGTGATAACTGTGCCGCCGCACCTTGCGGACGGTGACAATCAGTTCTTCGCCATCCGCAGCGCCCCCCAGCCCCGTCTCCAACTGCACCAACAGGGGCCGCAAGGAAGAGCCATCGTTGGCCTGCTGCTGCCGCAGGGCGGCGGAGCGCTCGGAGCAATGCTCGGTTCCGGTAATATCGAACCCCATCTTCCCACAGGCAGAGCGCAGCCCCTCCAGGGCATCGGGCGAGCCGCCGTCTGCCGTAGCGATGCCGTCCCCGGCCATCACCAATACCAGCGTTCCCCCCGGAACCAGCACCCGGTTGACCTCGCTGAGCAATCCCTCCGTGAGGAGTTCGGCGGTCACCGGCTCGCTGACCAGCACCTTGTCAAAGCACTCGGCCAGAAAGCGCAGGGGCACATCCTGAGCGTGGTAAAGCCCCACATTGTGCAAGCCCGCCTTCTGTCGCACCAGGCGAGCCAGCTCGATTTTCTGCGCATCTGCATCCATAGCGTCCACGTGCGCCTGATATTGCGCGCCCAGAGTAAAGGCTTCATAGCCCAGACCGCAGCGCAGATTGAGAATCCGATCGCTGCGCCGCACCTGCATCCCTGATAAGACGCAATGCGCCCGCTCCTGCATCCTGGCATCCAGCCGGGTGCCCAGAGTGTGCACGGCCAACTGCTTCAGGTAACCGGCCCATTGGCGGCCATTCGCAGCCCCATCGGGATCTTCTTGATTCTGGCGAGGGAAAGAACCCACTGCCTGGGATTGGACCAATCTGGAGTGAACTGTCGTTGTCACGCCGCATCCCTCTTTCGTAATGTCGCTTCAATCAACGTCGAAATCCGCTCGACCCGATCTCGCCAGGTATTGCGCGCCGCTCGCGCCTGGCGTTCCGCCCGCAGCGCCTCGTCCTGCTCGGCCAGCGCTTCAGCAATAGCCCCCACAAAATCCGCCCCATCGCCCACGACGCGGATAACCGCCTGCTCTTCGCGCACAGCGGCAATATCCGTCGAAACCACCGGCAAGCCACAAGCCAGGTACTCGTACATCTTGAGCGGGTGAATATTCTGCGTCCACGCGTTCTGGCGATAGGGCAACAGCCCCACGTCACAGGCGGCGGTGAATTCGGCCACCCGCTGCCCCGGAACAGCTCCCAGCACCCGCACGTTGGGCCGCTCGCGCAGCGCCGCCATCTCTTGCTGCGCGACTGCCGCCAGCATTTGCACCGGCCCCACCAACACCAAAGATGCCTGCGGATAGGCGTCGGCCACCTGCAACAGCAGCCCGGTGTCGATCTTGTCGTTGAGCGCGCCCACATACCCAATGCGCGGGTGCGGCACCCCAACCAATTCCGGCGGCTCGACCTGCTCGCGGGCGGCGGCGGCAAACCGCTCGTAATCCACCCCGTTCGGAACCCAATGGGTATTGGGGTTTACTCCCCCCTTGCTCTCTAGCAGCCCGCGCGATGTCACCAGCACCAGGTCCGCTCTGGCGATCAGCGCCCGCTCGCGGCGGCGAATCTCCTCCACCCGCGCCGGGTCCACGTCAGCATAGCCGGTGTACTCGTCGACAATATGGTAGATCAACAGGCATTCCCCATACCGGCCCGGCACATCGTCCATATCCGGGCGAAACAGCCACGTGATGGGGCGCTCGATCCCCACCTGGCGCATCGCGCGGCGCAGGGAAGCCTTGCGCAACCCATCTGTCAGTGAGCGCAGGGGTTCGCGCCCGGTCAGGGGAGCGTACAATGGCGGGTGATACACGTGCAGACCGGGTTGCACGGTGGTCAGGCGGGGAACTCGGCCCTGCCCGAAAAGCTGGCCGCGCCGGGCCTGTCGAACCACCGACCGCAGGTATGGCCGCGGCTCGACGTAGAGTACCTGGTTCTGCTCGGCCAGCAGCGACATGAGCTGGTGGCGATTGCGCCACAGCGCCTCCCAGGGGTCCGGTGCGAAACAGAGAATGCCCTTTCCGCGCAACACAGGCAAACCTTTCTGCTATGATGGCTTCAGTGTATAGCGGTTCGATGAAAAATGTATGAACCCACAGCCCCCTGAGAGATGACAACCTTTTCATTCTATACGTTTTTCTTCAACCAACCGCAACGCGTTTTCAGACGAAACACATTCGCCCTGCGGGCACGCTTCTATCAAGCTCCAGAATGAGATTCATACCACCCATCACGTGTCCGACGCCCAGCACTCAAGTGCCGGGCTAGGAGAAGGCGAAACCCATTAAAACGGGTTCGTTGGTTTTTATTAGGCTTTAGCCTATTTTACTATCGTCAGCCTGGGACCTTCAGTCCCAGGTGTGACTCGACGAAAGCAAGGTCTGCCGCTACTCCTGCACCGAAACGGGGCGCGTTCCCTCCGCTACTGGGGCTGGTTGCCAGTGGCGGTACCGCCACAGCGCCCGCAGCGCCGGCAGACCGTCCTTCCACGGCGACAGCTTTTTCTCTTCTCGCGGGTCATAGGAGATGGGTACCTCGTGGATACGATACCCCTGGCGGACGACCTTGGCGGTGATCTCGGGTTCCAGATCAAAGCGATTGCACTCGATATCCAACCGCCGGGCGATGTCCGCCTTCATCACCTTGTAGCAGGTTTCCATATCGTGGATATGGACCCCGTACAGGATATTCGTGAGGAAGGTGAGAAGCCTATTACCCAGCCGCAGCAGCAACTTTTGCCCTTTGAAATTGCGCACGCCGTACACCACTTGCGCCTTGCCCTGAACAATCGGCTCCAGCAGCGCCGGGTAATCCTGGGGGTCATACTCCAAATCGGCATCCTGAATAATCACGGCGTCGCCCTGCACGGCATGGATGGCCGTGCGAATGGCCGCCCCCTTGCCCCGGTTCACGGGATGGTGAATCACCCGCAGCTCGGGAATATCCTGCACGCGGCTCAGGATCTCGGCTGTCCGGTCATTGGAGCAATCATCGACCACGATGATCTCTTTGTCGATCTCCACTGCGGCCACCCGGCGCAGCAGGATCTCTACGCCTGCTTCCTCGTTATAGACCGGTATCAACACGGAAAGCCTCATCTCACCCTTCCTTATCCTGATGATGAACACCTGACGCCACTCCGCGGACAGCATCTCCACGGTATAACGCCGCGTGCTGTCTGGCGATGACCCGCCAGTCGAGCTGCTCTATATAGGCTGCACAGGCCCGCCGCATCTCGGCGAGGTCGCGCCCGCGAGGATCGCGCCCGCGAGAATCGCGCTCGCGCACAAGGCTCAACGCCGTCGCCAATCCTCCCGCCGAATCGCCATCGTACAGGATGCCCCGCTCCTCTGCCGGACCCGCCAGTGCCAGAAAGCTGCCCAGCGCGGGCGCGACGATGGGCGCGCCAAAGGTAAAGGCCAGGAACGCCGCTCCCGATGTGGTCACGTGGCGATAGGGGAGCACGACCACATCACAGGAATTGAAATATACCTGCAAAGCATCCTCTGCGACAAATCGCAGGTGCAGGCGAATCCTATCGTCGTTACCGGCCAGTTCCCGTATTTGCTGGTCGTATTCAGGCTCGTGCAACTCCCCGGCGATCAGCAACACGGCATCCGGGTCAGGCACGGCCCTGAAAGCGGCGATCAACTCCTCGACCCCCTTGTAAGGCCGGATACGCCCCAGAAAGAGGTACACGAACGCCCCTGGGGCGATGTCCAGCTTCTCCCGCGCCTCGTCCCGCGTAACAGTATTGGGATACACCGCCGCATAGTTCCCGTGGGGGATCACCCGCACCCCCCGCCGCCGATGCCAGCGCCGGGCCAGCAGGTCGGCGGTATCCTGATCGTGCACGTGCACCCCCTGGGCCAGCGCAAACAGGACGCCGTTACCCAGGCGGGCCAGCGTGGGCCGCTGCTCCTCGTGCTGCTGCAGGTTGTGCACCGTGTAGACCAGCCGCATGCCCGCCAGCCGCACTAACAGCACGCCCAGCATCACCGAGACCCACCGCTTCAGGCTGCGCGCCCAGCCGGGATAGACGAACAGCAGCTCCGGCCAGTGGATATGCACCACATCCACCCGCCGCCGGTTGCGCCACACCCACCCCAGGGAAAACTCGTCTACCACGTCGGGCGCGAGCGCCAATTCGGGCTGGCGCAGCCCCTCGCACAGCAGGTTCACATACGGGTTGCGCTTGACGCGCGAGATGATCGCGACCCGCAATGTACGTGCGGCCCGCAACGTATCTGCGGCTCGACGCCCCCCGCTATCCGCTGAAGCCGGATTACGCACGAGTCTGCCCCTGAGCCACCCGCAGGCGGCGGAACTCCCGCTCAATTCCCTTCATCACCTGAACTGCCACCAGGCGGATATCGGGGTCGTAGGCGTACATGGCGCCCAGGTAGATCAGCAGGGCCAACCCGCCCGCCAACGGCAAGCCGATGAACGGGTGGATAATCGGCTCGATCACCAAGTATAGCTCGTGGGAGAGCAACGCCGACACCACCGCAGCCAGCAACATGGGCAACAGGATGCGCGCGTACCGGGTCCACGACGCCTCAATCACCCGGTTGGTCATCGCCACGCTCAGTCCAAAGTCCAGCACCGACACCACTGCCGAGAGGATCGCCACCCCCGTAATCCCGCCATAGTGGATCGCCGGATAGAGCGCCACGGCCATGACGGTCAGTCGCACGGTGGCGATACCAAACAACCACTTGGGCTTGCCGCCCGCCTTGAACACGTTCCCCATGTTGACGGCGATGGCCCGCGCCAGCCCATATACGGCCAGCCACTGCAAGGGCACCACCGCGTCCGCCCATTTGCGCCCATACGCCACGATCATAAAGTCCTTGGCGAACACCATCGTGACAATCGCGATGGGCATGGCCGCCAGCGAGACATACTTCATGCTGCGGAAGAACACCTCCCGCAGTCGGCTCAAGTCGTCCTGCACTTTGGAAAAGGCGGGGAACATCACCTGGGCCACCGGGCGGCTCAGGTGTGTGGCAGGCTGGTTGGACAAGTCATAGGCCCAGTTGTACAGGCCCAGAGACGCATCCCCCAGGAACCGCCCCACGAACACGTCATCAATATTGGTGATGAACAGCACCATGATCTGGCTGCCAATAATGTGCCGCCCATAATCCCACAACTCCCTGGCCACCTGCCTGGAAAAAGCCATCGTGGGCCGCCACGGGCAGAAGAACCAGACCAGCACTGACGTCAGCGCAGTGACAATCACCTGCCCATAGACGATGGACCAGACGCCATAGCCCGCAAACGCCAACCCGACGGAAGCCGCCGCCCCAATGATGCCCGCGATCATCTCCGGGATGACCTTGTTCTTGAATCCCATCCCACGCGCCATGAGGGTCAGGGGTACCTGGCTGATGGCCGAGATAACAAGCGTGCTGGATAGCACCCGCAGCACCGGCACCAATGCCTCATTCTTGAAAAACTGGGCGACCAGGGGTGCTGCCAACCACGAAATGGCGTACAGCCCTATGCTACTGGATAGAATCGCCAGAAACGCCGTGTTGGCCGCCTCTTCCACATCCTCGCGCCGGTAAATCAGCGCGGAACTAAAGCCCAACTCCTTGAACAAATCCAGAATATTGATGGTCAGCACGGCATAGCCCACCAGCCCAAAATCCGCCGGTACCAACAGGCGTGCCAGCACGAGCTGACGCAGGAACGCCAGCCCCCTCGTCCCTATTGTCGCAATGGCCACCCAGAACAGGCCATGACCCACTTCCCTCTTCAGACTCATCGTAATCCCCCACGGGTCATGTAATCGTTACCACCCCAGCCGTATCCGCCCGCGATGCACACGCTGGCAACCGGCCTACTGCTTTACGCCTACCAGCACGAAATCGCGGCCAAACATCGAGGGCCACACCTTGGCCAACCAGGTGATCGCCCCGCGCAAGCGGCGCTTGCGCCACAAGGCCGGGTAAAAGTCCTTGGCCCACAGGCTGGCGCTCCCCTCCACCGACTGCACCTGCACCCCGCGAGCGAGGCACAGCGCCTTGACCTCGCGCACGGTGAAAAAGCGCAGGTGCATGGCGTCGGTGGGCGAGTTCAGCACATAGGGAAAGCGGCCCGTCAGAATCCACCACCGGCAGATCAGATGTGCGATATTGGGCAAGCAGACCACGAATCGCCCGCCCGGTCGCAACACCCGCAGGCACTCGTCGAACGCGTGCTCGTGAAAGAAGCGATGCTCGATGGCCGAGTTCGACACCACGACATCGAATTCCCCATCAGCAAAGGGCAACGGCTGGCTGTCAATGTCCACCTGCGTGCAGGGGATGCCCTTATCCCGCGCCCGCTCCACCGCCACGCCGGACAGGTCCGTGGCCGTCACTTGCGCGCCCTTGTCTCGCATGCGCGCGGCCAGCACGCCCGGTCCACAGTCCACTTCCAGCACCCGCTCTCCGGCCTGCACGTGCTTGTCCAGCAGTGCCAGTCGGTCATGGTCAAAGGTGTCATCTGCCTGTCGCCAGTAGGCGTCATAGTATGCTACCAGATCCATCGGCCTAACATCCGCCTCTCTTGAATATGCCCGCCATATCTCGTAGCCGCGGTATCCATGATATTGTTGGCGAATGTTGTGTATAGGTGGGATCGGGCGGTTGAAACCGCGGCAACCATTGCGTCGCCATACATGGCGCGCCCACCTTCGTGGGCTGCAAATGAACCTGCGTAGGCAGGTTTCGCAAGGGTTGGTGCAGTTTTAACTGCCTATATTGCTCTCCACAAAATTCACCAACAACATCATCCATACCGCGCTCCGCCGCACGCGTCATGGAAAGCGCGCCTACGATAGCCCGATGCGCGCCCGCAACCTGCGCAGCGCGTCCAGGTGGCGCTGCAGCCGGGGCGCGTCGTCGCCGTATAGCTTTAATAGCCAGGTGTACAGCCGATGCTTCCAAGGGCTGCTGCGCTGGAGAGCCAGCTCGTTCTGTAGGGCGGCAAACCGCTCGTACCCCTGTGCCAGTTGCTCCGTTGTCAGGGTCGGCAGCTTGAGCACGCTCTCTCGGCTATAATAGCTGGTCACCGTCGTCTGGGGCTTGATCAGCCCTTGGGCCACGGAAATATCGTACAGTTCTGTCATCGGATAGGGATAGAACACCGAAAACTGGAATTCTTCCGGGGCCAGGCGGCGGTTCAGGTCGATGGTAGCCCGGATGCTATCGGGCGTTTCGCCCGGCACGCCGATCATGTTACAGGTATACGCCTTCAAGCCGTGACGGTGCACCAGATCAAAGGCGGCCACAATCTCGTCATTGCTCATCCGCCGCTTGAGCACGTTGGCCCGCAGCGTTTCATCCCCGTTCTCGACGCCCACCCGAATGCCCGCGCACCCTGCGTCTGCCAGCGCCTTGACCACGTTCTCGTCCAGAATGCGCTCCACGCGGGTATTGATCCAGAAGGGATAGCGGAACTCTTGCCGGTACGCCTCGCAGAACTCGATCGTCCAGCGATGATCCAGTGTAAAGGTATCATCCTGAAAGTTGATCGTCTTGATGGGGTAGCGCGCTTGCAAGGCCCGCAGCTCTCCCATAATATGGCCGACGCTGCGAAACCGCACGTACCGCCCCAGCCCCTTGTAGCGGGCCTTGAGGCCGGGGTTGCAGCAGTAGGAGCAATCGTACGGGCAGCCCCGCCCGCTGAGGACATCCACCCATCCGTCGTTGGCCGCCAGCATGGCGTCATAGTCGAACAGATCGCGGTCCACGTAGGGCAACTCGTCCAGGTCAGCGATCAGCGGCCGCATGGGGTTGCGGATGATCTCGCCGTTGCGCTGCATCCAGAGGTTTTCCACGTCCGTATAATCTTGTCCTTGCTCCAGCCGCCCCACCAGATCGCGCAGCGGGTATTCCCCCTCCCCCACAATCACGGCGTCGAACGCAGGGCTGGCGACCACCTGCTCCGGCACGAGCGTGGGGTGAATCCCGCCGCACACCAGTGGCAGGTCGGGGCGCTGCGCTTTCAGATGGCTGGCATACCGCTCGATATACGGGTACTGATGTGTGGTGGCGGAAAAACCCACCAGATCGGGCGACTGCTCCGCCACTTGGGCCACAAACTCTTCCGGGGATACCTCGCGTTGCAGGTAGAGCAGGGCTGTCTGGTGGCCTGCATCCCTCAGCACGGCGGACAGCGACCCCAGGCCCGAATAGTACTTTTTCGCGCCGTAGCGTTCCGTCCCGCTGATATCCGAATAGACAAACAGTACCTTCATCCGCTATCTTGCTCCTCTGGCCGCACTCACTTCATTAGCACAGGTAAATAGGCGATGCCGTAAGGCGTGGGCGACGCTGTAGCTGTCCGCGTTGGCGTGGCCGTCCGCGTGTGGGTAGGCGTGAGCGTCGCCGTGGCGGTATTGGTGGGTGTAGGCGTCGCCGTGTTCGTCGGGGTCGGGGTCGGCGTTGCCTCCGCATAGGTGATCAGCAGGCTGGGGCGGTTCGCCCCGTCCTCGCTGGATGCCAGCTTGTAGCCCACCCATCCCGAGGCCTGGCCTCCGCGCAACAGCACCCCATAGTTCGCTTCCGGCTGCGCGAGCCACCCCTTCACCAAGTCGGTCACGTTGTAGCTATACCACGTATTCATGGCGTACATGCTCTTCTGGGCCGAAGGGTTCGGGTCATAGTCCGTGCCCGCCCCATTCGCGCCGGGCACGGCCCAGGGCTGGCCCGCCGAGCGGTTGTTCCACGTGACCTGGCTCACATCCCAGAGCCTCAACACACCATGCAGCGATGTCGGCAGGATAACGTCACTACCCCTGTAGATCAGATACAGGTTCAACTGAGCCGCCTTGATCACTGCGTTGGGCGGTATGCTGGACAGGTCGAAGCGCAACAAGGGCGTACGATTGCCCCCATTATTCACCAACAAGGAGCTGCCCTCATGATTGGTATCGGGAGCAGGCCCATCAATATACGTATCCGTGACCCCCGTATAGCCCTCCAACCCATATTGCAGTTGCATCGTCTGAGGCGGCAGCGGGGCAGCCCCCTGCACGGGATAGATCACCAGCCGGTGCGGCTCGCCGGTCAGGGCACAACTCAGGATGCTGCTATTCGGTGACACCGTGGACTGGCTGTACTCTCCCGATCCCAGGTTGGTATCCTCGATGACATACGCGGCATCAGTGGGCAGCCCCAGGCGGGCCACGTCCAGGCTGATCTTGACCGGCTTGGAGCGTTCGTCGTATACATCCACGACTATCGTGCTAGATTCGGGGTTATAGGTAGCGTTCACCAGCGTCCAGTGCTGTGCCTCGTACTGGTTCACGTAGGCAATGTCGAGCCAGTAGTATGATTTCGCTTCGTCCGTGCGCACCGATATATCCAGCGGGTCGCGATTCAGCTCGTACTGCCCAAAGAAGGACAGGATACGAGCCGGGTCCCAGCCTGCCGGGTTCTCCTCCATATGGCCGCCTTCGTAATCGTACAACGACACATCTTCCGCCCCATACAGCAACATCCGCTCGTACAGGTCCGTGGCGTGGTGGTACTGGACCGTCGTGTCCGTGCGCCCATGAACGATCACCGTGGGCACATGCTTCAGGTTCATCGCCATGGCGGCAGACGAATTGCGTTGATAGGCAAAAGGGTTGCTGGAGGGCGTGCCGCCCAGTTCGCGTTGCAGCGTGTCCTTGCGTTGTGCATCCGACTCGGCATACCAAGCGGCCAGGTCCGTCGGCCCCTTGAGTTCCACCAGCGCCGCAAAACGGTCCGGGTATTTGGCTGTAATCACCGAGGCGAACATCCCCCCCATCGAAACCCCCGTGAAGTAAATCCGGTTGGGGTCGGTAGCGTATTCGGGAGCAGCTTGCAGATGGGCGATCAGGTCGATCATGTCGTGTTGTACGGCCAGCGAGGGGGTATGCACGCGCCCATCGGTGGGGTCGCCGCGCATGTCCGGGCAAACCAACAGCCAGCCTCGCTTACTGGTCGCGTCGGCCATCCACATCAGCGCGTCATAGTCGCGCCCGCTCCAGCCATGCCCGGCAAACACTACCGGCGTCGGCACATTGAGGTCATACCCAATCGGCTTTTGCACCAGCGCCCGCTGGGTCGTCCCATCCAAGCTGCTGGTAAAGTAGACGAGCCGGGTATCCGCCCCCTGCACCTGCCCCCCCACTTCGATAACCGGGTTCTGCAGGCTCCAAACGTTTTCGCCGGACACATCCGAGAGGATGCGGACGTTGTTTCTCCCGCTCACCAGGATGCTAGGGTCGAAAAACAGCTCTCCCGGCTTGCCGCCAGAACAGGCCCCGGAGTAATCCGCGCCGGGCAACCGACCAATGGATTGTCCGTTCACCAGGACCGAATGCCGCCGGTCGTTGTTCCCAGCATAGTTGAATTTTAACTTGGCGTAGGTGGGCAACCCCTGCCACACCAGCACCACGTCCGTGTTATCCGGCAGGGTGGCCGTGGGACCGGCCTGGAGACAGGTACGCTCCGGCTCCTCTCCCTCCCCGAACGCCTGCCCCGGCCCGAAGGACTGGATCACCTGCGTAGGCCCTGGGGTTACGTTTGGGGTCGCCGTAGGAGTGCCGGGCACGCTGGTAGTCGTGGCGCTGCCCGTCGGCGTGGGCGTCTGTGAGGGCGGCTCGAACGTAACGATCAATCGGGGCCGCTCGCTGGTCGCCCCTTGTTCCGAGCTCCAGAAGCGCACCTCAATGGACGAGTTCCCCTTGATCAACAGGCCATAGTTGGCAGAGGGGTCCTGTAGCCAGCGGGCCACCGCATTCGTGACGGGAATTCGGTGGTAGACGCCCACGGTAGCGACGGATGTAGTAGCAAAAGGTATCGCCTCATAATCAGAGCCAGGCTCCCCCGCCGCGAGCGCCGTCCAAGATTGGTCCAGGCCCGTGGTTTCGGAGGTAGCCGTCGCCTCATCCCACGGCTTGAGCAGATAGTGCAGGCCAATCGGGGCCGCATCCGCGCGATTCTTGGCACTGACATACAGGTCCAGGTAGGCGGAAACGATAGTAGAGCCTGGCGGAATCAGATCCGTTGGGAGGTCAAAACGCAGCAGGGTGCGCTGCTCGGGGTAGACTCCCTCTTTGACATTCAGGGTAGCCTCTCTCCCGTGTGCTGCCGGAGTTTCTTCGTCGGCGTTCAGGTAGGTGTCCGCCACGCCGGTATACCCCAAGTAATCGCGCCGCAATTCCACGATCTGCTGCGTCGCAGCAGCTACACGCTTCCCCCCGACCTGCGGGGGATACGCCGCCGCATCCGCCGGGGCCGCCCATGAGAACCCATGCATGCCAAGCATCATCAGACAGACTAGCAACAAGACCGATAGCGAGTAGCTTCTATGTGTACGCATCCGTTATTTCAGCTCATAGATATAGACTCGATCGACCAGCACCGGGACGATCGGCGGGTTCCCCTGGATGATGGTAGAGACGCGCTCATCCTGCCAGAAGGGTTCTTCCTGGGTGATTCCGGCCAATTCCAGGCGGGGCGACGCCTCAATCTGCGCACGCATACCGGCCCATGTCTGGCCTTTTTCATCGGTAAAGTCCGTGTCATATACCGCCGACCCCACGGCGACGTGCGTCACACCCCAGGAAGCCAGCACATCCAAACACTCCTCGCTGGGGAAGGTACTGAGTACCGGCATCGCCTCGCGGTAAGCCGCTGGGAAAAAGGTGCCGTGGCCGTACGCCGCCCGCTTGCCGTGGTACTGGGTGCGGTACAGGTTCAGGCCGTTCAGGGCGCGCATCAGCGGGAACTGCATGATCACCACATCATCCGGCTGGGCAGCCAACCACAGGTCCAGAGGCTGGGCCTTGACCACCGACATGCCATAGGGCAGCGGCGCACTGATAAAATCCGCCAGCACCAGCACCAACACCAGGATCGCCATGACCAGCGAGCGCACCCCGCCCCGGCGAGCAGCTTGCGTCGAAGGCGCGTCATCCTCGCCCACCTCTCCCACTTCCTCGGGTGGCCGGTTGCCCCCCAACATGCGGGCCGCGCCCATCCCCGCCAGCACCGAGACGGCGAAAATGGTCATCACTCCGAAACGGTATAGCGTGCGCATGGCGTTGGCCATCGGCACAAACAGGTACACGAGCAGCCCCGGCAGCGGAATGGGGATCGTCCCCTCTATCAGATCAATCTCGTAATAGGACGCTTTGTTGAGCGCCCATTTGCTCATCAGGGAGGACATGCCCCGCGAGAACAGGTTCTCCACGGCGGCTGGCACCGGCACATGCACCACCTCCCCGTTCCAATGCAGCACCACTCCCAACGCCAGCACAAAGGAGATGATCCCTACAAGCCAGTAGGCCCGCGCCGGGCCGGGTTCCCCCCGCCCTTTCTCTTCGCGCTTGCGGAGATAGGCTCCGCGCCCAATCGCCCCCGTGGAGAGCAGCAGAGCCACCAGCCCCAGGTAGATGCATCCCGGCACGTACCAGGGGTAACGGGGCGCATAGCTGCGCATCCCCAGGAAGTGGTCTCCCCAGACGGGATGGTAGACGTTGGGCAGGAAAAAGTCGTCCAGCCCCGCCGCCCACTTTTCAATCTCGTTCACCGACCAGCGCATTTCCCCGGCGGACTGCTGTAACGTGGGGATCGCCACCGGCACGATCATCACCAGTGCCACCGCGCCCACGGCCAGCAGGTTGCGCCAGACGTGAGCCTCGCGCAGGCGGCGGCGCATTGCCCACAGCCGCGCCAGCACAAAGAGCGCCACGAACAGGCCCACGATATACAGGTAATACCAGGAGGACAGGGCGATCAGCCCCAGGCAGAACCCCGCCGCCAGGGCGTACCGCAGCCGTCCCTCCCGCAGCGTCCGCTCCAGGTATAAAAAGGCCAGCGGAATCCACTGGGTTGAGATCAGGGGCAGCCAACCCGCCGCCATCGCGTGAATGCGATAGGGCGAAAAGGTGAAAATCGTCGCGCCGATCACCGCCGCGTAACGGTTATCCGTCAGGTAGGCGATCAGCAGATAGGTGGTGTACCCCGTCAGCACAAAGCTCATCAGCAGCAGCGCATTGAACGCCAGCACCTCGTTACCCCAAAAGAGGAACGGGGCCATCAGTGCCTTGTTCGCCCACATGGACTCGGACAGGTTCAGGTCATAGCCAAAGGGGTAGAACACCGTCGGGTTAGTGGTCGGCCATTGTCCCAGATCAACGATGCTGTGTCGGAACCACCACAGATGATACAGCCACTCGAAATTGTCCCAGGGTGGGCCGGGCACGGCGGTGAGCAGGTTCATCACCAGGGGCCAGGTCATGGCGATGGTCAGCACGAGGAACAACACCAACACGAAAATCCTGGTGGCATAGGAGCCAAACCGCTCGCTCATGGGAGCACGTTGCGCGATGTTGGAGAGAGCCATGCTTACCCCCCGGATATTTGATGTAATCAAAAGACGCGCATTGCCGGGCCAAGATACCCCTTCAATCAGCAAGTATTCTAATTCAGCAACATGAATCGAGCGTGAATTCCTTGAAATGGCCGGATGACAATATCTTCATACATTGTTTATTTTGGGGTTGGTTGGTCTCCTGGCAGTTGACCTGCAGGATTCCCCTGTGGTAGGATAGGCACTGTAGGGTCTCGGCCTGTCGCAAGCAGGGAAGCCCATTCTCTCACAAAGCGTCTGTTTGCGCAAATGGCTATCGTTACAGGCGGCAGCGGCCACCGCCGTGTACCTGGCCGCGCGTCCGTTCTCCTGCACTCTCCCCGGATCTATCAGGGATTGCCAGTGAGCCAACCTGCTGTGGACCTGTAGCCGCGCCATTGCTAGACCGCTAGCGCGCTTGCCGTGAGGGCCTGATGGCCCATACCCAAAGGGTCTACGGACGCGGCAGCATGCCGCGCCTACCCTATGGCCCAAAAACCAGGAGCCTTGCCCAAAGAGGGATGTCACCATGCTGCGTTTCCGTCGCGCCTTGACCGACAAGCTATCCCCGCCAAAATCAGAGACTGCTTTGGCCCGACTTCGGCCTTTAACCCGGATGGCCTGGCTGTGGCTGTTGCCCCTGGTGCTCTTGTTCATGCACCGTTGGCTCAACGGGGCGCTCCCCCTCAGTCCGCGTGGCGAGAATATGCCCGAAGTCAGTTACCTCTGGCAATTGCGCCGGTTATGGCAAGAGGGGCAAGCCCTGAGCGGCTGGAACCCTGCCCTCTTGGGCGGCATACCCACTGCCGTCTCCCGCACCTACCACCTGCATGTGCTGCTGGCCGGGCTGTCCCTGGCGCTGGACATTCCCCCGGAGCAGGTGTTCAAGCTCGTGCAGGTCGCCGCAACCTGGCTCACCGGCCTGGGCATGTACCTCTATGCCCGCCAGATGGGGCGCTCGCCGGGGGCTTCCCTGGTGGCTGCCGCCATCCTGGCGCTGTTCCCCGTGCGCGTGCTGCTCACCGTCGAATCCGTCTTTGTCACCCTGTTCTGGGCCGGTCTCCCCTGGGCCTTTTGGGCCTACGAACGCAGCCGCCACGCCCCCGCGCCTACCACACGCCCGGCCCTCGTGCTGGGGCTGGTGTTTGCCTGGCTGGCGCTGACCGGCACCCAGCTTGCGCTCCTGCTCCCCATCCCCCTGCTCACCTACGTTTTGCTGCGAGAGGCGCTCGACTGGCACGCGGGGGGGGGGGGACGAGCCATTCGCCCCCGGCTAGGCCACCTGTGCGCCATCGGAGGAATCGCCGGGGGCGCCGCCGGGCTGCTCGCGTTGTTCTACTTTCTGCCGCTAATGCTGGAGAAGGACTGGCTCAGTGTGGCGCGCTACACCAGCGCCTCCACGACGGTCTCCCGCTGGCCGGTGTCCCCGTCGTTGCTGCTAGAGATCCTGGTCAACCGCTGGCTGCCGGGGTTTGAGGCGATGGGCTGGGACCTGGCCCGCATCGTACCGAATATCAGTTGGTACCTGGGCCTGGCGGCCCTGCTGCTGGCCTGTCTGGGAATAACCAGCCGCAGATGGTCGGAGAGCCTGCCCTTGATCGCCTTGTTTGTGCTGGGCTTGCTCCTGGCCGCCAGTTGGAGCATTCCCCACAACCCGGCGTATATCCTGCTGCACCGCCTGCCGCTCCTCGCGGACACGACCCGCAACCCGTTCCGCTATCTCTGGGTGGTCTCTTTCGCCCTGGCGGGGCTGGCGGCCCTGGGGGTAGATGGGCTGATGGGCAGACTCCCCAAAAGCCTCCCTGGTTGGCTGCTGCCGACGGTGGCACTCTGCCTGGTCATTCTGGATTTCTGGCCAGCCACCCAGGCGCATAGCACCGTAGACGCCTATTTCCCCGCAGACGTAGCGCAGACCTATGCCTTGCTGGAACAGATGCCCGACGGCGAGCGGTACTGGGCGCCCTTTCAGATGGACCGCCCCGGCTGGCATTATGTCGACACGTCCTACGGCGTGCGCTATACGGACCGCCCCTCTGTGAACGATAACGCGTATCATTCTACCTGCGCGCCAGACAGGGCATCCCTGTTCTATACGGACACGCTCCAGGGGCAGATTGAGCAAGGCCAGCTCTCTGCGGAGGCCCAGCATATCCTGGACCTGTCGCATGTGCGCTATGCGTTGGTGCGGATCTCGCCGTCCAGCTATGGACAAGCCGTGGAGCAGTTGGCACAAAAAGACAACTGGCAACTGCTCCATCGCACAGAGCACGCCGCCTTGCTGGAAAACCTCTCTGCCAGGCCCTATGTGCAGATATATGGCGCGGGCCTGCCCTACCGTGGCACGACGGAGGAGGAGCTATTCCAGCAATTGGTGGCGGCTGTCGAACGGAATTACGCCCTCGTGGAGCAGCCCGACAGCCCCGGTGATAGAGAAGGGGATGACAGTCTGCTCATGGGACAGGCAGCAGCCGGGGAGACATTGCCCGCCATCGCAACGCCGCACATCCAATGGAGCCTGGAGCGCCCCCGCACCACCGAGATCGCCCTCCACGTGCAAGGAGATGCCCCCTTCCTGCTCATGCTCAGCGAGACCTGGTATCCCCTCTGGCGCGTGCAGGTGAACGGCGAGGAACAGCCTTTACTGCGGCTCAATGGCAACTTTTTGGGGGTTCTGGTGGCCGATTCGGACAGCGAGGTTCGCTTCCGTTACAGGCATCCCTGGTATGTCTGGCTGGGCTACCTGACCAGCGCCCTCGGCGCGATAGCCATCGCCGCCGTTCTCTTGTGGAGAAGGTGCCCCGGCCCGAAGGTCCGCTGACTCTGCGAGTCGGAAGGGGCGGATGAGGGAATATCCAATACACAGGGCAGATGCGTATGATGCCTCCCGGAGAGGGAGCGGCTGCGCCAACAAGTTGGCGAGGCAGTGGCCGAGGGGGTAGGCACTCTCCGGACCGCCGCCAGGGGTGGCGGCCTCTGGTTCCCTCTCCCCCCGGGAGAAGGCTAGGATGAGGGGCTTTCCCCGCGCTGCCGGATGGCGCGGGCTGGCACGCCCACAGCCACGCAATTCGGCGGCAGGGCCTTGGTGACCACTGCCCCCGCACCCACTACCGTGCCGTCGCCGATGGTTACGCCGTCCAGCACCTGCACGCTCAACCCCAGCCAGACGTTATCCCCCACCACAATATCGCCGGAGGAAACGATCTCCTGCTCGCGGATGTCCACGGACAGGTCGTCAAAGCTGTGCTCGTAGGGGCTGAACCCACAATGTGGGGCTACCTGCACATGGCTGCCGATGCGCGTGCTCCCCAAAAACCCCTTGATATTGCAGTTCGATTGGACATGGGTGTGATCGCCGATCACGACGCTGCCCCCCCGCCCGATCTCGATGATCGTGCCGCGATACAGGTGCACCCCCTCGCCCAACCGCACCTCTCCGCCGTCCTCGTGGGCGTAGATGGTCACGAAATCGTCAATGAAACATTGCGACCCAACGGTCAGGCGCGAGCAGTGAATCTGCGCCCTGGGCGAGATATACGGGTTGCGCGTGAGATGGGCCAGCACGCGCCGGTCTTTGTACGGCCCGCGAAATGCCCCGGCCAGCCGCATGCACACCCCGCCCACCACTGGCGCAGTAGACAGCTCCATTAATATCGTCGTAATGCTTCGCTTCACCCTGAACCCGATGCTCAATGCTTCACACCCCCGCGATAACTGCGTCTATGCTGTAGCCGCGCCATGCTGGCGCGCGGTTCCTGCCCGCCTCACTGAAAGCCGGCAAGGGTACTGCGGCATGTATGCCGAGCGCTCCAGTCCTCTACACATACCCATGCGCCCGAAACCAGGCCACCGCCCGCCCAAACGCCTCCTCCAACGGCGTCTGCGACAGCCCCAACTCGCGAATGGCCCGCTTGGGATCTGCCGTCAGCGCCGCCGGGCGAAAGCCCGCCGGCAGTGGCTTTTCCGGGCGCAGCCAACCCCGCAGGGCCGCCACCAGCCGCCGCGGACCGAACCGCCCCGCCTGGGGCGCGGGCAACCCCGATACCCGCTCCATCAGCGAGTAGAAATCGTCCAGTTGCAGGTTGCCCTCGGCGTGGCCCAGGATATACCGCTCCCCCGGCTTGCCCAGCCAGGCGGCCAGCAGATGCCCGCGCGCCACATCCTCCACCGATACAAAATTGATCCCGCCCGGCAGGTAAGAGGGGGTCCGCCCACGCAAATAGGCCACAATCCGCGCCCCCGTACTACTCGGCTTGATGTCCCGCTCCCCCACCGGCGCGCAGGGGTTCACTACCACCACCGGCGC
>Ga0209347_1001105_pt1 | contig 49849 bp, 44 predicted proteins | sample AutmiccommuBRH23_FD_187382 | JGI IMG/M metagenome (GOLD analysis project Ga0209347, IMG submission 187382) | Deep subsurface microbial communities from Mt. Terri, Switzerland - Autotrophic microbial communities BRH/23 (SPAdes) (version 2) | ecosystem: Environmental > Aquatic > Deep subsurface >... | reverse complement strand
ACCTGCGGCCAGGGCTGGAAACCCCCGCCGAAATTGTCACCTATAACCGCCACACTTTTCAGCGAGTACCAGTCGCAGCCATGTCGATTCCGTCGACGACCTTTACCATGGGTGTTGTGAAACTGCCGGAATAAACCAATACTTCCGACCCTTTTAAGCAAAGACAGGTGCCATGAAGCCAGACAAAATCAAACTCAGGAAAGACGGCAAGTCACTGGAACTCAGCTTCCCCGGTGCTGAAGCCCAGGCCCTCAGTGCCGAAATGTTGCGGGTGCACTCCCCCAGCGCCGAAGTGAAAGGCCACGGCCCCGGCCAGGAGGTACTGCAATGGGGCAAGCTCAACGTGGCCATCACCGCCATTGAGCGCTCCGGCAATTACGCCATTCGCCTCACCTTTGACGACGGCCACGATACCGGGATTTACAGCTGGGATTACCTCTATGACCTCTGTGTCAACGCTGAGCGCCACTGGCAGGTCTATCTGGACAAGCTGCAACAGGCAGGCAAAACCCGCGATCCACAGGTCCAGGTTGTAAAATTTATGGAGCCCTGAAATCTGTTGCGGAATATCGCTGTATCACAATCAATATATCAAAGGGCAGGGAGCCCGGAGGATTGACCTGCTTGCAGGACAGGCGGCATGATTTGGCGGCGAAAGCAACTTTGGCGGCATCAGCAAGCGCTACACTGGCCATCAATGCCAATCCGGCAACCCCCGGCCAGAATGAAGTACACTGTGAAACCCGTGTGATAGACACAAACCGCTCTACAAGGACATGACAATGCCCAAAATAACAGTCCTGCTCAGCCTGATGGCCCTGCTGATCTCCGGCTGTTCCGCCATTCCCTCAAGCTATCGAGAAACCTGTAAAAACGAGGTGAATACCGCCTGGCGCGAGATGAATATTGCCAAGGCGGATGGCTTTGCAGGTACGATCAGCTACACCAAGGCACTGGGCCTGATCACCACTGCCCGCACCATGCAAACCGTTGAAAACTTCGATGGTTGTATCAAAAATGCGCGGAAAGCGCGCTTTTATACCCAGGAATCACGGGCTGGCCGCTAATTGTCTGCGCTCAACCAGCCCTAGCCAACGCAATAGGTTCGGCCCACCCCCCATTGCAGGGGGCATTGCACGCCCGGCCTTGAAAGCCTTACAAAAACCCTTCGAGCTTGCCCAACCCAAGGCTGACGGCACCCAGCACCATCACCACCACCCACAACCAGAACAGCAACAGCCAGGGTCGAAACGGCTTGCGCGGCACCTGCTGAACCGGGCCGGACAGGTACTCCTGCACCCGTTGCATATCTTCTTCGCTCAGCTTGGGGGGATATTGATCGGTCATGGGCTTACCTCAAATACGTGTAAAAACAGGATATCCAACTGTAATCAGCGACCATTGTAACTGTCGGCGCAGATAGCGTCCCTAATTTGATGACGATTCGGGCAGGGAAATCCATTGTGCGGCGGCGCGATAATCCCCGCTCGGAATAAAGGGGATCTCGCCCAGCAATGGCGCCGCCAGCCAATGATTGAGGGTGGCGCGGTTTTCCCGGTAGCGCGGCATTTCACCGGCCACGCTGTTGGCAACCCAGCCCGCCAGTGTCAGGCCGTCGCGGTGGATGGCCTCGGCACTGAGCAGCGCGTGATTGATGCAGCCGAGTTTCATGCCCACCACCAGAATCACCGGAAAACCCAGGGCGCGTGCCAGATCGGCAAAACTCTCGCTGTCATTGAGCGGCACCCGCCAGCCACCTGCCCCTTCGACCAGCAAAAAATCCCCTTCGCCGCAGAGCAACGGGCGACACTGCTCCATCAACGACGCCACCGTCAGTTCAATGCCCTCCTCCCGCGCGGCAATATGGGGGGCAATGGCTTCCCTGAGGCAGACAGGATTGACACTGTTGTAGGCAAACCGTTGACTGCTGGCCTGCTGGAGAGTCAGGGCATCGTCATTGCGCCAGCCCTCAGCGGTTTGCTCCGCACCCGCCGCCACGGGTTTGAGGGCTGAGGTGCGCAGCCCCAGCTGGGCAGCCTTGAGCAACAGGGCTGCGGCGACAAAGGTCTTGCCCGCATCGGTATCGGTGCCGGTGACAAAATAGCTTTTCACCTTTCACCCTGACGCGGAGGCGTTTCATTCTTGCGTGCTACAAGAGTGAGAATCTCCCAGCTGGCGGGCAACCCCTGCCCTGTGCGCCGCGCTTCATAGGCGCTCTTGAGCGCTTCAATCTGACGGCGGCCGGTCAGACCATTGTTGCGACCGCGATTGACATTGTGGGCGCCCAGGCCTTTTAGCTCCTGGGTGAGATCCCGCAGCTGGGGGTAATAATTGACCCGCGTTTCGCTGCGGGCGGAGCAAATACTGAAACCGGCATTGATGGCCGCTTGCTGCAAATCGTCCATGGCGGTAAAGCGGTTGACATGGACATAGCGGTCCACCGCTTCCCAGGCATCGCGCAACTCCCCGAGGCTGGCGGGGCCAACGCTGGAAAATACCACCCTGCCGTCACTGCGCAGCACCCGGTACAGTTCCGCCATCAGGCCATTCAGGTCCTGGCACCACTGCAGGGCAAAGTTGGAAAACAGCAAATCAATGCTGGCGTTGCCGACAGGCATCGCCTCCGCGTCGCCGCACACCCAATGAATACCGGCAGCGCGATTTTCCCGGGCATAACGGGACATGCCCTCCGCCAGGTCAATTCCCACGCAGGTGGAGCCGGGGAAGCGCGCCAGCAGCTGTTCGGTGAAATAGCCGGTGCCGCAACCCAGGTCTGCCACCACCGCAGGGGCATCGGCGTCGGTGTCGGTGTCGATGTCGGCAAGAAGATCCAGCAAATCGCGGCCCACCGCTTGCTGGAGGTGAGCTACCTGGTCGTAAGTGGCAGCGGCACGGCTGAAGGACTCGGCGATCCTGGCCTTGTCGATATGATAGGCATCGCTATCAGCCGCCAATTGCCGGACAAAATCGATCATCGTATCTGCCAGCAACTGCGGTGCAGACAGCTGTGGCACATGGGCCACGTCGTCAAGCACCTTGACCCTCAGGCCGTCACTGAGAGCCTCGATAGCCTCCGCAGCTGCCACTGGCACCAGCTGGTCGCCAGCGCCAAAAATATGCAGGGAAGGAGCCGCCAGCCGGGCCAGGGCCTGGCGGTTATCGAGCTTGCCCAGCAGTTGCAGGGCATCGTTCCAGCAGGGTCTGACCGCTGTTTGCAGCGACCTCAGAGAACGCAATACGCTGCGCTCCTGGCGATCCCCCAGCGACTGGAGCGCGGCAAACTGCTTGAGACAGGCAGTGGAATCAGAGCTGAAATGGCCGCTGAAATCCCTGAACACGGGCGCCGACATAGCGCTGGGCCAGCCGTCGCGGGCAACAAAACTGGCGTTGGTGGCAATAGTCACCAGCGCCTGAACACGGCCTGGATGGCGATCAGCAAAGGCGGTGGCGAGCATTCCTCCCAGAGACCAGCCCACTACCAATGACTTGTCAGGCAGGGTGCTGGCCAGCTGGTCGAGCAGGTTGTCCAGCTGCCAAGGGGCTTCAGGGGAAGCACCAAAGCCCGGCAAATCCACAGTAATCACCGCACACTGGCGCTGCAAAAGCGGCACCAGATCGTGCCATACAGTGCTGTCGCTGCCCCAGCCGTGAAGCAGTACCAGCGGACATTCACTGCTGATATTTCCCGTTGCGGGCCAGTATTGGCTGGCCAACGCCGAGATGTTGGGCAGACCGGCATTCACGGCGCTGCGCCCTCCGTGTCAGCGGCAAAAGTGCCTGCTGCGGCGCTGGCAAAGGCCGCGGCGAGTGCATCGAGCAGTATGGTGACCTGCTCCTCGCTGTGATTGGCATTGAGGGTAATGCGCAGGCGGGCACTGCCCCTGGCCACGGTGGGGTAGCGGATGGCGCCCACATGAATGCCCTCGTCAAAGAGAGCGCTGGCAATGGCCATCACCCGCTCGTCGTCACCTACCAGCAAGGGCTGAATGGGAGTAAAGGAATCCATCAGGGGCAAACCCAGCTGTTGGGCGCCCTGGCGGAAGCGGGCGATCAGGCTGTGCAGTTTTTCCCGGCGCCAGGATTCTGCGCCAATCAGACGCAAGCTGGCGCGGGTAGCAGCGGCCACAGCGGGTGGCATAGCGGTGGTGTAGATATAGGGTCGGCTGAACTGGATCAGGTATTCGATCAGGGTGTCACTGCCCGCCACAAAGGCGCCAAAGGTGCCAAAGCCCTTGCCCAGGGTACCCATCAGGATGGGCAGTTGGGCAGTGGTCAGGCCAAAGTGCTCGGCAATGCCGCCGCCGTTGTCACCCAGTACGCCAAAGCCGTGGGCGTCGTCCACCATCAGCCAGGCATTGTTGCGTTCGCACACGGCGGCCAGTTCCGGCAGGGACGCCAGGTCGCCATCCATGCTGAATACGCCGTCGGTGACCACCAGACTGCGGCGGCAGTCAGTATTGGCCAGACGTTTTGCCAAATTGCCACCATCATTGTGGTGATAACGCTGGAAGCGGGCACCGCTCAGCAGGCCACCATCGAGCAGCGAGGCGTGGTTGAGGCGGTCTTCAAACACTCCATCGCCCTTCCCGGTCAAGGCGCTAATCACCCCGAGATTGGCCATATAGCCGGTGGAATACAGCAGTGCCCGCGGGCGTTGGCAAAAATCCGCCAGCTCCTCTTCAAGGGCATGGTGTTCACTGGAATGGCCGCAAATCAGATGTGAAGCGCCACTGCCCACGCCAAAATCCCCGGCGGCTTTGTGAAACGCAGCGGTGACTTCAGGGTGAGCCGCAAGCCCCAGATAATCGTTACTGCTAAAGGCCAGCACCTGGCGGCCATCCATCACCACCGTGGCGGACTGGGACGAACCCAGCACCTTGCGGGTGCGCTGCAGGTGGGCGCGGCGGCGCTCTTCGAGCAGCGGGCCCAGGACCCCGTCCAGCGCCATCAGACTATTGCTTAGTAGTTTGGGCGTTGTAAAACAGCCCGGCGCTGCGGGCCTCATCCACCTGTTGCAACAGGGCCGCTTCCTGCTCATCACTGTGCTGGTGAGTGGCGAACTGCTGGGGGCGAATGCCGAGGCGCTTGAGCAGGGTCATGTCGCTGTCGGCCTTGGGATTGGGTGTCGTGAGCAGTTTTTCACAGTAGAAAATCGAGTTGGCACCGGCCATAAAAGCCAGCGCCTGCATCTGGTCGTTCATCTCTTCACGGCCAGCGGAGAGCCGCACATGGGACTGAGGCATGAGGATACGGGCCACGGCGATGGTGCGGATAAAATCGAAATGATCGAGATCGGCCTGGTTTTCCAGGGGCGTGCCTTTGACCTTCACCAGCATATTGATGGGCACGGATTCAGGGTGGTGGGGCAGGTTGGCGAGCTGCACCAGCAGCCCGGCGCGGTCGCTGTCCTTTTCCCCCATGCCGACGATACCGCCTGCACAGACTTTCATACCGGCGCTGCGCACGTGGCTGAGGGTTTCGAGGCGATCCTGGTAGGTGCGGGTGGTGATAATCTCGCCGTAGAATTCAGGGGAGGTATCGAGATTGTGGTTGTAGTAATCGAGTCCGGCCTCGGCCAGCTGGTGTGACTGCTCCTCGTCGAGCATGCCCAGGGTCATGCAGGTTTCCAGCCCCAGAGCTTTCACCTCACGCACCATTTGCAGCACGGCGGGCATATCCTTTTTGGTGGGCGAACGCCAGGCGGCGCCCATGCAGAAGCGGCTGGCGCCGCTGTCCCGTGCGGCCCGCGCTTCGCGCAATACCTCTTCGATTTCGAGCAGCTTTTCCTTTTCGAGGCCGGTGTCATAATGGCCGCTCTGGGGGCAGTATTTGCAGTCCTCGGGACAGGCCCCGGTCTTGATGGACAGCAGGGTGCTGAGCTGGATTTCATTGGGATCAAAAAACTGGCGATGGACCGTCTGGGCCTGGTACAACAGGTCGTTGAAGGGAAGGGCGAACAGCGCCAGCGCCTCCTCGCGGGTCCAGTCATGGCGGACAGGCGTTTGCTGCTGGGGAAAAGGGGCTTTCGCGATACTGTTCATGGTGGTTTTCCGTTCAATGGCGGTCAAGGTAATGGCTGCAATGATAACGGCGCCCTTAATGCTGTCAACCTTAAACGGACTTACAGGTTAACAAGAGATGAATCTATACCCTTTGCTGCGACGCCCTTTGTTGAGACGTCCTTTGTTGAAACAATTTGGCTACCGCCTTTTCCCCGGTCTTTGCCTGTGCTGCAACCTTCCCTCCGGCCGGGATATTGATCTGTGCCAAGGCTGCGAGGCGGCACTGCCCGCCATCGGCCACCGTTGCCAGATCTGCGCTCTGCCCCTGCTACACACTGCCATCTGCGGCGAATGCCTTAACAAACCGCCCGCCTTTACCAACATAATCGCCTGTTACGCCTACCAGTCGCCTGTAGCAGAGCTGATCCTTGCCCTGAAAAACCATCGCAATCTGGCGACGGGCAGTATGCTGGGGCAACTGCTGGCGGATCGCATTCGCGCGACTATCCCGCGCCAGCAATACCCCAATCTGATTATTCCGGTACCGCTGCACTGGCGGCGGTCACTGGTGCGGGGCTTCAATCAGTCCCTGGAACTGGCCCGACCGGTTGGCCGCGAGCTGGAAATTGCCGTTGCCCGCAACAGGGTCAAGCGTATCCAGCCCATCACCCAGCAGGGCCGCAACAAGGACGCCCGGCGCCGCAATCTGCGCCAGGCATTCCGCGTTGTCGGTAATGTGCGCGGTTTGAGGTTGGCGATAGTGGACGATGTAGTCACCACCACCGGCACCACCAGGGCCATGGCGGCAGTATTGATGGCCGCCGGGGCAAGCCGCGTCGATATCTGGTGTATTGCCCGCACCCCGCTGGAAAAATAGCGGTTGCGCCCTGATAATGCCCCTTTGCCGACTTAATACCCTTTTGCCGACTGTGAGCAGCCCCATGCCCGATTTATGCCTTGTGACACTCTGGGACAGAATACTGATTGAAACCCGCGAACTGGTAAAACAGGAGCCGGTGCTGGCGAGTTTTTTCCACGCCACCATTCTCAACCACAAGACCATGTCGGCAGCCCTCAGTTTTCACCTCGCCAACAAACTCGGCAGCGATATCACCCCGGCGCTGATGCTGCGCGAGGTGCTGGATCAAGCGTTTGCGGAGGATCCCTCCATTATCGAAAGCGCCCGCTGCGATATCCTCGCCACCTATGAGCGGGATTCCGCCTGCAATGACCTCGCCACGCCGTTTCTGTATTTCAAGGGTTTTCACGCCCTCGAATCCCACCGCGTGGCCCACTGGCTGTGGACACAGGGGCGGCGTTCACTGGCGCTGGTGCTGCAAAACCGTATTTCGGTGGTGTTTGGTGTCGACATCCACCCCGCTGCCCGCATGGGCAAAGGTGTGATGCTCGACCACGCCACCGGCATTGTTATCGGCGAAACCGCCGTGGTTGAGGATTGCGTGTCGATCATGCAGTCGGTAACCCTGGGTGGCACCGGCAAGGAAACCGGCGATCGTCACCCCAAGGTGCGCAAGGGCGTGCTGCTCGGCCCCGGCGCCAAAATCCTCGGCAATATCGAGATCGGCCAGGGCTCAAAAGTGACCGCTGCCAGCGTGGTGCTAAAAGCCGTGCCGCCCCACTCCATCGTTGCCGGAGTACCCGCCCAGGTAGTGGGCCAGGCGCGCAGCGCCGATCCTGCCGAGCAGATGGATCAAGGCCTGAGTGGCTGTTTGTGTGACTGAAAGTACAGGGAAGATGAGCGACGGGAGAAGGGAGACAGGAAAAAGCCCCCGAATCTGGCAGATAAGCGAGACTGGATTTTATTCAGTAAAAGGCAAAACCTCTTCGATGCGATCAATATCGAGAAGACGCATCAATAAACGGTCCACCCCGAGCGCCACTCCGGCACAGGCTGGAAGCCCCGCATCCAGCGCCGCCAGCAAGCGCTGATCCGCAGCTCTGGGTTTTTTGCCACTGCGCTGGCGCAGTTCGATATCGGCGTCAAAGCGCTGGCGCTGCTCGGCGGCATCGGTCAGCTCGAAATAGCCGTTGCCGATTTCCATACCATCGATAAACACTTCAAAGCGCCGCGCCACGGTCACACCCTCTGCGTCCTGGTCAAGGCGCGCCAGAGCCGCCTGGCAGGCGGGGTAGTCGCTGATGATGACCACCCCGGTATGCAGGGTCGGCTCCACCACAAAGCTGAACAGCAGATCGAGGCAAGTGGAGCGGCTTTCCTGCTGCCAGTCACCGCTGCAGGCCCGGGATGCCAGCTGCCGAAGAACGTCGAGGTCGACTGAGTGGGGATCAAACCCGGTGGCATCAAAAAAAGCCTCGCGATAGGTGATGCGCCGAACTGTACTGAAGCGCGGAGCCAGTGCCGCCAGCAGCTGTTCAATTTCAGCGATCAGCTGCACCTCATCCCAACCGGGGCGATACCACTCCAGCAGGGTGAATTCCGGATTGTGGCGGCTGCCCTTCTCATCATCCCTGAACACCTTGCTCAGGGAATAGATGGGGCCGCTGCCCGCTGCCAGCAGGCGTTTCATAAAATATTCGGGGGAGCTTTGCAGATGGCGGAGCTGGCCGCACACCAGCACTTCGATGGTGTCGATATTGGGTTCGGTCACGCCGCACTCACCCAGCACCGGGGTATCAACTTCCATCACCCCCTGCACCATAAAAAAAGAGCGGATCCGGGCCAGCAGATCTGCTCTTTTTTGCAGGGTTTGCAGGGTTGCGGTGGGTTGCCAGCCTGTCATCTCAGGACTCTTCTCACCGTAAGCCGATTGGCCTCAGTCCCGCGCCCGACCCTGGTATTCACCATTGCGGGTATCTACCTTGATCACATCGCCGGGATTGAGGAACAGGGGTACCTTCACCACTGCACCGGTCACCAGTTTTGCTGGCTTGGTGCCGCCCTGGGCCGTATCACCGCGCAGGCCGGGGTCGGTCTCGACAATTTCCAGCTCGACATGGTTGGGCGGGGTGATCGACAGCGGCGCACCGTTGTAGAGGGTGACGATGCAGGTATCCTGTTCCTTGAGCCACAGTGCCGCGTCACCGACGATAGCCGCACTGGCCTGGTGCTGGTCGAAGGTGGTCGGCTCCATAAAGTGGAAAAATTCACCGTCGTTATAGAGGTACTGCATATCGCGGTCGCTGACATCAGCGCCTTCCAGTGTCTCACCGGATTTGAAGGTGCGCTCCCAGACCCGTCCGGTTCTGAGGTTGCGCAGCCTGACTCGGCTGAACGCCTGGCCTTTGCCGGGTTTGACAAATTCGTTCTCAACAATGGAACAGGGGTCCCCGTCGAGCATCACTTTCAACCCGGAGCGGAATTCACTGGTAGAATAGTTGGCCATTCTTGCCTCATGTAAGATCAGTAGGAATTTAAAGGCCGCCATGATAACCCAGACCGCCGCTACATGGCAGACACCTGCCCAGATTGAGACGCTGCCCTTAAATGAGGAACGGTCCTGGAAACAAGAACTGAGCGGCGCCATTACCCGGGCAGACGAACTGCTGTCCCTTCTCGACCTTGCTGACAGCCCACTGGCCCGCTCAGTGACTGCCATGCCGGACTTCCCCTTGCGGGTTCCCCTGCCCTACGTACAGCGTATGGAAAAAGGCAACCCCGATGATCCTTTGTTGCGCCAGGTACTGCCGGTCAGCCAGGAGCTTGTGGTCGCCCCGGGCTTTAACAGCGACCCCCTGGAGGAAGCACAGTACAACCCGGTGCCCGGTATCGTCCACAAATACAGCGGCAGGGTGCTGCTGATTACCAGCCCGGCCTGTGCCGTACACTGCCGCTACTGCTTTCGTCGCCACTTTCCCTATGAGGACAACACCCTCGGCAAGTCCCAGTGGCAACAGGCGCTGGACTATATCGCAGGCAACAGTTCCATCCGCGAGGTGATTCTCAGCGGCGGCGATCCGCTTGCCGCCAACGACAACCACTTGCACTGGCTGGTCGACCAACTTGCCGCTATCAAGCACGTACAGCGGCTGCGGGTACACACCCGCTTCCCGGTGGTCATTCCGTCGCGCATTGACGCTGATTGTCTTGCCTGGCTGACCGCTACCCGACTGACGACAGTGGTGGTGCTGCATATCAATCACGCCAATGAAATTGACGACGACGTGGCAGCCATGATTCAGCGCCTGCGTGGCAGCGGCATTACGGTGCTCAATCAGGCGGTTCTGCTCAAAGATGTCAATGACGAGGTTCAGACACTCACCGCACTCAGCGAGCGCCTGTTTGAAAACGGTGTACTGCCCTATTACCTGCACTTGCTCGACCCGGTGTCGGGGGCCAGTCACTTTGATATTGCCAACCCTCAGGCCATGGCGTTGTACCGCGATTTGCAGGCGCAACTGCCCGGTTATCTGGTGCCGAGGCTGGTGCGGGACACCCCCGGTGCAGCGGCAAAAACCCTGGCTTTTTAGTTCGGGCCCCGCGCCCTGCACTGGACAAGCTGCCAGACAATGTGAAATAGTCAGTCAAAGATCGATACCAGCGAATCTTGCATTTAAGACAGCTCCATCACCAGCGGGATAATCTGCACCCATGGATGAGCCACATTTCAGTTCTGCCGCCCTGATCGCCAGGCTCAGCCTGCCACCTCAGGCGCTACCGGCCCTGTCTTTCTGTGCCACCTCCCGGGAAGGGGTTGAGGAATTTATTGCGGACCTGCCCCGCACCAACACCGCTGAAGTGCTCAATCGCCTCTACAAGGCACTGCCTGAAATTGCCGCCGTATCCCTTGATGTTGACAGCAAAACTGCGCTGCTGGAATTGATACGCCCGATCGTTCTCGAGTACACCGCCAAACTCACGGCAAAACTGGCTATCAATGAAAAGAACACCCGTCAGGTTTCCCTCAGCCTGGCTCTGCTGAAGAATCTGGCGCTGGGTTACAAATCGGTTGCTGTGGCCGCGTCGGCCAAAGCGGCGGAGCAGCCTCAGCAGTTGGCCAGCGATCTTCACGCCGCGATTACAGTGCTGAGCACAATGCTCACCACCTGCTGGGAGTGTTTTTTCAACCCGCCTAAAAACCTGTGGCTGGAACTCCACAGCCTCTACTTGCTGGCCCGGGCCCACAGGGTTGAATCCCTGACCCTTTTCTCGGCCCAGGCAATGGCCAACCCGGCCCTGAGCCCGCGGGCGCCCTACCTTCGCATCCTGCTGGCAGCCGCAGCAGATCCATCGCGCTTTACTCCCCAGGATCTCAAGCTGCTGTTGGCCTTCCTCGACAACCACGCCCATCTGGCCACACTGGGCGGTTCGGACCTGAACGGCTTGTTCACCATTGATACCGACAGCGATCAGGGACCAATCCTCAGCGCCAAAATGCGCCACCCTCAACCCTGGCATTTGCAGCTGCGCAGTGAGGAGTTGGCTAAATACGTTGACCAGCATTCAGGGGCGGGGAGACCTTCCACTCTGCCGCCGCGATTGTCGCGACAGATAAGTCGTTACTGGTCCAGGGAGGTGGTACGCCAAGATGAACACCTCGATGACAAAAGCACGGTTACCGCTCTCTTTGGCCTCAGCCGACTGCACCGGCAGCTGACCAAAACACGCAATATTGAAGACTTTGTAGCCAAATCCGAATTGGTCACCTTCAACCGGTTGCGCCACGAGAGCAACCCCGAACCTGACATTCTCTCCATACCGGAGAAGATCTGGCACGATGCCCCGGACCGGGACAAGCCCATCCAGGGAAGCTGGCTGCGCCCCGCCGAAATCAACCCCGACCAGCCCATCACGTTTGTCAGCAGGAACGCTACTCAAGAACCGGAAGCAGTGAAGGATTTCAGCGCGATTCGCACCAACATGAGTCGCAATGGCGCCTGTATTGAGCTGGCCTCCCCACCTGAGAACCTGACTCCCGGCGAACTGGTCGGCATCAAAAGCAGCGACGCCAGCCAATGGCGTATCGGACTGGTGCGCTGGACGCGCATAACCCCGCAGCTCTCGCGCCTGGCTGGCATCGAATTTTTCGGTAAAAATATTATCCCCTGTGCGGTGGCGCTGGCGGGCGAGACAGTCACTAACTATCGTTATTTTCCCGGACTGATCCTGCAAAATCGCGATCAAAGCCGCGAGTTGTTACTGCCCTCCATCCCTTTCACCGAGCAGGCCAGAGTCGTCATCCTGACCAGCAAGGCCAAAGGAAATGGCAAACTCCTGGAGATTCTGGAATCTACTTTCCACCTCTCCATTTTCAAACTTGATCATTGATCCAGCCCCGCCGCAGAGTGAAGAGAACAACCGGGGGAGTAGTGACGGCGGGAGATTTGCCTATATACTCAACCGAAGTCACCCAGTGAACAGCAACCCGGACACCTCATACTGACGCATGGAAACTGAAAGCGATATCTCTCTGCTGCTGGTCCACGACAATGTGGACGAAGCCAACCGGCTGGTCAGCCTGCTGCGCAATGCCAATTACCGCGTCGACCCCCATTACGCCGGCACCGCCAGTGATCTCAACAGGAAAATTCAGGAACGCAACTGGAAGCTGGCCTTTGTCCAGTATGCCGCGCAAAGTGTTCCCGCCAAGACCGTCTTCCACCAGGTACGTCGCCTGGCCAAGGATATTCCCATTATCCTCATTATCGATGCCCACGATCCCAGCCTGATCGTCGATGGTCTCAAGATGGGTGCCGCCGACGTCATTCCCATGGATGAGGACCAGCACCTGATCCAGGTGGTTGAGAGAACCCTCCACGACCTTGAACAACGGCGCCGCCAGCGTTACTGGAAGCGCCGCTTTGCGGAATCGGAAAACCGCTTTGAAAGCCTGATCAGCAGCTCGCAGGATGGTATTGCCATTATTCAGGAAGGCACTTATGTGCTGGTCAATGGTGCCTACGCCGACTACTTCGGTCACTCCAGCCCGGACGAGATGAATCTGCTGCCAGTGATGGACAGCATCGCCAAAACAGAACAATTTGATTTCAAAAAATATCTGCGGCCCCTCAGCGAAGACAATGCCATGGATATTGAAACCATTCAGTTTCAGGCAGTGAAAGCAGACAACTCGTCATTTCCGGTGCGCGCCGCGCTGTCCCAGGTGGACTTCCATGGCGAACCAGCGTTGCAGCTGCTCATTAAGAAGGATTTTATCGGCCACACGGCCAGCTCAGCGCGGGGCGACATGCCCTATACAGAGATTTTGCTGGAGGCCGATAGCAGTAAAATCCGTCTCAACGAGATGCTTGAATCCATCAACAGTGCCATTCGCCGCGCTGCCCGCAGCGGCGAGGATGCCTTGCTGTACTACCTGCAGATTGACAACCACGACACACTGCAGAAAAAGCTCGGCATCAAGACCACCGAAGAAGGCACTATCCAGCTGGCCCATTTCCTCGAAAGCCGCACAGCAGATGCGGTCAGTTTTGGTCGTATCCGCGAAGATGCCTTTATCCTGATTGGCAACAACATGGACAGCAATGACAGCCTGGCCTTTGCGCGCAAGTTGCTCAGTGATGTGTCGAGCCAACTGTTTGACACCGGTGACAGCAGTTTCTCCTGCACCCTGAGTATCGGCATCGCCACCATCAACGAGACCAGCACTTCCGCCGACGACTGCCTGGAAAACTGCCTGCAGGCCATTGCCACGCTGCACAAGAGCGGTGGCCCGGGTGGCAACAATGCCGAATTCCACGAGCCGGTCTACACCCTTTCTTCACCCGACATGAGCACCTCGGAGCTCGTCGCCATCGGCAAGCAACTGATCAGCAAGGACAAGGTTGATCTGCTGTTTCAGCCGATTATCTCCCTGCAGGGCATGGCTGATGAATTTTATGAAGTGCGGATGGATATCAAATCCGAGGCCTTTGACAGCACCAAGCCCGATGACTTCCTGCACCGGCTGTTTGCCACCGAGGTGGGCCGGGAACTGGACAGGCAGGTGATCGAGAAGGCCCTCAAAAGGCTGGAAATGCAACTCAAAACTGCGCCCAAAACCCGCCTGTTTCTCAGCCTCAATGAAGCCACGATTGCCGACCCGCAGTTTCTGCCGTGGATAAGAAACATCCTGGGCAGCTCGGCAGCACCAGCGCACAAGCTGGTATTCCAGCTGCGGGAAATCGATATCGGTCGCCAACTTGGCAAAGCGGCAGCTCTGATTGACGGCTTGCGGGCACTACAGGCAAAAACGGCACTTACCCACTTTGGCCTGGCCATCAACCCCATGGCCATGCTCAACAAACTGTCCGTCAATTTTGTGAAAATTGACGGTCTGCTGGTGGAAAAAACCCAGAAGGGTTCGGAAGCCATGCAGAACCTCACCACCATGATCGAAACTCTGAAGACTGAAGGTCAAATGGTGATCGTGCCGCATATTGAGACAGCTGCGATTATTCCCGCCCTGTGGCAAGCCAAGGTGGACCTGATTCAGGGTCATTATGTCCAGGCGCCCCAGGCGGAAATGAACTACGATTTTTCCGAAGGTTGATCGACGCCATTCAACCCGGAAAAATCAGTGCGCCGTTCTTTTTTATATCTGGCGTCTTATATCTGGGTGTCCCTGTCACGGATCCCCATCAGGTACAGAATCCCGTCCAGCCCCAGTTGTGAGATGGCCTGTTTGGCGTTGGCCTTGACGATGGGTTTGGCGCGAAAAGCAATACCCAGCCCGGCAATGCTCAGCATCGGCAAATCGTTGGCGCCATCACCCACCGCTACCACCTGTTCCAGATTAATGTTTTCCCGCGCGGCGAGGGATTCCAGCAACTCGGCCTTGCGCTGCCCATCGACGATGGTGCCGGTGACCCGCCCGCTGACCCGCCCGTCGACAATTTCCAGCTCGTTGGCATAGACATAATCAATGCCCAGGCGATCCTGAATCATCTTGCCAAAATACTGGAAGCCGCCCGACAGTATCGCTGTCCGGTAGCCCAGCTTGCGGATGGTGGAGATCAGCTCTTCCGCGCCCTCTGTCATGCGCAGGCGCGCCGCCACTGTTTGCAGTACGTCTTCACTGAGCCCCTGCAACAGCGCTACCCGGCGCCTAAAGCTTTCCTTGAAATCGAGTTCGCCGCGCATCGCCGCCTCGGTGATGAGGGCAACTTCATCGCCCACCCCGGCCTCCTTGGCAAGCTCGTCGATCACCTCTGCTTCAATCAGCGTGGAATCCATGTCAAACACCACCAGGCGGCGGTGGCGGCGAAAGATATTGTCCTCCTGGTAGGCGACATCCACATCCAGCTCCGAGGCGATTTCCAGCAGTGCAGAGCGAAACACGGCGGCATCGCCCGGCGCGCCGCGCACGGAAAACTCAACACAGGCCTTGCTGTGGGAGTCGATGCGATCGAGGGGAATGCGCCCGGACAACCGGGTTATCTGGTCAATATTGAGGCCGTGACTGGCGGTGACAGCGGTAACCCTGGCGATGTGCCGGGCCGTAATACGGCGCGCCAGCAGGGTGACAAGATGGCGCGGCTTGCCCTGCTGGGCGACCCAGTGATCATAACTCTCTTCTGAAATCGGCTGGAATCTGGCCTGCAGGCCAAGGGCGTGAACCTGCGACAGCACATCCTGCAGTACCGGGCCGGAATCCACCGGCTGGGGTATCTCGGCAAGAATGCCCAGGGAAAGATTTTCGTGGATGACGGCCTGACCGATGTCGAGAATATTGGCGCCGTACTGAGAGAGAACACCGGTGACAGCGCTGGTCACGCCCGGCCTGTCATCACCGGATACACTGATAAGCACGATTTCTTTCACTGCAAACCCAAGGTCATTTAGCGGGTCGCCATTATAGGGCAGCGGCTGCTAAGATAGCACGCCTCCGACCCGCGCCCGAACGGAAAATAACCCCATGCTGTCAGCCCCCCAAACCATCAGTCGCAAAACCCTCGCGGCGTTAATTATCTATACGGTATTTACCGGCCTGTTGCTGACGGTGGTCCTCAAGGTACAGCTCTGGCAGCTGGCTGACGAGGAACAAAACGCCCTGGGCCAGGCGCTGGTCGCACAACTGGTGGAGAGCGTCAGACAGCCGTTGATGGATGAGGATGTGATCAGCATCCAGGTGATTCTCGACAACCTGGTGAGCGATACCCCACAGGTGGGGCGCGCTTCCGTCTCCACCGCCGGCAACCGCCTGCTGGCCCAGAGCCAGGGGCAAATTGCCAGCGGCGAAAAACTGTCGCAGCATACGGCCCCCATCACCCTCGACAACACCATTACCGGCCAGATTCGCGTTGAACTGCAAAGCGCCGGGTTTTTCCTGCGCTACGACACCCTGCTGTGGTGGACTCTGGCCTCCTGGGGGCTGACTACCCTGATCCTGGCGCTCTGGCTGGTGGTCGCCACCCTGCGCTTTTCCCGCCGCTTGGCAAGAATCAATGCCAGCCTGCTGTCAGCCCCGGCGGAAGACGGGCACCACCTGGATGAACTCACCCTGCTGGAAAAACGCCTTGAACCACTGCTCGCCGACGGCAGCAACCAGCAGGCCCCTGAACACGATCGCCACTGCATCCTGGCGCTGAGCCTGTCCAACCTGCCGCGCCTGCGCGCGCAGCTCAACACCAGCCATTTCAACAGCATCCTCAACATCATTGACCAGCGTCTGGAACAGGCCAAAAACCTTTTCCGCGGTGTGCGCCTGAGCGCCCAGAGCAACGCCATCTTTGTGCAGTTTTCAACCCTGGCCAATGAAGAGGAGCACCTGCTCCACGCCGTCAGTTGCGGCGCCGCCCTGATGACCCTGTGCCGGGAGCTGGAACAGGATGAGGGGCTGCCGCTGGAGTTGCGCCTGGCCATCGCGCCTTTTTCACCGCCGGAGGATTCGCGCTGGGGAACCGACCTGTGCCTGGAGGACACCATTGAGCACCTGGTGGAGTTGCTGCAAGTTGCAAACCCCTGGGAAATGCTCATCGACCGCGCCCTGATCACCCAGGACGAACTCAGCTTTTGCGATACCGACCCGCTCTCCTCCTGCCCTGCCGAGTTGTTCCGCGGCTTTACTCCCCAGCAGCAACTCACTCACGAACGCCAGGTGGATTTTCTGCGTGGCAGAAAGTTGCCCAATCCTCTTTGATTGACCTGCCGCAACTGGCGGATTTCACCTTTTTGACACAATCAACCAGGCCGGGTTGTGAGCACTGTCAGGCTGGCAGTTTTTGGCAGTCACATTGTTTTCATGATCTCCCCGTACCCTCGGCGCCAACGGTAGTTCAATTCGTTGCAGAGGCTGAAGCTTTGCTCAGCGCAAGGCAGCCTGTGCAGACAGCCCCGCAACACTTGCGAATTTGACGCCTTTACTGCGCCTGCGGTATTCGGCATCCATTTTGCTTGTACCTGTTGAGTATCGGGCAAAAAGACCTGATCTGAATCGGCAAAAATCCACAGCACCCATGAGGATTAGTATGAACAGAGTGGCTCTTGTTACTGGTGGCACACGCGGCATTGGCGAGGCGGTAGCCCTCGCCCTACACAAGGCAGGTATTTCCACTGCGGTCAACTACGGGGGTGATGATGAGCGGGCACGACAGTTCAATGAAGCCTGCGGCATTCCGACATACAAGTTCGACGTTTCCGATTTTAATGCCTGCAAGGAAGGGGTAGCCACCATCGAGCGCGACCTCGGTCCTATCGACATCCTCGTCAACAATGCTGGCATCACCCGCGATGCCACCCTGCATCGCATGGATTCCGACAGCTGGCAGGCGGTGATCGACACCAATCTCGGCTCCTGTTTCAACATGTGCAGGGTGGTGATCGACGGTATGCGCCAACGCCGGTTTGGGCGTATCGTCAACATCGGCTCACTCAATGGCCAGGCGGGGCAGTACGGGCAGGTCAACTACGCCGCCGCCAAATCCGGCATCCACGGGTTCACCAAGGCGCTGGCACTGGAGTGCGCTCCGGTTGGCGTAACGGTCAATGCCCTCGCCCCCGGCTATGTGGAAACCGATATGGTGCGAGCCGTGCCGGAGAATATCCTCGAAAAAATTGTCTCCAGAATTCCCGTCGGCAGGCTCGGTCAGGCCAGCGAAGTTGCCCGCGGCGTTCTGTTCCTGGTGGGCGAGGAGGCCGGCTTTATCACCGGCTCAACGCTCTCCATCAATGGCGGCCAGCATATGTATTGAATCGGCCAGGCAGAATGCTCCAGGTCCGCTCGCTTACCACTCAGACCTTTGCAAAGACTGCGGGCGCGCCTATGATCACTTCATGGGGAGCCATTTGCGTTCCCTGTTCCGGCTCAGTTAAGGAAACTATTCATGGTTGACAGCAGTCAGTTTTCCAACGACCAGGATTTTGCAGAAAAAATTCAGGAAATTCTCAATCACCTGCCCGATATCGATCTCGATGAGGACTCCTCGCGAACCATCGACCACGAGGTGCGCTCGGCCCTGGCCCAACTCACGGGCGGGTTATCCCCGGTGCAACTGACCACCGCCTACATTGACTGGCTCGCCCATCTCGCCATGTCGCCGGGCAAGCGCGACAGCCTGCGCAAGAGTTTGCAGCTCAAGCTGATGGAGCTGAGCGCCCTCGCCACTACCCATATCGCCCTCAAGGATGAAGCGCCGGCACTGGCCCTCAATGACAAGGCGTTTGCTGGTGAGCACTGGCAAAAACCGCCGTTCAACTATATGGCCAGGGGATACCTGGCAGTCAGGGAATGGGTGAACGAGGCCTCCCAGAACGTTCCCGGCACCGACAAGCGCCAGGCGGATCTGGTCACCTTTATCAACACCCAGATCATGGAGGCCCTGTCGCCGGCCAATTTTGCCATCACCAATCCAGCAGTGATCGCCACCACCCGCGAGGAGAAGGGCCAGAACCTGCTGCGCGGACTGCAACTCTTCCGCCGCGACCTGGAGCGCGGCACCCTGAAGAACCCGCTGCCCGACATGGGCGACTTCAAGCCTGGCGTCAATCTGGCGATCACTCCTGGCAAAGTGATATACCAGAACGACCTGATCGAGCTGATCCAGTACACCCCCAAGACTCCACTGGTGTCGCGCGAACCGGTGCTGTTTGTTCCCGCCTGGGTGATGAAGTACTACATCATGGACCTCTCGCCCCACAATTCCATGGTCAGCTACCTGCTTGAACAGGGCAAAACCGTGTTTATGATTTCCTGGAAAAATCCCCGCGAGGAGGACCGGGAAATCACCCTCGATGACTATATCGACCAGGGCTTCATGGCGGCGATTCAGGCGGTCAAGACCATCGTCCCCAACACTCCCATCAACACCGTGGGCTACTGCATCGGCGGCACCCTGCTGGCCATGGGCGCGGCTACCCTGGCACGGGAGGATGACGATATCATCAACAGCATTACCATGTTTGCCGCCCAGGTGGACTTCACCGAATCCGGCGAGATCCAGCAGCTGCTCAATGCCAGCCAGCTGTCATTTCTCGAGAGCAGCATGTGGAGTGACGGTTACCTGCCCTCGCAAACCATGGGGGCGTCGTTCCGCTCACTGCGTCCCCGCGACCAGGTGTGGAACCCCTATATCGACCGCTATTACCTGGGTAATGAAACGCCCCCCAGCGACCTGATGGCCTGGAACGCCGACGGTACCCGCATGCCCTACCAGATGCACAGTCGCTACCTGCGCGAGCTGTATATGGAAAACCGCCTGGCGGAGTGCAAGTTCGAGGTCAATGGCAAGCCCATCTCCCTGCTCGACATTCGTGCGCCCATCTTCCTGGTCGGGACCACCTCGGACCATATCGCACCCTGGACATCGGTGTTCAAGATGAACCGCCTGACCCACGCCGAGACCACCTTCCTGCTCACCAGTGGCGGCCACAACGCCGGCATTATCTGCGGCCCGGTGCATCCGCGCCGCCACTACCAGGTCGCCACGCGCCACCCCGGTGACAAGTACATGGACCCGAAAACCTGGGCGCAAACCCAGCCGCTACAGCAGGGTTCCTGGTGGCCGGCCTGGGTCGCGTGGCTCAATGAGCGCTGCACAACCCAGGTCAAACCGCCGCGCACGGGAGCGGCCAGCAAAGGCTACAAGGTGCTGCGCGATGCCCCGGGGGAGTACATCCTGGGCTAATCCCCGGGCGATGAACCGCGTCCGGACCAACCCTCTGCACCGAAATGGCGCAGGGGCACCGTGCAAATCCGCCCCTGCACCAAACCAGCCGCCCAACCAGGCGTGTTACTGCCAGGGGAGTCTTGCTACAATCCAGCGCCCTGCAACAGCGACCAGACTTCTTGAAACAGCTCAACCCCCAGCAGCTCGCCGCCGTGCGCTATATCGATGGCCCCCTGCTTGTCCTCGCCGGGGCGGGCAGCGGCAAAACCAGTGTGATTACCCAGAAAATCGCCTACCTGATCACCCAGTGTGGTCTCGGCGCCCAGCATGTGGCGGCGGTGACCTTCACCAACAAGGCAGCCCGGGAGATGAAGGAGCGGGTCAGCAAGCTGGTGAAGGGCAAGGAGGCGCGCGGCCTCACCGTGTCCACTTTTCACAACCTCGGCCTCAATATTATCCGCCGCGAGATCAAGACCTTCGGCTTCAAGCCGGGGTTTTCCATTTTCGACAGTGAAGACAGCCGCAACCTGATCCGCGAACTGATGCTGCGGGATTCCGCACTCGACGCAGACCATGTGGAGCTGGTGCAACAGCAGATTTCCAAATGGAAAAATGACATCGTCGCACCCGAGCAGGCGCTGTCCACTGCCGCCAGCGGCGGTGAACAGGCCATGGCGCTGATCTACCAGCGCTACCGCCAGTCCCTCAAGGCCTACAATGCCGTGGATTTTGACGACCTGATCCTGCTGCCGGTGCTGCTCTTTCAAAGCGAGCCGGAACTGCTGGAGAAGTGGCGCAACCGTATCCGCCACCTGCTGGTCGATGAATACCAGGACACCAACCTCGCCCAGTACCGGCTGGTGCGTCTACTGGTGGGCAGCCGCGGCGCACTGACCGTGGTGGGCGACGATGACCAGTCCATCTACGCCTGGCGCGGTGCGCGGCCGGAAAACCTGGTCCAGCTGCAGGAGGATTTTCCCCAGCTCAAGGTCATCAAGCTGGAGCAGAACTACCGCTCGACAGCGCGTATCCTGCGCACCGCCAACCACCTCATTGACAACAACCCCCACGTGTTCAAGAAAACCCTGTGGAGCGAACTCGGCCTCGGCGATCCGATCCGGGTGATTCGCTGCTCCAATGAGGAGACGGAGCTGGAGCGGGTGGTGAATGAAATCCTGGCCATGCGCCTCCACAAGCAGTGCCACTTCCGCGATTTTGCCGTGCTTTACCGCGGCAACCACCAGTCGCGCCTGCTGGAAATGAAACTCCAGTCCCAGGGGGTGCCCTACCAGCTCAGTGGCGGCACGTCCTTTTATTCGCGCGGCGAGATCAAGGACATCATGGCCTACCTGCGCCTGCTGGTGAACCCGGATGACGACAACGCCTTCCTGCGTATCATCAACACACCGCGCCGCCAGGTTGGCCCCACCACCCTGGAAAAACTCGGCGAGTATGCCAGCGAGCGCCACATCCCCCTCTACCAGGCCATCGACGAGCTGGGCCTGGCCAGCCAGCTGCCGGAACAGAATCTCGGTCGCCTGCAAAAATTCAGGCACTGGCTCGAAGGTGTCCAGCGCAATGGCCAGAGTGGCGATCCCATCAGCGCCATCCGCGAGATGATTGCCGATATCGACTACGAGGGCTGGCTGCACCAGAACGCCAGCAGCGCCACCGTGGCCGAGCGGCGCATGGCCAACGTCAATCTGCTGGTAGGCCAGATTCAGACCATGCTGGAGGACAAGGAGGATGAAGAGACAGGCCTCGAGCAGGCCATTTCGCGGCTGATACTGCGCGACCTGCTCGACCGCCAGGCGGAGGAGTCGGCCGATGACAAGGTCCAGCTGATGACTCTCCATGCCGCCAAAGGCCTGGAATTTCCCCACGTTTTCCTGATCGGCATGGAGGAGGAGATCCTGCCCCACCGCGCCAGTATTGAGGACGGCAATATTGAAGAAGAACGGCGCCTGGCCTACGTGGGCGTCACCCGCGCCCAGCGCACCCTGACCCTGACCCTGGCGGCCAGGCGCAAGCAGTTTGGCGATATCAGCGCCACTACTCCGAGCCGCTTTATCGACGAGCTGCCGACAGAGGATCTGGAGAAAGAAGGCTTTGGCGACAGCAATCCCGAGCAACGCCGCGAGCGGGGCCAGGAGTCGATTGCTGCCTTGAAGAATTTGTTTGGGTGATGTTTTTTACGGTTCACGTTGCACGTAACACGTTTCACGTAAAAGCAGACTGTATCTCATCCCTATGCTCTACTTGAGATGACGGGCTAGAACCACACTACCTCGCAGAGTATAGGAGTGAGAAATGCTCTGCTCTTACGTGAAACGTGTTACGTGAAACTCAGACAAAAAAACCCCGCCAAGCGGCAGGGTTTCTAATCAGCCACTACTGAGAAAGGCAATTACTGGCTGTTCTCAACCATGTAGTCGACAGTAGCTTTAATTTCATCGTCGGAACAATCCATGCACAGACCGCGGGGCGGCATGCCGCGAATACCCTGGATACCGTGGGTATAGAGGGTTTCGATACCCTGCTCAATGCGCGGAGCCCAGGCTGCCACATCACCCAGCTTGGGGGCACCGGCTGCGCCGGTCATGTGGCAGGACAAGCAGAATTTGTTGTAAATCTCTTCCGCGGAGCGGGGTTCACCACCGGCAGCTGCTACAGGCGCTGTAGAGACGACTTCACTTTCAAGCACCACCTCGCCTTCCGGCGCGAGGCGCTCGGCGACGGCTTTTTCCTGGTTCGGGGTCAATACCACTTCCTTTGTTTCACTACCACAGCCCACCAGGCCCAGCGCCAGCCCAGCTACCAGCGCTGATAATGCTGCCTTTTTCATCAAGTTCATGAATTGTCTCCATCGCGAAATCAGGGTTAAAAGCTGGCGCATTATAGCCACAAACCCCGGGATGGGGAAATTATCAGCCTCCCCCAGCTTCGGCAGTAGCGTCAGCGCAAGTGCCGACCTAAAATCCCGGTTCAGCCCCGCGAAGTGCTTTTTTATGGATAAACTCTACGTTGATGCCAACCAGCTTCTCGACAATGCGTTCGAGCTGGGTTTTCGCATTCTGGACAGCGGCTACCAGCCGGATCTGCTGCTGGCTATATGGCGTGGCGGCACCCCGGTGGGGATTGGTATCCAGGAGCTGCTGACCTTGTACAATATCCACCACCGGCATTGCCCCATACGCACCTGCCACTATGCCGATATTGATCAGCGCCATGATCAGGTGCTGGTGGAAGGTCTGGAAACAGCACTTGCCAGCAGCAACGGCGTTGAGAGAATTTTGATTGTCGATGATGTGCACGACACCGGCCTGAGTATTGCGGCGGTGATTGACAGGCTGACAAGGCACTTTGCTGGGCGCCAGCCCGAGATCAGGGTCGCCACTCCCTATTTCAAGCCGAACCGCAATAAAACCGCACGCCAGCCGGACTACTACCTGCACGCCACCGAGCAGTGGATTGTCTTTCCCCATGAGCTGATAGGGTTGAGCACTGCCGAGATTCTCGCCAACAAAACTGCCAGCCCGGCACTTGCGCACCACCTGAAAAACAAACCACAAAAAAGCCCTGACTAATCAGGGCTTTTTTGTTTCAGCATGACTCCAGCACCGAACTTCGCTGGACTACGCCTAAGCCCGCTACAGCAGGTTTATCAATAGTTTAGGCGAATTCATCATATGCCGGTGCTTTCCGAAACTTGACCCGGCTTCCGTCCGCTTGGCTCCCAAGAGGCTCCTGGAAACGGGTCTTCCAAAGGAGTCAGCTATGGCTAAGATCAAACTCACCAAGTCCGCAGTCGATGCGGCACAACCCCAAGCGCAGCCCGTCGAGCTGCGCGATACCCTCGTTCCCGGCTTCCTGTGCAAGATCACGCCAGCGGGCCGTAAGGTGTTCATGCTCCAGTACCGGACGAACGCCGGCGAGCGTCGCAAGCCCGCCTTGGGCCTGTACGGAGAACTGACCGTCGAGCAGGCCCGCTCGCTGGCGCAGAACTGGCTGGCCGAGGTTCGCCGGGGCGGCGATCCCGGCGCCGCCAAGGCCGAGGCGCGCAAGGCGCCGACGGTCAAGGAACTGTGCGCGAAGTTCATGGAGGACTACTCCAAGCACCGCAACAAGCCCAGCACGCAGAAAGGCTACCAGGGCAACATCGACCGCAACATCATTCCGATCCTGGGCCGCATGAAGGTGCAGGACGTGAAGCGCCCCGACGTGGCAGCGATGATGAAGAAGCTGGACTACAAGCCGGGCGAGGCGAACAAGGCGCTGGCCGTCCTGCGCAAGATGTTTAACCTGGCCGAAGTTTGGGGCTATCGCCCGGACGGCTCCAACCCGTGCCGGCATATCCCGCTGTACACCGGTGGCAAGACAACCCGTCTCATCACCGACGACGAGATGGCCAAGCTGTTCAAGCACCTTGAGCAGATCGAGGCTGAGGGCTTGGTGCCCTATGTCATCCCGTTGGCGATCCGCCTGCAATTCGAGTTCGCGGCCCGGCGCTCCGAAATCGTGCTGCTCGAATGGGAGTGGATCGACTTGGAAAACCGGCGGGTGGTCTGGCCGGACAGCAAAACCGGCGGCATGTCCAAGCCCATGAGCGAGGAAGCCTACCGGTTGTTCTCGACGGCTCCCCGGCAGGAAGGCAACCCCTACGTGCTGCCGTCTCCGCGTCATCCGGGAGAGCACCTAACTACCGGCGAGTATTACAACGGTTGGAGCCGCACCCTCAAGGCGGCCGGCGTGCCGCACGTCGGCACGCACGGCATCCGCCACCGCTCGGCCACCGACATCGCTAACTCGGGCATCCCGGTGAAGGTTGGCATGGTGCTGACGGCGCACAAGACCGTAACCATGTTTATGCGCTACATCCACACCGAGGATGACCCGGTGCGCCAGGCGGCTGAGCTGGTAGCAAACCGGCGGCAGACCATCACTGGTGCCCGGAAGCCTGTGGAGGCCACAACATGAGCAAGCGCAAAACATCCTTTGCGTCGTCCGCAGCGCCTTCGGCGCTGCTGGGCGACATCCGGGGACTGATCGAGGCGTCGCGGCAACGCGCCGCCTCGGCGGTCAATGCAGAACTGACCCTGCTGTTCTGGCGTATCGGCCAGCGTATCCATACGGAAGTGCTGGCCGGCCAGCGGGCTGGGTACGGCGAGGAAATCCTGCCGACCCTGGCAGAGCAGCTTGCCCGCGACTACGGGCGGGGTTTCGGGGAAAAGAACCTGCGCCGGATGGTCAAGTTCGCCGTCACCTTCCCGGACGAGCCAATTGTCGCGACACTGTCGCGACAATTGAGCTGGTCGCATTTCGTCCTGCTGCTGGCCCTCAAGGAGCCCATGCAGCGGGACTACTACGCGCAGATGGCAGGCGCTGAACGCTGGAGCGTGCGGACGCTACGCGAGCGCATCGACTCAATGCTATACGAGCGCACGGCGCTGTCCCAAAAGCCGGATGAAACAATCGCGCAGGAACTGGCGACCCTGCGCGATGCGCAACGCATGTCGCCATCGCTGGTGATGCGTGATCCGTACATCCTCGACTTCCTGGGAATGCAGGACACCTGGCAGGAAGGCGACCTGGAGGCAGCGATCATCCGGGAAATGGAATCCTTCCTGCTGGAGCTGGGAGCGGGCTTTTCCTTCGTCGCCCGGCAGAAGCGCATTCAGATCGACGATGAGGATTTCCACCTCGACCTGCTGTTCTACAACCGCAAGCTGCGGCGGTTGGTGGCGATCGAGCTGAAAGTCGGCGAGTTCAAGGCGGCCTACAAGGGGCAGATGGAGCTTTACCTTCGCTGGCTGGACAAGCACGAACGGGAGCCGGAGGAAGCCTCGCCGCTGGGCATCATTCTTTGCACCGGCAAGAAGCGCGAGCAGATCGAGTTGCTGGAGTTGGACAAGTCCGGCATCCATGTCGCCGAATATCTGACCACCTTGCCGCCGCGTGCAGTGTTAGTGGAACGGTTGCAGCAGGCGACCCAGCGGGCGAAGTTGCAGATCGAACAGCGGCAGTCTGACGAGAAATCCTAACCATAACATCCGTGCGTCCCGGCGTACCGCCGTCGGGCTCGCGGGCTGTGCCCCGCACTTCGTGCCGAATCACGGCCATTCGGCTTTGATCTCTGATGCCTCCGGCCCTTGAGGACCTGCGCGCTCCGCTTGCCAAAAGGGGCAAGTGTGCAGTGGGCGGGGTGTGGGCGATCTTGCTGTTCCCTTCACCGTATCACGGCGTTCTCGCCGTCAAGGGCTGCGCGTGCCTTGCACGCTGGCGGCCGTGGCCGTCCATGACCCTGTGACGGCTTGCGCTGCGCCGTGCTGGCGCCGGTTCCGGGCAATTCCGCCCGAGCAACCGGAGCACGATCATGACGCAACTGTCCTTTTCCTCGTTCGATTCCTCTCTGCTGGTGCGTGACGCGCAGGGGCGTTACCTGCCGGCATCGGTGGATCAGATTCTTGATGCCGCGCGCCAGGTCATTGACCAGAAAATGCAACGGGGCATGTCCTTCACCTCACCGACCATCGTCAAGGAGTACCTGCGCACCAAGCTGGCCGGCTTCGAGCATGAAGTCTTCGCGGTGCTGTTCCTCGATACACAGCATCGACTGCTCGAATACACCGAGATGTTCCGCGGCACCATCGACGGTGCATCGGTGTACCCGCGCGAAGTGGTCAAGGAAGCGCTACGGCTCAACGCGGCGGCGGTGATCTTCTCGCACAACCATCCCAGCGGAAATCCCGAGCCGAGTCGTGCCGATGAAGACATCACCAAGCGGCTCAGGGAGGCGCTGGCGCTAGTGGACGTCCGCACGCTGGATCATGTCATTGTCGCCGGCAGCGACACCACGTCCTTTGCCGAACGTGGCCTGATTTGAGCCTGGGGGGCCTCGGCCCCCTTTTTTGCTGCGCCTGATGGTGTGACTCCGACCCTCCGGGCTTGCTGTCCCTCCTCACCGTATCACGGTGGTCTCGCCATCCCCGATCGGTTGGCTTTGGCAAGCTTTGTGAGGTCGCTCGGCCTCTTTCTCCGGCCCGGAACCTTGACGATCAAGATCAGCCGTGACTGGGATTCGCCATAGCGGCGGACGTGGCGCATCTCAAACAAGCTCGTTAGATGCGGAGTACCTTCGCGGTTGGGTGTCGCCAAATCAAGCACCAACAGTACGCCCAACCGGATGCTGACATTCTGGTAGTCCGTAGTTTGTGCTGCATACGATTTGAAGAGCGCATCGAAGGAGCAGTCTGTTCCCTCGCGCTTCACCTCGACAACGAGACGTTCGGGGCCAGACCTCAGGCGTATGTCGGCTCTGCCGCTCGCAATGTTTGTTGGTTCAAGGTCGCTCCCTGCGGCATACGTTGCCACCCAGCGAAAAAAGTCCTGCTGTAGTTCGTCCTCGTGAGGCAGTGAACCGTCATCGCGTTCGAAGAGGTAGGCGCCAGTTGGGTCGTCGCCCTTAGTCAATTCCAAGCGACTGAATATAAAACGGACCAACCAGAGAAGCACGGTGTCAAAGAGACGTGCCCCGTTCGTGTTCGCGCTGTAGTCGGTGTGTCCCCGAGCCTCGTTACAGCAGCGTTCGATGACATCGGCTTCGGCAGCTGTCAGATTGGCAAGTTGCAAAGACATGGCGTTCGCGACTACACCGAAGAGGACATTCCTCTGTTCTTCCGGGATGTTGGACCTTGCTATGATGGCGGCGAGCGAGGTCCGTTCGCTCGCCGCCTCAGGAGGGTTTTTCGGACCGCCTGACTGTCCAATGAAAGCATCAATCTGCGCAATCAGATCTCGCGCTTCTGTGGCCCATTCGTGGGTCGCGTTTTGTTGGAGCCACGTGCGCACTTGATGCGCCTGTCCGGCCTGTGTGGCGACACTTGCGCGTATTCGAGGCCTAACCATCGCTTCGACGCCACCGTGCTGATCTCGACGCAAGATCGATCGACCTGCGCTGTACACAGACAGGAGACCTTCTTCGATGACAGCTGCCGGTTTCCACCAACTCGGTTCGTCAAGTGAGCCTGCCAGTCCCGCAACAGCACTGGCCAACGCGCTCCAACACGCCGCCTCGGTCTGTCTTGCCCCCAACCACGGAGGACCAGAGCCTCCGGACAAGGCGTGCAGCTCGAAAGCGTGCTGCTGAACGCGGGCGCTCACGGTACCGAGCGATGCGCTCGTGGCACCGCTGTGGAAGCCCAGAAGTAGGTCGAGGCCATCGAGGTACAAGCTGGCTTCCGGACGGTGCTCAGATACTCCGTTGGACTCACCAAACCAGTCTCTGGCCTCACGGAAGGCGGTGGCTGCCACGTTGCTGTCCGCTCTATCCATGGCTTCAGCAAGAGCCGCCATCCCCAACTCAAAAGCTGCCTCAGGCCGGACCGCTTCGAGTTGAGCGAGTTTGCGCAGAACCTCGACCAGCTCCTTGTCGCGCCAGTGCGAAAAAGCAACGCCGACAATCTTGGCAGCCCGTCGCAGGAACTCTGTGTCGTCACCTGATGCAAGACCGAGGAAGAAGTCCAGTAAGCGAAGCTGCCAGCGTCTGTTGTCGCCGGCCCAGCGAAACGCACCATCAAGCGCCGCGCCGCGCGATAGCCCAGATAGCGGGTCGCCGGTTGCTGCCTTTGCCAGGAAGAGCATGAAGCAACACTCATCTCCGTCGTCCGGCAGCGGTCGATGATGTTCGAGGATATCGACCGCCTCAAGGAGTATGAAATCTGTTGTCGCGACCTCCAATAGATCGTGCAGGACGCCCTTGTGCGCGTCTCTATCAGCCGCCTTGGCATCGCTCCACCCCAACACAAGCGGGTGAAGCAGCTCGGGCATCATGGGCGTACTGCCGAGCGATCGTGCTGCCGGCGCGAGCTTCGTGATCCCGCCAAGATCTTCTAACTGCCAGTCTCGCCCGCTCTTCACGACCTCTATGAGTTCGGCTTCGATCGGAAGCATACCAGTCACCATAGAAAGGCGTTGCCGGCAACCTCACGGCGATTCACTACCGGTATATGATCGGTTATCGCCTTGGACGAGATGCCGGCAACAAACACCTGAAAATGCGGCAGCTTGGTGAAAATTGCCTGAAGCCCGGCAATAAGGTGATCCACGTCGACGGGAGAGACCTCTTGAGCAGCGGGCGAATCAATCATGAGCAATCCCGGGTGCCGGCCAATACCCCGCGCTTCAGCAATTTCAATCATCGCAAGAACGGCCGCCACCTTTAGACGCAACTTCTCGCCTTCCGTCACCTTGCTGTAGCTCGTGGGTACTCCCCCTTTGACCAACGACAGAGCTGCGTTTCCCTTCAGTGACGCTTCCGACAAGTTCTCCATTCCGAAGGCCTTGGCGTATTCGACCAAGCGTGCAGAAACATCGGTTAGCAATCCGTCCCGCACGGCCTTAACCCGAGCCTCCGTTTCAGTCACGACAGCAGACAGAATTTTCAGTTCGCCGCTTCGATCGTCAGCTTGCGCAACTGGGCTTATTGAGGCTTCTTCCAGCCGACCTTCCAGAGCCGCCACGGCCATTGCGGCCTCTTGCCGCCGCACTGCGGAACCTAGCTCCTTAGAAGCCGACTCAAGGCGACTTTGTAGGAGATCAACTTTTCCTCGAAGGGCGGCCAATTCATTTTCCGCTTCTTCCTTCTTGGCCGAAGCGCTTGCCACTGCAGCCTCGGATGCCGCAACCCGTTCCTGCAGCTCAGCTTTGATCGCCTCACTGTCTTCGGAGTTCGTGATCGACTCACCGCAAACAGAGCATGAGTGCGTGGAGCTTTCAAGCTCCTTCTTCGCTTTGGAAATTGTGTGGTCACAGCGAGGGCAGCACTTCGGTTCCAGGCGACGAAACACTGCCGTCGCGGACATGGCATCCATGTGGGTCTGGAGGTCCCGCCGATCTTCCTGGTGGACGGTGATTAGTTCTCGGAGCGCGGCAACGGCGCGTTCCGCATGTTCGACCATGACTCTCTCTTGGCGACGAACATCGACCAGTTCGGTCGTATAGGCATCAATGGCGCTGCGCACGGCCTCATCGCTTGGAATCTTCGCTAGCTCGGCACGTTTCTCTGCTAGTTGGGTGCTAATGCTTGCAATGCGCGCTGTGGTCGCCTCATGTCCCTGTTCCTTTTTTCGCGCAGAAACTTGAACAGCTTGCTCAACGATCTGGTGCGCGGTCTTCGCAGCAGCGAGTGTTGAAACCCACGGGACGCCGAGATACATCTGCATCAACCGCGATGTGAGGCCAGTGGTGACGGGCATGTCGCCAAGAAGTACCTCGTAGTTGGTGCCGATGAACATGGCGCCTGAAAAGGCTACCCAGCTATGTGTTACCGACTGCCCGTCGTCTTCTTTCCCCTGCCGCCAGGTCGATATCGGGTCCATCGCGAACATGCGCATGAAGAAATCTGCCATGACTGCTTCGAACTCTCCATCGGTGGCAAAGTCGGCAAGAACGGTTTTCCCTGGTTCGCCTCCGGGAGTGTTGGGCGAGCGAATACGGTACAGACTGCCGATAGGCTCGCCCTGGGTCTTGGCAACGATCTCGTATTCGTCTGAGTCAAGGAGAAAACTCAGCCGCACGGCATGGAGCCATCGCCGCACATCATCTTGCAGGTTGCTTGAAGGTCTTCCTCTTATCATCCATCGGACGACCTCGATGATGGTTGATTTGCCCCGCAGGTTTTGCTCAGAGAGCATGGCCCATAGGCCGTGATCAAGGGCCGTCCATGAAAACGTGAAGGCGCCAGCGTTTGCGACGCCATCCTTCTGGCCAGAAAACTCGATCTCTCGCAGAACAAGCCTACGAGGCTGGGCGAGCACAGGCGATGGTTGAATTCGGTGAGTGGAAAGGATTCCCTCGACTGCGGAAGTATCCACTTCTGCCCTCGTGGCTATCGCTTGTAGCCATTCTTCTTTGGGTTGCGCCATCTTTTTCCCCATAGCTAGTCGGCTTGCAGCTGCCTTACGCGAAGTCGAACATCTTCAGTGATGGCAGGAATGATTCCACCCAACTTGGTCTCCGCGTAGCTCGCGCGCTGATACTGTTTTTGCTTTAAAGCTGTTCCGCCCATGGTGCCGGCCACCTTCGCTACCAACTCGGCCCTATCCGCATACCATTGAAGGATGGGTTCTTGCGACACCGCGGTCGAGCACGTGTCATAGCCGGTCTTCGTGAGAACGAAGTCTGTCTCCAAGACCTTGTTGTTAGCTCCCTTGGTGCCAGTGATACGAATGAGATCGCGGGATCTCAGCAGCGACAAGGCATCATCCAGGCGTTCGTAGGCGCCAAAGAAGTACCGGACCATCGGAACACGGCGAAGGTCAGGTTCCTCGTCGTCCAAGATCGCCTGCGCTGCTTTGTAGTAACTCTTGTCCTTTGTCTCTGCGAACAAATCAAGCAATTCAGCCGCAAGATAGTCTGGATTTCGCATCCAGAAGTCGAACGCTTGTAAACGTGCTTCACCTTTGAAGATGAGAGCATGCTCAGTCGTAGTGGGTGGCTCGACAAGGCTACCTCCTGCCTTCAAGATGAATAGAATTCGGAGGGCGTCACGATGGGGGGACCGAATCATTATGCTACCTTGCCTCTTCTCGAAATCGGGGCCAACCGCAGTCTCAATCGCTCGCCTGCTCGCTAAGCGAGCACAATCTTTCGATCCACGCCGCAGAAATCGGCGATTACGCCAAGCACTGCCTGTGCCTGTGCAGGCAGTGCTGATGGCGTGGGTACCTGGAGGGAAAAGGCGGCAGACTCAAGAACAAGTGCTATATCAAAAGCTCCCGATCCTGATAGGCTTTTGGCGAAGAACTCAGCCAATAGATCGGCTTTGACGATACTCGCTTGTTGGCGGAGTTCCTGTTGCAAGGTTTCAGCAAGACCGGGTTGAGCCGCGACGCCCTCGACTAATGCTGCCGCCATGCGGGAAACCTTTTCCGTGAACGCCTGCCCTGACACGCCGTATCGTATTCCGCGCTCGATGATCTGGCGACGCTGCTCCTGATCCTCGGCAATGAATTCCCTGAGGATGAAGTCCATTGCGATCATGAAATGAGAGCACGAGACGTAGAAAAGCCTCCATGCCTGGTTGCCAGATGCGATCTGAGTCAGCAGATATCCAATGTCCTCAAGCCAGGCATTGCAGCCATCGAAGTTTAGGGAGTGAAGCAGGCGAGACTTGCTTTCCTCATAACGACCACGCCAGTCGCCGCTCAATCGACCCAGTGAACCCGTTTCGAGATCGGCAAGGAAATCTTCCTCGGTGATACGTTCCTTATGACTGCGTGTGCTCTTGGTTAATCGTGAAAGAAACTTGCCGTCCAAGACTCGAACATTGTGTTGGAGGCCAAACTCGCGCACATCGGGTCTGGAATCCGTTGTCGCGACAATGCATGAATCTAGACTCAGAACCGACTGCAAGCCCTTAGCCCAGAAGATACGTTCAAGGGCTTGGGGTGTCTTCTTGTTCTTGATGTCGACGCAGATGCGTTCTCTGCTGAGGGGCGAGTTGCGAGCGTACAGCCACAGATCAACATCGGTCACGTCGAATCGGTGGAACGTGAACTTGATGCCCCTGGCAACGTAGTAGCCAATGCTTAGGAAATAGTTTCTCAGTGCCTCTTCGGCGGCAGCGCCCTTTGGCAGTTGGTTGTTCATCTCTTGAGCCCGCCGGTCCGAATTTCTTGGAGCAGGTTGCGTGCTTTCAGTTTGACTGCCTCCGTAGCATTCTTGCGCTGAACCTCTCGGGTCAACTCCGGTGCAACGTATTCGGTGATGCGCGCCCCTGGGATATGTGAAACGCTCTCGGCTGTGATGTCGCCATCTTCGATGACTGCGAGTGCAAGTCTCCCCACTTCTGGTTTCAGTAGTCTCATGGCGAACATGCCGTTATCAGCGGGAGTGACGGCCACGACGCCTTTCAATTCAAGGGCTTGGTAGTCGCTTCCAATGGCAGTGGCAGGTCCAACGCTATGACCAGCGATCAACTTGTTCATGAGTGCCGAGACCATGTGGATGCGACCCCGATAGTAGCTGCTGACAGTCATCCCGTAGGTGAGTGAAGCGACCAGCGCTTTGGCCAAATCCAGCGCGTCGTCCGCGATGGAGTTGCTGAACTTGGAGAACGCGGCCGGACGGGTAACGAAGTGGCTCTTGCCCTGATCATTGCCCACAACGCTGACATCGAAGAGGCCAATGGAGTGGAGGCGGGAGAAGAGATCCTGCCCCAGAATCCTGTTGACAGTTTCCAGTGGCAGACAGCCAGTCTCCTGCAACTTCTGAGTCACTTCGGTCAGGAGCGTTGCCTCAGAGGCTTTCAAGGAAGAGAGAATGGCATTGACTTTGCGCGCATCGTCACGCCGGAACAGGTTGCCGTTAAAAAGGAGCTTCTCTTGTGCCGAAATGGGTTCGGAGTCGAAGAAGCCGATGTTGGTCGCAAGGTCCAGCGTATCGCCGACTTCTTTACGTGACAGCTTCAGTTGATCGGAAACGACCTCTGTGACGGCCTTGTCAGTCGTAGGCGTCTCAGAAGCGATCTCGGATACGAAGATTACGGCCTCTTCATGTGCCTCGTGGCTACTTTCATCGAAGATTCTGGACGTGTGCTCAAGCACGCTATGTCCAGTCAAGCCGAGTACTTCCACCCCTCCGCTGCCCGGCAGGATCAATCTCTGTCGCGAAAGCTCAGAAATAATTGCAGGGAGTTCAGTTTTAGGGCTGATGTGGTTGGCCCGTGCGAGGGCTTCCAGACGCTGCTGGGCGACAACGCTTTGCTTTTCGGCAGAGATCGCGGACAGCAGCGTGCCGCTTTTCCCAGCGAACGCGATCGAGTCGAAGTCTTGGTTCGTTGTCGCTTGCAATTTTCTGGCATGGTGCAGCAACCATGCGCCTTGGGTCTTCTTATCCATGCATGTCCCGTTGTTTGATGGACAGTAGTTCTTGCTCGACTCTCTGCAGCAGACGCTTTACTTCCCGCGAGTCGTTTCCCGCATAGGCCAGTATCAGCAACGTAAGCGGATGCACGTCCATGACCTCGCACAGCTCGGCCAGCTTGCTAAGGGTTGGGCTTTTCAGGTCGCGCTCCAAGGTACTCATGTAGGTGCGGCTGGACACGTCGGAAAACGCTTCCTGGCTCAAGCCACGCGCTTTCCTGACAGTCTTCAATGCCTTTGCCAACGAGTACTGTTCCGCCACCAATGGTTTCCCCTCAAAAACCAAGATGACAGCCCATTGCGCTCTATAGAGCTACAATCTATAGTGTTCATTTGATGTTGTTCTCCGTATTCGTGCCTTTACAGAAATCCGCATCGGTGGATTCCAGCAAAGCCACTGAACCGCATCCGTGCTTGCACACGAAGGCACGAATCCGGATTTGCGACTCTGCGCTTTGGCATGAAACCGCGTTCGTGCATCATTGGATTTGTGGGATTGCCGACCATGCCCCAGCCGCTCACTACCACCCCTGAGCGCGCGCAATTGCTCGCCAACGGCCAAGCGCGTGCCACAGGCCAGGACACCGACCCGGTGCCTGTGGTGCGCCTATTCACCCCGGACGCCCACGCCACCTGGCTGCTGGCCTCGCTCGATCCCGCCGATGGCGATACGGCCCACGGCCTGATCGACTTGGGGATCGGCATGCCTGCCCTGGGAACGGTGAAGCTCTCTGATCTGGCGTCCATCGTCGGGCCGCATCAGCAGCCCGTGATGCGTGACCGCTACTTCCAGCCGGTGCGGAGACTGTCGGAATACCTGCGGCAGGCCGAGGAAAACGGCTCGGTCATCGACTGAACAACCACAGCCAACGGCAGCGCGGTGTGTCTTTTTCAGTCTGGCTCCAGACCATTCCGGTCTCAATGGGCAACCTTGCACCCAAATAGTGCGTGTCTGATCGAAACAGTCATGATGCCCGGCGCGGCTTTTGGCAGGCTGGCCGATGCGGCATGCCATTTCGGTGCATTGTCGCCGTCGCATTCGGACGAAACCCGCAACGCATCGGAGCCAATCGGTCTTGACGCTAACAGTTTATCGTCCCGCCCATTACGTTTCGATGATGGCTTCATAGCGCGCCTTTGTGCCGTGGCGACGTACCTCAAGCCGAGGGAGGTTGCGTCATGGCTGATCGCAGCGCCGAATCCTGGTATCCGACGGCTGCCTATCTCTACATCCTGCACCTGGACGGCCCGGCGCTGGCCTGGGAATACCTGCGCCGCCATCCCGACTACCGCCGCGACTGGCTGCGGCGTCGCCGCCGGTCGGACGCGGCACATCGCTGGGGGTTGCGCCTGCTGGAAGACCCGACCCTGGATGCGCGCGATGCGCATCCAGCCTGGTTTCCCGACCACGATGCCGTGCTCCAGCTCTACCCGGATGCCGACCCACCGCCCAATGCCGTGGCTTTCGCGTTGTGGCGCATTCCGGGCCACAAGTACCTGATCCACGACGGCCGGCGCCTGCTGCTGGTGGCCCGTTGGCCGGGTGCCTGCCTGCGCCTCGCACTGGCGCCCGGCCTGGCCGATGGCATGGCCTACGTCTATGCCATCCGGGCCTGTGACATGTCCCACGCGCGCTGTCAGGCGCTGACAGCCTCACTGAACGAGCTGACCGCCGCCATCGGCATCCCACCCGTAGCGCTGACGCGGCCCCGGCCGCCCCTGACGCCCTTGCTGGAACTGCACACCTTGCAGGCGCTCGACGCGACCCTGGCGGGCGCGTCCTTGCGCGAGGTGGCCGAAGGGCTGTTCGGCGTCGATGCCGTCGCGGACGACTGGTACGCCGACAGCGCCCTGCGCGCTCGTGTGCGTCGGCTGGTACGCCGGGGCGATGCACTGATGCGCGGCGGCTATCGCCGCCTGGCACAGCTTCCACCCGTTGAACAGGGACGTTCTGCTCTTGCAGCAAAACGTCCCTGAGCAGGAGCCCTGCGTTTTCTGAGACTGCCTCCATCCGGCCGCGTTGTGTGGCCGGGGCGTTTTCAACCGATGGAGTTCATCTCATGCGACCCGCTCCCTTGCGGCCTGCCGCCGCTACTGCCGCTGCGCCCGCGCAGCCCCAACGCTACCTGACCAACGACGAGGCCGCCGAGTACCTGCGCCTGTCGCCACGCACGCTGGAGAAGCAGCGCGTGATCGGCGGTGGGCCGAAGTTCCGCAAGTTCGGCCGCCGCGTCATGTACGCCGTGGCCGACCTCGATGCCTGGGCTGATGCGCGCAGCTACGAGGCTACGTCCGATCCCGAATACGCCGAACGCCACGCGGGCGACTACCGTGATGGCCGCTGATCGACGGTTCGCCGGTGGCCATCGTCATGTCCAGCCCATCGCTGCCGTCCCGGCAGCGGCCGACGCAGCAACGGGAACAGCTCGACCTGTTCCGCGCGCTGCCGGGCGAGGACATGGCGCCGCGCGACGCCCAGGACCTGATGGCCTATCCGTTCTTCTCGCTGGCCAAGTCGCGGCGCACGGCGCCGATCGACTTTCGCAGCGGCAACGTCACCCTGCGCGTGGAGGGCACGCAGGAACACGGCATCGCCACCATCTGGGACGCCGACATCCTGATCTGGGCCGCCAGCCAGATCGTGGAAGCCCGCGATGCGGGCATCCAGCCGTCGCGCAGGATGCAGGCCACGCCTTACGAGATCCTGCGCTTCATCGGGCGCGGTACGTCGCTGCGCGACTACCAGCGCCTCAAAGCTGCGCTCGACCGGCTGCAATCGACCACGGTGGCCACGTCCATCCGCGAGACCACCGGGCGGCGCCTGCATCGTTTTTCCTGGATCAACGAATGGAAGGAGTTGGCCGATGCCAGCGGCAAACCGCTGGGCATCGAACTGATCCTACCGGACTGGTTCTATGCGGGCGTGCTCGACGCCGCCCTGGTGCTGACCATCGACCCGGCGTATTTCCGCCTGACCGGCGGCATCGAGCGCTGGCTGTACCGGCTGGTGCGCAAGCACGGCGGCCGGCAGGAAGGCGGCTGGCAATTCGACGTTCCCTACCTGTATCGCAAATCCGGGAGCCTGGCACAGCCCCGCGATTTTGCCCGCGACCTGCGCGTGCTGGTGGCGCGACAGTCGCTGCCCGGTTACGAGCTGTCCATCGAACGCTGGCCCGGCGCACCGGAAATACTCACGTTCCGGCCCGTGCCGCAAACGGCACGGGGATAAGCCTGGGGATGAAAACGGAACAAACTGTGAATGGGCTCGTGCTATCGGGCGCGCAGCGACTCGTGCTATCAGGCGCACCGGTATCGTGCTATCGGGCGCGCAAATCGCACGTAAGTCCAATAGCAGAAAGGATTTTTTCGGCCCTTAACTTTATATCTAACCTAAATATCTTTCTAACGAATAATAAAACCTTGTTATTGGGCCGGTGGATAACCGCCGACCACCAACCGCAAAAGCGTTTTTCAAGTCGTTTATGGCGTCGCTTTCCACCACGGAGGGCTGCGCCATGATCGTCGCACTGCTCAACCAGAAAGGCGGCGTTGGCAAGACCACGCTCGCCACCCACATCGCTGGCGAACTGGCGATGCGCGGTCAGCAGGTCATCCTGCTGGACGCCGACCCGCAGGGGTCATCACTGGACTGGACGCAGCGGCGCAGCCAGCAGGGACTACCACGGCTGTTCAGCGCCGTGGGCCTCGCACGCGAAACGCTGCATCAGGAAGCACCAGAACTCGCCAGGCGGGCCGATCACGTCATCATCGACGGCCCGCCGCGCATCGCCGCCTTGGCGCGTTCCGCGCTGCTGGCGGCCGAGCGCGTGCTGATTCCGGTACAACCCAGTCCCTACGACCTGTGGGCCAGTGCCGAGATGGTCGCGCTGATCCGCGAGGCGCAAGTCTTCCGGCCTGCGCTGCGCGCGGCCTTCGTCATCAATCGGCGCGTCAGCACCACGGTAATAGGACGTGAAGCCCGGCAGGCACTCGCTGAACAACCGCTGCCGGCACTGCGCGCCGAGGTGCGCCAGCGCATCGTCTTCGCCGACAGCGTGGCCGCTGGCCGACTCGCACGCGAGACGGCACCGGACAGCGCCGCCGCGCGCGAGATTGCTGCGTTGGCTGATGAACTGCTGCGGTGGCCGATATGAGCAAGGTTCGCAGCAAGCGCGTCGGCATCGGTGCGCGTCCGCCTGCGAATCCACACGCCGAGGCGTGGATTCGCCAGGGCGATGCCGATGCGCTCAACAAGGGCGATCTCTACACCGCGCGCCTGACCCTCGACATCACGCCCGCGATGCGGGCGCGCATCAAGGTGTCGGCCTTCATGCAAGGCGTGACTGTGGCCGAACTGCTGCGCGGCCTGCTGGAACGGGAGTTTCCCCCGGAGAACACACCATGACCACATCCGCTTCGCCCGCCGAGAACGCGGCTGCGCCGCCGCCTTCGCTTTCGGCACTGGCCGGCAACGTGCCGCTGACCCACGTTTCACTGGCCTACATCGAACATCGCTTCACGCTCTACCTGCGCTTTGGCGAACCCGCGCGCACGCTCCGGCTCGATCGCTGGCGGCGCTGCGCGGTGTTCCTGCCGGCGTCCCTGTTCTGTCGCATCCGCTGGCAGGCCAACGACTACGGCACGATCCGCTGGCAGCTCATGGTCATGCAGGCTTGTACGCCGCTGGATGCAGCGCAGCGCATTCCCGGCGTGCGGCCGGGTGCGCGCCTGCTGCTGCACGCCGAAGGCGACAACCAGGTGCGCGCGGTGCTGGAACGCATCGACGCCATCGAGGCGCTGGGCATCGCCGCCATCGACGTGTCGCCCGCGTACTGGCGCACACTGGGCAACCGTCTGGCGGCACGTTCGCCGCTGCCCGAGTACACCGCCGAGCGGCACGCCGCCTGGCTGGTTGGGAGGAAGCTGCCATGACGCACCCATCCACCCCGACTGGTGCGTCCTGCATCCCGCCGCATCCTCGCTCGCGCCGGCGTGCCCGCCTCGTGCTGGCGGGCCTGTCTGCCTGCGGCCTCGCCGCGCTGGTCTGGGCTGCATTCGTGCAGCCGCTGCCGCGCCTGATCTACAACCCGTCCGACAGCGTGGCGGTCGGGTGGTATCGCGTGGAACCGCTCAACCATCGCGCTGAACCGCTGCCACGTCCGCTGTCCGTGGGCAGCATCGTGCTGACCACGCTGCCGCCAGATGCTGCCGCGCTGGCTGCACAGCGCGGCTACCTGCCCACGCGCGTGCCGCTGCTCAAGCGCGTGGGCGCCGTTGCACCGCAGGAGGTGTGCATCGCTGGCGGCATCGTCCGCATCGACAGTGTGCCTACGGCCGCCGTGCTGCCCGCTGACCGCTGGAGCCGGCCCCTGCCATCCTGGCAGCAATGCCGGCAGCTTCGCCCTGGCGAGCTGTTCCTGCTCAGTGCGACCAATCCCGCGTCCTTCGACAGCCGCTATTTCGGCCCAATCAGTGCGTCCGCCGTGATCGGCGTTGCGCATCCTGTTCGGCTGGAGACACGCCCATGATGGCCACCGATTCGCTGCGCTTCATCGTGCCATCCGGCGTGTCGTCCTGCTCGCCGTCACCGCGTCGTTGCGCGTGCAGTGCGGGCGCCGATCCTGCGTATCGGGCGCCGCACTTCGCGCGGTCTTCCCCTGTGCAGACATCTTGCCTTGAACGCGCCCGGCCTGCGGCCGTCGCCGCGTTCGCCGGCGCGCTGGCTGCTCGCGCAGCAGCGCCCCCGGGCCGCCGCTGCCCGGAGCGACAGCGAGGGGCAAAGGCGGAAGGCAAGACAAAAGGGCGCGGCACCAGGCCGCGTCGAAAGCCAGTCTGCACGTGGGGGTGGCGCAGCACGACGCGGTTTCGCCACCGTGCCGCGTGGGGCGCGAGGCCCGTGCCAGGACAGGGCTGTCCGCGTGCCTCGCACGCCGGCCTGCGCTGCAACTTGGGCCGCAGCTTTCCCTGGAGACGGCCATGAGCGACCGCCGCGACGACGATTTCCGCATCCGCCCCAGCGCGCCCAAGAACCGGGGCCAGGGCTTCGTCTCCAAGGTGCTCAAACAGGCCGGCAAGGCCGGTGGCGAGTCGGCTGTGCGCCGGCCGGCACTGACCGGCAGCAAGGGACGCACGGCAGGCCAGCGGCCCGGCTCACGGCTTGGGCGCGGCCACACGGCGGCGCGTTTCGCGGGTGCGAAGCTGACCCTCATGTCGCGGCGCGTGACCACCAAGACCCTACTGGTCAACCACCGCCAAGCTAGCTCGCAGTCGCTGGCCAAGCACCTGCGCTACATCGAGCGCGACGGCGCGGGCCGTGATGGCGAGCCGGGCCGGGCCTACGGGCCGCAGACCGACGAAGCCGACCTCGATGCCTTCAAGGAGCGCTGCACCGACGACCGGCACCATTTCCGCTTCATCGTCTCGCCCGAGGATGGGGCCGAGCTGGACGACCTGCGCACCTATACCCGGCATCTGGTGAACCGCATGGAAGCCGACCTGGGCACGCGGCTGGATTGGGTGGCAGTCGATCACTGGAACACCGACAACCCGCATACGCACCTGATCGTGCGCGGGCGCGACGACACTGGCAAAGACCTCATCATCGCGGGCGACTACATCGGCCACGGCTTCCGCCATCGCGCGGCCGAACTTGCGACCGAATGGCTAGGGCCGCGCACCGAGCTGGAGATCCAGCAGACCTTGGGGCGCGAGGTAGAACAGGAGCGTTGGACGAGCCTGGATCGCACCTTGCAGCGTGAGGCCGGCGACGATGGCTTGGTGCATGTCGAATGCTTCAACGAGCCCCGGCTGCAACGCCAGCGCCTGCTGCTGATCGGCCGCCTGCAACGCTTGCAGCGCTTGGGCCTGGCCGACGAGATACAGCCGGGCACCTGGGCCGTCCATGCCGACGCGGAAAAAGCCTTGCGCGCCCTGGGCGAGCGTGGCGACATCATCCGTACCATCCAACGAGCCATGCGCGGCGAGCCACGCGAGCTGGCAGTGTTTGAGCCGGGTGAAGATGGCCGCACCATCGTCGGCCGCGTGTCCGCCAAGGGTCTGGCCGACGAGCTGCGCGACCGGGGTTATCTGGTCATCGATGGCGTGGATGGCAAGGCCCACTACGTCGCGTTGAACGCCCGCGACGAGCTGGAGAACTATCCCACGGGCGCGGTGGTGGAGGTGAAGGGTTCGGCCGATGTGCGCGCGGCTGACAAGAACATCGCCGCGCTGGCAAGCGATGGCCTGTACCGCGCCGATCATCACCTGGCCATCGAACAGGGCCGGGCCAAACCCGGCCGCGACCCGCAGGAAGTAGTTACGGCCCACGTCCGCCGGCTGGAAGCCTTACGGCGGGCCGGCATCGTGGAGCGGGTGGCCGAGGGGCTATGGAAGGTGCCGGACGACCTGGCAGAGCGTGGCCGCCAGTACGATGTGCAACGCCTGGGCGGCGTGGCGGTGGAACTGAAATCGCATCTGCCGATTGAGCAGCAGGCCCGCGTGATCGGCGCAACCTGGCTGGACCAGCAGTTGATCGGCGGCAATGCACTGGGCGACCAAGGCTTCGGCAGTGAGGTCAAGGACATGCTGCAGAAGCGCGCCGACTTCCTGACCGAACAGGGATTGGCCGAGAGGCGTGGCCCGCGCGTGATCCTGGCCCGCAACCTGCTGACAACACTACGCAGGCGCGAACTGGCGAAAACCGCACAGGATATCGCTGCCGAGACCGGCCTGGGGCATCGGCCCGTGGTAGACGGGCAGCGCGTAACCGGCATCTATCGACGCAACATCATGCTCGCCAGTGGGCGCTATGCCATGCTCGATGACGGCAAGGGGTTCAGCTTGGTGCCGTGGAAGCCGGTGATCGAGCAACGGCTGGGGCAGCAGCTTGCCGCCACGGTGCGTGGCGGCGGAGTGTCTTGGCATATTGGACGACCTAGAGGTCAGACGATCGCTTGACCATCCATGTCTGGCAACCAAGTGGAAAGCGCCGCACTTAGCGGCCTTCTTCTCCACCGACGCTTCCCATGCGCAGCGCATTGGCGACGAGTTCGAACGCTGGTCAGGATTATCGTCGGCTTGGGTAGTACAGGTGATAGCCCGAAAACGGCGGGCACCAGTCTTCAAGTACACGTATGGGGAGCCGCAGGCTAATGGCACTCGCCTTGTGCGCGCTCGACTGACCGAAGACAGTCTGGAGGATGTGCGCGTTCTTTTCAGCTCAACCCTGAAGTCGAGTAATGGCAACAATAGAGGACGTCTAGCCTTTCTTCATAATGGCACCCTCGTTCTGACAGTTGGCGATGGCAGTGTGTGCAGGGAGGAAGCTCCCTCGCAAACCATCTGGGCAAAGAGATTCGCCTCGACCGAGGCGGACAAGTACCGGACGACAATCCTTTCCTTCGGCACCCAGGCGCGGCCCCTGAGATTTACAGCCTTGGACACAGGAACGCCCAAGGTATTGCCGTTGATCCGGCAACGGGTGAACTGCTGATTACGGAACACGGTCCGCGTGGCGGTGATGAAATCAACATCGTCGAAGCGGGGCGGAACTATGGATGGCCTTGGGTGACTGGGGGCATCGACTATTCTTTCGCGCGTGTCACGCCGTTCCGACGGCTGGACGGATATACCTCGCCGGTGCTCGAATGGACGCCGTCGATCGCACCGGCGGGCCTGGCAATCTATGACGGAGAACGCTTTCCTGATTGGCAAGGAGACCTGCTGGTGCCGGCTCTCAAAGAACGTGCGGTTCGCAGAGTGCTCCGCAAGGCCGGACAGATGGTCGGCCAGGAACTCTTGCTAGCCGATTTGGGTGAGCGCATGCGTGATGTCAAAGTGGCACCGAATGGCGCAATTTACATTCTCACGGATGGAACCGACGCAAAGCTGTTGCGACTCGTTCCGGTTACTCGCGTCGGCACTAACCGGCTGCGGTCAATCGGAAACGCCATTGAAGCCAGTAATCCAGAAGCGGTTGGGCCAGCAGATCACCGTGACGGTGGGGTATTACGGAAGATGGAGGGGTAGTTCCGGGTCGAAAAAAATACTACCTTGGCTCCCTCTATCTACAATCGCTCCAGAATCTGTGGCCCTGGCCCATTCTCCCCTAGGATATCGCCAGGATTACGCAATGGACAATCTTTCAGAGAAAGACATCCACAGCCAATACAGCTATCAAGCTCGTCGCGCAAACGTTCTAGTTTCTTAATCCGGTCATTAAGCCCAGCTCTCCATTGAGTAGAGATTTTTTTCCACTGCGCCGCGGTTAATTTGGCACCTGCTTGAATGCTGCTAAGTGTCTCACCTATTTCCTCCAACGACATACCGGTACGTTGAGCTACCCGGATAATCGCGACGTAGCGCAATACGATTGCGGGATATTGGCGGTGATTACCAATACTACGAGTAGCGGTAATCAGTCCTTTCGACTCGTAGAAGTGAACAGTGGAGACAGGTACCCCGCTGCGCTTGGCTACTTCACCAACGGTCAGTAATCGGGAGGAGTCAATTGGTTTTTCTTTCGTCATAGCCATAATCTAAAGCTAACCTTAGATTTGACTATAGCACATTGCGCAATTTTGACAGCCCTGTCTCCCCACCATACCGCTCTGAGCCGCAACGGCAAAGCGACCCACCAGGCTCCAGTGGTGTGGATTGTCACTGCTACCAGAGCAGAACTCTATTTACCATGCCGTATTAGAGCTAGGCCCATGTGTAACTTGCCTACAAGATGCTTGGTCTGGACGTTGAATGTAGTCTTGGGCAGTGCTCCACGGCCCCTGGCCATGGCCGGCCTCTACCGGCGCAGCAGTCGCCCGAAAAATCAGCGGGCCACCCAGCGCGTGAAACTGCCTCGTAGGTCGAGTCCATGAGGTGCTGTTTCGATCTCTTATGCCGTCCTGTCATCCGAGAGTAGTCGTAGCAACTGAAGACTTTTTCTGCTGCCCTGACAAAGGGACTGACGAATCCCAGTCTTTGTGTGCTGGCAGGCTTGACCTCAACCTAACTTGAGGCTTTATGATCCGCTCCACCCCTTGGCATGTGCGTCAAGGCTCGGTGCACCAGCATTGCTGTTCTCTCGCGAAGATCGTCTCGCCAATCACTCTCCGGTAGCGATCCTATGTGCAGGCGCACTATGGCCTAAAGCTCATACGTCATCAATTTCGCTTGGAGAACAGAAAATGAGTGACCCATCACCGAGCAGTCCTCCTGCTCAAAAGCCATCATCGTGGAAGACGATCTTGATTGCCATCGTCGTCATCGCATTGATCGGAGGAGGACTGTGGTACTGGCGGATGCACAAGCTCAGTGATGCCGGTGGCTGGGCAGGTAGTGGGCCGTTGGATGTCGTAGCGATGACCGTTGAATCCGCGGATGCACCTGTCGGCCTAGAAGCACTGGGAGAGGTGCGCGCCGTGCGTCAGGTCACTTTGTCAACAGAAGTGGCAGGTCGAGTCTCCGCCATTGCATTCGAGCCGGGGCAGCGCATTGAGGCTGGCACAGTACTGGTGCAGCTTGATGATGCTCCAGAGCAGGCCGACCTCATCGCGGCCCGGGCGGCGGCGACTTTCGCTCAACACCAATACACACGGGCAAGCGAACTGGCGGCCAGGGACGCGACATCCCGCGAAGTTCTCCAGCAGCGTCAGGCCGAACGTGACCAGACGGCTGCGCAGGTTCAGCAACTTGAGGCTCGCATCCGCCATAAACGCATCCGCGCACCGTTCGATGGTGAACTGGGCTTGCGCCGCATTGATCTAGGCCAATACGTCAACGCTGGAGATGAGGCCGTCACACTAACCGATCTTGACCAACTCTACATCAATTTCGATGTACCGCAGCAGGAACTGGCCAGGGTCAGGGTCGGCCAACCCATACAGGTACGCGGCGACATCGTGGGGAGTGAGCCGACCCAAGCCACTATCAGCGCGATCGAACCGCAGGTTAACCGCAATACTCGCAATGTCACCATCCAGGCCGAGGTGGACAACACCGAACGGGCCTTGCGGCCCGGAATGTATGTCACCGTGACCGTCGTGTTGCCAGCCGAGTCGAATGCCCTGGTCCTACCTGCGTCGGCAGTGATGACATCGCCTTCCGGCGATATGGTGGTCGTGGTACGTGACCTGTCCGATCAAAACATCGGCATCGGCGATATCGTGCCGGTGGTGGTGAGCCGTCGGATCGGCGATCAGGTGGTGATTGAACGCGGCCTTGAGGCGGGTAATGTAGTGCTTACAGAAGGCCAATTGCGCGTGCGTCCCGGCACTGAGTTACGAGTGGTCAACAACTCTGCGGCACCAGCGGGCGGGGGTGAGTGATGCGCTTTACCGATTTGTTCATCAAGCGGCCGATCCTGTCGGTGACGCTGAGCATTTTGATCCTGCTGACGGGTCTGGCGTCGCTGCTCTCTTTGCCGATGCGCCAGTATCCGGCGATGGAAAGCGCAACCATTGTTGTCAGTACCAGCTTCCCCGGCGCTTCTCAGGAAGTGATGCAGGGTTTTATCACTTCGCCGATTGCCCAGGCTATTGCCACGGCCAGCGGCATTGAATATCTCACGTCCACTTCAACCCTTGGGCATAGCGAAATCCTGGCGAAGCTGGTGCTCAACGCGGATTCGGATCGAGCGCTGACCGAAATCATGGCCAGGGTGCAGCAGGTGAGGTACCGCATACCCGAAGGAGCGTCTGATCCGGAAATCAACAAGATCACTGATGGTGTGGCAGCGGTTCAGTATGTCCAATTCGCCAGTGAGCAGCACAGCATTCAGGAAATCACCGACTACGTTGCCCGCGTGGTGCAGCCTCTGATCACCTCGGTACCTGGTGTGGCAACGGCAGACATCAACGGTGGCCAGACCTACGCCATGCGGTTGTGGGTCGATCCCATCAAAATGGCGGCTCGGGATGTCACCGCCAGCGATCTCTCTGCCGCTCTGCGCGCCAACAATGTGCAAGCCGCGCCCGGCACACTGCGTGGCAGTGATACGCTGGTGCCGATCACGGCGGCAACCGATCTCAGGAGCGTGCAGGATTTCCGCGACATGGTGGTCAAGCGTGCCGACAACAGTGTGGTACGTGTGAGAGACATCGCCACCGTGGAACTGGGCGGGCAAAACACTGACACATCCTTCTTCGGCAGTGGCAGGCGTGTCGTTTCAATGGCGGTTACGCCGACACCGGACGGCAATCCGCTGGAAATAGTCGAAGGTATAAATGCCCTGCTGCCTCAGTTGCAAAGCTCCGCGCCGCCAGGCCTGGAAATCACCAGCATTTTTGATACCGCCCGCTTCGTCAATGCCGCCATAGGCGAGGTAATGAAAACCCTGCTTGAAGCTGTGCTGATCGTCATCGTCGTGGTCTTTCTCTTCCTCGGCACCTTGCGCGCAGTGATCATCCCCCTTGTCACCATTCCGCTGTCGCTGGTGGGGGCCGCCGTATTGATGTCCATGTTCGGCTTTTCGATCAACCTGTTGACCCTGCTGGCCATGGTGCTGGCGATAGGCCTGGTGGTCGACGACGCCATCGTCGTTGTCGAGAACATTCATCGCCATATCGAGGAGGGGCTCTCCCCAGTCAAGGCTGCCATCATCGGCACACGGGAGATCGTATGGCCGGTGATCGGCATGACGGTCACGCTGGCGGCGGTCTATGCCCCTATCGGCATGATGGGCGGTGTAACGGGTGCGCTGTTCAAGGAGTTCGCCTTCACTCTGGCTTGCTCTGTGATCGTCTCCGGCGTGGTGGCACTGACCCTGTCGCCGATGATGAGCAGTTACATGCTCAACGCCAAGATGTCGGAGGGGCGACTGGTGCGGGGGATCGAGCGCACCATGCATGGTCTGGCGAGGCGCTATGGCCGACTGCTCGATTATGTACTGCACGCTCGTGCCGCGGTATTGCTTGTGTGCGTGACGGTGTTGGCGGGCATCGTGGTGCTGTTCACGGGAGTGCAGCGTGAACTGGCTCCCGGAGAAGATCAGGGCTACGTTTTTGTCCAGACCAGGGCGCCGCAATATGCCAATTTGGACTATACGGAACGCTCGACGTTGGCGGTTGAAGAACAGTTCCGCCAGTTGCCCGATTATCAGTCCAGTTTTTTCCGCAACGGCTCTGACGGCCAGAACAATGGCTTTGGTGGTGTCGTGCTCACCCCCTGGGATCAGCGCGAGATGACCGCCAACCAAGTCGAAGCCACACTCAATGGCCAGACCGCCAGCATCACTGGAGCCTTCGCCACGGCTTTCCAGCCTGCGCCGCTACCGGCGGGAAGTGGCGGTCTGCCGGTACAGATGATACTGAGATCGTCCGCCGATTTTTCTGAACTCTATGACGCCATGGAGATCATCAAAGGCGCCGCCTGGAGCAGTGGTCTGTTTGCCTTTGTCGACAGCGATCTGGCCTTCGACAGCCCGCGGGCGCACCTCACCATCAACGCCGCAAAGGCCGGTGAGATGGGCGTCACCATGAACGAGGTAGCGGAAACGCTGGCGGTATTGGTGGGTGAAAACTACATCAACCGCTTCAACTGGTTCGATCGCTCCTATGACGTGATTGCTCAAGTGCCGCAGGACAAGCGCAGGGCACCGGACGACCTGACCGGCTATTACGTGCGTACCCAATCCGGCCAGATGGTGCCTTTGTCCACCGTGGTCGATGTGCAGGTACAACCACAGGCCAACCGCCTGCCACAGTTCAACCAGATGAACGCGGTCACCCTCTCCGGTGTGTTGCTGCCAGGCGTCACCATGGGACAGGCGGTGGAGTTTCTTCGGTCTCAGCCGCTGCCGCCCGGCGCACAGATCGACTGGCTTTCCGACAGCCGCCAGTTCGTTCAGGAAGGCAACCGGCTGATTGTCTCGTTCGGCTTCGCGCTGATCGTGATTTTCCTGGTGCTGGCCGCCCAGTATGAAAGCTTTCGCGATCCGCTGGTGATCTTGGTGACCGTGCCTTTGGCTATTTGTGGTGCGCTGCTGCCGCTGTGGCTGGGCTATGCCACCATGAACATCTACACCCAGATTGGCTTGGTGACGTTGATTGGCCTGATATCCAAGCACGGCATTCTGATGGTTTCTTTCGCCAACGATATTCAGAAGCACGAAGGGCTGAACCCGGTGGATGCCATGCACAAGACCGCGATGATTCGTATGCGGCCAGTGCTGATGACCACAGCAGCAATGGTTTCCGGCCTGATTCCTTTGATGTTTGCCAGCGGAGCCGGTGCCGCCAGTCGTTACTCCATCGGTGTGGTAGTGGCGACGGGCCTGCTGATCGGTACGTTGTTCACCCTGTTCGTGTTGCCCACCATCTATACCTTACTGGCCCGCGATCATCGTGCGGCCGCAGCATCCGAACGCGAACGTGAATTGGCCGAGGAGGTTTCGAGCCATGCGTAACAGACTCTTTTCCTTCGGCGTCAAACCAGGCTTGAGCATGCTCACGGCGCTGCTGCTGGCGGGTTGTTCACTCGCCCCTTCCTACCATCGACCGGAGGCCCCTGTCCCGGCGCAGTGGATCGACGGTGCCGAAACTTCGTCAGAAGAAGGGATCAACACTGCGTCCGCTACCACGCTCGACTGGCAGACCTTCGTTGCCGACGAGACGCTGCGTCGATTGATCGAGCTGGCCTTGTCCAACAATCGAGAACTACGCCAGACTCTGCTCAACGTCGAGGCAGCGCGTGCGCAGTACCGTGTACAGCGTGCCGACCGCCTTCCGGGTATCCAGGCCGAGGGCGCCGGCACGCGCCAGCGCGTACCAGACGACCTGCGTGCACCGGACATGCCCGCTGTGCAAAGCAGCTACCAAGCAGGCGTGGGGCTTGCATCGTTCGAGCTGGATTTGTTCGGGCGCGTGCGCAATCTCTCCGAAGCTGCTCTACAAGAATACCTAGCGACCGAGGAAGCCGCGCGCAGTGCGCAAATCAGCCTGGTGGCCGACATCATCCAGACCTACCTGGCCCGCGACGGCGCACAGCAGCGCTATTTGCTGGCAACCCATACGCTGGAAACGCGCAACGCTTCACTTGAGTTGATCGGCCAACGCCGGGAATTTGGCGCAGCCTCTGCACTGGATTATCAGGAAGCCTTGGGGCTAACCCAGCAGGCGCGGGTGGAGTTGGAGCGCATTGATCGCGAGCTGCGACAAATCAGCAACGCGCTCGCGCTGCTGGTCGGCGTCGCTGACATACGCCTGCATCTGCCAAGCTTGCCCAGTACCGGCACACTACTGGTGCAAGACCTCGCGCCGGGTACGCCGTCGGAACTGCTTGCCCTGCGACCAGACATCCGTGCCGCCGAACATCGGCTACGCGGGCGCAACGCCAGCATTGGCGCAGCGCGTGCTGCATTCTTCCCGCGCGTGTCACTGACCGGGCTGTTTGGTAGCGCTAGCGCGGAGCTATCAGACCTGTTCGAGTCCGGCCAGCGAACGTGGTCTTTCACGCCGCAGATCACGCTACCAATCTTCGACGGCGGGCGTAACCACGCGAACCTCGACTTGGCGCAGATACGCATGGATATAGCCGTAGCCGCTTACGAGCAAGCCATCCAGACGGCGTTTCGTGAGGTATCCGATGCTCTTGCAGCCACGGATACCCTGCGTCGCGAGGTAGAAGCTCAAAGACTTCAAGCGCAGTCCAGTTCGGCACGGCTTCAGTTGTCACAAGCGCGTTATCAAAGTGGTGCCGATGACCACCTGCGCTACCTGGACGCCCAGCGTGACGACTTCGTCAGCCAAATGGCCTTGGTTCAGATTGAAACGCAGCGACAGATCGCCCTGGCGACGCTGTTTCGCACCTTGGGCGGAGGCTGGCTTGGCCAAGCTCCCCCACAAGTCAGTTTAAGCACCGTGGCAGACAGGTGACCATAGGCGGCGGCGCGCCTATGAGGGCGCCTCCTCC